>Ga0255092_1000018_pt1 | contig 114224 bp, 104 predicted proteins | sample Colum_Yuk_RepC_8_2_FD_188454 | JGI IMG/M metagenome (GOLD analysis project Ga0255092, IMG submission 188454) | Freshwater microbial communities from Columbia River, Oregon, United States - Colum_Yuk_RepC_8d | ecosystem: Environmental > Aquatic > Freshwater > River | place: USA: Oregon...
AGCCCGCGCGGCACGCGTTTCTTCACCCAACAGGCCCGAGAAAAGCCGGGCATGATAGGCGGCCAGCAGATCTTGTCGTTCCTCGTCGGGAATAACCGACAGGAACCGCGCCCAAAGCTCTGGATAAAAGGCCCCAGCCCCGCCGCCGTAAAACCAATCAAGCTCTGATTGCGTCATCAGGAACACGCCGCGCAGCACCATGGCCGCCACCCGTTCTGGATGGGTGATGGCATAGACCAGCGCCAGCGTTGCCCCCCAACTGCCGCCGAACAGGATAAAGCGATCAATCCCCAGATCGGTGCGGATGCGTTCGATATCGCGGATCAGATGCCAAGTGGTGTTCGCCTCCACGCTGGCATGTGGGCGCGAGCGGCCACAGCCGCGCTGGTCAAACAGCACCACCCGGTAATGTGCCGGATCAAAATAGCGCCGCATTGCCGGGCTGCACCCTCCGCCCGGCCCGCCATGCAAAACCAAAACCGGCACGCCCAAAGGGTTGCCGCATTGTTCAACAAACACGCGATGATCCTCACCCACATCGATCACCCTTTGGTCAAAGGGCTCAATCGGCGGATAAAGATAATCAGCTGCGCGCTTTTGGCCTGATCTCTGGTCCATCATCGTCCTATATAGTGCGCGTAAAGACTGCGCCGCATCGCGCCGCTGTGCAAGGAGTTCCAAATGACCAGCACCATCGACCCCGCCGAAGTGGCCAAGTTCGAAGCCATGGCCGCCGAATGGTGGGATCCGAACGGAAAGTTCAAGCCGCTCCATCTGATGAACCCCTGCCGGCTAGACTATATCACCACCCAGATCGCGGCCGAGTTTGACCGCAATCTGGCCGGTCCGCATCCTTTGGCTGGCCTGCGCATTTTGGACATTGGCTGTGGTGGCGGGCTGCTTTCGGAACCCATGGCGCGACTTGGGGCCGATGTGGTGGGGGCCGATGCGGCCGCGCGCAACATTCCGGTGGCACAGGTGCATGCCGAACAGTCGGGTCTGAAGATCGACTACCGTATCACCACAGCCGAAGACATGGCCGCCGCAGGCGAGCAGTTCGATGTGGTTCTGAACATGGAAGTCGTCGAACATGTCGCCGACCCCTTGGCCTATCTGACCGCCTGCCGGCAGCTTTTGAAACCGGGCGGGCTGATGCTGTGCTCTACGCTGAACCGCAACCCAAAGTCCTTCATGATGGCGATTGTTGGGGCGGAATGGGTGATGCGCTGGTTGCCGAAAGGGACGCATGACTGGGCAAAATTCATTACCCCGGCAGAGCTTTACGACCTGATCCGCAAAGCGGGGCTTGATCCGGTGGACAAGAAGGGCATGGTCTTCAATCCGGTCAGCTGGCGTTGGTCGCTGTCAGATCGCGATCTTTCGGTGAACTACGTCACAGCCAGCATTAAACGCTAGGGGCAGGAACCCGCCCGCTGGCACAATGCGTTGTGGTTCTGCTTGCGCCTTCCCAGAAGGCTTGCGACACTTAAGCGACATTCTTTGGGGGTTTTCATGGCTGCCGCTTCGATCCGCTGCTTGGGTCGCGTGGGTGTTTTCGCGCTGGCCGTTGTGGCATCTGCCGCACAGGCCCTTGATCAGGTGGAGTTTCTTGTCACCACCCCAGACAAGGACCTGACCCGCGCGCTGCGTGACGCCTCGGTTGTTCTGGCAAGCGAACGCGACAAGCGCACCGACGCCCAAGACGTGCTGACCGATAGCCGCGCCGAATATGCCGCACTTTTGAATGCGCTTTATGCCCGCGGGCATTATTCGGCAGTGATTCATGTCTATGCCGACGGGCGCGAGGTGGCTGCCATCCCGCCGCTGGATGCGCCATCCCGCATCGATCACATCAAGATCACCGTCGACCCCGGCCCGATATTTGCGCTCTCGCATGCTTCGGTGCAGCCGCTGCCCACCCGGCCCGACCTGCCCGACGGGTTTCGCGCCGGAGCGCCTGCCGAAAGCGGCGTCATCCTTGGCGCGGCAACAGCAGCGGTGGATGGTTGGCGGATGCAGGGCAACGCCAAGGCAAGGATTACCTCGCAAGAGATCGTGGCCGACCATGCCCACGCCACGCTGTCGGCAGACATTCGGCTGACCCCCGGACCAGTGCTGCGCTTTGGACGGCTGGACGTGACGGGCGAAACCCGCATGCGGGAAACCCGAATTCGCAAGATCGCGGGCCTGCCCGAAGGCGAACGTTTTGACCCCAAGGCCCTTGACCGCGCCGCCGCGCGCCTGCGACGCACCGGGGTGTTCAAATCGGTATCGCTGCACGAAGACGAAGCCATCACCCCGCCCGACTTTCTGGGCATCACCGCAACGGTGGTCGAAGAAAAACCGCGTCGCTACAGCTTTGGTGCCGAACTGGCCAGCGATGAGGGGCTGATGCTGTCGGCAAGCTGGCTGCACCGAAATCTGATGGGCGGCGGTGAGCGACTGGAACTTGGGGCCGAGATCAGCAACATCGGCAGCCAATCCGGCGGGGCTGATTATACGCTGGGCGCCAAACTTGACCGCCCTGCAACCTTTACAGCCGACACCAATCTGGGTCTGGCCTTTGAAATCTCGCATCTGAACGAGGAAGATTACGACGCCAACATCGCGAGTACCGGGGTCACTCTGACCCATGTGTTTTCCGACACCCTGACAGCACGGGCGGGGCTGGCCTATGAATATGCCGCCATTACCGACGCCTTAGGCGACACCACCTATCGCAATCTGGCCCTGCCCTTGGGCGTCACTTGGGACCGGCGCGACAGCAAAACGGATGCCAAGCGCGGGTTTTACATGGACGCCGAGGTGAAACCCTTCCGCGGCTTTGGCGTCACCGACAATGGGCTTCGCGCCAAGCTGGATCTGCGTGGTTACAAGGCTCTGGGCGCCGAACAGAGACTGGTTTTTGCAGCGCGCCTGCAGGCGGGGGCGATTTTTGGCGCCTCCCTTTTGGGGACACCGCGTGACGATTTGTTTTACTCCGGCGGGGCGGGGACCGTACGCGGGCAACCCTACCAGTCACTGGGGGTCGATATCTTGCGTGAGAGTGTCAGCACCTCGATCGGCGCAAACCATTTTGTTGGGGCCTCACTTGAGGCGCGGGTGAAGGCGACTGAGACGCTGGGCGTGGTCGGCTTTGTCGATGTGGGGCGCATCGACATTGGCGGGTTCTTTACCGATACCGGCGACTGGCATGCCGGCGCCGGGTTGGGCGTGCGCTATGCAACCGGCGTTGGCCCTTTGCGGCTGGATATTGCGGCCCCGGTCGGGGGCGATACCGGCAGCGGCGTGCAGCTCTATCTCGGATTGGGGCAATCTTTTTGATGAAACGCGCGCTCTTTCTTTGTTTGCTGCCGCTGCCAGCCTTGGCGCAAACCGATGATCGCGGCTATCTGACCGCATTTTTAGAGGACAATCTTTCCGGCGCGGGGCGGCAGGTTGTCATCAGCGGTTTCGAAGGCGCGCTGTCATCGCAGGCACGGATCGCAGAAATCACCATTGCCGACGGCGCAGGCGTCTGGCTGACGTTGCATGACGTGGTGCTGGACTGGAACCGCAGCGCCTTGCTTGCCGGGAATGTCTCGGTGAACGAACTGTCAGCGGGCGAGATTATCTTGGCCCGCCGCCCGGTCAGTGAAGACACTAAAGCCCAACCCGAATCGGGCAGCTTCAGCCTGCCGGAGCTGCCGGTTTCGGTTGACATAGGCCGCATCGCGGCAGAGCGGATCCTGCTTGGACCAGATGTGTTGGGCCAGCCAGTCGAGGGCAGGCTGGAGGCCGCGCTGACGCTTTCGGGCGGGATTGGGGATGCCAATCTGGTTTTGGAGCGCCGGGATGAGGGGCCAGAGGGCCGGATCACCCTGACCGCCAGCTATTCCAACGAAACCCAGCTTCTGGCGCTGGATCTGTCCGCCTCGGAAGCGGCGGGCGGGCTGGTGGCCACCGCGCTTGATCTACCCGGCCGACCCGCCGCAGCGTTGCAGGTGCATGGCACCGGCCCCGCCAGCGACTTTATCGCCGATGTGTCCCTGGCCACCGATGGGCAGCCCCGGTTGAAGGGGCGGGTTGTCACCAAATCTGGTCGTGGTGAAACCGGGTTTGCCGCCAATGTGTCGGGCGATGTCGCACCGCTATTTCTGCCAGACTACGCCGAATTTTTCGGAAATCGGGTCGAGGTGCTTGGCTCTGGCACCGCCTATGCGGATGGGCGGCTGAATTTTTCGCGGGTAAACCTGAAAGCCAAGGCACTGGACCTTGTCGGGTCGCTGTCGCTGGCGGCAAACGGCAGCCCAAATCGGTTCGAGCTTCAGGGCAGGCTTGCACAGAAAGACGGCGCGGCAGTGCTTCTGCCGCTTTCGGCGGCACAACCGATACGCATCCAAAGCGGTGATATGTCCGTCAGCTATGACAAGAGCAAGGGCGAGGGCTGGACGGCCAAAATTGTAGCCTATGGGCTGGATAGAGACGATTTTCGGGCCTCGGCGCTCGACCTCACGGCCTCGGGGCGCATTACGCCGGATCTGTTCGGCGCAACAGTCGCGTTCACTGGCGAGGGGCTGGAACCAAGAGATGCCGCGACGGCCCGCGCATTGGGGTCTTTTGTGGCCGGCGATGCGGTGCTGTACTATCACAAAGGCGAAGGTGGCCTCGCGATCCCCAAGTTGCGGCTGCAAGGTGAAGATTACAACGCGAGCGCGACCGGCGCCCGGGTGGCCGGACTGGCCGACGCTCTGACGCTGACCGGCAAGGTTTCTGCTGAACTGGAAGACCTTTCCCGGTTCGCACCGTTGGCGAAGGCCCCTCTGGAGGGGGCGGCAAGGGCCGAAGTCACCGGCAGTTTCTCACCCTTAACCGGGGCATTTGACCTAGCAACGCGCACAGTCGGACAAAATCTGCGCAGCGGTCAAATCCTGTTGGATCGACTGCTGACGGGTCAAACCGAGGTATCGGGGCACTTGCGGCGCGACCAGAGCGGTACCCGGCTGACCGATGGCAAAATCCTTGGCAATGGGGTGGACGCGGGGGTTTCTGGCGTAATCTCTTCAACCGCCAGCGACCTGACGGCACAGGTGCAAATGCCCGATCTGTCCGTGCTTGGGCCGGGGTTTGGTGGTGCGCTTCAGGCCAATGCCCAGCTTAAGGGCCCCCTGAGCGGTGCTGCGATCACCGCAACAGCGACGGGGCAGAGCTTGCGCGCCGGCAACGCCGAGATCAACAAGCTCTTGGCGGGCGAAAGCCAGATGAATGTGGATCTGATGCTGCGCGACGGTGCGGTACAGATCAACCGGGCGACGCTGCAAAACCCCGAAATCAGCGCAGATATCTCTGGTCGGGCAGACGGGTCGGAGCAACGACTGACACTCCAGGCCAAGTTGCGCAACCTGGGTGTCTTGGTGCCGGATTTTCCCGGCGCGCTGACAGCAAACGGCACTGTTCAACGTGATAGCAACGGCACGACCGTTGATGTTGCGAGCAAGGGGCCGGGCGGCATTGACGCGACGATCAAAGGTCGGCTTGGCCCGACGGACAATGATTTGACAATTCGTGGACGCGCGCAGGCCGCTTTGGCCAACGCGTTCATCGTGCCGCGCGCCATTGTTGGCCCGGTCGCGTTCGATCTGAAGTTGACCGGGCCGCTGGCGCTTTCGTCACTTTCTGGCCCGATCACCTTGGAAAGGGGACGGCTGTCTGATCCGTCTCTTGCCTTTGCCTTTGACGGCATTTCGGCCCGCGCCAATCTGTCGGGCGGACAGGCGCGGGTTGCGGCAACCTTGCCGCTGACGACCACAGGGAAGCTGGCCGTTGCTGGCACAATCGGCCTTGCAGAACCATTTTCTGCCGCGCTTGGCATCACGGTGCAGGGCGTTACGATCCGCGATCCCGATCTTTTTGAAACCCTGATGAATGGCGAATTGGACCTGACCGGGCCGGTGCTGAGCCGCCCGTTGCTCGCCGGTCGGGTCACGCTGGTCGAAACCGAACTTCGCATCCCGTCGACCGGGTTTGGGGGCGCGGCAGGCTTGCCCGAGCTGCGCCACATCAACGAACCGGCCGATGTCCGCGCCACCCGCGCCCGCGCCGGGCTTTTGGCCGGGGCCACCGGGGCGGGGCGCGCCGGCCGAGGTGACTTGGCGCTGGATGTGACGATTTCGGCACCCAATCGGGTCTTTGTGCGTGGCCGGGGTCTGGATGCGGAACTGGGCGGTGAGGTACGGCTTTTGGGAACGCTGTCGGCGCTTGCGCCCGCGGGTGCGTTCAACCTGATCCGGGGGCGGCTGGATTTGCTTGGAAAACGCTTTGACCTGCAAGAGGCCCTGTTGCAGCTGGAAGGCGATCTGGTTCCATTTTTGCGCATGGTGGCCAGCACTGAAAATGACGGCATCACCACGAATGTGGTGATCGAAGGTCGGGCCGATGATCCAGAGGTCAGCTTCACCTCTGTGCCGGACATGCCAGAGGAGGAGGTCTTGGCGCAGCTTTTGTTCGGCCAAGACTTGCAGAACCTGTCGCCCATGCAGGCGCTGCAACTGGCCAATGCGGTTGCCACTTTGGCCGGGCGGGGTGGGCAGGGCGTGATGGGCAAGCTGCGGCAGGGCATTGGCGTCGACAATCTGGACGTCAAGACAACCACCGAAGGCGGGGCCGAACTGACAGCAGGCAAGTATATCGGCAAGAACGCCTATACCGAGGTAACCGTGGGTCAGGATGGCAAAAGTCAGATCAACCTGAACCTTGATCTGACCGACAGCATCACCCTTCGCGGCAGGGCCGACAATGATGGGCAAACCGGGATCGGGGTGTTTTTGGAAAAGGATTACTAGAGCCTCAAGCCTGACAGGGTCTAGCGTTTGCGCCGATGGCGTTCGGCGTCGACCGCTGCCCCCAACAGCACGGCATAGGCAGAGACGTAAAGCCACATCATCAGGGCGGCGACCGCGCCGATAGAGCCGTAAATCCTGTTGTAGCTCGGGAAATTCTCCAGATAGAGCATAAAGCCCCGCGTCGCGAGAACCCACAGAACAACCGCAACCACCAGCCCCCGAGACAAAAGCGGCGGCGGGTTCGGGCCGTGGTTCGGACCCAGCCGATAGGCCAGCGCCATGGCCAGCACACCCAGGCCAAGACCCAGCGCCATATTGGTGCCTTGCAGCGCTTTCAGCCCATATGCGCCCAGCGGCAGAAAGGCGACGATCAGTGGCAGTACCACCGCCAGCACCAATGCCGCCAGAACCAACCCAACCAACACAAAGGTCAACGCCACCGCCCGCAGCTGGTGGCGATGGCCAAAGCGGTTTGGTCTTTGGTGGATGGCGTTCAGCCCCCGGATCAACGCCGCTACGCCGGCGCGGGCGGACCACAGGGCAAAGGCGGTTGACAACAAGGTGGTCAAACCAAGGTTGGACGGGGTTGCAGACAGCAGCCCCTCGATCTGGTCGGTGATAAGCCGCAGCACATCGGGTGGCAGGACCGGGCGCAGCAATTCCAATTCTTGCCGGATCACTGAAGGATCCGAGACAAAGCCCCAAATCGCGATCACCGCCGCGGCGGCCGGGAAAATGGCAAGAAAGCCGTAAAACGCCACACCGGCAGCGATCAGATCCAACTCGGCCTGCTCGGTACGGCGATAAAAGCGCCAGAAGGCAGCAAGAACATTCGGAGGGACATAGCGGCGCATAGCGGCAGGATGGGCCAAGCCACCCCGTCGGGCAAGAGGTTAGAGCCGAAAACCCTCAGGGATGGCATCACGGCCTTCCAGCACCAGATCCACCATGGTGGTCGCAACTTTTGGCGCCATTCCAAATCCAATCTTGAAACCGCCATTTGCCACGAAATGGCCGGGCTTGCCGGGCCATTCGCCCAATATAGGCGCTTTGGTCTTGGCGCGGGGGCGGATACCGGCCCAGCGCTCCAGCACCGGAGCATCTGCAAGAATGGGAAGCGCTGCGATGGCACGGGCATAAACCGTCTCTAACAAGCCATCCGTACCAGTATCGTGCTGCCAGTTCTGCTCGCTGGTAGAGCCAATGGCAACCGTGCCATCAGCATGCGGAATGATATGCAGACTGTCGGCATAAAGCTGTGGCGCATCGCCAGCATCGAACTTCAGGCTGATCGCTTGACCTTTGACGCCGTCGCCAATCGGTCGCCCAAGATCGGCCGACAGATCACGCAGCCCCTGCACACCCGTCGCCCAGATCACCGGGCCTTCATCGCGCCCTTCGCCTTCCATCACCTCGCCACCCTTGGCGCGGATCGCGGCGACCAGCGCTGCCGCGGCCATGCGCGGGTGAAGCCGAGCCGAAAGCGTATCGTGCACCAGCCAACCCGAGGGCGTGTTCGGCTCCCAAGCTGCCTGGGTGGCCGGGATCACCCGCCATTCTGCTTGGCCGCCCCAGAGCCTATTGGCCGTTTCGTGACGTTTTTTGGCCAATTCAACCGCTGCAACATCGGCAAGGGGCTGCAATCGGCCCACTCTGCCATATCCGGTTTCCAGCCCCGAGATTTGTGCAACCTCGGCCCAGAAGGTGGCAGCCATCAACAGGCTTTCCAGCTGAAACTGCTTTTTCGGGTTCCAGTTTTCGGGAACATGCGGCGACAGTGCGCCGACAACCCCGCCCGAAGATCCTGCACCGATACGGTTTGCTTCGATCAACCGCACGCGGGCCCCGCGCCGGGCCGCTTCCCAAGCGATACACAGGCCAAAGGCCCCGCCGCCACGCACTGTCAGATCGACCCTTGCCATTCCCCGGTGCCTTCCCCATGGTCCGCGCATTCGGGAGATACGGCAGATGACGGGCAGCGAACAGGGGCATGGCCATGATCTTGGCGGGCTGGACTGGCGCGATGGCGTTATTCCCGTCTCGCGGCAGTTTGATGACCCCTATTTCTCGTTGAACGACGGATTGGCCGAGACGCGCCATGTGTTCTTGGAGGGAAATGACCTGCCCGCCCGTTTGCGCCCCGGCTTTCAAGTGGCGGAGTTGGGATTTGGCACCGGATTGAACCTGTTGGCGCTGCTGATTGCCAATCCGGGCGTTCCGATCCGCTTCACCAGTTTTGAAGCCTTTCCCCTGACGGCCGATGAAATCGCTCGCGCGCTGGACCATTTTCCCGAAGCCCATGCCGTGGCAGGGCCGTTTCTGGCGGCTTGGGCGACGGGGGCGCGGCAATTTCAAATCGGCACGATATCGGCGGAAATCATCGTTGGTGATGCGCGCCAGACCCTGCCCAACTGGCAAGGACGCGCCGACGCGTGGTTTCTGGATGGGTTTTCCCCCGCAAAGAATCCTGAACTTTGGTCACCAGACTTGATGACAGAGGTCGCCCGTCACACCCTTAGGGGTGGCAGTTTCGCCACCTACACCGCCGCAGGCCATGTGCGCCGTGCCTTGAGCGAGGCAGGGTTTCACGTGAAACGCTGCCCCGGTCACGGTCGCAAGCGCCACATGACCATTGGCACGCTGGATGAGGTCACCCCGCATGGCTGAACAAAACAACCGCAAGGGGACCGTGTTCCTGATTGCCGCCATGCTGGTCTTTGCCGGACAAGATGGCATTTCCGGCCATTTGGGCCGATCGTACAACGTGTTGTCGATCGTCATGCTGCGGTATTGGATCTTTGTCGCGTTCGGCATTTGGCTGATGCACCGCGCCTATGGTGGCATTGGTCCGGCGCTGGCAACCAGGCTCAAAACACTGCAGGTCGCGCGTGGCCTTTTGCTGGTTACCGAAATCTGCGTCATGCAGCTGGCCTTCGTGAAACTGGGCCTGATCGAAACTCATGCCGTGTTCAGCACCTCTCCGCTGATGGTAGCGGCGCTCTCTGGCCCGGTTTTGGGTGAAAAAGTCGGCTGGCGGCGCTGGGCGGCCATCGGGGTCGGCTGCCTTGGCGTTTTGGTGATTCTGAAACCCGGCTCGGGCGTCTTTTCTCTGTGGTCGCTTGTGCCGCTCTTGGGGGCCTTCCTTTATGCGCTTTATGGTCTACTGACCCGTTATGTCGGCCGCGCGGATTCCAGCCCGATCAGCTTCTTTTGGATGGGTCTTGTCGGTCTGATTGCACTGACCCTGCCGGGTATCTGGTTCTGGAAACCGATGACGCCAGTGGATTCCTTTTGGATGGCAACCCTGTGCTGCACCGGGATTTTGGGCCATTACTTGTTGATCCGCTGCTATGAGGTCGCCGAGGCCAGCGCCGTGCAGCCCTTTGCCTATCTGCAACTGGTCTTCATCTCGATCTTTGGGATCACGATTTTCGGCGAAGTACTGCGCTGGAACGTCGCGGCGGGGGCCGGAATTGTGGTGATGGCCGGGTTGTTCACCCTGTGGCGGCAAAGGGTGCGCGCCCGCACGGCAGCTATTGGCCCGTCAACTCCGCAGTGATCTTGATCGGTCCCGCCTGCCCTTTCAATCGCTGCCGATAGATCACCAGACTTTCGGTGACCCGCATGACGTAGGTTCGGGTTTCGGTGAAAGGAATCGTCTCCACCCAATCCACCGGATCGCCGGTCCGCGGATCGCCGAATTCCGCAACCCATTTCCGGGGCCGACCCGGCCCGGCGTTATACCCTGCGGCGACCATGGCAACCGAGGGGCCAAACTCATCCACCATCCGCCTCAGATAGGCCGCCCCAAGCGTGGCATTATGCGCCGGATCAGCGGTCAACTGCCGCGTCTCATGGGCCACGCCCAGCCCCTTGGCCATCCGTCCGGCAGTTTCCGGCAAAAGCTGCATCAGCCCCATCGCATTGGCATGGCTGCGCGCGTCCGGATTGAACTCAGATTCCCGGCGGCTGATCGCCAAGGCCAAAGCCCGGCTGACCGACAGATTTTCTGGCACCATATCTGGCACGGGGTAATAGGCCCGCGGCAGGATCCAACCCTTTTCTGCCGCCTGCTTTGCCACCACCAAGGCGATGTGGGGTTCATTCAACAAAAGAGCGAGATCGGAAAGCGCCTCCAGCCCAGCACGGTCTTGCCCCTCGGCGAGATGCAGGAAAAACCGCTTTGCCAAAGCCAAATCCCCGACATCTTCCGCAAGCCGTGCCGCCGCCAACACCGAAGACCCTGCAAAAGCGGCGGTCTTGTAGCCCCGATGCGGTTCCCCCACAGAAATCAGGGCGGGGTCAAACGACAGGCCCAGCTTCTCGGCTGCCAACTGGCCGTAATAGGCCGTCTGCTGCTCGGCGGCAGATTGATAGGCCGCCTTCGCCCCGGCCTTGTCGCCCTTGGCCTCCAGCGCGCGACCGGTCCAGTAATCCGCACGCGACACGCTGATCGGGGTTTTCACCCCGGCCCTGAGATCGGCAAAATGGCGCAGGGCGGTGTCGGGGTCGCCAAGTTTGCGTAGGGCAATGAATCCGGAAAGGAATTCCAGATCGGCGCGGTCGCTACCCTCGTTCAGGTGGTGCGAGGCGGCGAGCCGATAGGCGTCCTTCTCTTGCCCGTTTCGCATCAGCCAACGCGCCAGAAGCGCCCGCCGTTCAGCCCAGACCTCGGGCCGACCCAGCCGCGCAGCGCTGTCAGAGCGGTCCAGCAAAAGATCCACCGCATCAGGGTAATTGTCGCGCCGCATCCGCCAAAGGAAGCGCTCATAGGCCAGACCCGGATCGTCTTTCAGGGCCGCCGGAACCGTTTCGATCAGCGCACTGGCACCCGCCTTGTCAGCCCGCAGCGCCATGCGCGCCTTGGCCAAGGTCTGCCAGCCCGCAGAAACGCGCGGCAACATCCGAAGCGCCTCTGCCGTGCGCTTGCCGTCCCAAAGCAGGTTGTCCAGCCGCACCTCATGCGCCACGGTCATCGCATCGCCCTGCATCTCCAGCAGGGCGGCCTCGTCTTCCGCCTCAAATTTCAACACGGCCCAAGCACGATACGCTTCCGCCTCTGCCTCTCCGGGGCGACCGGCCTGCATCAGCGCCTTGACCAAGGCAACAGCACCTTCCCCAGTCACAGGCTGTTCGGCGCTGAAATAGGCGATTACGCGCGCCGGATCGGTCGATCGGGCGACAGTCACCTCACCCTTTTGCCGCAGCAGCCCCAACCCAGGCCAATCGGGATGCTTGGCGAGAAAGGCCTCGTAATCGCCCAACCGGGCCGCCTCATCACCACCGCGCAGGCGATGCCATTCCACCAGATCGGCGGCAACGCCTCCGGTTGCGGAAACGGCATCGGTGGCGCTTGCCCAATCCTTGCCCGATGCCAGCCGCAGGCCTTCACGCAGGGCGTCTTCGGCGGGTCCGGCATGGGTCTGCGAGGTAAGGCTGGCGATGAGGGGGATCACAAGGGCATAGCGTTTCATGGCATCGATTCTGCCAGACCCCCGCCCCCCCCACAAGCCAAAGCCCCGTGATCTTTGGATGATCGGCAATGCTTGGCATTTCGCCCTTGCCCGTTTATTGAGGCAGCGTTTGCAACCGGGCGCGAAAGCCCATCCCACATAGGAGACGTGTCATGATCAAAGGGTCCATTCCAGCCCTGGTGACGCCGTTCAAGAACGGCGAGCTGGATCTTGATACGCTCAAACACCTGGTCGAATGGCAAATTGCCGAAGGATCGACCGGGCTTGTTCCCGTAGGCACCACGGGCGAAAGCCCGACGCTCAGCCATGACGAACACCAGACGGTCATCGAAGTGGTGGTAAAAACTGCCCGTGGCCGCGTGCCGGTCATTGCCGGGGCCGGGTCAAACAACACCGTCGAAGGCATCTCGTTGATGCGCTTTGCCGAAAAGGTGGGCGCCGATGCCGCGCTGGTGGTGACGCCCTATTACAACAAGCCGACGCAGGCTGGCATGGTGGCGCATTACACGGCGCTGCATGACTGCTGCAATCTGCCGATCGTGATCTACAATATTCCGGGCCGCTCGGTCGTCGATATGACGCCCGAAACCATGGGCACGCTGGCCAAACTGCCGCGCGTGATCGGGGTCAAGGACGCCACCGGCAAGATTGAGCGCGTCTCGATGCAGCGCGCGTCCTGCGGGGCGGACTTCATCCAACTGTCGGGTGAAGATGCCACGGCCCTCGGCTTCAACGCCCATGGTGGCGTGGGTTGCATTTCTGTCACCGCCAACGTCGCCCCGCGGCTTTGCGCCGAGTTTCAGGCGGCAACGCTGGCTGGCGACTACAAGAAGGCCCTCGGCTATCAGGACCGCCTGATGCCCTTGCACGAGGCGATCTTCCTTGAGCCGGGGCTTGCCGGAGCGAAATATGGCCTGTCGCTGTTGGGCAAGTGCAGCGAAGATGTGCGCCTGCCCCTGGTCACCCTGACCGATGGCACCAAGGCCCGCATCAAGGCTGCGATGCAGCACGCGGGGCTGATCTAAGCCCGGGGTCCTCGACGGTCCGGCGCTTGTCGGGATTTCACGACGAGCGTCGAAGACGACGAGGAGTTTTCCGATGACCGACAACCAACGCGGCAGCCTTTTCATGACCCTGTCCATGGCAGGGTTCGCCGTGGAGGACATGTTCCTCAAATCCGCCGCGCAAAGCCTGCCCGTTGGTCAGGTCTTGTTGGTCATGGGCCTCTGCGGTGCCCTGTGGTTTGCGCTCACCTCATTTCGTGCGGGCGAAACGGCCCTGCCGGGCGCGTTGTTGTCGCGAACCATGGCGGTGCGTTCGACCTTCGAAGTGGTGGGACGGCTTTTCTACGCCCTTGCCATCGCCTTGACGCCACTTTCCGTTGCCTCATCCATCCTGCAGGCAACACCCTTGGTCGTGGTCCTTGGGGCAGCTGTGCTTTTTGGTGAAACAGTCGGCGCAAGGCGCTGGATTTTGACCGGCCTCGGCTTCATCGGGGTTCTGGTGATCTTGCGGCCCGGCCTTGCAGGGTTTGACGCGCTGTCCCTTTTGGCGGTGATTGGTCTTCTTGGCTTTGCGGGTCGTGATCTTGCAACCCGCGCCGCACCCCCTGCCCTGTCAAACGCCCAGCTTGGCACGGCAGGCTTTCTGGTGCTGGCCTTTTCAGGTGCGGTGATCCTGGCCTTCACCCGAGCCCCAGATCTTCCGACCGCGCCCGAGGCCGCCAAGATCCTTGGGGCCACGGTCTTTGGTGTCCTTGGCTACAGTTTCCTGACCCGCGCCATGCGCACCGGTGAGGTTTCGGCCGTCACACCCTTTCGCTACACGCGCCTGCTGTTCGCCTTGGCCCTTGGCATGGCCGTCTTTGGCGAGCGGCCCGATGCCGCCACGCTCATTGGCGCGGCGATCATCGTGACCTGTGGTGTGCTGATCCTGACCCGCCGTTAGAGACTGGTCACCGTCGTCGTGAAGCCAGCGGGCAAAGTGGCCTCAAGCAGTTCCAGATCTGCCGAACAGTCACTGTATTGCGCCGCCAGTCCAGGCGGCAGGACAAAGGCATCACCAGCCGAAAGCGTACGGTCCGGCTCACCCTTGGCTTTCAGGGTCATCGTGCCCTCCAGAACAAAGGTGAAATGAATGTCCGTATCATGCATCGTCGCCGGCGGTGTGCCGCCATCGAACTTTGCGACCTGAATATTGGCGACGCCTTTGGTCCCTGCCGCAATACCCGTATCGCGGGCGGCAAAGCCCGGAATGCGGAAGGGTTGCCACTCTGCGTTATCCTTCACATGATGCACAAACCGCTGGCCCTGCCATTCGCGCGCCGGGTCACCCTTGCCGTTTGGCAAGGTCATATTGTGGTCGATCGTCGTGATATGCTCGGCCGGAACGCCAATTTCGATCACCTCGATATTGGGCGAGGCGTGGCAAACCCGGTGGCGGATTTCGGGCGGCTGGATCACGCAATCACCGGCCGATAGGCGCAACATCTCATTGCCCTGATCCTCGTAAAGGACGTCAACCCAACCCTTGTAGCAATAGATCAGCTGAAAGCCGACGGTATGGTAATGCACCATGTCCGGCACCGGGCCACCGTCGGGGATGCGGATATGGCTGGCAATGATCGATCCGCCAAGACGGCTGGGGATGAGATCGCGATATTGCATGCCAGCCCGACCGATGACCCAAGGTGCGGAGTCTTTAAGGCGCCGCACGCCGAACTCATGGGTGGTTTCCGGCTGCACCAAACGCGGGGTCAGCGGCACGACCTCAATCTCGGTGCCATTCGGCGCGGTCAGATGGGTTTGCCCGCCGGCAAACGTGGCAGGATCGTCGGTCAGGATGCGAATTTTGCCGGGGCTCACCTTGGCGGATTTGTCGATCCGCACCCGCAATCCATGGCCAGAAAGCGAGGCAACCGACGGATTGTCAGCGGGAAAGATGTTCTCAAGCCGCATTCCAAGCGTCTTGGTGTAGAAAGGCAAATCGTTGCGCAACTCCTGCGTTGGCAGAAGAATTTCGGCAAGAATGGCATCACTCATTTGGCGCGTCCTTTGCAAGCGGATGGGGGGCGATGGCCGACGAGACAACAAGGAACACGGCCTCGGCCCCTTGATCGGTCAGATAGGCATGGGGGTCAGTGGCGTCGAAATACAGGCTGTCACCGGTTTCCAGACGCAGCGGTGTGTAAGATTGCGACACCACGATCAACGGGCCTTGCAGCACATGCAGATATTCCTCACCCGCATGGGCCAACAACCCGCCAACCTGTTCCAGATCATGCACGCGGGTGCGGTTGACGAACGGGTGCATGGCCTTATGGCGCAGATCCCCGGCCATAAGTCGCGCTTCAAGTCGGGGGGTGACGAAGGCCACCCCTTCGCCCGCGCGGGTCAGACTGCGACGGCCACGAAGCGGGGGGTCTTGCCGGAAGAAATCGGCAATCTCGACTCCAAACATCTGTGCCAGCCCATAAAGATGCGGGGCCGAGACTTGGCTATGGCCTGTTTCAATACGGCTCATCGTGGCCTCTGACACGCCCGTGCCTGCAGCCACTTCGGCCAGTGAAAGCTGGCGTGACAGGCGCAGTGCGCGGATACGGGGGCCAAGATCGGAATCAGGTTTCATGATTCCAACATGCATGATTCTTGCAAAATTGCAAGACTATTGCGATTTAAGCAAATCAGCCAGTCCGGCGCGATAGTCCGGATAGCGCAGCGTCACGCCAAGCTCTGCCTTGATCCGGTCGTTACGCACCCGCTTTGACTCAGCGTAAAAGCTGCGGGCCAGCGGGGTCATCTCGGCCTCATCATAGGGAATGGCGGGCGGTTCCGGCAGGCCAAGCAGATGCGCGGCATGGCTCAACACGTCCTCCGCCGGGGCCGGATCATCGTCGCAGACATTGTAGATCGTACCGGGGTTCGGTCGGCGGATCGACGCGAGGAGTGTTTCGGCAATATCCGCGACATGGATGCGAGAAAACACCTGTCCGGGTTTGATGATCCGCCGCGCGCTGCCGTCCCGCACCTTTTCAAACGGACCACGGCCGGGTCCATAAATCCCCGCCAGCCGGAAGATATGAACCGGCAAACCGGTGGCCAACCACGCCTCTTCGGCCTGCACCCGCTGCCGGGCGCGCAAGGATTGCGGGTTGATCGGCGTTGCCTCATCTACCCAAGCGCCTTGATGATCGCCATAAACCGCCGTTGTCGACAGATACCCCACCCAACGCGGATGGGCCGCCCGCAGCGCAGCACCGGCCATACGCAGGAACGGATCGCCCTCTGCATCTGGGGCCGCAGCAGCCAAGACATGGCTTGCCCGCGCCAAGGCTGCGGAAAGATCGGCGGGCAACAGCAGGGGCTCCACCCCTGCGGCACGCAGAATATCGGCCCGCGCCGGATCACGGCAGGTGCCGATAACGGTCCAGCCCAGCGGGACAAGCCGGGCAGCAAGGGCGCTGGACGTATAGCCGTGGCCAAGGGAAAGCAACGTGGTCATGGCCGCACTATTGCGACAGCGCTGCGCGGCGGCAAGGCTTGATCGGCGGGACATCTTGCCCCAGCTTCAGCTTACGCGCACCGTCCTGTCACCAAGACTTCACTTGCGAGACTTGCCCGCTTTCGGTTTAGATGTGCGATCAAACGGAAGATAGGACAGATGCAAGACGACCCCACTCCGCTGCTGACACCAGACCAAGCCGCTTCGCAATCCTTTGACAACGCGGCGCTGGCCGTTGAACGGCTGGAGGCGCTGTACCAAGACGCCACAAGCTTTCTGGCGCGCCATTTCAGCACAGCGGTTCTGGACGGCAAACCGGCAACCCGGATCCGCGCCTTTTACCCAGAAATCCGCCTGACGGTGATCAGCCATGCCAAGGTCGACAGCCGCCTGTCCTTTGGCCATGTCGCGGGTCCCGGCACCTATTCCACAACGATCACCCGCCCCGACCTGTTTCGCGCCTATCTGACGCAGCAAATTGCGCTTTTGATGGAAAACCATGGCGTGACAGTACAGATCGGGCCGTCACAAACCCCGATCCCGGTACATTTCGCGGTCGCTGGCAACCCAAACGTCGCCGTGCCGCAGGAAGGCGTTTTGGAGTTTTCCCTGCGGGACGTCTTTGATGTGCCCGATCTTGCCACCACCAACGATGACATCGTCAACGGCACCCGCACCTTCAACGATGACGGCTCGATGCCCTTGGCACCGTTTACGGCGCAGCGGGTGGATTACTCGCTGGCGCGGTTGTCGCATTATACGGCAACCGACGCGGCGCATTTCCAGAACCATGTGCTGTTCACAAACTATCAGTTCTACGTCGACGAATTTGAATCCTATGCCCGCGCCATGCTGGCGGACAAATCGCAAGGCTACGTCAGTTTTGTCGCCACCGGGAATCAAGAGATCTTCACCCCCGATGGTCCGATCGTGCCGCCATCGAAAATGCCCCAGATGCCGACCTATCACCTGAAACGCGCCGATGGGCAGGGCATCACACTGGTCAACATCGGTGTTGGCCCGTCCAATGCCAAAACCGCGACCGATCATATCGCCGTTTTGCGCCCGCATGCGTGGTTGATGGTGGGGCATTGCGCGGGTCTGCGTAACACGCAGTCGCTGGGCGATTTTTGTCTGGCCCATGCCTATTTGCGAGAAGACCATGTGCTGGACGACGATCTGCCCGTCTGGGTGCCAATCCCGGCCTTGGCAGAAATCCAGATTGCGTTGGAAGAAGCCGTCGCCGAGGTGACCCAGCTCAAAGGGTATGACCTGAAGCGCATCATGCGGACCGGCACGGTTGCCACGATCGACAATCGAAACTGGGAACTGCGCGACCAATCCGGCCCGGTTCGGCGCCTGTCACAATCGCGCGCCATCGCGCTGGATATGGAAAGCGCGACAATCGCCGCCAATGGGTTTCGGTTTCGGGTGCCTTACGGCACGCTGCTGTGCGTCAGCGATAAACCGCTGCATGGCGAGTTGAAATTACCGGGTATGGCCAGCGATTTCTACAAGACACAAGTCAGCCGACATTTGCAGATCGGAATTCGGGCGATGGAGCGCCTGCGCGAAACGCCGGTTGCGCGAATCCACAGTCGAAAGTTGCGGAGTTTTGAGGAAACCGCCTTCCTTTGACGCTTCTCCGGCAGCGAAAAACCGGGCTGAAAAAGGAAAAACCCCTTGCCTTACAGGCTTGAAACATGGGAAGCCAAGCCGTCGCCGCAAGGCAGGTTATGACCGGGCAACGAAGCCGGCCCCAATCGAAGGACTAACAAAATGACCAAACCGATGACCAAGACTCAACTCGTGGCTGCAATTGCCGAGACCATGGGCGCCGACAAGAAAACCGCTGGCGCTGCATTGGACGCGATCGCCGAAGTCGTGGCCAAGGAAGTTGCCGCAGGCGGCGCCGTGACGCTGCCGGGTCTGGGCAAGGTCGTCTGCCGTGAACGCGCAGAGCGTATGGTGCGCAACCCGGCCACCAATGAAATGGTGAAAAAGCCCGCTGACAAGCAGGTGAAATTCTCGATCGCGAAAGCGCTGAAGGACAGCGTCAACGCCTGATCGCTTGGCCGATAAAATGGCTGAAAAGGGTCGCCCTAGGCGGCCCTTTTTTTATGGAACGATCTGGGGCGGGCACTATGGATATCAAAGCCATTGCTTTGGGGCTGATCTTTGCCGTGATGTGGTCATCGGCCTTTGCGTCAGCCCGCATCATCCTGCTGGACGCCCCACCCCTATGGTCGCTAGCCCTGCGTTTTCTGATTTCTGGCGGGCTTGCCGTTCTGGTCGCCCGCTTGCTTGGTCAGGACTGGCGCCTTCCCCGCCCGCAGGCGCGGGCCGTCGTCATCTTTGGCCTATGCCAAAACGCGCTTTATCTTGGCCTGTTTTTCATTGCGCTTCAGCGGATCGAAGCCTCGCTCGCCTCAATCATCGCCTCCTCTATGCCGCTAATCGTAGCGGGCTTGGGCCGGGTTTTACGCGGAGAGCGGTTGTCGCCTTTGGGCCTTGCCGGGATGTTTGCGGGATTTACCGGGGTCGCCCTGATCATGGGCAGCCGGATCGAGGCTGGGGCAGATCCGTTATCCGTCGCGCTATGCGTGATCGGGGCAACAGCGCTTGCGGTTGCGACCCTGACGGTGCGCGGCGCAAGTGCCGGGGGCAACCTGTTGATGGTGGTCGGGCTGCAAATGCTGGTCGGTTCGGTCGCGCTGACGCTGGTGGCCATGGCGATGGAGCCGCTGCATGTCACCTTGACCGCAAGGCTTGCAGTGGCTTTCGCCTATCAGATCGTTGTGCCGGGAATGACCGCCACATTGATCTGGTTCTCGCTGGTTGGGCGGATCGGCGCAGTAAAGGCCTCGGCCTTTCACTTTCTGAATCCGTTCTTTGGCGTTTTGATTGCCTCGATGCTGCTGGGCGAAAAGATCAGCCTTTTGGACATGGTGGGCGTTGCCGTAGCGACTGCTGGAATTCTGGCGGTGCAGATGGCCCGGATGGGCCGCGCTGCGACTTAACGCTGCTCCTCTCGCAGCTTTTCCAACAGACTCTTTTCTTCCTGTATGGGCTGCTGCCCGCCACCGCGTAGCGCCTCGTCCAGATTTTGGAAAATGCCGTTTTGGCCTGAGCCCGGAGCAACACCCAATCCGGCATCCGGCCCATAGCCTTGCACCGGGGGCTGACGCGGTGTGGGCACAATCATTGGCAATTCCGTGACTGGCAGCCCGTCATGCACCCGCGTCATCACCTCGTGCCAGATTTCAGCCGGCAGCCCGCCACCCGTGACACCCTTCAACGGTGTGTTGTCATCATAGCCCATCCAAACGCCTGCGACATAATCCGCCGTAAAGCCGACGAACCACGCATCGCGGCCAGCTGTGGTGGTGCCGGTCTTTCCCGCCGCAGGCCGATCCGCCAGCCGCGCCCGCGTGCCGGTGCCGGAATTGACCACCTGCGCCATCATGTAGACCAACTGTTGGGCGGCTTGCTCGGATATCACCCGTTCGCCAATACCGGTTTCGGTGAACATGTTCAGCTCTTCGTTGCCCGGCACTTCCAGAATACGAATGCCATAAGGCTGCACCGACGAGCCGCCATTCAGGATGCCCGCATAGGCCCCCGTCATATCAATCAGCGTCGCCTCGCTGGCGCCCAGCGCCAAGGCCGGACCGGCAGCCATATCTGATCCAATGCCAAAGTCGGCAGCAATTTTGCGAACATTCTCGCGCCCGGCAGCCTCAGACACGCGAACTGCCGGAATGTTGCGACTTTCCTCAAGGGCTTGCGTCAGCGTGATAAGTCCTTTGAACTCATCGTCATAGTTCTTTGGAGTCCACGGTCCAGAGCCGGGAATGTTTATGGTCAGCGGCGTATCCTCGACGAAATCCATCGGCGACCAGCCCTGATCCAAAGCCGCGGCATAGACAAAGGGTTTGAAGGCGGAGCCGGTCTGCCGCAACGCTTGTGTCGCGCGGTTGAAACTGCCCGCGGCTTCCGTCTTGCGCCCGCCGACCATGGCGCGCACGGCGCCATCCGCGCTCATCACCACAATGGCGGCTTGGGCGTTGGACCCGTCCTTGATCTTGTTTTCAAAGACCGCCGCCAGCCCCTCCTCGGCCTTCTTTTGCAAATCGGTGTCCAACGTCGTGCGGATCACCACATCTTCCATCGTCTCCTTCGTCAGGAAAGAAGGCGCGGATTCCATCACCCAATCGGCAAAGAAACCGCCGGATTTGGTCTGGGCCGCCTGCGACAACTGCGCAGGATGCGCCCGCGCCTCGTCAGCCTCGGCTGTGGTCAGATAACCCTGTTCCTCCATCAGCCCGACGATGATGTTCGCCCGATCTTGTGCGCGCTGCAGATTGGTGGTCGGCGCATATTTTGACGGCGCCTTCAAAAGCCCCGCCAACATCGCGGCCTGAGCCGGGCTGACATCATGGGCAGAAATGCCGAAATAACGTTGCGCGGCCGCCTCGAACCCCCGCGCCCCTGCGCCCAGATAGGCGCGGTTGAAATAGATCGTCAGGATCTCTTCCTTGGAGTATTTCACCTCCATCGCCACGGCGAAGGGAAGTTCTTTCAGCTTGCGCATCACCCCGCCGGACCGGCAATCTTCTTCGTAATCGGCCTCTGATTTCCATTTGGCCTGATCGTAGACCACGCCAAGACACAAAAGCTTGGCCACCTGCTGGGTGATGGTCGACCCCCCGTTTCCAGACAGCGGCCCACGACCTTCGGACAGGTTGATGCGCACGGCGCTGGCAATGCCGCGCGGGCTTACGCCGTAATGCCAGTAAAACCGCTTGTCCTCGGTCGCCACCACCGCATCATGCAGATAGGGCGATACGTTTTCGGCAGTGCTCTGCCCCCCAAAGGTTTCGCCGCGCCACGCGAAAACCCGGTCATTGCGATCCAAAAGCGTGACTGAACCGCGCGCACGCCCGTCCAGAAGATCGGTCACGGGGGGAAGCTGGGCGTAGAAGTAGAACACAATCCCGCCAAAGATCAGCGCGGTGACAACGGTGATCCGCCAAACGATGCCAAAGAACAAGCGCCACAAGAAGCCGAAAAAGCGGGCGATCAACCCAGCCTGCGGCTTTTTCGTGGTTTTGCGCGGCTTGCGGGGCGGCGGCGGTGCAGCGGCCTTGCGCGTGGTTTTCGGCGCACCATAGCGCCGGTCCGCCACCATCGGGCGTTGCCCATTACCTTTTACTGCCATGCCTCTGCCCGATCCGTCTTTGCGTGATCTTGTTGTGCGTCACCTTAACGACTTTGGCACGGATTGCGAAGGGTCGTGGGCGATGATTCGCCTACGCTGGTCGCTCAATTTTCAGGCACTGCCGCAAATTTATGCAGCAGTTGGCATGAAATCGGCGCTGCAGCCACCCTCTGCCCCGCCTCAAACTTGTGCTGCACCTGCGAAGGCCGCCTGATTTCCCGGTGCGGTCCGCCTATGGGCCCTAAGATGAAAAGGGGTGCGACATGAAGATGATCATTGCCGCCATCAAGCCTTACAAGCTGGACGAGGTGCGCGAAGCGCTGACCGCGATCGGCGTTCGGGGAATGATGGTTACCGAAATCAAAGGGTTTGGCACACAGTCGGGCCATACCGAGATTTATCGCGGCGCCGAATATGCCGTGAATTTCGTGCCGAAGATGCGGCTTGAAATCGTGGTGGCCGACGGCATGGCCGAAACCGTGGTCGACACGATCACCAAAACCGCCCGGACCGGGAAGATCGGTGACGGCAAGATTTTTGTCATGGATGTCGAGAAAGCCCTGCGCGTGCGCACCGGCGACATCGACGACGACGCGCTTTAAGGGGGGACGCGAGATGAAGAAACTGATGCTTTCCACAGCCTCATTGCTTGCCGCGCTGCCCGCACTGGCACAAGAGGTCGCCACCGAAGCCGCCGCCCCCGTCATGGACAAGGGCGATGTGAGCTGGATGATGATTTCATCCGTGTTGGTGCTTTTCATGACCCTGCCGGGTCTGGCGCTGTTCTATGGCGGTTTGGTGCGCAGCAAGAACATGCTGTCGATCCTGATGCAAACCACGATCATCGCGTGCCTGATGATGGTCGTCTGGGTGGTTTATGGCTATTCCGTCACCTTCGGCGGGTCCACCAGCGCGATCTGGGGCGGCACAGCCAAGCTGTTCCTTGCCGGGGTCACGGCGGACAGCATGTCGGCGACCTTCAGCGCGGGCTATGTCATCCCGGAATATCTGTTCATCGTGTTCCAGATGACCTTTGCGGCCATCACCCCCGCCCTCATCATCGGCGCCTTTGCCGAGCGGGTAAAATTCAGCGCAGTTCTGGTGTTCTCGCTGCTGTGGGTGACGTTCTCTTACTTCCCGATCGCACATATGGTCTGGGACGTCTCGGGCTACCTGTTTGCCAAGGGCGCGATCGACTTTGCCGGCGGCACCGTGGTGCATATCAACGCCGGGATCGCGGCGCTGGTCGGCTGTATCGTGATCGGCAAGCGTGTGGGCTATGGCCGCGAAAACATGGCGCCGCATTCGATGGTAATGACCATGATCGGCGCCTCCATGCTGTGGGTCGGCTGGTTTGGTTTCAACGTTGGCTCTAACCTTGAGGCCAATGGCGGCGCGACGCTGGCAATGATGAACACCTTTATCGCGACGGCGGCAGCAACTCTGGTCTGGTCGCTGCTGGAAGGCATCCAGCGCGGCAAGGCATCGATGCTGGGTGCAGCGTCGGGCATGGTGGCGGGTCTGGTCGCCATCACCCCGGCTTGTGGCACAGTCGGCCCGATGGGCGGCATTGCCCTTGGCGCGATTGCGGCGGCGGTCTGCTATTTCTTCGTCACCGTGGTGAAGAACAAGCTGAAATATGACGACAGCCTTGATGTCTTTGGCATCCACGGCGTTGGCGGGATCATCGGCGCAGTTCTGACGGGTGTGTTCTCGGCCGGCAGTTTGGGCGGGGTGAAGGGCGACGACTATGACATGGCCGCGCAGCTGCTGATCCAGATCGAAGGCGTCGCGATTACCGTGGTGTGGTCCGCCGTTGTGTCCTTTGTCGCCTATAAGCTGGTGGATATGACCATCGGCCTGCGGGTGGACAATGACACCGAACGTCAGGGGCTTGACCTGACGGCCCATGGCGAACAGGCATATCACGGCTGATCATCGAGAAAAGTAAAGGAAACGGCCCGCGCACGTCGCGGGCCTTTTTCATGCGGCGAGGCTGATCAGTGCCGTACCCAGAACCGCCAGCCCGGCGCCGATCCAAGCGGGCAGGCCCGGCGCGCGGCGGGTGGTAAACCACATCAGCGGCAAGATCAGGATAGGCGTGGTCGAGGTGAGGGTGGAGACGATGCCGACATCCCCCCTGCCCAGCGCTGCCATCATCAAAACCATGCCCAAAAACATCCCGAAGAAGGCGGAAAGAGAGACATTTCGCAAGTCACAGCCCAAGACCAAACGGGGGGCGCGGGCAAATGGGAAAACCATCATCGCGACGAAAAACAGCCCGCCGAGCCCCGAGCGGATCGCCATGGCGGTAAAGGGTTCAACCCCGGCTTCCATCGCCGGCCGCGCAAGCAGACTGCCAGTGGCTTGCCCGATGGCGGTGACACCCCCCAAGACCACGCCCACCCAAAGCGGCTTTGCGGGCTTGTCATCGGGGTGAGGGTCATTTTCGGCCAAAATGGCCAGAACGATGCCGAAAAGAATCAACCCGATCCCGCCAAGCTGCGCGAGGTTCAGCGTCTCATCAAGAAAGAGCCAGCCTTCCAGCACCGCAAAGGGTGCAGCGAGCGAGAACAAAAGTGCGGTGATGCGCGGCCCAGCGGCGTGGATGGCGGCCAGATAGGTGGTGGTGGCCAGCATGATCCCCGTGGCGGCGGACGCTGCCAGAAGACCAAAATGCCACGGTTGAACCGTGCTCCAACCGCCAACAAGGGTAGACGATAGTGCGGTCAGGACAAAGGCGATGCCCATCTGCCAGCGACCAAGCTGCCAAACCCCGACCCGACCGGCCACGGCAGAAACCGCCATGGCCGAAAGAGAAAAGACGATCGCCGCCCCCAGTGACAGAAGGACGGCGACCATGGGTTATCCGGCGACCTTTGCAATCGCGGCAGCAAGGATCGGCACAGTTTTGGTGTTCAGACCCGCGATGTTGATCCGGCTGTCACCGACCATGTAGATGCCATGTTCTTCGCGCAGCACGTTCACCTGTGCCTCGGTCAGGCCAAGGCGGCTGAACATGCCGCGGTGGTGAGCAACGAAATCGAAGCGGTCCGAATTGGTGGACTTGCGCAGTTCTGCCGCAAGTTGCTGGCGCAAGGACAGCATGTTGAGCCGAACCTCTTCCAGTTCCGCCTTCCAATCGGCGCGCAGCGTGTCGTCTTCCAAAATCATCGTCACCAGACGCGCGCCATGATCGGGCGGGAAGCTGTAGTTCTGACGGTTCAGGAAGTTCAGATTGCCCTGCACCACCGCCTTGCGGTCGGGGTTGGTCAGCGCAATCAGAATGCCGGTGCGTTCGCGGTAGATGCCGAAGTTCTTCGAGCAGGACGCAGCAATCAGCACCTCGGAGAACTTGGCGGCAACCAGACGGGTGGCGGCAGCGTCTTCTTCCAGCCCATCGCCAAAGCCTTGATAGGCAAGGTCAACGAAGGGAACTGCGCCCTTGGCCGCCAGAAGGTCAACGACCTTGGCCCATTGATCAAGCGTCAGGTTCGCCCCGGTCGGGTTGTGGCAGCAGCCATGCAGCAAAACGGCATCGCCTGCTTTCACACGGCCCAGATCTTCGATCAGACCGTCAAAATCGACCCCGCGGGTTGCGGCGTCAAAATAGCGGTATTCGGCCATCGGCATGCCGAGATATTTGATGATCGAAGGATGGTTCGGCCAGGTGGGATTCGACAGCCAGACGGTCGCGCCGGGCGCGGACATGCGGATCAACTCCAGCGCCTGCCGAATGGCCCCGGTGCCACCGGGGGTGGCCACCGATGCAGCGCGGTCAGCGAAACCCGCGCCAAGGATCATCTCGACCATGGCGGCGTTATAGGCAGGCTCACCTGCAAGGCCGGTATAGGTCTTGGTTTTTTCGGCTTCCCACAGCTTTTTCTCAGCGGCTTTCACGGCACGCATCACCGGGGTCAGGCCGGTTGCGTCCTTGTAAACGCCGACACCCAGATCGATCTTATCGGTCCGGGGATCATCGCGATACATGGCGATCAGTTGCAGGATCTTGTCCTGCGGCTGCGGGTTCAGGGTTTCGAGCATTCGTCTTCAGCCTTTCTCGACGGCAAGGTCTTCGTACATGCCCCATTCGGCCCAAGAGCCGTCATAGAGCGCGTGGTTCTTATGGCCCAACCGCTCTAGCGCGAGCGACAGGACAGCGGCGGTGACACCCGAGCCGCAAGTGGTGATGGCGGGTTTCGACAGGTTGACGCCCGCCGCTTCAAACGTGGCGCGGATCGCATCCACCGTTTTCATCGTGCCGTCAGGGTTCAAAAGTGTGGAAAAGGGCACATTCTTGGACCCCGGAATATGGCCGGAGCGCAGACCGGGCCGCGGTTCGGGCGCCTCACCTTTGAAACGGGCTGCGCCGCGGGCATCGATGATCTCGGCCTCGCCCAGTTTGGCGGCATGGGCCACTTGGGTCACATCCTTGACCAGATGGTTCTGACGGCTGACCATCATGTGGCGGTCGCGCATGACGGGCGGCATGTCTTCCACATCGCGCCCTTCGGCCTGCCATTTTGGAAAACCGCCGTCCAGAACAGCAACATCGGTCTTGCCCATCAAACGGAAGGTCCACCAGACGCGCGCGGCAGAAAATAGCCCCGCGCCGTCATAGATCACCACCTGATGGCCGTCGCCAATGCCCATGGCACGCATCCGGGCCACGAACTTCTCGGGCTGGGGGGCCATATGGGGCAGGTTCGACCGGCTGTCGGTAATTTCATCAATGTCAAAGAACCGCGCGCCGGGGATATGGGCGGCGGCATATTCCGCGCGTGGGTCGCGGCCCGCGTCGGGCATATACCAGCTGGCATCGATCACCCGCAGATCGGGGTCTTTCAGATGCGCAGCGAGCCAAGCCGTGGACACAAGCGTCTTGGGATCGTCGGTGAAGGCGGTCATCGGCGTCTCCTGTCAGGGATGACCCGGACCTAACCCGAAGGGGCCTTGCCTGCAAGGCCAGAGGGGCGCGGGCGCAAGCCTGTTTTTGCGCCCGCACGATCTGAATTATTTGGGCAGCATGTCTTTCAAGATGCCCAGAACGGCCATCAACACGCCACCGCCCACCCCACCCGCCACGATAGAGCCGACGACAGCTGTGATATCAAGGCCGCCGCCTGCGGCAGCGCCCGCCGCTGCAGCCCCGCCGCCCAGCATGCCAAGGATCTGGCCGCCAAGGCCGCCGCCAAGGACACCGGCAACGGAATTGCCAAGCGTGCCAAGGCTTTGGCGTTTCAAAAGTGCACCCGCGGCGTTGCCACCTATGGCGCCCGCGATCAGTTGGATGATGAGTTCCATGATACGCATCCTTCCCTATGTCGCCCCAGCGTTGATGCGGGGGCTTCCCACCGGGCCAATTGGCCCCGAGCAGGGTGGCCCGGATAAAGGAATTATGCCTGATTTTTAGTCTTTTAGCAACAAAAGCATAAACTTGCGCAGATCAGTCGCGCCCGCCATGTTTCAAAAGCCGGGCTTTTTGGCGATCCCAATCACGCTTGGCCGAAGTTTCGCGCTTGTCAGCCACCTTCTTGCCCTTGGCGACGCCCAGTTTGACCTTCACCATGCCGCGGTCGTTGAAATACCACTTCAAAGGCACCAGTGTCATGCCTTCACGGCCGACGGCATTCCAAAGCCGACCCAGTTCCTTGCGCGACACCAGAAGCTTGCGGTGCCGACGCTCTTCGTGGCCCCAAGTTTTGGCCTGAAGATAGGGTGCAATATAGCTGTTGATCAGCCACAACTCACCATTTTCGATGCTGGCATAGCTGTCGGCGATGTTTGATCCACCCTGCCGCAGGCTTTTCACCTCGGACCCCAACAGCATGATACCTGCTTCCAGATCGGATTCGATGTGGTAGTCGAAGCGCGCACGCCGGTTTTCGGCGATCAGTTTGTTGTTGGGATCAGACATCTTGGTCATGGTGGATCCGAGATAGGGGCTTTGGCGTGCCAAGTCCAGAAGGGGGCGGGATGGTTCTGCAAATCACAGTCGGATCGGCACTGCTGTTGACCAATATCTTGGTTGCCGCTGTGGCTGCGATGCTGCTGGAGGTGATGTTTCAACGCGGCCACGCTTGGATGCTGCGCGAACCGCATCGGCCGAAGCTGGTCTTGATGATCGCCGGCGTGTCGCTTTGGGTCCTGGGTGTCATCACAACCGGGGTCTGGGTCTGGGCGCTGGCCTATCTTGAACTGGGGGCTTTTTCGACACTGGAGGAGGCTGTCTATTTCTCGCTGGTCTGCTTCACGACACTGGGGTTTGGCGATGTGCTGTTGCCGCAGGAGTGGCGTATTCTAGCCGGCATGACGGCCGCCAATGGGTTCTTAAACTTCGGCCTGTTGACCGCACTTTTGATCGAAGCGCTGCGGCAGATCCGGCTGGGTCAGGTCCGGCAGAGGTCATCATAAAGGATGCAGGACTGTTTCACCTCTGTGTGACCTCACGCGAGGGTGAGTTGCCCGCAGCCTACGACCAGAGGAGGCTTCGTCCATGACAGGAAACGGGGGGAGCGTGATGCGAGGACTTTGGGTTGTGGTGGTTATGGCTACGCTGGGCCTTGGCGGCGCGGCGCAGGCTAAGACCGAAAAAGCCATCGTCGCAGGCGGGTGTTTTTGGTGCGTGGAAGCCGATTTTGAAAAGGTCGCGGGCGTGATTGATGTGGTGTCGGGCTATTCCGGCGGCAGCCTGCAAAACCCGACCTATGACAACCACGAAGGCCATTACGAGGCGGTGGAAATCACCTTTGACAGCGACAAGATCAGTTATGGTGATCTGATCGCCAAATTTCTGCGGTCCGTTGACGTGACGGATACCGGCGGGCAGTTCTGCGACCGAGGCAACGCCTATCGGACCGCGATTTTTGTGGGCAATGCGGACCAGCATAAGGCGGCAAAGGCTGCGGTGGCCGAGGCAGAGGCGGCCTTGGGCCAGACCATTGTGACACCCGTTCTTGACGCCCAAACCTTTTGGAAGGCAGAGGATTACCATCAGGACTATTACAAGGGCAGCGGCTTTGTCCTGACACGCAACGGGCCAAAACGGCAATCAAACGCCTACAAATTCTATCGCGAGGCCTGCGGACGCGATGCGCGCGTCAAGGCCGTTTGGGGCGATGAAGCCTTTGTAAAGTAGCCGCCCCGGCAAGAGCCGGGGCCGCACCTCAGCCAACCTTGCAGGCCGCCATAACGGCCATGTTCAGAATGTCATTTACCGTGGAATTGGTGGAACAAATCTGGATCGGTTTTGTCACCCCGGTCAGGATCGGGCCAATGACGGTAGCCCCGGCCATTTCCTGCATCAGCTTGACCGAAATCGATGCCGAATGGCGTGCAGGCACCACCAGAATATTGGCCGGGCCGGACAGACGGCAGAACGGGTACTGCGCCATGACATCGGGGTTCAGTGCCACATCTACGGTCATCTCGCCTTCGTATTCGAAGTCGACCTTCATGCCATCCAACACCTTCGGTGCCTCGTGCATTTTGCTTGCACGTTCCGACACCGGATAGCCAAAGGTGGAGAACGAGACGAAGGCCACGCGCGGATCAAGACCCAGATTGCGCGCAACCCCGGCGGCGCGAACCGCAATCGTGGCAAGATCTTCTGGTTCCGGCCATTCCTGCACCAGCGTATCGCCGATCAGCACGATCTTGCCCTTGTGCAAAACCGCTGTGACGCCAACGGCACCGTCTGAAGCCTTGGCATCGAAAACATGGTTGATGAGCGACAGAATATGCGCCGATTTGCGGGTAGCCCCGGTCACCAGACCGTCGCCATGGCCATGCTGCAGCATAAGGGCCGAGAACACATGCCGATCACGCGCGGCAAGGCGGTGAACGTCGTGGCGGTCAAAGCCCTGCCGTTGCAGGCGCTGGTAAAGGAAGTCCTTGTACTGGTCTAGGTGACGGGAATTCGCGGCGTTGACGATTTCCAACTCGCGAACGGCATCGGCAAGGCCCGCAGCTTCCAGCTTTTCGCGCACATCGGTGTCACGACCGACGACAAGCGCCTTGCCAAGACCAGCGCGTTGATAGGCAACGGCAGCACGCAAGACGCGGGGATCATCGCCTTCGGCAAAGATCATCCGCGCTTGGGCCTGTTTGGCGCGTGCATGGATGCCTTGCAGGATCGATGCGGTCGGATCCATCCGCGCCTTGAGCGTCTGAGCATAGGCTTTCAGGTCAATGATCGGACGGCGGGCAACCCCGGTATCCATGCCCGCTTTGGCGACAGCAGGGGGAATGACGTAGATCAGACGTGGATCAAACGGCGTCGGGATGATGTAATCGCGGCCGAATGAGAGCTTGCGGCCATAGGCCATGGCGACCTCATCCGGCACGTCTTCGCGGGCCAGTGCAGCCAGCGCCTTGGCGCAGGCGATCTTCATCTCGTCATTGATGGCGCGGGCGTGGATGTCCAAGGCACCGCGGAACAGGTAGGGAAAGCCGAGGACGTTGTTTACTTGGTTCGGATAGTCCGACCGTCCGGTGGCCACGATGGCATCGGCACGCACAGCGTGGGCCTCTTCGGGCGTGATTTCCGGATCGGGGTTCGCCATGGCGAAGATCACCGGATTGTCCGCCATGCTGGCGACCATTTCGGGCGTTACGGCCCCTTTGGCAGAGACACCAAGGAAGACATCCGCCCCCTTCATTGCCTCTTCCAACGTGCGCGCGTCGGTGTTGGCGGCATGGGCCGATTTCCACTGGTTCATGCCCTCGGTACGGCCTTGGTAGATGACGCCTTTGGTGTCGCACATGATGCAATTGTCATGCCGCGCGCCCATGGTCTTGATCAGTTCAAGACAGGCGATGCCCGCAGCCCCTGCCCCGTTCAGGACAATGCGGCAGTCTTCAATCTTCTTGCCCGAGATTTCCAGCGCATTGATAAGGCCCGCTGCGCAGATCACCGCTGTGCCGTGCTGATCGTCATGGAACACCGGAATGTCCATGATTTCCTTCAGCCGCTGTTCGATGATGAAACATTCCGGCGCCTTGATGTCTTCAAGGTTAATACCGCCAAAGGTTGGGCCCATCAGGGAAACGGCCTTGATGATTTCATCCGGGTCTTCGGTATCAAGTTCAATGTCGATGGCGTTGACGTCGGCAAAGCGTTTGAACAGCACCGCTTTTCCTTCCATCACCGGTTTGGAGGCCAGCGCGCCAAGGTTGCCCATGCCCAAAATGGCCGTACCGTTGGAGATCACCGCAACCATATTGCCCTTGACCGTATAGTCATAAGCCGTGGCAGGATTGTCCGCGATGGCCTGCACCGGAACCGCAACACCCGGGGAATAGGCCAGCGACAAATCGCGCTGGGTGGCCATGGGGGTGGAGGCGACAACGTCATATTTGCCGGGACGCGGTTCAAAGTGATAGGCAAGCGCCTCTTCCGGGGTGATCTTGGTTTTGGTCATCAGGGGGCCATCCTTCTGCAATCCTTTGGGTCTTAACGTCGCAAAACGCCTCTGCCTAGTCGCTCTATTCGGGCTTTTCGCCACGCGGTGGCTTTTGTAGGGTCTTTCGACCTATGGGGAGATGACCGTGAGCGAAGACAGCGTCACGCCGATGATGGCGCAATATCTGGAAATCAAGGCGCGCAATCCGGGCGCGCTGCTCTTTTATCGGATGGGCGATTTCTACGAGATGTTCTTTGACGACGCGGTTGCGGCGGCCGAAGCGTTGGATATTGCGCTGACCAAGCGCGGATTTCATCTGGGTGAGCCGATTGCGATGTGTGGCGTGCCGGTCCATGCGGCCGAGGGATACCTTCTGGCGTTGATCCGCAAGGGGTTCAGGGTTGCGATTGCCGAGCAGATGGAAGACCCCGCCGAGGCCAAAAAGCGCGGGTCAAAGTCGGTGGTGAAACGCGATGTGGTGCGGCTGGTGACACCTGGCACACTGACCGAGGATTCGCTGCTAGAGGCGCGGCGACACAACTTCCTCGCCGCTTGGGCCGAGGTTCGGGACGAGGCTGCGCTGGCTTGGGCCGATATATCAACGGGCGAGTTGCGGGTGATGGCCTGCCCCCAAGTGCGTCTGGCGCCCGAACTGGCGCGGCTTGCCCCACGCGAGGTGCTGGTCAGCGAGGCGCGAGAGCGCGATCTTTACCCACTGATTGAAGAGGCCGGGGCAGCCGTGACCGCGCTGGCACGGGGGACGTTTGATTCCACAAGCGCCGAGAAGCGGCTTTGCGGTTTGTTTGAAGTGGCGTCGCTGGAGGCTTTCGGCGCCTTTGACAGGGCCGAGATTTCGGCAATGGGCGCACTGGTTGAATATCTTGACCTGACGCAGCGCGGGAAACTGCCGCTATTGCGCGCGCCCTTGCGCGAAGCGGCGGGCGGCTTGGTGCAGATTGATGCATCGACCCGGCGCAATCTGGAGATCACGCAGGCCTTGTCCGGGGGGCGAGAAGGCTCGCTTTTGGCAGCGGTGGACCGGACGGTAACGGCAGCGGGCGCGCGACTGCTGGAGCGGCGGCTGTCAGGGCCATCGCGCGATTTGGCGGTGATCGGGGCGCGGCTGGAGGCGGTGCGGTTCCTGAAGGACAGCCCAGGCTTGCGGGAAACGCTGCGAACCGAGTTGCGGCGGGTGCCGGATATGGACCGCGCACTATCGCGGCTGGCGCTGGATCGCGGCGGACCGCGGGATTTGACCGCCATTCGCGCGGGGTTGGCCGGGGCACTGAAAATCTCTGAAATGCTCGTCGTCGGCGTGCCGCCGCTCCTCGCGACGGCCGTACGGGCACTGGTTGGGCATGGGCATCTGACGGCACTGTTAGACGATGCCTTGGTGGCCGAGCCGCCGCTGATGGTGCGCGATGGCGGCTTTGTGGCGGCGGGTTTTGATGCGGAACTGGATGAGACGCGGCGCCTGCGAGACGAAGGGCGCGGTGTGGTTGCGGCGATGCAGGCCGATTACATCACCCAGACCGGCGTGCAGAGCCTGAAGATCAAGCACAACAATGTGCTGGGTTATTTCATCGAGACAACGGCGACCCATGCCGAAAAGATGTTCGCCCCACCGCTATCGGAAACCTTTATCCATCGCCAAACCACCGCCAATCAGGTGCGGTTCACAACCTTGCCGCTGAGCGAGATCGAGACGCGGATTCTGAACGCGGGCAATCATGCGATAGAGATCGAAAAACGTCACTATGAGGCGTTTAGAGCCGCTGTTTTGAACCAGGCCGGGGCGATTGGTGCGGCGGCGCGGTCCTTGGCCGAGATCGATTTGGCCGGGGCCTTGGCCGATCTTGCGATTTCAGAGGATTGGGTAGAGCCGGTTGTAGACGCAAGCCATGCCTTTGAAGTTGTGGGCGGCAGGCATCCGGTGGTGGAGCGGGCCTTGCGGCGCCAAAGCGCGGGACAATTTGTGGCCAATGACTGTGGTTTGACGGCAGACAAAACACCGGCAATCTGGCTTTTGACCGGGCCGAACATGGCCGGTAAATCGACCTTTCTGCGGCAAAACGCCTTGATCGCGCTTTTGGCGCAGGCGGGGAGTTTTGTGCCAGCGCGGCAGGCGCATATTGGTCTGGTCAGCCAGTTGTTCAGCCGAGTAGGTGCGAGTGACGATCTGGCGCGGGGGCGGTCGACCTTTATGGTCGAGATGGTTGAAACCGCGGCGATCCTTAATCAGGCGGATGATCGGGCGCTGGTCATTCTGGATGAGATCGGGCGCGGGACGGCAACCTATGACGGGCTGTCGATTGCCTGGGCCACATTGGAACATCTGCACGGTGTAAACCGCTGTAGAGCTCTCTTTGCAACGCATTACCACGAAATGACCAGTCTGGCCGGAAAGCTGGAGGGCGTTGAGAACGCAACCGTCGCCGTGAAAGAATGGGAAGGTGAACTTATCTTCCTGCATGAGGTGCGGCAGGGCGCGGCCGACCGCAGCTATGGGGTGCAGGTGGCGCGGCTAGCAGGGTTGCCGGCGGCCGTGATTGAGCGGGCAAAGTCGGTGCTGGAAGCCCTGGAATCAGGCGAGCGCGACGGCGGCGGCCGGCAAAAGGCGTTGATTGACGATCTGCCGCTGTTTCGGATGGTGGCAACTGCCCCGGCGCCGAAGCCCGTGGCAAAAACCTCAGCGGTGGAGGAACGGCTGAAAACGCTGCATCCCGATGAATTATCACCGAAAGAAGCCTTGGGCCTGATCTATGAATTGAGAGATCTGCTTGGGCAAGCGGGCGGCTGAACCGCCCGCTTGAAAATAAGGCGATCAGGCGCCGGTGTTGGAGGAGACGCCCACCTGTGCCGGACGCAGCAGGCGCTCATGCAACATGAAGCCAACGGTCATGACCTGAATGATCTGCCCAGCCTTGGTGCCAGGAACCGGAGCTTCAAACATCGCCTGATGCAGTTGCGGATCAAAGCTTTCGCCGATGGCGGGCTCGATCGGGGCGACGTTGTGTTTGGTCATCACGCTGGTCAGCTCGCGAAGGGTCAACTCGACGCCTTCGATCAGAGCAGCAGCCTGCGTGCGGGTTTCATCATTGGCGGCATCAAGCGCGCGCTTGAGGTTGTCGTAAACGGGCAGCAGATCGCGGGCCAGTTTAGAGCCGCCATATTGCTCGGCCTCGCGCCGGTCACGCTCGGCCCGTTTGCGCGAGTTTTCGGCATCGGCAAGCGCCCGCATGAAGCGATCGCGCAGCTCGTCGCGCTCAGCGCGCAAAGCCGCAAGCTCATCGTCCGCGATGAAAGTTTCGAGTTCTTCGAGGTTCAGATCCTCGGTGGGCGGGGTGTCCTGCGCCATGGTCGTCTTCCTTGCCTTTTCGTAACGCTTTAGCCCCCGCCGCGTTCGGACAGAAGCTTACCAACCAGCTGCGCCGTGTAGTCAACGATTGGAACGATGCGGCCATAGTTAAGCCGCGTCGGTCCGATCACGCCGACGGCGCCGATGATCTGTCGATCAGCGTTCATATAGGGAGAGACGACCAGAGAGGAACCCGAAAGTGAAAAAAGCTTGTTCTCTGAACCAATAAAAATGCGCACACCGTCACCGACCTCGGTCAGATCGAGGAACTCGGCGATGTCGCGCTTGCGTTCAAGGTCATCAAAGAGATGGCGGATTCGGTCGATGTCCTGCGCTTCGCGGCTGTCGGCAAGCAAATTGCCTCGCCCGCGAACAATCAGGCGTTCGGGCTGATCGACCTGCGGCTGCCACAGCGCAAGGCCGCTTTCGACAAGATCGCGGGCAAGGGAATCAATTTCCTGCCGGCGATTTGCAATCTCGGCGCCAACGCTGCGGCGCAGTTCGGACAGGGTTTTGCCCTCGGCAAGGGCGTTCAGGAAGTTGGCCGCTTCGCGCATGGAGGACGGGGTTTGGCCCGGCGGCGGCGTAATCATGCGGTTTTCGACGTGGCCATTTGCAAAAACCAAGACCACCAGCGCGCGATCGGCGGCGAGACTGACAAATTCAATGTGGCGAATTGCGGCGTCTTGCTTGGGGGACAGCACGAGGCTTGCGCCGTTGGTGATCGCAGAAAGGCTGGCGCTGACCTTGTCGAGCAGGGTCGCGACGTCTTTTTCCCCGGTACCAAGGGCCGCATCCATGATTTCTCGATCTTCGGCGGCGACCGAGCCGACCTCGAGCAGGCCGTCAACGAAAAGGCGCAGGCCCTGCTGTGTCGGGATGCGCCCGGCGGACACATGCGGGCTGTTCAGCAGGCCCAAGAACTCCAGATCTTGCATGACGTTGCGGACCGTCGCGGCAGACAGGCTTTCGGTGAGGCTGCGGGTAAGCGTGCGCGATCCGACGGGTTCGCCGGACGAGAGATAGCTTTCCACCACCCGTCGAAATACCTCGCGCGAGCGATCGTTCAGCTCAGATAGAAGGGTGGCGCTTTCTCTCATGGTATAGAGATAGGGAAACCTTGGGGGGAACGTCAATCAGACTTGCATCCGCAGGGGGGAGCAGCCTATTTGGCCCATGATATCCACGGAGATTGAAATGCGCCCATCGGCCAGACAACTTGATCAAATGCGTGACGTTTCGATCGAACTGAACCCCATGAAACATGCAGAGGGGTCTTGCCTTATCAAGATCGGGGCGACCCATGTCCTGTGTTCGGCATCAATCGAAGAAAAGACGCCGCCGTTTTTGAAGAACACGGGGTTGGGCTGGGTGACGGCCGAATATGGCATGCTGCCGCGCGCGACGAACAGCCGGACCAGACGGGAAGCTGCAGCCGGAAAACAATCTGGAAGAACACAGGAAATTCAAAGGCTTATCGGAAGGTCTCTGCGTGCCTGCATCGACAGGTCGGCACTGGGCGAACGTCAGATCGTTATTGATTGTGATGTTTTGCAGGCCGATGGCGGGACACGTTGCGCCTCGATCACTGGGGGCTGGGTTGCGTTGCGGCTGGCTGTCAATCGGCTGTTGAAAACCGGGGCCCTCGCGTCTGATCCTATCATTGACCATGTCGGCGCGGTTTCCTGCGGCATTTATGCGGGTCAGCCGGTTCTGGATTTGGATTACGCGGAAGATTCCAACGCGGGAACGGACGGGAATTTCGTCATGACGGGGCGCGGGCGTTTGATCGAAGTTCAGATGTCTGCCGAAGGCAGCAGTTTTTCTGAGGAGGAGATGCTGCAACTCTTGGCGCTGGCACGGAGCGGCAATGCGGCCCTTGTTGCGGCACAACGCAGCGCTATTGAGGCCGCCTTGGCATGAGCATGCTGGGCGCCAAGCTTGTTCTGGCAACGCACAACAAGGGCAAAGTGGATGAGATGCTGGCCCTGCTGGCGCCTTATAATGTCTCAATCCAGTCCGCGGCAGACTTTGGGCTGGATGCACCCGTTGAAACCGAAACAACATTTGCCGGAAATGCGCGGGTGAAGGCCCATTTTGTTGCGAAAGCGACGGGCCTGCCTGCCTTGGCCGATGACTCTGGAATTGAGGTCGATGCGCTGGACGGTGCTCCGGGGGTTTACACCGCCGATTGGGCGGAAACCGCACATGGGCGGGACTTCCTCGTTGCGATGGAAAAGACCTGGAAGCTTGTCGAGGCGTCCGGCTCTGCCGCGCCTCACTTTGCGAGGTTCCGCTGTGCGCTGGTTCTCGCTTGGCCAGATGGGCGAGATATGGTTTTCGAAGGCGCGGTTGAAGGGTCTTTGACATGGCCGCTTCGCGGTCAATTGGGGCACGGTTATGACCCTATGTTTGTTCCCGAGGGGCAAGCGTTGACTTTTGCCGAGATGACTGAGTCGGCCAAGAACCAGATCAGCCACCGGGCGCGGGCGCTGTCCTTGTTCTGCGCGTCTTGTTTCACGTGAAACATTTGGGCGCGTGTGATTTCGACCCGGAGGCATGACATGGCAAACTGGATAGCGGGTGGATTTGGCCTATATCTGCATTGGCCATACTGCCAGTCGAAATGCCCTTATTGTGATTTCAATAGCCATGTCATGGGGGTTGTTGACCAAAACCTATGGCGCGAGGCCTACCTCGCAGAAATTGCACGATATGCGGAAGAAACCGCCGGGAATCTGCTGCAAACCATCTATTTCGGTGGTGGCACCCCATCCTTGATGGAACCTGAGTTGGTTTCCGATATCATCGCGGCCATTCAGAAGGCGTGGCCCACCGCAAATGATCTGGAAATCACGCTGGAGGCCAATCCCGGATCTGTGGAAGTTGGGAGATTCGAGGCCTATCGTGCCGCAGGCGTTAATCGGGTATCTCTCGGCCTGCAGGCGTTGAACGATGATGCGCTGAAGGCCCTCGGCCGCGCCCACACGAAAACCGAGGCCCTTGCCGCGCTTGATGTCGCAAAGTCGACTTTTGATCGCGTGAATTTTGACCTGATCTATGCCCGACAATTTCAGACACTGGATGAATGGCGGATAGAGTTGTCAGAGGCGTTGGCGATGGCAGGAGATCACCTGTCACTTTACCAATTGACCGTCGAAGAGGGCACCGTCTTTCACAAACGCGCAACATTTGGCAAGCTTCCGGGCCTCCCTGAAGAGGATCTCGGCGCAGAAATGTACGAGCTAACCCAGGAGATGACCTCTGCTGCGGGGCTGCCGGCCTATGAAGTTTCCAACCATGCCAGCAAGGGGTCGGAATCGCGCCACAACATGACCTACTGGCGCGGGGGAGACTATGTGGGCATCGGCCCAGGCGCGCATGGCCGGATTACAAGCCCTGATGGTCGTGCCTCGACTGTGGCGCACAAAAATCCCGCGAAATGGCTACAAAGCGTTCGGAAGTCTGGACATGGAGAGTCGGAAAGAGAAATTTTGGGACCCGAAGAGGTCGCCATCGAATACCTCTTGATGGCGATGCGGACGAATGAAGGCGTCAACTTGGAGCGCTATCATACGATGCAGGGAGCGATGCTATCCGGTGAGAAAATTCAACACCTGACCGATCTTGGTCTTGTCGAAACAAGCGACGACCACATGAAAACGACGGCAAAAGGCCGGCCGCTGCTAAATGGCATTCTGCGAGATCTGTGCGACTAAGCTGTCAAGCGCCTCAGCGGCGATCAAGACTGGTATCCAGCGCCGCGGCCGACAGCGCCGAGCAGAGCACATCCAACTGATCAAGCGACTGATATGTGATTGTCAGCCGCCCGCTGCCGGAATGATCGTGATCGATACGAACCCCCATTCCAAGCCCCGCACCCAGATCCGCCTCAAGCGCGCGTGTGTCGGCGTCCTTCTCAGCTGTACGTCGCGCTTTCTTGGGCAAAAGCCCTTTCATGGCAGACGTCCGCACCAACTCCTCAGTCGCCCGAACCGACAGACCACCGCCGACGACCTTCAGCGCCAACTCTGTCGGGTTCGGCGAGGTGATCAACGCCCGTGCATGGCCAGCAGAAAGCTTGCCTCCAGCCACCATGGATTGCACATCGCTCGGCAGATGAAGCAAACGCAAGATGTTTGCGATATGGCTTCGGCTGCGCGACAGAGCCTCGGCCAGCTTTTCTTGGGTATGCCCGAACCGTTCCATAAGCTGCTGATATGCCAGAGCTTCTTCGATCGAGTTTAGCTCTGCACGCTGAATGTTTTCGATAATGGCGATTTCGAGAACTTCGGAATCGCTGAACTCACGGATGATGACGGGCACCGTATGAAGCCCAGCGATTTGTGCGGCACGCCACCGACGCTCACCCGCGACGATTTCGTGCTTTCCTGATCCTGACAGCGGGCGAACGATCAACGGCTGGATGATGCCCTTCTGCCGAATGGAATCTGCAAGATCATTCAACGGGCCCGTTTCGAAAGTGCGCCGCGGCTGATCGGGATTGGGAACGACGTTCTCAATTGGCAGCATTACGTCCTGACGCTTGCCGTCAGGTGACTGCCCTGTCGCCTCAACCGGATTGATATCGGCCATCAAGGCAGAAAGCCCGCGACCCAGACCGCGACGTTCGGATTTCTTTTCCATAGGATATCCCCTTATTTGGCCGTCAGCGGGTTGCGCTGCAGGATTTCCCTGGCGAACGCACGATAGGCCTCAGCCCCTTTTGAGTTGCTGTCATAGCTCAAGACAGGCTGAGCAAAGGACGGCGCCTCACTAACCCGCACGTTCCGCGGAATGGTCGTCCGGAAAACGAGATCTCCCAGAGCCTCGCGTGCGTCCGCCTCGACCTGTTGTGCCAACCGATTGCGCGTATCATGCATGGTCAACAAAACCCCCTCAATCCGCAGCGTAGGATTGGCCGTTTGGCGGATCTCACGGATGGTCAACATCAGTTGAGAAAGTCCTTCGAGGGCAAAGAACTCAGTTTGCAGCGGTACAAGAACCGAATGGGCCGAAACCAGACCGTTCAAGGTGAGCAAGTTCAGCGACGGCGGGCAATCAATCAGAACATAGTCAAAGTGAAAGGCACCAACCTCGGGCTGGCGCAGCGCGTCATGCAGCAAAAAGCTCCGCTTTTCTCTGGATACAAGTTGAATATCCGCCGAGGACAAATCCGTTGAGGCCGGACAGAGGAACAGACCATCGATCGCTGTTTGCCGGATCACCTGCGCTGGCGAGACTTCCTCCACAAGCAAATCATAGGTCGACAGCGATCTTTGCGACGGCGAAATGCCCAAACCGGTAGACGCGTTGCCCTGCGGATCAAGGTCTACGACCAACACACGCGCCCCCGCCTCGACCAAGGCCGCAGCCAAATTTATGGCTGTCGTGGTTTTGCCCACTCCGCCCTTTTGGTTCACCACCGCAACAATCCGGGTGCTCTGCCCGCCGAGAAACTCAGACACGTTTCAGATCCTTCAAGAACAGCACTGACGCTCTGCTGTCGGTGATGCTTGCGACTTGGTCAATGTTGAAAGACCACGTCGTTCTGGCAGTTTCAATTTCTTCCTGTGCCGAGGCTCCCTTGGGGAAGGCGCAGACGCCGCCCGCGTTCAGATGCGATGCGGCATAGGCGCAAAGGTCTTCAAGGGGGGCTAAAGCACGGGCCGAAACCACGTCGGCGTGCTGCGGCTCCAGATCTTGAATCCGATTGGCGTGCACAGTTAATTTCAGGCCCAATTGTCGACCTGCCTCGGAAAGAAACACCGCCTTGCGCTTGTCGCTTTCGACAAGGCTGACGCGCAACTGAGGAAAGATCTCAGCTGCAAGCACAGCAATCACGATACCCGGAAAGCCGCCGCCGCTGCCCAGATCAAGCCAAACTCGCTGAGTTTCCGAGGCACACTTGAAAATCTGTGCGGAATCAATGACGTGCCGCTCCCACATCTGGGCGGCGGTAGACCGACCAACAAGATTTATGGCCGAATTCCACTTGAGGGCCAGCTCGATAAATTGTTCGATGCGCCCAACGGTCGCGACGCCGATCTGGTGATTGCCACCCAGCGCCTGACCCAATTCCAATTCGCGACTCATTGACCGGAAACCCGTCTTGATTTGCGCAGATGCGCCAAAATCAGCGCCAGCCCCGCCGGCGTCATGCCTTCGATCTGCGCCGCTTGTGCAAGCGTTTCTGGCCGCCGGCGTTCCAGTTTTCCGGCCAGCTCTTTCGACAACCCTGGCATATCAACATAGTGAAGCTCCGCCGGCAGGAGAGTATTCTCGTCTTTCCTCAACGCCTCGACATCGTTCTTTTGCCGATCGAGATACTGCTGATAAAGGGCATCATTCTCAAGCTGGCTGCGAACGGCCAACGGGATCTCCGCCACTTCGGGCAGCAAATGATTGATGTGGTCCCTCGTCACCTCTGGCATGGACAGAAGTTTCCAAAGACTTCTCTTCCCGCTATCCAAATTAACCATCAGCCCGACCGCATTGAGCTCTTTCGCGCTGTGCTGGCTGCTTTCAAGCAAAGAACGGCCCTTTTGCAGCGCCGCAAGTTTTGTCTGAAACGCCTTGCTACGCTCGGCCCTCACGCAGCCAATTTCCATACCGACTGGCGTCAACCGCTGGTCCGCATTGTCCGCACGCAGAGAAAGCCGGAATTCTGCTCGAGAGGTGAACATCCGATAGGGTTCCGTAACGCCCCGGTGGATCAAGTCATCCACCAAAACGCCAATATAGCTATCAGCTCGGCCAAATAGCACGGCAGGACGGCCCAAAACCGCAGCGGCAGCATTCAAACCTGCAACCAACCCCTGCGCTGCGGCCTCCTCATACCCCGTGGTACCATTGATCTGGCCCGCGAAATACAGGCCATCAACGCTTTGGGTCATCAGGGTCTGCGTCAGATTTCTAGGATCGTAGAAGTCATATTCAATCGCGTACGCAGGCTGCAGGATGGAAACGCTTTCCAAACCCTCAATCGACCGAACATAGGCCTCTTGAACCACCACGGGCAACGAAGACGAGATCCCATTCGGATAGATGGTATTGTCGTCAAGACCTTCTGGCTCCAGAAAGACTTGGTGGGAGGATTTGTCAGCAAAACGCACGACTTTATCTTCGATGGACGGGCAATACCGCGGGCCAACGCCTTCAATATGTCCGCCGTACATTGCCGAAAGATGAAGATGGTCCCGCACAATCTGATGAGTGCGCTCGTTCGTGTGCGTGATGCCGCAGGCAATCTGTTTTGCTTGAGGTTTCTCGTTCAAAAACGAAAACATAGACGGGTCCTCATCCCCGTGCTGCAATCCAATATTGCTCCAATTTATGGTTTGCGAATCCAGACGCGGCGGCGTTCCGGTTTTCAAGCGACCACCTTTTATTCCAACTTCGGCGATTTGGGACGCCAACCTGACGGACGGTGGGTCACCCATACGACCCGCAGGGGTTCGGCTGTGGCCAATGTGGATTTCACCGTTCAGAAAGGTTCCGGCCGTCAGAATGGCGGCGCCACAAGTCAGTGTATCGCCATTGGCCAGATGAACGCCCCGAAGCTTAGCGCCCACCACATCAATTCCGGCAACTTCTGCCTCAACGATGGTCAGTTCCTGCTCACCAGCAAGAAAGGCCTGGATCGCCATTCGGTAAAGCTTGCGATCAGCCTGCGCTCGAGGACCTTGGACGGCCGGCCCCTTTCGGCGGTTCAAAAGCCGAAATTGAATTCCCGCCACATCGGCCGCTTTGCCCATGACGCCATCCAAGGCATCAATTTCGCGGACAAGATGCCCCTTGCCCAACCCGCCGATGGCAGGATTGCAGGACATCACGCCAATTTTTTCACGATTGAGCGTGATCAGCGCCGTCTGAGCGCCCATTCGGGCGGCGGCAGCGGCAGCCTCGGTGCCAGCATGCCCCCCACCGATGACAATGACGTCAAAATGTTTCACGTGAAACATCCTCACTTTCCGATACAGAAACGGGAAAAAATCTCTTCCAAGAGATCTTCAACACCGACCCGACCCACCAGGCTTGCAAGCGCCGCAACAGCGTTTCGCAAGTCTTCAGCCGCCAATTCGGCAACGCCCTCTTCTACCACCAACTCTAGGGCACGATCCAGCGCCGATATTGCGGTTTCAAGCCCACGCCTCTGCCGTTCGCGAATAATCAGACTGGATCCCGCGGTTTTCGCCTCAAGAATCTGGCCAATTTTAGAGATAAGGGCATCAAGCCCCTCTCCCGTCAAACCCGAAACACCATTTTGACCCTGCGGCTTCAAATCAGCCTTGGCCATCACCACGATATCATCATCGTGCGGCGCCAATGGGAGTTGTTCTGCGCCCTCCTTCAGGAAAAGCCGCAAATCCGCATTTCGAGCACGACTTAACGCAAGCTCAATGCCGCGCCCCTCAATCGCATCCGTCGTGTCCCTTAGCCCGGCTGTGTCCAACAACGTCACCGCCAGCCCGGAAATTTCCATCCGAACCTCAATGACGTCACGGGTTGTGCCCGCAATTTCAGAGGTAATAGCGGCCTCTCTGCCAGCAAGCGCGTTCAGAAGCGTGGATTTTCCCACGTTGGGCGCACCGATGATGGCAATCTCAAACCCGTCACGGATCCGCTCTGCCGATTTCGCGCCAGAAAGTTCCGCCAAGATCTCCGCTCTAACCGAAGTCAGAAGACCCTGAACCTCGACCGCGACACTCTCCGGCACATCTTCTTCCGAAAAATCGATTGTTGCTTCCAGCAACGACATCGCACGGATCAGTTTCAACCGCCAACCGTCGGCACGCTTGCCCAATGCACCGCTTAGCAGCGCAACGGCTTGCCGTCTTTGTGCCTCGGTTTCGGCGTCAATCAGATCAGCAAGCCCTTCAATCTGGGTCAAATCCATGCGCCCGGACTCCAACGCGCGGCGACTAAACTCCCCCGGCTCAGCAACGCGCAGCCCAGTTATTGATCCCAAGATCCGCAATATCGCGGCAACCGTGGCGACACCGCCATGTACATGAAATTCAACGATATCTTCGTTGGTAAAACTGGTCCCGGCCTCAAATCTCAGGACAAGCGCCTCATCGAGGACGTCGCCGCCAAATCGAAGAACACGTAGCGCCGCCCGCCGCGGTTCCGGCAAGGGGCCACACAGTTTTTCCGCCGCAACGTAGGCCTGATCCCCCGATATCCGGATCACAGACACACCGGCCCTGCCCCTTGCGCTGGCAAGGGCGAAGATCGTATCCATGTCTAACCTATTGATAAATAATATATCAGGCGTTCATCGAGTCAAAGAACTCCGAGTTCGACTTGGTCTGCTTCAGCTTCCCAATCAAGAACTCGATCGCGTCCGTCGTCCCCATCGGGTTCAAGATTCGCCGCAAGACATAGGTCTTTTGCAGATCGACCTTGTCGACAAGGAGATCTTCCTTCCGCGTTCCCGACTTCAGAATATCAATGGCCGGGAACACCCGCTTGTCGGCGACCTTACGATCCAGAACAATCTCGCTGTTGCCCGTGCCCTTGAATTCTTCGAAAATCACCTCATCCATCCGGCTGCCGGTGTCGATCAGCGCCGTCGCAATGATCGTCAAGGACCCGCCTTCTTCAATATTCCGGGCAGCCCCAAAGAAGCGCTTCGGCCGCTGCAATGCGTTGGCATCCACGCCACCGGTCAAAACCTTACCCGAGGACGGCACAACCGTGTTGAACGCACGACCCAAACGCGTGATCGAGTCCAACAAAATCACAACATCGCGCTTATGCTCGACCAACCGCTTTGCTTTTTCGATCACCATTTCCGCAACAGCAACGTGCCGCGTCGCCGGTTCGTCGAAGGTCGAAGAAACAACCTCCCCCTTCACCGACCTTTGCATGTCAGTAACCTCCTCGGGACGTTCATCAATCAGCAGAACGATGAGGTAGCACTCAGGATGGTTGGTCGCGATCGAATGGGCGATGTTTTGCAGCAAAACCGTCTTACCCGTCCGCGGGGGTGCCACGATCAGGGCCCGCTGGCCCTTTCCGATCGGGCAAACGAGATCGATGATCCGCGCCGAACGATCCTTGATCGTCGGATCCTCGATCTCCATCTTCAACCGTTCATCGGGATAAAGCGGCGTCAGGTTGTCGAAGTGAACCTTATGCCGGGCCTTTTCCGGGTCATCAAAGTTGATCTTTGTCGCTTTGATGAGGCTGAAATAGCGCTCATTCTCACGCGGCGCCTGAATGACCCCCTCGATGGAATCGCCGGTCCGCAGCGAAAACTGACGGATCATCTCCGGCCCAACATAGATATCGTCCGGACCCGGCAGATAGTTGGCTGACGGGCTGCGCAGGAACCCAAAACCATCCTGCAAAACTTCCAAAACACCGTCGCCGCCGATTTCCCAACCTTCTTCGGCATGTTCTTTCAAGAGCGAGAACATCATCTCGCCCTTACGCATGCTCGGCGCGTTTTCAATCTCCCATTCTTCCGCCATCGCCAGCAGTTCTGCCGGCGTCTTGGCCTTAAGATCGGCAAGATTCAAATGCTCTACGGTCATGGGAAACCCTTCCAGCCACCCCATCCGGGGTCTTCAGTCAAAATCATCAGGAATGCGCCAGCGACCGGACGGTCAGCGCCTGTCTCGCACCTAAGCCCGCCTCTATGACGAGTCAAGCAGTCACACCTTCAGAATCACCGCAAAGACGATGACAAGCATGAAAACCGTAGGCACTTCGTTCATCAACCGATACTGCCGCCCGGTAAGCGCGTTATTTCCAAGCAAAAACGCTTTCCGGCACGATGCAAGCCACATGTGAAAGCCAGTCATCCCCAACACTGCCAAGGCCTTCGCCCAAGGCCACACCGCGCTCCACACCACGATTCCGGGCGTCAGCACCAGCGCAAGGCCAAACACCCATGTCGCCACCATGGCCGGGTTCATGATGGCACGAAGAAGCAACCTTTCCTGATGCTGAAACAGTAAATCCATATCGCTGCCAAAAACGACGCCGCGTTTGGCCAGCCCTTCCACGTGATAGACATAAAGCCGAGGCAGGTAGAACAGACCAGCCATCCAAGAAATCACCGCGATCACATGCAGTGCCTTGGTCCACAGATACCAATCCGCGAGAAAATCGCCCATCCCTGCCTCTCAGAACATTCTTCTTATTAAAGAAGAAAGATAAAAGATTGATGATGATGTAAGGCCTGTGGGTATCGGAATACAACCTTGTATCCACCAAGTTTTCCCCAAGGAAATCTCTGTGGAAAAATCAGATCCGTGACCGTATCATGATATAAATACAATATATAACAATTGGTTAACTGACATTTTCGTCGCACTGCGGCACGCTGGGCTTGTGGACTTCTTCTGATCCCCAACCTGAACGATGACTTATACCAGTGTGGAAAACAGCCATCGCTTGCCTTGACAAGATTGGATAACCAGCCCCCTTTGACGTTCAGGGGCTATAGATCCCCAGTTACCCAGATTTCTCCCCCGACTGCTTCTGCGACTTATCCACAGCCATGTCCCAAGCCCTCATCCTCGCCTCGACCTCGGCCATCCGCCTCGACCTGCTGCGCAACGCAGGTCTTGACGTTACAGCCCAAGCTGCCCGTATCGACGAAGACAGCATCCGCCAAAGCCTTGAGGCTGAGGCGGCCAAGCCGCGCGACATTGCCGATACCTTGGCCGATATGAAGGCTGCCCGAATTTCGAACCGCCACCCCGATGCATTGGTCCTTGGTTGCGATCAGGTTCTAGACTTCAAAGGTAAAGTTTTTTCTAAGGCCGAAAGCCCCGCGCAAGCACGGGAACAGCTTTTGACCCTGCGGGCAAACAGCCATGCCCTCCTGTCCGCGGCCGTCCTTTACGAACAGGGCAAGCCGGTCTGGCGGCACATCGGCGAAGCGCGTCTGGTGATGCGCAACTTCTCTGAACCCTATCTTGACGCCTATATTGCCCGGAATTGGCCCGCTATCGGACACGCTGTGGGGGGCTATATGCTCGAGTCCGAGGGGGTGCGGCTTTTTGAGCGCATCGACGGCGACTACTTTACAATCCTCGGCCTGCCCTTGCTTCCCCTCTTGTCCTATCTCTCCACTCGGGGTCATATTCCGGCATGACCGAACTGCCCAAAATTCCACTCGCCGGCGTGATTGGCCATCCGATCGCGCACAGCCGTTCTCCGGCGCTGCACGGCTTTTGGCTGAAAAAATATGGTGTCAAAGGCCATTACATTCCGATGGATGTTGCCCCTGCTGATCTTGAGCAGACACTCCGCTTCTTGCCAAAGATCGGGTTTGTCGGTCTGAATGTGACCATTCCGCATAAGGAAGCGGCGCTGAAGATTGCTGATGTGATCTCGGATCGTGCGGCGTTGATCGGCGCCGCGAACACGTTGATTTTCCGCAAGGATGGTAAAATTCACGCCGATAACACCGATGGTATCGGCTTTATCGCCAACTTGCGCCAACACGCGCCGCATTGGAGGCCAGCTGATGGGCCTGCGGCGGTTCTGGGTGCCGGGGGCGCGGCCCGTGCTGTCGTGGCCGCCCTGATCGAATTTGGTGCGCCCGAAATCCGTATCGCCAATCGCACCCGCCCTCGCGCAGATGCACTGCGCGCTGATTTTGGGGCAAAGGTTACGGTTTACGACTGGGTTCACGCCGGAAATATGCTGGAAGGCGCCGCGACAGTCATCAACACCACCTCGCTGGGCATGGCCGGCAAACCGGATTTCCGGGTACCGATGGACGCATTAGACCCGGGCGCGGTGGTCAATGATCTGGTCTATACGCCGCTGAAAACCCAGTTTCTGCTTGAGGCAGAAAAGCGCGGCGCAACGATTGTAGATGGTCTTGGGATGCTGTTGCATCAGGCCGCGCCGGGTTTTGAACGTTGGTTTGGCCCAACGCCGCAGGTCGATGAAGAAGCCCGCCAAGCCGTGCTTGGGTCATGACCGCCTTTCGTTTGGGCCTGACCGGATCGATCGGCATGGGCAAATCCACCACCGCTGCGATGTTCGCGGACGAAGGCTTGCCAGTCTGGGATGCAGACGCCGCCGTGCATCGGCTTTATGGCCCTGATGGTGCTGCGGTTGCCCCTATTGCGGCGCTTTGCACAAAGGCCAAAACGCCCCAAGGGCTGGACCGCGCCGCCTTGAAAGACTGGATTGCCAGCGACCCCACGGCACTGAGCCAACTGGAATCCGTAGTCCACCCACTGGTTGCTGCAGATCGCGATGCCTTCATCGCTTCTGCTCAGACCGATATTGTCGTTCTCGACATTCCCCTTCTGTTCGAAAAAGGAACCGAGGCACAGATGGATGCCACCCTGCTTTGCACAGCCACTGCCGCCATGCAAAAGGCGCGGGTTCTGGCCCGTGGAACCATGACAAACGCCCAGTTAGAGACGATTTTGGCGCGCCAGATGCCTGACAGTGAAAAGCGCGCCCGTGCCACCCATATTGTGGAAACCCTGTCTCTGGACAGTACACGCGCCTATGTGCGCGCCCTTATCGCCCATATTCGCGAGACTGCGCATGCGTGAAATCGTCCTCGACACCGAAACCACCGGCTTTGAACCCAGCGAAGGCCACCGCATCGTCGAAATCGGCGCGGTAGAGCTGGAAAACCACATGCCCACCGGCAAGACCTATCACCAATATATCAACCCCGAGCGTGGCATGCCGCGCGAGGCGTTCGAAGTGCATGGGTTGGGCGATGAGTTTTTGCGAGACAAGCCGGTGTTCAAAGCGATCGGCCGGGCGTTTCTTGATTTCATTGGTGATGCGAAACTGGTCATCCACAATGCGGCCTTCGACATCAAATTCCTGAACTTTGAACTGAAACTGATGGGTCTGCCCACGATAGAATGGTCGCGCGCGATCGACACGCTGGCCATCGCCCGGCAAAAGTTTCCCGGCTCGCCGGCATCGCTTGATGCGTTGTGCCGGCGTTTTGGCGTCGATAACTCTGCCCGCGAAAAGCACGGCGCGCTTTTGGACAGCGAGATCTTGGCCGATGTCTATCTGGAACTGATTGGCGGTCGGCAACCAGACTTTGGATTGGCAAACCAGCCCGCCAAGTCGACCTCTGACGCAACACTTCAAGCTGACAATTGGCGGCCCCGACCCCGGCCAGAACCGCTGCCCTCCCGCCTGACCGAGGCAGAGGCCACGGCCCATGCGGCGTTCGTCGCCAAACTTGGCGACAGTGCGCTTTGGCTTAAGCGGACATGAAAAGACCGGCCAAGGCCGGTCTTGATCGTGTCAGTTTGCCGGGGTTTGGGGTTGCGACCGGCGCGCCATTTCCTGCCGATAAAGGGCAAGGAAATCAACGGTGTCGATGTTCAATGGTGGGAAGCCACCATCGCGTGTCACGTCCGAAATGATCCGGCGGACAAAGGGGAACAGCATGCGTGGGCATTCGATCAACAGGAACGGATGAAGCTGATCTTCCGGAACGCCTTCCACATGGAAAATGCCGCCGTAATCCAACTCCAGCAGGAACAGCGTGTCGCCGTTGGCCTTGTTTTTCGAGGTCACCTTGAACTTGGTGACGATCTCGAACTGGTTGTCGGCTTGCCGCTTGCGGGCATCAAGGCTGACAGCCACCTGAATGTCAGGCTGCACATCGGTTCCGGTGATGCCCTTTTGCGCCACCATGTTTTCGAAAGACATGTCGCGCACAAACTGCGCCAGAACCGACATCCGCACCTGCGGGGTCGCGCCGTTATCTTCGGCCATTGCCGTCACTCCTGCTGAACCAGTCGGCACCGTTCCTAGCAGGTCAGAACCACCGCCTCAACCTTGCGTCCACTTCGAAGGCGGTAACCTTTCATTGCGCGGATCAGGAACCACCTCAAACTCGGCATCAATGACGTCGTCACTCTCTCGCACGCCTTTTCGAAAGGTGAACGCAGACGCCGCAAGTCGCTGCCCCAAGAGTGCGACCGCCAAGCGCTGTGTCATTGGGATCAACAGCAACAACCCCAATGTGCTGGTTAAAAAACCCGGAACGATCAGCAGGATCGCGGCAAACAGCGAAAGCCCGCTGCCGGCCAGTTGCATCAAAGGGTTGGCGTTGGCGCTGCGGCCAATGCGCCCGCCACGTCGCAAGATTGCAACCCCAAACGCCGTTGAGCAGAACACGAAAGCCAGCGTTCCCCAAACCCCAATCGCTGAGCCCAAGATCACGAAAAGCGCGATCTCAATCAACGGCACCGCCACAACAGCCAAGAAAACCGGCATCGTCCCATCCTTTGACTGGGGCCCAACTAGACTTGCACGCCCCCAGCCCCTACATAAGATATCAGTCCCCCCGGCACCAACCCCGCCGGGAGCTTTTGTTCCGAGGTGTCCATGAACTCTTCGCTTCTTCAGATTTTGGTCCTGGCAGGGATCGCAGTTTTTCTTATCCTGAAGCTGCGCGCTGTCCTTGGCACGCGCGAAGGCTTTGAAAAGCCTCCGGTTCCCGTGGATCAACTGCGCCCGCGCAGCAATCGGAACTTTGAGGTGATCGAAGGTGGGCCTGATCGGGACATCACTGATCATGTCGCCGAAGGCTCGAACGCCGCCCGCGCGTTGGCGCAGATGAAGCAGGCCGAGCCGGGCTTTTCGGTGTCCGAATTCCTTAAGGGTGCGCGCGGCGCCTATGAGATGATCCTGCTGGCCTTTGAGCGTGGTGATATTGAGCCGATCCGGCCGTTCCTGAATGACGAGGTTGAGGCAAGTTTCGCGCAGGCCATCAGTGCCCGTCAGCGTGAAGGGCTTACAATCGAGGCGAATTTCGTCGGGCTGCGCGAAATGACGCTGGAAGATGCCGACTATGACGCCACCACTCGGATCGCTGAAATCACTGTGCGCTTTACGGGTGAGCTGACCTCGGTCGTGAAAAATGCTGCCGGAGACGTGGTCGATGGCCATCCTACCAGCGTCAAGCGTCAGCGCGATGCTTGGACGTTTGCGCGACCGATGGGCGTGCAGGACCCGAACTGGCAACTGGTCGCGACTGGGGACTGATGCGTGCCGTCCTTGCCCTTTGCCTTGCGGCGCTGGTTATGACCGGGGCGACCAAGGCCCCGGCCCAGATGCTCGATTTTGAGGCATTGGAGGGCTGGGACGACGATGATCATCGCGCCGCGCTCGTGTCCTTTCTGGAAACGTGTGACAAACTGACGGACCCGGATTGGCGCCCGATCTGCGCCTTTGCGGGCGATGCTGGGGCGTCGGATGCCTCGGCGAAAAGCTTCTTCGAACTCTTTTTCAAACCCGTCCTCATCGGCACCCCCCCCGCGCTGTTCACGGGCTATTACGAGCCTGTGTTGAACGGCGCGCTGACCCCGAGTGTGCGCTATTCCCACCCGATCTACCGCAAACCGCCAGAGTTGGCCGAAGGACAGACCTATCTGGACCGCTCTGCCATTGAGGCTGGCGCCTTGCGTGGCCGGGGGCTGGAACTGGCATGGCTTGAAGACCCGGTTGAGGTTTATTTCCTGCATATTCAAGGGTCTGGCCGTATCCGCCTGCCCGATGGCCGGATGATGCGGGTGGGCTATGGCGGCAAAAATGGCCATCCCTATCGCTCCATCGGTCAAGAGATGATCCGGCGCGGCAGCCATACCCCCGATCAACTTTCAGCCCAGGAAATCAAATCCTGGGTTCGTCGCAGTGGCAGCGCGGGCAGCGCCATGCTGAACCACAATCCATCCTATGTGTTCTTTCGCAAGCTGGAAGATCTTCCCGATGACAAGGGACCGATCGGCGCGATGGGGCGGTCGATCACGGGCCTGCGGTCTGTCGCCATTGACCCCGACTATACCCCTTTGGGCGCGCCGGTATGGATCGAAAAGAATGGGGCTGATCCGCTGCGCCGCCTGATGGTTGCGCAAGACACCGGCGGGGCGATCAAGGGCATGCAGCGCGCCGATATCTTCTATGGCACTGGCGATGCGGCAGGTGAGGCGGCGGGCACGGTGAAGGACAGCGGTCGGCTGATCGTGCTTTTGCCCATCGACCGCGCCTATGCGATGCTTCCGGAAGGTTGAGCTATGGCCCGTCGCCGTTCCCTGCGCCCCGAGGAGGCGGAAATCTGGGCTGCTGTTGCACGCACCGCGCGGCCTATGCATCCAGGCCGGCAGTTGTTTCTGAAAGAGGTGGAGGCACCTGCGCATGCTGTGTCGTTTCACCCGGAAACGCCCGCGCCGCATGGTCATGCCCAGCCGCGCGTGCCGTTTTTCCAGCTTGGCGAAAAGTCAAAGCCTGCTTCACGCATTGATCTGACGCCAACCCCTGCGCAGGCGCTTGCCGCTGCGCCCTTGCAGATGGATGCCAAGACCCACGGCAAGATGACCCGTGGCAAGCTGACGCCCGAGGCCCGGATCGACCTGCATGGCATGACCCTGTCCGAGGCGCATCCGGAACTGATCCGCTTTGTCTTGAACGCGCAATCCGATGGCATGCGGTTGGTGCTGGTCATCACCGGCAAGGGCAAGCGCGGCGAAGACATTGGCCCCATTCCACAGCGTATGGGGGTCTTGCGCCATCAGGTACCGCAATGGCTGCGTCTGCCACCCTTGGGGCAGGCCGTGCAGCAGGTCGCCGAGGCGCACCTGCGCCATGGCGGTTCGGGCGCCTATTACGTTTATCTGCGCCGCCGCTGATTACTGGTTCACTTCTGCGGCGATGTCCGCAACCGGTGTCAGCACGATCTGCGTGGCGTTCTGTACGGTCATCACGACGCCGGACACCAGACCCACACGCTTGGCGCGGTCAGCCTCAAACGCACCTTCGATCTGCCCGACTCCGTCCAGCAACCGTATCAGGGCCGGGCTATCGCCCAGCGTGAAATGGCCCGCCCCTTCGCTGAACTGCCCGACATCTATGAACGTCACCTTCAGATCGGCCACCTTCGACACGTCTGACAGCGACCCCAAGCGTTCCTTTTGTCCGGTCAGTCGCGCCGAAAGGCCCAGCATCTTGTCGCGGTCCGAGCCGACGATCAGGAACGGTTGCGGAAGTTCGCCCATCGCATGGGCCTGCATGCGGAACAGATCCACGTCGATATCGGGTGAGATCAGAAGCACGCCGGCAAGCCGATCCAGCGTCTTGCGGTCGCCCCGGATCGCGCTTTGACGCAGGGCTTCCATCGCGAGATTTGACCCCATGGAGTGGGCCACCAAAAGGATACGCTGTGCACCTGCGGCCGCCACCTCGTCTATCAGCCGTTCCAATCCGTCGCGGGCGAACATCGCCGAGTCGCGGTCATAAACATAGCCAAGCGGCCTGGCCGCCGAGGGCCAGGCGTAATGCACCACGGCCCCGGGCAATTCCAGATCGTGCGCGAACTGCGCGATGCGATACAGCCCTTCGGAAAAGTTGTTGTTATAGCCGTGAATGAAGATGACCGCTTCGTTGCCATTTGCGGCAAGTTGGCGCTTCAGATCGGCCCGAAATGCCTTGTCTTCGGGGTAAAGCACTTCGTTTGTGGTCAAGAAATGCCGCTGGGGATTGGGTGGCGCAAAGCGGGATGGCCAGTTGATCTCGCCCACCTCACGCAGCGGGGGGATGGAGATGTCATAGCGGGCGAAGTGAAGCTTCTCCGACCGGTCAGGCCCAAACCCCCCTGCTTCCAGTTGACGTGTTGTCGCGATGAAAACCGGCGTGACTTGCCCCACCGATGCCGCCGACGGGTCAAAGGTGATCGCCCCGCGCGGCGTGCAAGCGAGAAGAAGCGACAGACCGATGGCGAGGACGATGCGCAATATGCTGACCTTTTTAAAGGACGTAGCGCGAAATGTCGGCGGATCGAGACAGCGCGCCAAGATGGGTTTCGACAAAGCCCGCATCCACAGTCACGCTATCGCCCGAACGGTCCGGCGCGGTGAAGGAAAGCTCCTCAAACACGCGCTCCATCACTGTATATAGCCTGCGTGCGCCTATGTTTTCCACGCTGCGGTTTACCTCGGCGGCAATCCGCGCCAGTGCGGCAATGCCATCGGCGGTGAAACTTACAGCGACGTCTTCGGTTGCCATCAGGGCAGAATATTGCCGGGTCAGGGCATTGTCCGTTTCGGTCAGGATGCGCACGAAATCGTCTTCGGTCAGCGGGGCCAGCTCTACCCGGATCGGCAGACGGCCCTGCAATTCCGGCAAAAGATCCGACGGCTTCGCGATATGGAACGCACCCGAGGCGATGAAAAGGATATGGTCGGTTTTCACCGGACCGTACTTGGTGGAAACGGTCGTGCCCTCGATCAGGGGCAGCAAATCCCGCTGTACGCCTTCGCGGCTGACATCTGCGCCACGTGCGTCTGAGCGGGCGCAGATCTTGTCGATCTCATCCAAGAACACGATGCCATTTTCCTGCACCGCTTCCAGCGCGGTGGCCTTCACCGCCTCATCATCCAAAAGTTTGTCCGCCTCTTGGCCAATCAGCAGGTCATAGCTGTCGGCCACCGTCACCTTTTTGCGGGTGCTGCGCCCGCCAAAGGCTTTGAACAGGTCATTCAGCCCCTGCATCTGGTTTTCCATACCCGGCATCATGCCGAACATGCCTTGCGGCGCGGCGGTTTCCTGCACTTCGATCTCGATCATCGTGCCATCAAGTTCGCCGCGCTTCAGCTTGCCGCGAAACATATCGCGGGTTTGTTCGCGGGCGTCTTTTCCGGCCAAAGCCTCGATCACGCGGTCTTCGGCGGCCTTTTGGGCGCGGGCACGCACGTCGTCACGCATCCGGGCGCGGGTGTCGATCATCGCGGCATCGACCAGATCGCGGATGATGCTGTCGACATCGCGACCGACATAGCCGACTTCGGTAAACTTGGTCGCTTCAACCTTCAGGAAGGGTGCCTTGGCCAGTTTGGCCAAACGCCGGGAAATTTCGGTTTTGCCAACGCCTGTCGGACCGATCATCAGAATGTTCTTCGGGTAAACCTCATCGCGCAGATCATCGGCCAGATGCTTGCGCCGCCAGCGATTGCGCAGGGCGACCGCGACGGCGCGTTTGGCCTCACGCTGGCCGATGATGTGGCGATCCAGTTCTGAAACGATTTCGCGCGGGGTCAGGTTGGTCATTTGGCGATGGCCTCCACCGTCAGGTTGCCATTGGTGTAAACACAGATGTCGGCGGCAATCGCCATGGCACGGCGCGCGATGTCTTCGGCTGGAAGATCGCTGTGCATCAGCCCCCGCGCGGCAGCGAGCGCAAAGTTCCCGCCCGAGCCGATGGCGGCCACATCATGTTCGGGTTCTAGCACATCGCCTGCGCCGGTGATGACATAAAGATCAGCCCCATCTGTGACGATCAGCATGGCCTCAAGGTTGCGCAGGTATTTATCCATACGCCAGTCTTTCGCCAGTTCGACACAGGCCCGCGCCAGTTGCCCCGGTGCGCCTTCCAGCTTTTTCTCTAGCCGTTCCAATAGGGTAAAGGCGTCCGCGGTTGATCCCGCAAAGCCGCAAACCACATCATGCCCACCCGGCGTCAAGCGGCGCACCTTGCGAGCTGTACCTTTGATAACGGTATTGCCCAAGGACACCTGCCCGTCGCCTGCGACCACCACTTGGCCACCGCGACGCACGGCCAAAATGGTCGTTCCGTGCCAGCCGGGAAATTTGTCATCCGCCATGGGGTTCTCCATCGTTTGGGGCAATATGGAAGCGGGCGCGAGAAAACAAAAGGGCGGCCGCGCAGGACCGCCCTTGGAAAAACGCTGATCTACGGATCAGATTGCCGATTGAATCCAAGTTGCCAGCGCTGCTTTGGGGGCCGCGCCGATTTTGTTCGACACAACTTGCCCGTCCTTGAACAGGAACAGCGCCGGGATACCGCGAACACCCAAGACCGCCGGGCTGTCGGGGTTTTCGTCCACGTTGACCTTCACAATCTTGACCTTGCCCGCATATTCGGCGGCAAGCTCTTCCAGAGCCGGGCCGATCTGGCGGCAGGGGCCGCACCATTCGGCCCAGAAATCGACCACGACAGGAATGTTCGACTTGCGAACTTCGGCGTCAAAAGTGGCATCGGTGACGGCGACGGTATTGGCACCCATAGCGGGACTCCTGAGGGAAAAGATCAGAGACTGAAGCTAGGGATGTGGGGGCGGAACGTCAAGGGATAGCGGCGCGGTCCAGTGCCGCACTCATGATATCGGGGGCAAGCGGCATCAACTGCGCGCTCCGTGTCCACAGGATAAAGGGCTGCACAGAGCGACCAGGATAGACCTGCCGCAGGGCGGCAACATAGGCGCCCATCTGGCGCAGGATCCCTTCAGGCACCTGATCTGCCGACTTCGGCACCACGGTATTGGATTTGAAATCGACGATGGTGATGCGGTCGGCGGTCACGATCAGACGGTCGATGCTGCCGCTGATCAGACTGCTGCCGATCCGCGCACAGAAAGGCGCCTCGGCCAAGCTGTCGGGCGTGAAAAGCCATGCAAGATCTGACGTTTGCAGCAATCTTTGCGCTTCCTCCAGCGCGTCGCTGCATAGCGTCGCATCGGGGATCAGGTTGGCGGCGGCGCTGGGCCAATCCGCCGGTGCAAAGGCGGGCAGATGTTCCAAAAGCAGGTGAACCGCCGTGCCGCGCGCCTTGGCCTGATCCTCGGTCAGGGAAAGGCTTTCGCCGGGCAGGGCCTTGGCACCACCAAGGTCTGAGGGGGACAGGGGTTGTGCCGGGCGCTGTGCCTCGGGTGCGGCTATGTTGGCCCATGCGGGCAGGGCGGCTTCGGTGTCTTTCGCCTCAGACGACGTCAAGATTGCAGCGGGCCACTCGCCATTGGCCAAGCGCAACACGCCGCCTGCGATGGTTTCTGCCCCGCGGGCGCGCATCGCCCGTTCGACCAGCCGATACCACGCCCAATCCTGTACCGGTTTCGGGCCTTCTTTGCGGTCTGTCTTGGCATCGCCTGCGCCTGCGACGATGAGCCAGCTGCGTGGCCGTGTCAGGGCAACGTAAAGCAAGCGCGCGCTTTCGGCGGCCTGATCGGTCTTGCGCCGGGCGCGGGTGTCGCGGATCGCTGCGGGCGAGGCGTCGGCCGGGGTTTTCCACACCGGCAGACCATCGGGCAGACGGTAGATCTCATCCAGATCGCGCGGGTTTCGGTCGGTTGTGTCGGGTAGAATGACGATGGGGGCCTCTAGCCCCTTGGCGCCATGCACCGTCATCACGCGGATCTTGTCGCCCGCGCCATCCATCTGACGCTTGACGGTGATGTCGTCGGTTTCCATCCAAATCAGAAAACCGGTTAGGCTGGGAACCTCGGATTGTTCATAGGCCAGTGCCTGAGACAGCAGTTCGTCAATGCCGTCTTCTGCCTCGTCTCCAAGCCGGGCGAGCATGCGCTGGCGCCCGTGATGCCGGGTCAGAACCCTGTCGAGCAGGTCGAAGGGCCGCAAAAAATCTGCCTGATCGCGCAGGTCGTGCAACATGCGCAACGTGTCATGGTCCGCCGGATAGTCTCGCAGCGCCTCCCATAAATAGCCCTTGCGGCCATGGGCCAGACGGAAAAGTTCGTCCTCGCCCCAACCGCAGAGCGGTGAGCGCAAGACGGCTGCGAGAGCGAGGTCGTCTTCCGGTGTTGCGAGGAACGATAGGAGTGCGGCAAGGTCTTTGACGGCAAGTTCCCCGCCGAGTTTCAGGCGATCTGCCCCTGCAATCGGTAGACCCTGTTGCTTGCAGGCCCGGATGATTTCGCTGAACAACGCAGACCGGCGCTGGACGAGGATCAGGAAATCGCCGGCATGAATGGCGCGCGGCTGGCCTTTCTCATCGGGAATTGCGGTTCCGGCGGCGATCAGCGCATGGATTTCTGCGGCGATCTTATTGGCGAGCTGGGCCGTATGGTGGGTTTCGCTGATAAGATCGACAGGATCATCCCAATTCTCATCTTCTTCGGCTTTGACCGGTTCGATCAGGGGCCAAAGATCAACCCGGCCGGGCAATTGCGCGTGAAAGGCAAGGTGGTTGGGCGCATCACCCAAGGCCCGGTTAAAGCCTTCGCGGAAGGTTTCATCCACCAAATTCAAGATGGCCGAGGCGGAGCGGAATGAGTGCAGCAGTTCCATATCCGCAAAGGTTTTGCTGACTGCCGCGAATTTGGTTTGGAAGAGGGCGTGCTTGTCGTCAAAGGCGGCGACGTCTGCGCCTTGGAAGGAATAGATCGACTGCTTTTTGTCGCCCACGACGAACAAGGTTCGCTCACGGTCCGCTTGCGCGCCTTCGCCGGCGGTGAATTCTTCGGCCAGAAGTTCGATCACCTTCCACTGGTCGGGCGAGGTGTCTTGCGCTTCATCTACCAAAATGTGGTCAATGCCGCCGTCCAGCCGATACAGCACCCATTGGGCGACCGAACGGTCGGTCAAAAGCCCCTTTGCCCGCGCAATCAGGTCGTCGAAATCAAGCCAGCCGCGCAGGGATTTGGCCCGTTCGTAGATTGGTAGAAACGCGGCTGCAAAGCGGTGGAGCGCCCGAGTCTTGGCGGTCGCCTCTAGCCCGATGCGGCGCGGGCGGGCCTGTTCGATGCGCAGCATCAGCGCGTTCAGCTGATCCATCCGATGCGCAAAACTGATGCGGGCGTCTTTGGTTGGGAAGGCGTCAATCTTGGCGGTCAGGCGTTTGTCGACGTCTTTGACCTCGTCGCTGTGCAAAAGCAGCTTTTCCAGAACGATCAATTCGGCAAAGCCCGGGGTGTCGAGGTTGAGCGCAGCCAGACGGGTCGCCGCCTTTTGGTCATTTGTGCCGCTTGCGTGCAGGATCGGCAGAAGGCCCGAGATCAGCGTGGCTTCATTGCCAAGAAAGCTGTCTGCCATGAGTTTGGCCGCGCTGTCGGCTGGATCAAGGCCAAAGGCCGACTTCAGCCCGGCCTCATCCGTGGTCTGGGTAAAGCCGTGACGCGCGCCGGTGACTTGCTCCATCAGGGCAGTGAAATCTTCACCCGTGTAGATGCCGGCCATTTCCGCCATCACCTCTGGCGCAAGGCTTTCGGCCATTTCTTCGACGATCTGCGCCCGCAAAAGCTTTGCCGCCCGGTCATCCAATTCGCGAAAGCCCGGTGAGATGCCAGCCTCCAACGGAAAGCGGCGCAGAAGTGTGGCACAAAAACTGTGGATGGTCTGGATGCGTAGACCGCCCGGCGTTTCCAGCGCGCGCGCAAACAGGCGGCGGGCTTGGGCAAGATCACCTTTGCCCAAGGATGTGCCTTCGCCCAAATTGGCCAGATCGCTGCGCAATTTATCGTCTGCCAGCATCGCCCAGTCGCCCAATCGCTTGAACAGGCGGTTCTGCATTTCGGTCGCGGCGGCCTTTGTATAGGTCAGGCACAGGATGCGTTGCGGTTCGGTCCCGGCTAACAGCAACCGGGCAACACGATCAATCAGAACACGGGTTTTTCCCGAACCGGCATTGGCCGCAACCCAAGTGCTTTGTGCCGGATGGGCGGCTTGGATCTGGCGTTCTGTGGCGTCGTCGCGGGGCGTCATTCGGCACCCTCCTCTCCCACCGGCGCGGGATCGGCGCGGTCGGTCATTTGCCATTCGCCATAGCGTGCGAGGTGATCATAATCGCCTTCGATACGATCAGCGAAAACCGCCCGGCGCGCGGTATACCCTGTGTCGCGCAAGGCATAGCGGGTGATCAGGCGCAGGAATTTCTCCCATTCGCGATCGAGGTCGATCTTGGTGCGGTCGGTTTCTTCCACCTTCTGCCCGCTTCCAAGGCCGATGTAGGAATAGCTTGCCACCTCGCGCGGGCCAAGCGCCTCGAACCCACCCCGTTCGACCATCGCCGCCGTCAGTCGCAACTGCTTTTCATAAACGTCTTGCTGTTTGCTGGTCGGCGGCGTGCCTGTCTTGTAGTCGATCAAATGGACGCGCCCATCGGGCAGCGCATCAATGCGGTCTGGCTTGCCGTGCAGCGTAAAACCCGGCGGGTCGATCCGCAGGCTGCCGGGGGTTTCCAGCATGATGGCCGCGCCGCCATGCTTGCTGTCTTGCGTCAGGAAATGTTCGGCTGCGCGTTCCAGACGGGCCAACCACAGAAGGCGGGCGGCAGGGAAGGGCGTGCTTTCCGCCAGCACCTCGGCGGCGGTCTGCAACAGACGGGCGCGGGCGGCCTCGCGGGTTTCCTCGGCCGGGCGCGCACGAACAAAGCGTTCCAGAATATCGTGCAGGGTGGACCCGCGATCACGCGGATCTGGGCTGGCGCGCAGGGGATCTAGCGGGCGCAGGCGCAGGCTATGGCGGGCATAGATCGCGTAGGGATCGCGGATCAATCTAGAGATTTCGGTCAGGGACAGTCGGTCCGGCCGGGCCGCGCGCGGCGGTTGCGGGGCAGGGCGTTTGGCGGGCTGGAAGCGCGGGTTTTCCAACAGGTCGGACGAGGGGCGGTCAATGGCCTGCGCCATCCTGACCCAACGCGCGCCGTTTTCGCGCATGATTTTCAACGCTTCCGGCCCGTTGATGGGCTGCAACCCGGCCATCAGATTTTCTAGCCGGTTCAGCCAGCGCGATGGCACCGTCTGCGCTTCGGCGTCGCGGGTGGCGCGGGTCAGGATGACACGTGGGGCGGCAATGGCCTGTTGAAAGTCATGCGCCGACAGGCCGATCTGGCGTTCTGGCAACAAAAGGCCAGCGTCTTTGCGCATTTTGCGGTTCAACCACGGGTCGGGGTCGGGCGTTTTTGGCCAGATGCCATCGTTCAGCCCGCCAAGGATGACCAAATCGGCGCCCTGCACGCGGGCCTCTAACGTACCCCAGATCATGATCCGGGGATGCGCCTGAACCGCTTCGCGCACCTCGCCTTTGGCAAAGATCGCCTCAAAAAGGTTGGCGTATTCGGCCGGGGTGAACCGGCCACCATGGGCAGACTCGTCTTGCAAGGACTGAAAGGCTTCTTGCGCGCTTTGCCCGGCCTCTTTCAGCCAAAGTTCGCCCGCGCCGTCATCGGCAATGCCGCGGGCCAAAGCTTCGGCCAAGGTTCGGTGCAAGGATACCAGATCGGACAAGGCTGCGGGCGCGGCGGGTGCGAATTGGTCAATCACAGCGCCGATGGACGCGGCCCATGGCCCGGCCAGCGGATCGTCACGGCTGTTCGCCCAGCGCATCAGATCAGTCCCGGTCGGGAAGATCGGGCCATGGCGGCGGATGGAAAGCTCCAGATCGCGGGTCAGCCGCAGATGGGTGCCGCGGTCACCGCCCGAGGCGGTCAACGGGTGCTTTAACAGCGCCAAAAGCTGATCGGCGGTCAGTTTTTGGCCAAGCGCCCGAGCAATTTGGCGCAGGAAACGCCCCGGTGGAGAAAGGTTCAGCGGTCGACCGGCGGAATCATCGGGCCGGATCGCCCAACGGTCCAGCGCCGCAGTCACCTGACGGGTGAGATTGCGGTCGGGCGAGATCAGTGCTGCGGTTTGGTTGCTCTCTGCCGCCTCTCGCAAAACCAGCGCAATGGCCAAAGCCTCGGTCCGGGTTGAGGGTGCCTCGATCAGTGTGAGATCGGCGGTCGCTGACAGAAGGTCTGGCAGGTTCGGCCCATCGCTGAGCCATTGGTCCGTGACGGGGGCCGGCCGCAGCGCCAGCGAGATCAGTGCGTTTCGGGCCGGGCTGGATGGCTGCATCTCGCGCCAAGGCTTGATCGCTTGCGGGGTCAGGCCCAGACGGTCGGTCAGGCGGCGAAAGCGGTATTGCGGGTGATCTTCCGCTGTCAGCGCGTCATCCATCCGATCCCAGACCTGTGCCGGGGTTTCAAAGTCAAACCCGGGCAGGACAAGGGCGCCTTGCGGCAAGCGGGCGACCAGCTCCATCAACTGCATTGTTGTTCCGCGCGATCCGGTGGAGCCTGCGATCAGAATTGGATGCGAGGGTGGATTGACCTGCCAGCGCTGGGCCAAAAGATCGGTAGCCATCGCAAGGCGTGCTTCGGCTTCCGGTGCGGCGGTTCTGTCAAAGAACTGGCTGACAATCCCCAAGAACGCTTGGGTGCGCGCCCAATGTGCCGCGTGGTTGGACACATCAAGGGCGGCAAGCTTGTCTGGGTGCAAGCCTTCGACATGCAGCTCAGCCATCAGATCGGCGAGGCTGTCGGCAAGATCGTAAAGCGCATGGCGTGGGGCAAGATCCGGCTGCACATCGAGCAGGGCCGAAATCAGCTGCGCAAGTTCAAGCCGTCGGCGCAGCGCAGGCACAGCGGGCGGAAGCGCAAGACCGGGTTGATCGGCCAGTTCGGTCAAGAGCCGCAGGCGGGGCAAAAGCCGCGCGCCTTTGGCGAGGAAAAGATCTGTCACGCGGCGGCGCATGCGGCTGGTGTTCAGATAGATTTCCACCCGCGCCATGGCCTCGGGCGGTTGGTCGGCCATCCGCTCAATCAAGCCGGTGACGAGTTCGGCCGGGAAGTCGGCGCCACAAGGCAGTGCGAAAAGATGCGGTCCTGCGGTGTCAAACATGGTGGTCTGCCAGCAGGGCTTCGGCTTGCAAGATACCCTCGGGTCGCCCGACGTCGCACCAGCCGCCGCTGTGGATAAGCCCGAAAGCGCGCCCTTTGGAGATCATGTCATCCCACAAAAGATTCAAGGAAAACGAGGATTTTTCGATGTCGGCCAGCCCGTCGGTCCGCAAGATTTGCGCCCCCAGATAGACAAGACCGGGCTTACCTGCGGCGCGGGAGATCCGTCCATCGGCATCCACCAGAAAATCGCCTGTGCCGGAATGACCCAAGGCCTGCCCTGTCGGCAAAAGCAACAAAAGCGCGTCCATTTGCGCCTCATCCCAGCGTGCCATGAGTTCGGCAAGCGGGTTTTCTCCTGTCCAGACCGCGTCACTGTTAAGCGTCATGACCGGGCCATTGCCCAGCATCGGAAGCGCCTTTTTAAGCCCACCGCCCGTTTCAAGGATGGCATCGCTTTCATCCGAGATCGAGACGGGTCTGCCGTTTAGGTGCTGGGCAATTTGGGCTGACAGGTAATGTGTGTTCACAACAACCGGCCCAGTCTGTGCCGCAACTCCAAGTTCAAGCGCATGATCTAGGAGTGGCCTTCCCGCCACTTCGATCAAAGGCTTTGGCCGATTTGCGGTCAAAGCCCCCATGCGGGTGCCGAAACCTGCGGCGAAGATCATCAGCGGGAGGGACATTTTGCGCCTATTTTGGCCAGAATTTCCGGGGAAGGGGCGGGTAAAAGGGTGGTGCAAAGCTTTGCAAGAGGCGCATTAACCGGATGGGACAGGTTTTGTTGCAGCTGGTGCCAGACCCTTGGCATCAGTCGCAGATAATCCCGCTTGCCCGCAACAAGGCAGAGCCGTGTGAAAACCCCCAAAATCCGCAGTGCACGTTGCGCCCCAAGAACGGCATAGCTGGCGTCAAAGCCAGCATCGGCCCCCGTGGCAACCTTGAAGCGGTCGATCATCTGCAACTCTGTTTCACGTGAAACGTCGCGTCGGGCGTCCTGCAAAAGTGAAACCAAATCATAGCCCGGCTGTCCAAGTTGGGCCAATTGGAAATCCAGAAGCCCAACCCGCTGCACCCCGCTGCGAGCGGGCAGCCAGAGCAGGTTTTCGGCGTGATAGTCGCGCAGGATCATCACGCGCGGGCCATCGGCATGGGCGGAAAGCACGTCTTCCAGCGCGGCGCGAAACCCGGCCCGGTCGCCCGTGTCGCCCAGAATGGCGGTCCGGTACCAGTCTAGGGCAAAGCACGCGGCCTCTGCCCAATCTCCGGCGGAGAGGTTGGGCAGGTCGCCCATCGGGGCATGGGCTTGCAGCGTCAAAAGCGTATCGGTGGCCGCTGCATAAAGTGCGGGCTCGGCGCTTGGGTCGGCCTCGATCAGACGGGCAAAGACGCCGTTGCCGAAATCTTCCAGCAAGAGAAAGCCGTCATCCAGATCCTGTGCCATGCAGTGCGGCGCTGACAGGCCGATGTTCTGGAGGTGCTGTGCCACTTGCAGAAAGATCGCTGGGTCGTCGCCCTTGCCCGGCGGAGCGTCCATCAGAACGGCGGTTTCGTTGCCAAGCCGCAGCCGATCATAGCTGCGATCCGAGGCATCCCCGGCCAAAAAACGGCGTTCAGCCTTGCCCCAGCCGGCCTTTTCAACAAACAGCGCCGACAGTTTTGCGCGATCATGCATCCGGAAAATCCCTTGCCAAAGCGCCACGCAGGTCTTCTCGACCTCCAAGGTCAATGGTCACCCGCCGCCCGTCGCCCTCTTGCTGAAACCGCAGGCGAAGCGCATGGGGCGGGGCATGCCGACCCAGACGGTCGGGCCATTCGATCAGGCAGATACCGGTGTCGAATGCTGCATCTAAGCCCAGTTCCAGCACCTCATCCGGATGGCTTAGGCGATAAAGATCGGCATGCCAGATTTCGATGTCCGCCTGATAGGTTTGCACCAGCGTGAAAGTGGGGGAGGGCACATCTTCAGCGCGGCCCAGTCGGGTTTGAATAAGAGCACGGCAGAAATGGCTTTTTCCTGCGCCGATCGGTCCCTCTAGCAAAAGGCAGTCTCCGGCGCGCAAATGCGCGGCAAACCAACCGCCCAACCGGGTGGTTTCATCGGCATCACAGAGGGCGAAAGACAGGGGGAGGGTGTCGGAAACCATGGTGGGCCGACCTTACCCGCCCGGCCCGCAACCGCAAGCCTTCAGGCAAATTTCAACGCCTCGGCCTCGGTCAAAACGGGTCGTGCCTTGTCAGCCGGGTCATGGGTCCGAAACGCAGCCAAGGTCGCCCCGCCCGACAGGGGGGCAAACCGGCAGTGCAACAATCGGCCATCCAAAAGCCGGGTTTCGGCCGTCCAACTGACCCTGTTTCCAACGGTAGAAATGAACTCTTCCGCCTCTGACCACAGCCCGGCGGGTGCGGATCTGGCGCGCCAATGAGATGCGATGGTGCGGATCGAATCGTTGCGGACATCTTCTTCTGGATCATGGGCCCACATCACCGCGTAAGCCATGTTTGACATCACGAGCTGCCCGGACGGCGAGAACACCGCAACCGCCTCCTCCATCTCGTCAATGACGGCCTGGCCCAATTCCATATCCGAACGATAGCGGCGGCTGCGTGACACTTCATTGGTGATGTCTTCGACCATCAGGGCCAGCGCGCCATTTGGATGCGGGCGCCCGACCACCTTGAAGGTCTGGCCATCCGGCAGGTTCCAGGTTTCCTCATACAGGCCCGACGCCGCCGCCTTTTCCATTTCCACCAACTGCCGCCGCCAGCTGCGGTAGTCCTTGGGTTCGGGGATCATGCTGCGATCGCGCAGCGCATCAAGAAATGAAACAAAAGATGGCCGCAAGGACAAGAAATCGATTGGCAGCCCGGTCAGATCGACCATCGCGGGATTGAACAGTTGCAGCTGTCGCTGCCGATCAAAGATGGCAAGGCCCGTTGGCAATTGCGCAAATGTTTTTGTCAGGGTCTGCATGAAATCGCGCAAGGCCCCTTCGGCATTGACTGCGGCATCTGCTGGCAACGCAAAATTCAGGCGCTCCTCCCCGCTTTGCATGCCCTGAAGATCATACCAGATGGCTGTTTCGCCCGGCACCGCAACCGAAGCCCGTTGCCCGCGCGGGGCGGTCTGGCTGGCCTGACGCTCAAACAGCCGTGGCAGCGGCCAGCCCAGTTCTTTGCTAGGGGGCAAAGTGGCAATCGCTTTCAGCAAATAGGCGGTATTGGCCCAGACGACATCGCCGGCGTCTGTCTCGCGCCAGATCAACATTGGGGCCTGCGCGAGAACTTCGCGCAGTTGTTCAACCTCTTGGATCAGGGCGCGATGCGCCAGTGCGTCGGTCATCAGGGGTTTGCCGTCTTGCGCAGGGTCGGTCAGCGCAATGCGCGTCAAGCCGCCGCGCACTTCGGCCGACACCAAGAGCGCACGGCCCAAGGCAGAGCGCCCTTCGATCAGGATCTGACCCTCTTCGTCCAGCCGGCGCAGTTCAGATTCCACATCGGGGATATACAGGGTCAGATAGCCGATCAGTCGCAGCCAGTTGCTGCCCCTGCCACGGCTGGTCGCCAGAATTTGCCGTGCGCCCGGTGTGGCATCAACCAGCACCTCGCCATCAAACAAATAGACCGTTCCCGAACCGCCCTCACCCGGATGCGCGACGTCGGAAAACACCGATCCTGTCTGCCGTTTGGGGGGTGTCTGTAGTGCGTTTACAACCAACAGACCCGCCACCGCGGCGACAAAGGCAATCAGCACGAGCGCGAGGCCAAAAATCCAGTCCAAAGCGATTTCTCCGAAATTCGGATTATTTCCAATTTTCTCAACTTATGGGGGAATAGTTAAACGGTTGTTAACGCCTAAGTTCAGGTGCCGTGTTTGAGATGCCGTTTAGGCAATGATCTGGTTCGCGCCCAAGGTCAGACCCCTTTGCGCCGTGACAATCATCAGCGGCCAAACGGCTTCGACAATTGCGCCAGACCGCTCTGGTCGCTCATCCGTACCCAGAAAGGGGTCGGCCGCATTGGCAAAGCTCAATTCGGCCCCGGTTCTTTCGAGCAATGTCTTTGCGATGAAAAGACCAAGACCCATCCCTTCATATCCTGGCCGTCTGACCGCTGCAGCGTCCTCCCGCCGCGAGCGCAAGAAGGGATCGCCGATGCGGCCAAGAACCTGCGGTGGGAATCCGTCGCCGTCATCAATAATCCGCAAGGTCAACCTGTCCGCAGTCCAGCTTGCATCCACCCAGATCTGGGTCTGCGCGAAATCGACGGCATTTTGGATCAGGTTCCGCAACCCGTGGATAAGTTCGGGCCGCCGCAGGATCGCGGGTTCTTCCTTTTGCCCATTTCCCAAGGCAGCGAGGTTGAAATGCACCAGCTTGCCGCGACCAAGATGCGGTTCGGCCGCCTCATGCAGAACCGCGCTAAGTGGGGCCTGCCGCATATGAAGGTCGTCTTTGCCGGCCTTGCCCATCGAGCGCAGAATATCCCGGCAGCGATCGGCTTGCTCGCGGATCAGTTGGGCGTCCGCGGCCAGATCTGGCTGATCGGACAGCTCGTCCATCATCTCGGTGCTGACCATCTTGATCGTCGCCAAGGGGGTTCCCAGCTCATGGGCAGCGGCGGCCACGACGCCCCCCAAATCGGTCAGCTTTTGTTCGCGGGCAAGCGCCATCTGGGTTGCCAAAAGGGCCTCGGACATTGACCGCTTTTCACTTGCTACCCGGTGCGAATACAGCCCCAGAAAGACGATCCCGATCACCAGCGACAGCCAGAAGCCAAAACCGATCAGCGCGGGCATGCGGATTTGCTCGGTCTGCGCCTGCATCGGCAGATTGAATACCGCCAGAACAGTGACAAACAAGATCGCCAGACCGGCCAGAAACACCGTTGATCGCAAGGGCAACGTGCTTGCTGAAACCGTGACGGGCGCAAGGATCAGGATCGCGAAAGGGTTGGAAAGCCCGCCGGTCAGAAACAGCAGGAAGGACAGTTGCGACAGGTCGAACAGCAGGGCGACCAGCGCCTCGATCTCATTCAGCCGCTTGTTGGCCGGATAGACCGAAATCAGTACAAGATTGGCAATGACAGCTGCTCCTACCGCCATGAAGCACAGGCCAAGCGGCAGCGAAATCTGCAACATCCGCGTTGCGACGGCAATTGCGACCAGCTGGCCACCGATCGCCATCCAGCGCAACAAAACAAGCGTCTGCAACCGCAGCCAGTTGCTGCGTTCGGGGCTGAATTCGGCCAAATTTGCTGTGTTGTCCATGGTTTCGGTTGACAATCGGCCTTGATGGGCGTCCAGCGAATGTTAAGGCTGGGGCCGTGCAGGTTCAACGCGAACCTTTGGCTAAGGAGACGAGATGATGACAAAGCTGCTTGCTGGCGTAGCGACTTTGGCTGTTGTTGCCTTGCTGGGGGGCACTTGGATCGCGATCCAATCGGCACAAAGCGAAGACCGCTTCGCCGAGTGCCGAGCCGGTGCGATCGGCGGCGGTGCGATCGGCGGGCCGCTGTCCTTGGTCAATGGCGAGGGCAAGACGGTGACCGACGCCGAGATTTTCACCAAGCCCACGCTGCTTTATTTCGGCTATACCTTCTGCCCCGATGTCTGTCCGATGGACAATGCCCGCAACGCCGAGGCTGTCGATATTCTTGAAGAGCGGGGCTTTGATGTGCAGCCCGCCTTCATTTCCATCGACCCCGCCCGCGACACGCCCGATGTGGTGCGCGACTTTGCGGCCAACCTGCATCCGAAGATGATCGGCCTGACCGGCAGCGAGGAACAGGTAAAAGCGGCCTCTCTCGCTTATAAGACCTATTACAAAAAGCAGGACAGTCAGGACGACCTCTACCTGATGGATCACTCGACCTTCTCTTATCTGGTCCTGCCGAAGATAGGCTTTGTTGATTTTTTCAAGCGGGATGAAACCGCCGAAGGCATGGCGGAGCGCACCGCCTGTTTTCTTGAAAAAGCCAATCCCTGACCCGCAGTCGTTTGACCCTAGGCTGGGGACGCATTACGCTCTAGCCGTCAAGTAACAAGGACCCGTAGCATGGTGGATGAGCCCCAAGCCGAAATCGGTGCAGACCGCAGCCTGCTTCTGGTTGATGACGACGAGGCCTTTGTCAAACGACTGGCCAAGGCCATGGAAAAGCGCGGTTTTGTGCCCGAAACCGCAGGCAGTGTTTCGGAAGGCCGGGCCATTGCCGTAACGCGTCCGCCGGCTTTTGCCGTCGTCGATCTGCGTCTGGAGGATGGTAACGGGCTGGACGTTGTCGAAGCCCTGCGTGAGCGGCGGCCGGATTGCCGTATTGTCGTTCTGACGGGGTACGGTGCCATTGCGACGGCGGTTGCGGCCGTGAAAGTTGGTGCGACAGATTATCTGTCCAAGCCTGCCGATGCCAATGACATCACCAATGCGCTTTTGACCAAGGGCGAGGCAATGCCCGCCCCACCCGAAAACCCGATGTCTGCAGACCGGGTGCGTTGGGAACATATTCAACGGGTTTATGAAATGTGCGATCGCAACGTTTCAGAGACGGCGCGCAGACTTTCTATGCATCGTCGGACCCTTCAGCGAATTCTTGCGAAGCGCAGCCCGAAATAATTTGCAATTCTTGCTTATTCGAAATTACGGCCCTAAAGGAATATATATCCGGTATGAGAGGGAATATTGAAATGGCGATCAATCTCGATGCTCTGTCGCTTAAAGAGTTGAAAGATCTTGGGGTGCAAGTGGCTAAAGCTATCGCCTCTTTTGAAGACCGTAAAAAGAAGCAGGCGCTGGCTGAACTGGAAGATAAGGCACGCGAAATGGGTTTTTCGCTTGCTGAACTGACGGGCGCCGTTGTCGTAAAAACCCGCAAACGCTCTCCTGCAGTGCCGAAATATGCCAACCCAGCAGATAAATCAGACACTTGGTCGGGTCGTGGCCGCAAGCCGCGGTGGTTTGAGGCTGCGTTGAAAGCCGGAAAATCGCCGGAAGATCTTTCGATCTGAACTCAGCAGGCTACCAAAAGTACCTGATGTCGCGCAACGAAAGCCGCCCGCACTGTTGCGGGCGGTTCCAGTTTGATCGACAGGCCGCGCATCACCATCTGATCCGGTTTGCCGAACAGCCTATTGGCTTCCTCCACCGAAAATCCGGCAATCTGCACCGCCTCTGCCCAAGCCGACAACTTGTCGGCAGCCTTGATCGCCTTCTTGATGGCCACGGGAAGTTGCGCGGGCAAGCCAAAGCGCAGATGCACTGCGGCGGTAAGCCGGGCATCCAACTCTCCGTATTCGGCGCCAATCGCTGCTTTGACGGGGCTTATCATGTCGCCGATCACATATTCCGGCGCATCGTGCAAAAGTGCTGCCAATTGCCAGCGCGGGGCAATTCCCGGATTTTGGCGGCGAAAAATCTCTTCCACCAGCAGCGAATGTTCTGCCACCGAATAGGGCCAGTCGCCCTTGGTCTGACCATTCCACCGCGCGACAAAGGCCAGCCCATGGGCAATGTCTTCGACTTCGATGTCCATCGGCGTCGGGTCGAGCAGGTCCAGTCGGCGGCCCGATAACATACGCTGCCAGGCGCGGGGGTGTTTCATCTTGCGGCCTCGGTTGTCGAAACACCCTGATAATGCTATTTGCCCCACAATCAAAGGATCAAGGAGAGCGCCGTCATGGCCGCCGATTACATCGTCAAAGACATCGCCCTGGCCGAGTTTGGCCGCAAGGAACTGACCATTGCCGAAACCGAAATGCCCGGTCTCATGGCCTGCCGCGAAGAATTTGGCACCGCAAAGCCGCTGAAAGGCGCGCGGATTGTCGGCTCGTTGCACATGACGATCCAGACCGCAGCCCTGATCGAGACGCTGGTGGCGCTTGGCGCCGATGTGCGCTGGGCCTCGTGCAACATCTTCTCGACCCAAGATCACGCGGCGGCGGCCATCGCGGCGCGCGGCATTCCGGTTTTCGCCATCAAGGGCCAGACCCTGACCGAACATTGGGATTATCTGGACCGCTCGTTCATGTTCCCCGAAGGCGCGAACATGATCTTGGATGATGGTGGTGACGCGACGCTTTATGTGCTTCTGGGCGCCCGCATGGAAGCAGGCGAAGATGTTCTGGCCGTGCCGCAATCCGAAGAAGAAGAGGTGATCAAGGCGCAGATCCAAAAGCGGATGAAGGCATCGCCCGGCTGGTTCGCCAAGACAAAGGCCGCGATCAAGGGCGTTTCTGAGGAAACCACAACAGGCGTGCATCGCCTGTATGAACTGCACAAGCAGGGCCAGCTTCCGTTCCCGGCGATCAACGTGAATGACTCTGTCACCAAGTCGAAGTTCGACAACAAATACGGCTGCAAGGAATCGCTGGTCGACGGCATCCGCCGCGCCACCGACACCATGATGGCGGGCAAGGTTGCCGTCGTTTGCGGTTATGGTGATGTGGGCAAGGGGTCTGCCGCAAGCTTGCGTGGTGCTGGCGCGCGCGTAAAGGTGACCGAGGTTGACCCGATCTGCGCCCTTCAGGCCGCTATGGATGGTTTCGAAGTGACGCTTTTGGAAGATGAGGTCGCTTCGGCTGACATCTTCATCACCACCACGGGCAACCGCGACGTGATCCGCATCGAGCATATGCGCGAGATGAAGGACATGGCCATCGTCGGCAACATCGGCCATTTCGACAACGAAATTCAGGTGGCCTCGCTGCGCAACCACAAATGGACCAACATCAAAGAGCAGGTGGATATGGTCGAGATGCCTTCGGGCAATCGTCTGATCCTTCTGTCCGAAGGTCGTCTGTTGAACCTTGGCAATGCCACGGGCCATCCGTCCTTTGTGATGTCGGCATCCTTCACCAACCAAGTTCTGGCCCAGATCGAACTGTGGACCAAAGGGCAGGACTATGCCCCCGGCGTCTATATTCTGCCGAAATCGCTGGACGAAAAAGTGGCCCGTCTGCATTTGAAAAAGATCGGTGTGAAACTGACCGAGCTTCGCAAAGAGCAGGCTGACTATATCGGCGTCAAGGTTGAAGGCCCCTTCAAGCCTGAACACTATCGCTATTGATTTCAGGCATTTCCACCCAAAAGGGCCCATTCGCGGGCCCTTTTCTTTTTGGGGGGAACCTGCGACGACATTTCCCTTTGTTCAAAATACATCCTCGCCTAACATTCGCGTCATAAATTCACCCACAACGACTTTCATAAAGGAATAATCATGGGCAAGAGAGATGATCTGATCGCGAAATATGCCGACGATCTGAAGAACAAGTGCAAAATTTCGCCGGACATGGCCCTGTTGACCAAAGTGACCATTGGTTGCGGCCCGTCGATCTATGACAATGATGCCCAGACTGTCGCAGCCAGCGATAAGGACGAGTTGGAGCGGATCCAGAAGAATTTTCTGGTGAAGAAATTGGGCCTGACTGACGGCCCCAAACTGATGGAAGGCATCAATGCCGCCGTCGACACCTATGGCAAGTCTGAGCGCAACAAGTACCGGGCGGTGTTCTATTATCTGCTGGTCAAACATTTCGGCAAGGAAGGCGCCTACAAGTAAGGCGCAACTGGCATTGAAGTTTTCCCGATGGGCGGCCATGGTGCCGCCCGTCTGCATTTGGAAAGCCGTCATGTCCGAACAGCCTCAAATCCATGCCGCTGAAACAACCGTGGTTCCGGTGATTTTTGCCGTCGCGCTGGGCCATTTTCTGAATGACTTGATGCAGTCGCTGATCCCGGCGGGCTATCCACTGTTGAAGGAAAACCTGCAGCTGTCTTTCACCCAGATCGGGTTGATTACCTTTGTGTTTCAGGGCACGGCTTCGATTTTGCAGCCCTTGGTCGGGCTTTATACCGACAAACGCCCCATGCCTTATGCGTTGTCTGCCGGGATGGCCTCTACTGGGGTTGGGCTGATCCTGCTGGCCAATGCGTCAACCTTTGGTCTGGTCCTGTTGTCGGTGGCGCTGATCGGCCTTGGCTCGTCTATTTTCCACCCGGAATCTTCGCGCATTGTGCGGCTGGCAGCGGGAATGAAGCCCGGCTTTGCCCAATCGGTGTTTCAGGTCGGTGGCAACGCTGGTTCTGCCCTTGGCCCCTTGGCCGCCGCCTTCATCGTGCTAGAGCGCGGTCAGGCCTCGATCGAGTGGTTCGCTGGCGTCGCTTTAGCGGGCATGCTGCTGCTTTACTTTATCGGCCGCTGGTATCAGGCCGCCGGCAAGGTGCGCGCTGCCCACCGCAAGGCCCGCGCTCTGGCCTCGGCCCCCTCACCGCAGGTTGCCCGCCGGGGCATGGCGCTGTTGATGGTGCTGATCTTTTCAAAATTCGTCTACACCGTCTCCTTCTCGAGCTATTACACCTTCTACTTGATCGAGCGCTTTGGCCTGACCAAGGCCGAAGCCAACCTGAGCCTGTTCGTGTTCCTTGCCGCTGTCGCGGCGGGAACCATTATCGGTGGCCCGATTGGTGACCGTATCGGGCGTCGCCGTGTGATCCTGTGGTCGATCCTTGGGATTCTGCCCTTGACGCTCGTTCTGCCCTACCTGCCGTTGATCCCAACCATCCTTGTCGCCGCGGTGGCGGGGATGGTGTTGGCCTCGGCCTTCCCGGCGATGGTGGTTTATGCCCAAGACCTCATGCCGCAGCGCACCGGGATGGTGGCAGGGCTGTTGTTCGGTCTGGCCTTCGGAATTGCGGCGATTGGGGCCGCTATTTTGGGCGTCTTGGCCGATCATTGGGGCATCATCGCGGTCTACCGCATCTGTGCCTTCCTGCCGCTCTTCGGGCTGGCGGCCTTTCTTCTGCCGGATACCCGGCACTAGAGTCTGACACGATCTGGGCCAGATTCGTCTCAAACCTTAAACGCTTCGGCTTTGCCATGGGCTGCGCTTTGCGGCTATGGTCAGTTCAACAGGGCATCATGTCCGGGACCTTATTCAGAACACGTGCGGTGCTAGGGGAGCGCGTGGGGTGGTGAAGGGTCCCGTAGGGGTGCGGGGCCCTTCATTTTTTCACCGCACCATGATCTCGACCCCCAAGACCGTGGGCAGATGCCGTGCGATTTCGGCCCAATGATCGCCTTCGTCAGCACTGAAAAACACCGAACCAGAATTGGTTCCAAAGGCGACACCCGCCGGATCAAGCCTGTCCACCGCCATTGCCTGACGCAGCACGGTAAAGAAGCATCCCGCTTGCGGCAGCCCGGCGCGTAGATCAGTCCAGCTTTGCCCGCCATCGCGTGACCGCCACACGGCGGCCTTGGCATCTGGTGGATAGCGCCCCGCCATGTCGCCGTTCAGTGGCAGGGTCCAGATCGTATCTGGATCGCGCGGATGGGCCGCAATCGGAAAGCCGAAGGTCGAGGGCAGTCCGCCCGAAATGTCATCCCAACTGCGCCCGCCATCCGGGCTGCGGAACACGCCGTGGTGATTCTGTTGATACAGCACCTCGCCCGCCCCGGCGGCGCGCGCCATGTTATGCACGCAATGCCCCGTCTCGTGGCCACACTGCGCGTTCTCGGTATGCGCATGGGCATGTCCCGCTGCCGCATTTGACAACCGATTGCGCCGCTCCCATGTCTCGCCGCCGTCCTCGGTCTGAAAGACCCCTGCCGCCGAGATCGCCACCCAGAGTTTTCCGGGGTCTTGGGGGGCCGACAGGATGGTATGCAGCACCAACCCCGCCCCGCCGGGTTGCCAATCCGGCGCCGATGGATGGGCGTTCAGCCCTGACAGCCGCTGCCAGTTTTGCCCCATGTCATCGCTGGCAAACAACACCCCCGGCTTCCCCCCCGCATAAAGCCGACCATGCGCGAAATGCAGCACCCAGATGGATGAAACGTCACCAGTAAAGGGTGCGGGCGGATCCGGTTGCACGCCAATCTCGGCAGCAAAGCCCGGATCATTCGCCAACCACTCATAGAATTTACCGTTCGACAGCTTGGCCAGCGTCCAAGTCGCCCCGTTATCCGTGCTGCGCCACACCCCTGCGCCGGTCCAGTCTGATCCGCCCGCGGCCCAAAGCATTCCGGTCGCCGGATCGCCCAACACATGGTTGATATTCCACCCGCCGCAATGCGGGCCAGACAAAGCCCAATCCTTGCGGCTGTTGTCAGACGTCAGAACGAACGCCCCTTTGGTCGAACCGACCAGAACCGAAACAGCCATCGCAGCCTCCCTGCTCGTCCGTTCAGGCTAACATCGGTCGACGACCGGCCAAAGCAGATTTCAGGGCGCGATACCGCCCATGCCGCAGACGATGCGCCATTCATCCGGGCTGACTGGCTGTACCGAAAGCCGGGCGCTGTTCACCAACGCCATCTTTTCCAGACCCGGCTGAACCTTGCAGTCGTCCAGCGTCACCGGGCGCAAAAGGGGACGAACGGCGCGGATCATGACGCAATCCCATCGTGGATCATCCGTGGTGCTGTCGGGCGCACTTTCGCGGATTACCTCGACAATACCGACGATCTCTTTGCCGATGTTGGAATGATAGAAGAACCCCAGATCTCCAACCTTCATCGCCCGCATGTTGTTGCGCGCCTGATAGTTGCGCACACCATGCCATTCCTCGCCCAGATCGCCCTTGGCCACCTGATGCGGCCAGCCCCAGACGTCAGGTTCGGACTTGAAAAGCCAGTGGTTCATCCGATGACCTTCTTCCACTCCTCAATCCGTACCTTGGCGAACAGTCCTGCCTTGGCATAGGGGTCTGCCGCCGCCCAAGCCTCGGCCTCGGCTTTTGACGCGACATCCAAGATCACCAAAGACCCTGACATTTCCCCCTTCTCATTCAAGAACGGTCCGGCCATTTCCACCACGCCCGAGGTGCGGATATGGTCCAGATGGGCATCGCGGTTGGCTTTGCGAACCTCCAAATGGTCGGCCTTGTCGGTGCAAATCAGGGCATAGCGCATCGCATCATTCCTCTTTCAAAGGGCGGGTCATCAGGGCCTGAATGGCATCGGAAAGTTGAATCTTGCCATCCACCAACGCAGCAATCATCCGGGTGATCGGCATGTCAATCCCGTCATGGCTGGCCAAGGCGGCCACGGCACGGGCGGTTGCCGCCCCTTCGACCGTGATGGTCGGGTCAAAGCCCACGCCCTGCCCGATCGATTGCCCCAGCCGGAAGTTCCGTGACTGGCTTGATGTGCACGTCAGCACCAGATCACCAAAGCCGGACAGTCCGGCCAGCGTCTCGGCGCGCGCGCCCTTGGCTAAGGCAAAGCGCTGCATTTCGGCAAAGCCACGGGTCATAAGTGCCGCCCGGGCGCTGTCACCAAGCCCTGCCCCCATCACGACGCCTGCCGCGATGGCGATCACGTTCTTCAAGGCGCCGCCCAATTCCGCTCCCACCACATCCGCGCTGCGATAAAGCCTTAGGGTGGGCGTCGAAAGCCGGGTTTGCAGGGCCTCATCCGCCCCGGCCAGCGTCAGCGCGGTGGGAAGCCCGCGGGCAATATCGGCGGCAAAGCTGGGTCCGGTCAGCACCGAAACCGGGCTGTCGGGACAGGCTGGCCGGATCACCCCACTGGGGCCGGCCCAAGTTTTCAGATCTATGCCCTTGCAGCAGGCCACCAAAGCCCGCCCGTTCAGAACGCCTGAGTATTTCCCAAGAAACCCGGCCAGCGCCTGCATGGGAACGGCAAGAAGCACAACTTCGGCGCGGGTGAAAACGTCACTCTCCGCGCTGATCGAGACGGATTCTGGCAAGGTAACGCCCGGCAGATGGCGTTCATTCTGACGCGTTTTTGCCATATCGCCAACGTCGCGCGCCCAAAGGGAGACGGCGCGCCCTTCGCGCCCCAGCGCGATTGCCAAGGCTGTTCCAAAGGCACCTGCACCCGCAACTGCGATCATGCCTTGGCCCCCTTTTTGCCCGACCCGATCATCGGCGCGGCGGTTTGGTCCAGCGGCCAACGGGGGCGTGCCGCTAGTGCGAAATCATCCCGGGCGCCCGCCCGAAACCGCTCGATCCCGGCCCAAGCGATCATCGCGGCGTTGTCGGTGCAAAGCGGCAGCGGCGGGGCAAGAAACTGCACGCCCATCCGATCACACAGCGCCGTCAACCGCGCGCGGATCAAGGTGTTGGCGGCAACGCCGCCCGCGACGGCGAGCACGGGTGTCGCGGGTTTTAGTTCCAGATAGGTTTCCAGCGCGCGGCGGGATTTTTCGGCCAGCACATCGGCCACTGCCGCCTGAAATCCTGCGCAAAGGTCACGCCGATCTTGCTCGGTAAGGCCACCCTTTTCGGCAATCACCGCATCGCGGGCGCGCAGCAGGGCGGTCTTCAGACCCGAAAAAGACATGTCGCAGCCCGGACGATCCAAGAGAGGGCGCGGAAAGGCAAAGCGTTTGACATCGCCCTGCGCAGCCTCGGTCTGCACGGCAGGACCGCCCGGTTGCGGCAGACCCAAAAGCTTGGCGGTCTTGTCAAAGGCCTCGCCCGGCGCATCATCAATGGTTCCGCCGAGGCGCTGAAACGCCTCAACACCCTTGGCGATCAGAAACTGGCAATGCCCGCCCGAGACGAGCAGCATCAGATAAGGAAACGCCACCTCATCGGTCAGGCGCGGGGTCAGCGCATGGCCCGCAAGGTGGTTGACCCCAACCATCGGCAGCCCGCTGGCCGCTGACAATCCCTTGGCGAGCATCACGCCCGACAACACCCCGCCAATCAGCCCCGGCCCCGCCGTAACCGCGATGCCGCTCAGATCGCGAAGATCCAGTCCGGCCTTTGCCAGCGCGGCCTCGACGCAGATGTCCAGCCGTTCCGCATGGGCGCGGGCGGCGATTTCGGGCACGACGCCACCAAAGGCCGCATGCAGCGCCGTCTGGCCTTCGACGACCGAAGACAAGATTTCCGGCGCAGCCCCCGGCACATGACGCACCACGGCAGCGGCGGTGTCGTCGCAGCTTGATTCAATGCCAAGAAAAGTCAGCGCCTGCGTCATCACGGTCTGTCGTTGCCTCAGGGGTTCAGCGCAGGTAACACCTTGGCCATGGCCAGACAATCCCGCGCCCCTACGCTTCTTTTGACCCGCCCTGCCCCGCAAAGCCAGCGTTTTGCGCAACAGCTTCGTGCGCGGCTGGGCGATGTGGCGGTTGTGATCTCGCCCCTGATGCAGACCGAGTTTCATCAGCCGGCCCTGCCCGCGCGGCACTTTCAAGCGGTGATCTTTACCTCTGAAACCGGGGTTGAGGCTGCGATGCGGCTGCAGGCTAATCTTCCAACACGGGCCTTTTGCGTGGGCAATCGTACGGCCCAAGCCGCCCGCGCGGGGGGCTTTGCCGCCCTGTCTGCCGATGGTGAGGTCAAGGCTCTTGCCGCCATGATCCTTGCCTCTGGCATCAAAGGGCCAATTTTGCACCTGCGTGGCGCCGACAGCGCTGGGGATTTGGCCGGTGCCCTGACAAATGCAGGGTTAGAGACGGTTTCGCTGATTGTTTACAGTCAGAACCCCACCGCTTTGTCGGCTATGGCCAAGGATGTGATTGAAAGCGGCGCGCCGATTCTGATCCCGATCTTCTCGCCACGCTCGGCCCGGCTTTTGGCGCAGGCGTTGCCCAAGACGGCCGTCGGTCCGCTTTGGATTGTGGCCATCAGCAAGGCCGCCGCCGCAGAGGCAGCAGCGCTTGGTCCAGCCTTTATGACAATTTCTGCCCATCCCGACGGCGAAAACATGCTTCACGCCGTCGCGGAGGCCTATATGTCGGCCACCAGCGCTTGAACCCGGACGGGGCTAGGCATTAGCTTGAGTTGTGCCGCGGGCACATGGGGGATGAACATGGCCGAGACTGACGAGATCACCACCCAGGCCGAAGCGCACGTGGCGCCTACAGCCGCGGCCGAGAAAATATCACCTTCTGCGCCGAGTTCGCCCCAGCCCGCCAAGCGGCGCGGCGGCTTTTTCGCCCCGGTGATCGGCGGCGCACTTGCAGCGACGGCGGGCTATGGTCTGGCGCAATATGTGCCGAACGGCTGGCCGTTGCAGGATACTGCGCGGCTTGAACAACAACTCGCCACCCAGACCGAGGCGATCACCACGCTAGAAGCGCGCCTTGCCGCCGTTGAGGCTGCAAAGGTGCCGGACATTTCGCCGCTGATGGAAACGCTCGCCACCCTGAACGGGCGGATGGCAGCTTTGGAAACCGGCCCGGCGGAGCGGTCGGAACAGACTGCTGCCTTGGCCGAAGCTGTGACTGCCTTGCAAGCCGAGGTGAAAGCGCTGGGCGCGGCCCCCGCAACGGGGCAGACCGCAGCGCCCGTGCCTTCCAATATCACCGCATTGGCCGCCGAGGCCGAGGCGCGGCTGAAAGAGGCAGAAGTACAGGCCGCAGCCATGAAAGCCGAGGCTGAGGCGTTGACCCGCGCTGCGGTGGCCCAAGCCGCCTTTGGACGGTTGCAGGCCGCGGTGGATTCCGGCGCGCCCTTTGCGACAATTTTGCCTGACCTTGGGCAAGAACCGCCCAAGGCCCTGCTGGACCACGCGGAAACTGGCCTGCCCAGCCTTTTCCTGTTGCAAGAAACCTTCCCCGAGGCGGCGCGTCTCGCGCTTGAGGCCGCCCTGCGCGCCGATATGGGCGACAGCTGGACAGAGCGGGCAACCAGCTTTTTCCGCAGCCAGACCGGTGCGCGTTCGCTGACCCCGCGCGAGGGGAACGACCCCGATGCCATCCTGTCCCGGGCAGAGGCTGCCGTGAAAACCGGGGATCTGACCACTGCCTTGGCCGAGATTTCTGCCCTGCCAGAGGCTGCTCAGGCCCCGATGGCCGAATGGCGCGCCAAGGCGGAAACCCGACAAGCGGCCTTGGTCGCGCTTGCCGAACTGGCCGGCAAGATCGGCGGATAAGGGGTTAGCGATGCTTTGGTCACTTCTGAAGGTTCTCTTGTTCGTTTTTGCCGTTGCAGGGCTGACCTGGGGGGGCAGCCTGCTGCTGGACACCGGCGGCGGCATCCGCATTGCGGCGGCGGGCTATGAATTCACCCTTGGCCCGTTGCAGGCGGTCATCGGTCTTTTGGTTTTGATGCTGGCAGTCTGGCTTTTGATGAAGATCATCGGCTTTACCGTGGCCACGCTGCGCTTTTTGAACGGCGATGAAACGGCGATCTCGCGCTATTTCGACCGCGATCGGCAGCGCAAAGGTTATCAGGCGCTGTCGGACGGCTTTATGGCGCTGGCCTCGGGTGAGGGGCGTTTGGCGCTTTTGCGCGCCCAACGGGCCGAGAAATATCTTGGCAAGCCCGAGTTGACGACGCTGTTAGTGGCACAGGCGGCCGAGGCTGCGGGGGATACAGCCCGTGCAGCAGCGGCTTACAAAAGCCTGTTGGCCGATGAGACTACGCGTTTTGTCGGCATCCGCGGTCTTTTGCAGCAAAAACTGGCTGAAGGCGATACTGACACCGCCCTGAAATTGGCCGAGAAGGCCTTTGCGCTGAAGCCAAAGCACCCCGAAACGCAGGACGTCTTGTTGAAACTGCAATCGGAACGTGCCGACTGGAAGGGCGCTCGGGTGACACTTGGGGCCAAGCTGAAAGCGGGCGCTTTGCCGAAAGAGGTCTATCGCCGCCGCGATGCGGTGCTGGCCTTGCAAGAGGCCAAGGGCATCATGGACGACACCGCCAGCGTTGAGGCGCGCGAAGCGGCGATTGAGGCAAACCGCAAGTCGCCTGACCTGATCCCGGCTGCCGTCATGGCCGCCCGCGGTCTGGTCGCCAAGGGCGACCATAAAGGGGCTGCGCGCGTGGTGAAAAAGGCTTGGGAAGGGGTGGCCCACCCAGACCTCGCCGCCGTTTTTGCTGAAATCGAACCTGATGAAACCCCCGCCGCCCGATTAAAGCGGTTCAAACCGCTGATCGCCCAGCATCCCGACCATGACGAAACAAAGCTTCTGCAGGCCGAAATGCTGATCGCCGCCGAAGATTTCCCTGCCGCGCGCCGCGCGCTGAGCGATCTGATCGACCGTCATCCCACCCAACGCGCCTTAGCAATCATGGCGGCGATTGAGCGTGGCGAGGGGGCAGATGATGCCGTGGTGCGGGGTTGGCTTGCAAAGGCGCTGGTCGCCCCGCGCGGGCCGCAATGGTGCTGCGACAAATGTCAGGCGATTCACGCCGAATGGCACCCGATCTGCACCAATTGCGGCAGCTTCGACACGCTCTCTTGGCGTGAGCCGCAGGAAAGCATCGCGCAAAGCGCCCGCGGGGCCGAGTTGCTGCCGCTGCTGGTCCAGCCCGCGGCCAAGGGAGAGCCTGCGCCACAGGGCTCTGCGGCTGAGCCCGAAGTGATCGACCTTGCAGCCGTCGCAAGAAGTGCAGATTAGGGCTACACAGCGCCGGAAAGCGATGCTAATAGCCCGTCACCAAAGGCCGCTGTAGCTCAGCTGGTAGAGCACGTCATTCGTAATGATGGGGTCGGGGGTTCGAGTCCCTTCAGCGGCACCACTTCCCCAAACGGGGAAGCAACATCTCACAAAATCAAAGCTCACTCACGCTGTTTTGGCGTCAAAAGCTTTTTTGGCCTGATGGATTCGGCGGCTTTGAACAGGCTGAATGTTTGGTTGACGTAGTTCACCGCCCCGCCGATCTGCTCCAGATACTTTTGCAATTCCGGTGTCCGTTCCGCCTCGACCACCTGCACCGGGCGGTCCGGGCCTTCGCCTTCGAACTGGGCGTAAAACAGCGGCTCTCCGCGTTTCAGGATGATGTCTTTCTCCGGTTCGTGCCACTCAAAGGCCCACATCAACGGGCGCGGCCAGACCGAAACCGGGAATCGCCCGCCAAAGATTGTGCCGGGCAGCTGTTCCTTGCGGTAATGCATGAAGGCAGACAGTTGGGTGATATAGACCAGCTCATCGGCGATGAAGCAGTAGGGCAGCATCAGTTGCACGGTGGGCCGGTCGGGATAGCGCCACTCGGCCTCGTTCACCAGCGTCATCACCTCGCCCAATTTGTTGGCACGAATCGGGCTGGCGGTGCCTGCGCGGTTGATGAGAACGGCCTTGCCCTTGTCGTCACGGCCAAAGCCGATGTGGATGTCAAAGGGGCATTTGATCATGAAATAGCGGCTTTCCAGCTGGATCACGCCGGGGCAACGGCCTGCGCTTTTGGAATGCACCTTATTGGTTTGCCGGAACGACACCCGCTCGGGTGGATCGTACATCACGGCCCCTTTGTCCGACGTCAGAAACCATCCGACCATGATCGGGCCAGAGTTGGGATCGCCCTCCGGCCGGGCAATCGAAATGTTGAACTCCATCAAATATCCTTTCCTTTTCAGGCTAAAATTGCCCTGCCTAATGCCCCGTCATCACGGCCTTCAAGGCGCGGACCTTCCCTGCGTCGGTTCGTCGTGCGTTGGGGCTGGCAAAGCCGAAAGCGATGCTTTTGGCATCGCCCATAACCGGGGCGCTGCACGAAGCATGCAATTCTTCTATCTTCAAATTCCTTAATGGCCCTGCCGTTTCCGCAGAAATTCCGGCACCCGGCAGGATCCCGATGCGACCGGCGGCATAATCGACAATCTCTGCCAGCCGCGTAATCCCGGCAGGGGCGGAAAGCGCCGCCCCCGATGTCAGGATGCGGTGAACTCCCAAGGCCACGGCCTGATCCAAGGCACGCCGCCAATCTTCGATCAGGTCAAACGCCCGATGCAGGGTAATTTGCATCCCATCCGCCGCGGCACAAAGCTGGCTCATTTTTGGCAGATCCAGCGTCAGGTCTGTGGTCAACGCGCCAAACACCACACCCGCAAGACCAGCCTGCCGGGCGACGGCAATATCCGCCAACATTATCAAAAGGTCGGTGTCATCAAGGCAAAACCCACCGGCGCGCGGCCGGATCATCGCCATGATGGGCAGGCCACAGCCTGCCGCATGCCGCATCAGCCCGGCGCTGGGCGTCAGGCCGCCAAGGTCCAAGGCGCTGCACAATTCGATGCGGTCGGCCCCGCCTGCGACAGCGGCGGCCAAACCCAGAGGATCATCGACGGCCACTTCAAGGATCATGCAACCCCCTTGCCAAAAGCGGCCAGTCCAGCTTCGGCTGCGCCGATCAACCCGGCATCGGCCCCGCACTGTGCGGGTACGACCAACGGTGCGTCCGTCTTGCGCAGGATGCGCGCCCGCACGGCCCGATCCAGCATCGCGACCAGCGCGACGTCGTTCCCAAGCCCGCCCCCCACCGGCACCACCGAGGCGCCAACGACATTCAGCACCATCGCCAAGGGTCCCGAGACGATGGTCAGCCAATGTGCCATGGTTTCTGGCCGGCCTGACACAATCTGCCGGGCCTCCAACCGTTCACCCGTCAGCGCGTGGTGCAACCGCTCCAAGCCTCGTGCTCCGCCAACGGTATCAAGACAGCCGATCTGCCCGCAGCCGCAGGGCAGGGCCGGATGGGCGACAATCGGGCCATGCCCCCATTCGCCGGCAAAACCACCAGCCCCTGAGACAAGGCGCCCGTCGATCACCAGCCCGCCGCCAACGCCTGTCCCCAAGATGATGCCAAAGACATTCCCATGCCCGCGCGCCGCGCCGCGCCGTGTCTCTGCCAGTGCAAAGCAATCGGCGTCATTCAGCACCAAAACTGGGCGGCTGAGCATGGCTTGCAGCGTTTCAACAACCCGCGTTCCGTTCAGGCACGGAATATTGGCCACAGTCGCCACCCCGGTGTCTGGGTCGACCACCCCAGCGATCGAAATTGCCACGGCTCTGGCGTCCCCGGCGAGGTTTGACAGGGCTGCGGCAAAGGCAACAAGGTCATTGGCTGGCGTTTCGGCCTCGCCAACGCGGGTAATCTCGCCCGCCGCCACCCGTGCGGCTTTGATCCGCGAGCCGCCAATGTCGAATGCTGCGATCATGCTTGTCCTGTTGTTCATTGCGTTCAGAATAGCGGTGCCACCGCTGCGGGCAATCCCGTGCTTGACACTGCGCTTGACACAGGGCGTCCTGCACCGCAAACCCCGGCAAACTTGACCGGAGCCCGAAATGTCTGATGACCGTTTGATCGTTGCCCTTGATGTGCCGAATGTGGTGCAGGGGCTGGAACTTGCGTCGCGCCTTGGCGATGCGGTCAGCTTTTACAAGATTGGCCTTGGGATGTTGACGGGCGGCGGTTTTGCCTTGGCCAATGAACTGAAGCAGGAACAGGGCAAGCGGGTGTTTCTGGACATGAAACTGTTCGACATCGGCGCCACGATTGAGGCCGCGGTGCGCGGCATTTCCCAATATGATCTGGATTTCCTGACCGTGCATGGCGATCCGCAAGTTGTGCGCGCGGCCTGCGAGGGCAAGCGCGGCACCGATTTGAAGATTCTGGCCGTCACGGTGCTGACCTCTTTGGACCGGGCCGATCTGGATGCGAACCTGATCAAACCGGGCGATATCCATGAGATTACCTTGGAGCGGGCCGCACGCGCGCTGGAGGCGGGGGCCGACGGCGTCATTGCAAGCCCGCAAGAGGCCGCGATGATCCGCGCGTTGCCGCAGGCGAAGGGGCGGTTGATCGTGACGCCGGGTGTGCGCCCGGCTGGCGCGGCCGTGGGGGATCAAAAGCGCATTGCAACGCCAGCGCAGGCGATTGCCGATGGGGCCAATCACATCGTCGTCGGGCGTCCGATCTGGCAGGCCGCTGATCCCGCCGCCGCAGCGCGGGCGATTGTGGCCGAGTTGGCCTGACCTGTCAGGCGGCAAGGCGCTCGCCAGCCCGCCAGACAGCGGCAAGCTGCAAATTTCCGTCCAGATGCACCATGTCAGCCGGCATCCCCGGCTTAAACTGGCCAAGGTCTGACAGACGGCCAAGCAATTTGGCAGGCGTCGTGGTGACCATCCGCAGCGCTTGGTCCAAGGGCAGGCCAACCTCTTGCACCATGATCTGGACCGCGCGCGGCAAAGTAAGATCCGCCCCGGCCAAGGTGCCGTCCTCAAGCGTCAGCCGTCCGCCTTGCCGCAGGATCCGCCGCCCGCCCAGCATGAATTCGGTCAAATCGCTGCCCGCTGCGGCCATGCAGTCCGACACCAGAAACAACCCAGATGGCCGCGCGGCAAGGGCGATACGCAACGTGGCAATGGCAACATGATGGCCGTCGGCGATCAACCCCGCCGCCAGATCTGAACTTAGCACCGCGCCAACCATGCCGGGATCACGATTGCCAAGCTGGCTCATGGCGTTGAACAGATGGGTGGCACAGTGCGCCCCGGCTCTGATTGCCATTTGCGCTTCGGCAAAACTGGCTTCGCTGTGGCCAAGGCTGACCACAACGCCCGCCGCTGCCAGTGTGGCTATCTGATCGGCGGTGACCGATGCAGGGGCTAGGGTCAGCATCAGGCCCGGCAATTGGCGCGCGGCCTTGCAGTAAAGATCAAGATCGGCCGCCGTCATCGGTCGGATCAGGCCGGAATCGTGGGCACCCTTGCGGCGCGGATCCAGATGCGGGCCTTCGAGATGCAGCCCGAGAAAGCCGGGCACGCCAGCGCGCGCGGCCTCGATCCCGGCGTGGATGACGCGTTGGGTGGCATCAGCCGTGTCGGTGATCAGGGTTGGAAGAATTCCGGTTGCCCCCAGCCTGCCATGCAAAGCACAAAGCTGGGCCAATGTGTCAGCCGTGGTCTGGCCATCGACCATGACCCCACCGCCGCCATTGACCTGAAGATCCAGAAAACCCGGTGCCAAGGTGCCTGACGGCAACCGAACCACTTGCGCATCCGCTGGGGCATCGGCCCAGATCCCAAGAACCTTGCCGTTCTCGGTCACAAGGCAGGCACCGGGGTGCAAGACGTGACCGTCAAAGATATCCGCCCCGGTGAAGGCCTGCTTCATCACACTGTCTCCGTCACTTTGCGCAGATGTGGGGGGGTGTCTGGATCAAAACCGCGGCGGCGCGCAAGACCTTCGACAAAGCTGTAAAAGCTGACGATCAGCACCAGCGGCGCCACAAGGGGATGAAGCCCGCCGACGGTGGGCAAGCTGGCACAGCCTGACGCGCTGGCCCCGGTCAGGAATACATCTGCCCCCTGTGCGGCCAGCCGCGCGGCGGTGGCGCAGACATGGGGCTGTGCCGCGTCTTCGACCGCCAGCGCAAAGACCGGAAACTGCGCCTGTACAATGGCGGCGGGGCCGTGCAGCACCTCTGCCGCAGAATAGCTTTCGGCGTGCAGGCCTGAGGTTTCCTTGAATTTCAGCGCCACCTCGTTCGAAATCGCATAGGCTGGCCCGCGCCCCAAGACATAAAGCGATTGCGCCCGCACCAGCCGTTGCGCCAACGGCGACCAGTCCAGCGTCAGGGCCCTGGCAAAAGCGTCTGGCAAAGATTGAACAGCACGGCGCAGATCGGCGTCCTCTTGCCATTCTGCCAGCAGGGCAAGCCCCGCCAGAACCGAATTCACAAAGGTTTTCGTCGCCGCGACCGAGGTTTCCGGCCCCGCCAGCAGCGCCAGCGGATGTTCCACAGCGGCGGCCATCGGGCTGTCGGCCTGATTGGTCAGGGCCAGCGTCAACGCCCCTGTGCTACGGGCCGATTCCATCATGGCAACGATGTCGGGGCTTTTGCCGGATTGCGAGATGCCGATGCAAGCAGCCCCCGAAAGCCGCAGGTGCCGACCATAGACCGAGGCAACCGACGGGCCAACCGAGGCGACCGGCACCCCGGCAAGCAGTTCGATGGCATATTTCAAATAGGTTGCCGCATGGTCGGAAGACCCTCGGGCAATTGTGGCAATCAGGACGGGGTCCGCCTGACGCAGCGCCTGTGCGGCGGCCTTCAACGCCGCGCCAGAGCCATCCAGAAACCGCTGTGCAGCCTCGGGTATTTCGGCGACTTCGCGGGCCATTCGGGTTTGGGTAGGCTGGATCACGATGCAGGCCTTTCGTCTTCAGGCGCAAGTTTCAATTCAACCGCAAAATCATAAGCATCGCCGCGATAAAGCGAGCGGGTGAATTCCACGACCTGACCCGATGGCAGATAGCTGATCCGTTCAATCTTCAATCCGGGCGCGCCAACCGCCACGCCCAGCAGTGCCGAATCTCTGGCGTCGATCGAGGTTGCCGAGATGCGCTGTACGGCGCGGGTTGGGCGCAGGCCGCGGGTTTGCAGCACGGCATAAAGCGAAGATTGCACCGCCTCTGGATCGGGCAGCAGGTTGGTGGAGAGGGTGGCGCGTTCAATGGCCAGCGGGACACCATCCGAACAGCGCACCCGTTCCAACCGCGTGACCCGATCCCCCGCGCCAAGGCCAAGCGCCATCACCTCTTCGGGGGCGGGCGCGTCGATCCGGCGCGAGATCCACCGGGTTTCCACGCTGCGCCCGCGCCGGGCCATGTCTTCGGTGAACGAGGTCAGCAAGGATAGCGCCTGTTCCAGCCGTTCGACCTTTTGCGCAACATAGGTCCCGGATCCGCGGCGCTGCACCAATTGGCCGGTGGCCACCAGTTCCTGAATGGCCTTGCGCACTGTAACGCGGGAAAGCCCGGTCATCTGGGCCATGTCACGTTCTGCCGGCAGGCAATCGCCGGGGGTCAGTTCCCCTGCGGCCAGCGCGGCCGCGATGTGCCGCTGCAATTGCAGATAAAGCGGGCCGGAAGCGCCGCCGTCGAAATGTCCAGCACTAAAAAGCGTCATGCTGCGGTCTCCATGGCAAGCATCAGGGCGCCGTCCAACGCATTGCCCTGGGCGGGGCGCTGCGTCCAGCGGCCGATGCGCCCCGCATAGGTTGTCCCAAGGCCGCCGACAAAGGTGACGGGCAGTGCGGGGTCAGGCTGAAGGGCTGCAAGGGTCGCTTCAACCTCTTGCGTGGCGACGTCTAGGATGGCTTCTGCCGCTGGATCTGTGGAGTTCAACAGCCGTGGTGCCCATTGGGCGTAATCGGCGGGTCTTGCCGTCAGGCTATAGGCCACCAGCCGGTCAGGCGCCTCAAAATGGTCCAGCACCGCCAGCAAAAGCGGGGTCATCTCATGCACCCCGTCCAGCGCCCGCAGCGCGCGGGCCAACAGGCTGCGGCCCAAGGCGGCGCCGCTGCCCTCATCCCCCAGCCAGAACCCCCAGCCGCCGATCTGGCGCATCCGCCCGTCCTGTTGCCGTGCAAAGACCGAACCGGTCCCCATCGCGGCCACAAGACCGTCTTCGGCCCCAAGCGCCCCTTTGGCCGTGGTCAGCGCGTCTGTCTCAATCCGGCTGGCGGCAAAGGGAAGATGCGCCCCAAGCCATTCAGCCGCCCCGGCGGCGTTGGCCCCGGCAAGCCCCAAGCCCGCACGAATTTGCGACAACGGCGCGCTGGACCCCAAGGCCTGCTGCGCGGCGCTGGTTGCCGCGCCAAGAATGTTTTGCAAGGCAAGATCGCGATTTGAAAAGATATTCGCTGGCCCCGTCTCGGCGCGCGCAAGAATACGGCCCGTCGCGTCAGCCAAAGCCACGCGACACCCCGTCCCCCCGCCGTCAACGCCCAAGAACAGCTGCATCCGAATCTCCCACTCGAACAATACAACATAGATACCAATTTGTAATCTGGTATTGCTCGTATGCTGATATTAGGTTCTTATAGGTCAATTTTGATCGTTTGTCAGCTTATACTTTACAACTGGCATTAAAGTGGCATTATATTGAGCCGAGGGGGATTCGTATGGCTGAGCGTCAGACAGAGCAGGTGCATCCGCTGGGCAAGGGCCTTCATCGGCAACCCGCTCAGGCTGTGCTGTCCGCCGTTCTGGTCACGCAAGAGCAGGCTTTGGCCAAGTTGCACGCCTGCCTTCCGGATCTTGAGCGTGCGGCAGACCTTGCGGCAGAGGCGCTTCTGGCTGGGGGTAAGCTGGCCTATGCCGGAGCGGGATCTTCCGGGTTGATGGCGCTGGCCGATTGTCTGGAGCTTGCGGGAACCTTTGGTATTCCGCGCGAACAAACCCCTATGCTTTTTGCCGGTGGTGCGGCTGCACTTTTGGCCATGACGGGCGGGGTCGAGGATGATGTCGCCCAAGCCATGACAGATGTGGTGAACGCCGGAATCGGGGCTGGTGATGTTGTGCTGTGTCTGGCTGCATCGGGGTCAACGCCTTACACAGTGGCTGTCGCAACCGCAGCCCGAAGCGCGGGGGCAAGGGTGATCGGTTTGGCGAATATCGCCAATGCCCCCCTGTACGATCTGAGCGACATTTCAGTGTTGCTGGAGACCGGGCCAGAGGTGGTGGCCGGGTCAACCCGGCTTGGTGCCGCGACCGCACAGAAGGCCGCGTTGAACATGATCTCTGTCCTTGTCGGTGTCCGGCTGGGTGCCGTGCATGACGGGCAGATGGTTAACCTGATTGCCGATAACATCAAGCTTGTCGACCGGGCCGCCCGCATTGTGGCGCGGATCGCCGGTACCGGAGAAGAGGCCGCACGGGTGGCGCTGCATCACACCAACGGGGCGGTGAAACCGGCGATTTTGGTCGCGCGCGGCCAATCCGCTGACGCGGCTTTACAAGCATTGGCGGCCAGCGGTGGAAAGCTGGCCCCATACTTGGATTGATTTTCAAAACCGGGCCAAAGCGCCCGACAATAGGGAGACTGCCATGAAATCCACTTTCCGCATTGCCCTTCTGACCAGCACCTTGATGGCTGGCGCGGCTTGGGCCGAAGATGTGACCCTAACAATTGAATCTTGGCGCAACGACGACCTGTCGATCTGGCAAGAGCAGATCATTCCCGCGTTTGAGGCGGCAAACCCCGGGATCAAGGTGGTCTTTGCCCCCACTGCACCGGCGGAATATAACGCCGCGCTGAATTCGAAGCTCGCGGCCGGGTCGGCGGGCGATCTCATCACCTGCCGTCCTTTCGATGCCAGCCTTGAACTTTACAATCAGGGCAATCTGGCAGACCTGTCGGGTCTTGCTTCGATGGCCAATTTCTCGTCGGTGGCGAAATCCGCATGGCAGACCGATGATGGCGCGGCCACCTTCTGTGTGCCGATGGCCTCGGTGATCCACGGCTTCATCTACAATAAGGATGCGTTTGACGCGCTGGGCATCGCCGTGCCGACGACGCGGGATGAATTCTTTGCCGCATTGGACAAGATCAAGGCGGATGGCACCTATATCCCGATGGCCATGGGCACCAACGACCAGTGGGAAGCGGCCACGATGGGCTATAACAACATCGGCCCGAACTATTGGAAGGGTGAGGAAGGCCGTCTGGCGCTGATCAAGGGCGAACAGAAGCTGACCGACGAGGCATGGGTGGCCCCATTCAAGGAGTTGGCGCGCTGGAAGGATTATCTCGGCGACGGGTTTGAGGCGCAAACCTACCCCGACAGCCAGAACCTGTTCACCCTTGGCCGTGCCGCCGTGTATCCGGCCGGTTCGTGGGAAATCTCGGGCTTCAACACGCAAGCACAGTTCAAGATGGGCGCCTTCCCGCCGCCGGTCGGCGCGGCTGGCGACACCTGCTATATCTCGGACCACACCGATATTGCGATCGGTATGAACGCAAAGACCGCGCATCCGGAAGAAACCAAGAAATTCCTGGAATGGGTCGGCTCGGCGGAATTTGCTGCGATGTACGCCAACGCGCTGCCGGGCTTCTTCAGTCTGAATTCGACGGCGGTGGAAATGAAAGACCCGCTGGCGCAAGAGTTCGTGTCATGGCGCGGCAAGTGCCAGTCGACCATCCGCTCGACCTATCAAATCCTGTCGCGCGGCACGCCGAACCTGGAAAATGAAACCTGGAATGCCAGTGCCAATGTGATCAAGGGCACCGAGACGCCCGAGGATGCTGCCAAGCGGCTGCAAGACGGGCTGGCAAGCTGGTATGAACCGCAGAAGTAAGCGCGGACTGCGAATGTGGGACTGGAGGGGCTGTCTGCCCCTCCAGACCACCCCACGGACATTTTTACCAAGATAAAGGGAGGGAGACATGGCTACGAGAAAGCCGGTGCGCTGGCATATTGCCTTGTTTCTGGCCCCGGCGGTGTTGGTTTACACCGCAATCATGATCATTCCGTTGTTCGGCACGCTGAACCTGTCGTTGTTTAACGAGGATGGCAATGTGCGGGTTTTTGTGGGGTTGGGAAACTTTGCGACGCTGTTCGGTGAGCCTTTGTGGTCAGAGGCGTTCTGGAACGCTTTGGGTAACAACGCGTGGTTCTTCCTGATCCACATGTTGGTGCAAAATCCGATTGGAATTGCCTTGGCGGCGATCTTGTCGACACCGCGGCTGCGCATGGCGGCGTTTTATCGGACAGCGATTTTCATTCCGACCATCCTCAGTTTTGTCATTGTGGGCTTCGTCTGGAAGCTGATCTTGTCGCCCATCTGGGGCATCGCGCCGGGGATGCTGGACATGGTGGGGTTGAAAAGTCTGTTCGCACCATGGTTGGGGAAAGAGGCCTATGCGCTGACCACTTTGGCGCTGATCTCCGTCTGGCAATTTGTCGGCATCCCGATGATGCTGATTTATGCCGCCCTGCTGAGCATCCCGGATGAGGTGCTGGAGGCCGCTGAGATGGATGGCATCACCGGGGTGAGCCAGTTCTGGAAGATCAAGTTGCCGTTGATCTTGCCCTCGATCGGCATCATCTCGATCCTGACCTTTGTCGGCAATTTCAACGCCTTTGATCTGATCTATGTGGCGCAAGGTGCCTTGGCCGGGCCGGACTATTCGACCGATATTCTCGGAACTTTCCTTTACCGCACCTTCTTTGGCTTTCAGTTGCAACTTGGCGATCCCTACATGGGCTCGGCCATTGCGGGGGCGATGTTTGCGATCATTCTGGTGGGGGTTTGCGTGTACCTCTTCGGCATCCAGACCCGTCTCAGAAGGTATCAGTTCTGATGGCAAATGCGCGTCTTTCCACCGGCCGGACCATTGCCGCCCATGCGATCCTGATCACCTACACGCTGATTGCGCTGTTCCCGGTGTTTGTGGTGGTGATCAACAGTTTCAAAAGCCGCAAGGCGATCTTTGCTGATCCTTTGGCTTTGCCGAGCCTCAACAATTTCGATCTGGTCGGTTACGAGACGGTGATGAAACAAGGCGATTTCTTCGCCTATTTCCAGAACAGTCTGATCGTCACGGTGGCCAGCCTGTTCTTTGTGCTGCTGTTTGGCGCGATGGCGGCCTTTGCACTGTCGGAATATCGGTTCAAGGGCAACACGCTGATGGGGCTGTATCTGGCGCTTGGCATCATGATTCCGATCCGGTTGGGCACTGTTGCGATCCTGGAGTTGATGGTGGCGGGCGGTTTGGTGAATACGCTGACGGCGCTGGTCCTTGTTTATACCGCGCAGGGGCTACCCTTGGCCGTGTTCATCCTGTCTGAATTCATGAAAACTGTCTCGGATGACCTGAAAAACGCCGGTCGGATTGATGGGCTTTCGGAATACGCCATCTTCTTCACGCTGGTTTTGCCTCTGGTGCGCCCGGCCATGGCGACGGTGGCGGTGTTTTCCATGATCCCGATCTGGAATGACCTGTGGTTTCCGCTGATCCTTGCGCCGGCGGAGGAGACGAAGACGGTGACGCTCGGCTCTCAGGTCTTTATCGGGCAGTTTGTGACCAACTGGAACGCGGTGCTGGCCGCACTTTCGTTGGCGATCCTGCCGGTGCTGGTGCTGTATCTCATCTTCTCGCGGCAACTTATCCGCGGCATCACAGCGGGGGCGGTGAAATGATCCGGGTTATGGTTGCCGGTCTTGGGAATATGGGGCGCAGCCATGCGTTGGCCTATCATCGTGACCCGGCGTTTGAACTGGTGGGCTTGGTGAACCGCAGTCGCCCCACGCTGGATCCTGCTTTGGCAGGCTATCCGGTTACGCCGGATTTCCACGAAGCCTTGGCGCGGCTGAAGCCCGATCTGGTCTGTGTGTCGACCTATTCCGACAGCCATGCCGATTATGCCATCGCAGCGATGGAGGCAGGGGCGCATGTGTTTGTCGAAAAGCCCTTGGCAACGACGGTGGCCGATGCCAAGCGCGTGGCCGATTGTGCCAAACGGACGGGGAAAAAGGTCGTCGTGGGCTATATCCTGCGCCACCACCCAAGTTGGATGCGGCTGATTGCCGAGGCGCGGGCGCTGGGCGGGCCTTATGTCTTCCGGCTGAACCTGAACCAGCAGTCTTCAGGCGCGACTTGGGAGGTGCATAAGGCGCTGATGCAGACCACGCCGCCGATTGTGGATTGCGGGGTGCATTATGTCGATGTGATGTGCCAGATCACCGATTCCAAGCCCGTTGAGGTGCGCGGGATGGGCCTGCGGCTGTCCCATGAAATCGCGGCGGATATGTATAACTACGGCCATTTTCAGGTGTTGTTCGAGGATGGCTCGTTGGGCTGGTACGAGGCCGGATGGGGCCCGATGATGTCGGACACCGCGTTTTTCGTGAAGGATGTGATCAGCCCCAATGGCGCCGTTTCGATCCGCATGCCGGACACGGCGCGGTCGGATGATGTGGACACCCATACCAAGACCAGTCTGCTCAGGGTGCATCGGGTGGGGCAGCCGGATGAAGACCTGTCGATGGCAGACGAGCCGGGCCATCAGGACCTGTGCGAGCGCGAGCAGGCGTTCATGGCGCGCGCGATTACCGAAAACCTCGATCTGACGCGGCATTTGCAGGATGCGGTGCAATCTTTGGCAATCTGTCTGGCGGCGGACGAAAGTGTTCGCTCGGGCCAGCCGGTGAAATTGTAAGGAGCGGCCATGGGTGCGCTGGAGTTGAAGGCGGTTTCGAAATCCTTTGGGGCGACCGAGGTGATTTCGGGCGTTGATCTGACGGTGAACGACGGCGAATTCTGCGTCTTTGTTGGGCCTTCGGGGTGCGGCAAGTCCACGCTTTTGCGCATCATCGCCGGGTTGGAAGCTGCCAGCAGCGGCGAGATTGCGCTGGATGGGGGGCGGATCAATGATGTCGCCCCGGCCAAGCGTGAACTGGCCATGGTCTTTCAATCCTATGCGCTATATCCGCACCTGACCGTGCGCGACAACATGGGGCTGGCCTTGAAGCAGGCGGGCCGATCAAAGGCCGAGATCAAGGCTGCAACCGACCGCGCCGCCGAAATGCTGGCGCTTGCCGCTTTGATGGAACGGCGTCCGGCGGAACTGTCGGGGGGGCAGCGCCAGCGCGTGGCGATCGGGCGCGCCATTGTGCGGCGGCCCAAGCTGTTCTTGTTTGATGAGCCGCTGTCCAATCTTGACGCCGCCTTGCGCGTTGCGACCCGGATCGAGATTGCCCGCCTGCACCGCGAGTTGGGGGCCACGATGATCTATGTGACCCATGATCAGGTTGAGGCGATGACCTTGGCTGACAAAATCGTTGTTTTGCGTGCAGGTCGGGTGGAGCAGGTTGGCGCGCCGATGGAGCTTTACAACAACCCGGCGAATACCTTTGTGGCCGGTTTTATCGGATCACCCCAGATGAATTTCCTTGCCGCCAAGGCCATGGGTCAGGGGGAAGGCAGCTTGGGCATCCGGCCCGAACATCTAACGCTGTCGCGTGATACGGGGGCGATTGCAGGCAAGGTCAGCCATGTTGAAAAACTCGGCGGGGAAACGTTGGTTTATGTTCATACCACCGACCATGGTCTTTTGACCGTCCGGTTGTTTGGCGAACATGACTATGCGGTTGATGAGGCCGTGTTCCTTAGCCTGACCGCGGAAAAGACCTTCCGCTTTGACGCAGAGGGTCTGCGTCTGCGGGCCTAAATGATGCCGCCCCGACCTGTTGGCCGGGACGGCACGCGATCAGATGTCTTTCATCAGGCGCAGCGCGTCATAAATCGCAGCATGGGTGTTGCGGCTTTCGACAGCATCCCCGATGCGGAACAGCTTGAAGCCCTTCGGCCCGCCGTTGACGGTTTGCGGTTTGCCGGCGATCAGCGCCTCATAGTCCACCGCGCCAAGGTTTTCCGACTGCGGTTTCAGATCAAAGTAGATGTCATCCAAGGGCGCAGTGCCGTGGTTGACGATGATCTGGTCAAAGTTCCGCTCCTGACCAAGATCCATGTAATCGGAATCGATCACGGCGGTCAGTTGGTTGCCGGTTTTCTTCACGCCGGACAGACGATAGGTCACCGTGAAGGTTACCTTCTTGTCCTGCAATGCGCGCATGTAAGGCACTAGGTTCATCGCCATCACTTCGGGCGCAAAGGCGCGGTCAGGGGTCATCACCTCTACCGTCGAACCCGCCTCGGCCAGAAGCTGTGCAGCCTGCAGGGCAGAGTGGTCGCCCGCATCATCGAACAGCAACACGTTCTGCCCCGGCTTCACATCGCCTGACAAAATGTCCCAAGCATTGACGGTCAGTTCATTGCCAAAGGCCAGGATATCCTTTTGCGGCAGACCGCCCGTGGCGACGATCACCACATCGGGTTTTTCAGCGACCACATCGGCAGCTTCGGCAAAGGTGTTGAAGCGGAATTCAACATCGCGGGCCGCGCATTGCGCCATCCGCCAGTCGATGATGCCAATCATCTCGGCGCGCCGTTTGGTCAGCGAGGTCAGGCGAACCTGACCGCCGGGCTGGTCGGCGGCCTCAAAGACCACAACCTGATGTCCGCGCTCTGCCGCGACACGGGCGGCTTCCAGACCGGCCGGGCCGGCCCCGATCACCACAACCTTTTTCAGGTCTTTGGCGGGCGTGATGGTGTGGGGCATGGTGCCTTCACGGCCCGTTGCCGGGTTGTGGATGCACAGGGCCATGCCGCCTTGATAGATCCGGTCAAGGCAATAGGTGGCGCCGACGCAGGGACGGATATCATCCTCGCGCTTCTCGACGATCTTTTGCACCAGATGCGGATCGGCCATGTGGGCGCGCGTCATGCCAACCATATCCAGCTGACCCGAGGCCACGGCATAGCGCGCGGTGGCCACATCGGGGATGCGGGCGGCGTGGAAGGTGGGCAGGCCCACTTCGGCCTTCAGGCGGCCTGCAAGGTCAAGGTGCGGGGCCGACTTCATGCCCTGAACCGGGATCATGTCAGTCATCGCCGGGTCGGTGTGGATACGGCCGCGGTTGATGTTCATATAGTCAACCATACCGGAATCGCGCAGCATTTTGCCCAGCGCGATACCGTCTTCGACGGTCGTCCCGCCCGCCTGCGCTTCTTCGCCGCCAAAGCGGACGCCGAGGATGAACTTGTCACCCACCCGCTTGCGGCAGGCTGCGAGCACTTCCATCAAAAGCCGGGCGCGGTTTTCCAAAGACCCACCATAAGGCGCGTCCATCTTGTTGGTCAGCGGCGAAATGAACTGGTCCAGCAGGTGGCCGTGGGCCAGAAACTCAACACCATCAAGGCCCGAGGCCTTCATCCGCTCGGCGGCATCGGCATAGTCGCTGATGATGCGTGCCAAGTCCCATTCTTCGGCCCGCTTCGGAAAGGCCCGGTGCGACGGTTCGCGATCGGTGCTTGCGGCCACGACCGGCAGCCAGTCGCCTTTGTCCCAGCGGGTGCGGCGGCCAAGGTGCGACAGCTGGATCATCACGGCGGCGCCCGCCTCGTGGCAGTCATCAGCCAGACGTTTCATCCATGGAACGACCTCATCCTTCCAGACGAGCAGGTTCGAGAACACCGGCGGGCTGTCGCGGCTGACAGATGCCGAACCAGCGGTCATCACCATGGCGACGCCAGCCTTGGCGCGTTCCAGATGATAAAGCCGATAACGGTCCTTCGGCATGCCGTCCTCGCCATAGGCGGGTTCATGACTGGTGGTCATGATGCGGTTGCGAAGGGTCAGGTGTTTCAGCTGGTAAGGCTGCAAAAGCGGATCGTTGGACATGGCGCTACCTGTTTTGGGGGCTGGCACAAGATTATTGCCTGCCGCTTACAAGTCAATCCAAAAATCGACAGGTGTGTCGAGTTTTGGGCCGGGTTGCAGCGGGGGGCTGAATTGCCTAGGGTCCGGGCGATGAACACGCCTGCACCCAATGAACGCGGCTGGCGCGGCTCGGCCGATCTCTGGCTGGATGCCGCCTATCATCTGTTGGTTGAAGGCGGCGTCGAAGCGGTCAAGGTGATGCCGCTGGCGGAAAAGCTAGGCCTGTCACGCACCAGTTTTTATTGGCATTTCGCGGATCGCGAGGCGCTGCTGGATGGGCTGATCGCCCGCTGGGAGCATAAGAACACCGCAAACCTGATTGCCCAGACCCAAAAGGCCGCGCAGACTATCGCCGAGGCCGCATTGAACCTGTGCGATTGCTGGTTCATGCCAGACATCTTTGACGATCGGCTGGAATTTGCGATCCGCACTTGGGCGCTGACCGACCCGCAGCTGGAACGGACATTGGCCACCGCGGACGCCACCCGAATCGCTGCAATCAAGGCGATGTTCCTGCGATTTGGCTATCCCGATGACGAGGCCGATATCCGTGCCTATACCGTCTATCTGACGCAGATCGGCTATATCTCGATGCGGTTCTCTGAACCGCTTTTGTCGCGCCTTGATCGGGCGCCGCATTATGCGTTGACCTTTACAGGTAAACTCCCATCTCCGGCCGAAGTGGATGCCTTCCGTGCCCGCCATGGCCTGTCGGGCCGGGCCAAGGGCGCACAAGCCTAAATCCCCGCTGCGGATCTAGTGGCTCTAGGCGTCGCGCTGGGCGATCCAATCATGATCCGGGTCATTCTTAAAGCGCCACTTGCGCAGCGGTCCCGCCATGACGTTCAGGTAATACATCTCATAGCCATAGGGCGCGCCGCAGGGGTGATGACCTTTGGGAACCAGCGTGACGTCATGGTTCTTGACGGCCATGGTTTCATCCAAAGACCCGTCTTCCGTATAGACGCGCTGGATGCCAAAGCCCTGCGCGGGGTTGAGGCGCATATAATAGGTTTCTTCCAGATAGGTCATGCTGGGGAAGTCATCCTCATCATGGCGGTGGCTGGGGTAGCTGGACCAATGACCCGCAGGGGTGAAGACCTCGGTTACCAACAGGCTGTCGGCCACGTCGCGCGCTTCCATGGCGATGTTGTTCACATAGCGGGTGTTGGTGCCTTTGCCGCGCGGGGTCAGCTCAATGCCATCCGGCCCAAGGCGCTGCGCCTTGTGGCCGCCTTTGCCCGGCGCGCGGCAGACCGCAAGCGTGCAAGGGGTGGTGGCGACGGCCTCCCAGCTATCGGCATTCGGGACATAAAGGCAGTGCGGCGGCGTCTTTTCGAACACATACATTCGGTCGCCGAGCTCGCCCCAATCCTGCCCCGAGGCTGTGATCTGCGCCTTGCCTTCGACGATCACCAGAATCGCTTCGTTGTCGCCCGTGGCCTCTGAGGCGCGTTCCCCCGGTGCCAACCGATACAGCGCAAAGCCGACATAGCCCCAGTTCGCATCGGATGGGGTGATGTCATGCATCTTGCCATGGGGGGCGGTGGGGTGGCGCAACAGGGTCATTTCCTGCCTCCGGGGTAAGCCATGAAAAGCGCGTTGAAGGCGTATCCCGTCAGCGCGGTGAACCCGGCCCCGAACGCGACGGAGCCGGTGGAGAAAAACCAGATCGCGGCGGCCATGGGGGCGGCCACGACAACCAAGCGGAGGGCGAGGGGCCAGTCAGGATTAAGCATGATGGCCACCTTGCGCGCCGTCTCAAGCCTTTACAAGACCCGCCTCTTTGGCCAGCCGCTTCAGCGTTGCCAGACCCAGCGTTTGATACAGAAGCGGGTTGCGCACCTTCGGGTCTTGTTCCGCTTCGATCACGATCCAGCCGTCATAGTTGTGGGCAGCCAAGATTTTCAGCAGCGGGCCGAAATCAACGCCACCCTCTTGGTCGCCCGGAACGGTGAACGCCCCGCCCACCACGCCTTGCAGGAAAGACCAGCCTTCGGCGCGCACGCGTGCCGTGATCGCCGGGCGAATATTCTTGGCATGGAAATGACGCACGCGGGCGGCGTGTTTGGTCAGCACGGCAACCGGATCGCCGCCGCCAAACGCGCAGTGGCCCGCGTCAAACAGCAAGTGGGTGTGCGGGCCGGTCGCGGCCATCAGGGCATCAATTTCCTCGGGGGATTCGACAATGGTGCCCATGTGGTGGTGGTACACCAGCGTCACACCTTCGGAGGCCAGATAGGCAGCAAATGCCTCAAGGTTCTTGCCGAAGGCCACCATTTCGGCGGGCGTCAGGCGCGCGCGGTCATTGACCGGCTTTTTTGCGTCGCCGTGAATGGCGTTCGAGGTTTCGCAGACAATCATCACCTTGCAGCCGTTGTGCTTCAGCTTGGCAAGGTGGTGCTGGCAGGCTTTGATCTCATCTTCGACCGAGCGGGTCAGAAGTTCGGTCGAATACCAGCCCGAGATGAATTTCAGACCATAATCGGCCAAAAGGGCGCGCAGGGCCTCTGGCTCATCCGGCCAGCGGTGGCCGTTTTCGATGCCGTCAAAGCCGATCTGGCGACCGGCCTCGTCCAGAATACGGGCGGTCGGGATATCGGCGCCGATGGTCTGGTCGTCGTCATTGGCCCAAGCGATGGGGTTGGTTCCGAATTGGATCATTGTCGTCGTTTCCTCGTTTACCGGGCTGACCCGGCGGACCTCAGTTCACCAGCCACTGACGGCGGGTTGCATTCTCATAGCCCGCGCGGGCCTCATTCACTTCTTTGCGGGTCGAAACCTCTGGCACGGCCACGTCCCACCATGTGCCACCTGCTCCGGTGCCGGGCATCGGATCGGTGTCGATCACGATCACAGTCGGGATGCTGGCGGTCTTGGCCTTTTGCATCTCGGCCTCCAGCTGGGCGATGTCTGCTGCTTTCACGACCTTTGCGCCCATGCTGCGGGCATGAGAGACAAAGTCGATATTGGCGGCGTTCACATGATAGCTGTCGTCCAGCATATTGTTAAACGGCGCCCCGCCGGTGCCTTTTTGCAGCCGGTTGATGCAGCCGTAGCCGCGGTTGTCGGTCAGCACCACGGTGAAGGGGATCCCCATCATCACCGCCGTCGCCAGTTCCGAGTTTGCCATCATATAGCTGCCGTCGCCGACCATGCAGACCACATCCTTTTCAGGTGCGGCCATCTTGATGCCCATGGCACCTGCAACCTCATAACCCATACAGCTAAAGCCGTATTCCATGTGGTAGCCACCCGCCGCAGCGCGCCACAGCACATGCAGCGCGCCGGGCATGGTGCCCGCAGCGCACATGACGACGGACTGTTTGCCGGTGTTGCGCTGAACCGCACCAATCACCTGCGCGTCGGTTGGCAGACCTGTCGTGTTCGGCGCGGCCATCAGGGCGTCGGTCGTCTGGAACCACTGGGTGCGGGCGCTGAAATCGGGGTCAGCAAAGCGGTGATCGCCAAGGGCGGCGCCGATCTTTTCCAGTGCGACCTTGGCATCCGAGACAAGGGCCTGCGCCCCGCGCTTGGCGGCGTCATAGCCGTGGATGTTGATCGACAAGAGCTTGCGGTTCGGTGCGGAGAACACCGTCCACGACCCGGTGGTGAAATCTTGAAACCGGGTGCCGACGCCGATCACCAGATCGGCTTCTGCCGCCAGTTTGTTGCCGCAGCCCGTGCCTGTCACGCCGGGAGAGCCGAAGTGGAGCCGTTCTTCCCAATCCACTGCGCCCTTGCCAGCTTGGGTTTCGACCATGGGAATGTTGTGGCGCACCGCAAAGTCGCGCAACGTCGCTTCGGCGCCCGAATAGATCACCCCGCCGCCGGTGACGATCAGCGGCTTTTTAGCGGCTTTGATTGCTGCCACGGCTTCGGCCAACTCGCGCTGGTCGGGTTCGGGGCGGCGGATGTGCCAGACTTTGGGGGTGAAGAATTCGACTGGGTAATCATAGGCTTCGGCCTGCGTGTCTTGGCAGAAGGCCAGACACACCGGGCCGCAGTTTGCCGGATCGGTCATCACGCGCATCGCGCGGGGCAGGGCTGTCAGGATATGTTCAGGGCGGCTGATGCGGTCGAAATAGCGGACCACCGGGCGGAAGCAATCGTTGGCCGACACGGTGGCATCGTCGAAATCTTCGATCTGTTGCAGCACCGGATCAGGCGCGCGGTTGGCGAACACGTCGCCGGGAATGAACAACACGGGCAGGCGGTTCACATGGGCCAGCGCTGCGGCGGTGACCATATTGGTGGCACCGGGGCCGATGGAGGACGTGACCGCCATGGCGCGCGTGCGCTTGTGGGTCTTGGCATAGGCGATGGCGGCATGGGCCATGGTCTGTTCATTATGGCCGCGCCATGTGGGCAGGATATCCTTGATCCCGTGCAGCGCCTCGCCCAGACCCGCGACGTTGCCGTGGCCAAAGATGCCCCAGACACCTTCGATAAAGCGGTCGCCTTCGGGCGTCATTTGTACGGAAAGCCATTTCACCATGGCTTGCGCGGCAGTCAAACGAAGGGTTGTCATGCTTTGTCTCCCATTGCCGAGCGGGCTTTATCCCAAATGCCGCAAAGGCGGCGGTATTTGTTGGCCATATCTAGGACGGCCTCTTCGTCGGTCAGTTTGCCGGCCAGCCAGCCTCTGGCCGCATCGCCAAAGATGGTGCGGCCAATGGCAAAGCCTTTGACCAGATCATGCCCTGCGGCAAGAGCCAGAGAGGCGGAGAGGCTTTCTTCCGACGCATCCAGCCCCAGCACCACGATGCCGCGCACATGCGGGTCGCGGGTGGTGATGGCGGTGCAGGCCGCCTGATAGGCCGCGTCCGTTGCAAAAGGCTCCAGCTTCCACCAATCGGGATAGACGCCCAGATCGTAAAACCGGCTGATCACCTGCGCCGAGGTGGTGTCGTTTACCGGCGCAACCTTGGACGGAATGATTTCCAGCAGCATTTCCAGACGGTTGCGGCGGCAGGCATGGAACAGGCGAAGAACGGTATCTTCCTGTTTTGCCTTGGTTTCCGCGTCATCATCGGGGTGGTAGAAGCACAGCACCTTGACCACATGTTCCAAGGGCCATTCTGAAAGACCACCGAAATCGGGGCCAATTTCAGGCTCCAAGGTCAGGGGGCGCGAGCCGGGCCACTCCACCGGATGGCCGATCCACAGACCCGTCCCGGCGGCGGCATAAAGCGCGTCGCGGCCAAGGCGGCTGTCGCACAAGATGCCATAACCGGGCTGGCCACCGGATACATCCAAGGCCGCTTTCAGGCACAATTCCTTGAACGCGCCGATTTTGGCCGGGGTTGCACCCTCCATCGCCTCAAGTTGCATGCGGTGGTCAAAGGCGAAGACCCGCATGGTGGACCAATCCTTGTGCCGGTTGGTCGCCCAATGCACCTGTTCCAGGGCGGCGTCTTTGCGCAGGGCCTTGGTGACAACGCCGCGGGACAGAAAGAATTGCAGCTCCTCCCACGAAGGATAAGCCGGGGTGCAGCCGTGACGCGACACGGCAAAGGCCCCGCAGGCATTGGCGTATTTCAGGGCGACGGGCCAAGGCTCGCCATCCAGCCAACCTTTCAGCAGGCCGGACATAAACCCATCCCCAGCGCCCAAGACGTTGAAGACTTCGATCGGGAATCCGGGGCCAGCCTCGCCGTCATCAAGGCTGTCGGGAATGGCGCCCGTAAAGGCGGCTGCACCCATCGGGCCGCGCTTGCAGACGAGGGTGGCCTTAGACACCGCCCGTACGGCGCGCAGCGCGGCGATGGTGTCGGTGGTGCCGCCCGCGATGTGGAATTCTTCTTCGGTCCCGACGATCAGGTCGAAAAGGTGCAGGGTGGATTGCAGCTTGGCGGTGACGGCGGCGCTTTCGATAAAGCGGCTTTCGCCGTCGCCATGGCCCGCAAGGCCCCACAGGTTCGGGCGATAGTCGATGTCCAATGCGGTTTGCAGCCCGTGCTTGCGGGCAAGGGTCAGCGCTTTCATCACCGCAGCTTCGGTACGGTTGTGCGACAGGTGGGTGCCGGTGGCGACAACAGAGCGAGCCGAGGCGATGAAGCCTTCGTCGATGTCGTCTTCGCACAGCGCCATATCTGCACAGTTTTCACGGTAGAAAATCAGCGGGAATTGCTTTTCGTCGCGGATGCCCAAAAGAACCAGCGCGGTCAGGCGGTCCTTGTCGGTGATGACGCCCTGAACATTCACCCCTTCGCGCGCCAATTCTTCGCGGATGAAGCGGCCCATATGCTCATCGCCCACACGGGTGATCAGGGCCGATTTCAGGCCCAGACGCGCGGTTCCGGCAGCCATGTTGCAGGGGCTGCCACCGATGTATTTCTGGAACGATCCCATGTCCTCCAACCGCCCGCCGACCTGCGCGCCGTAAAGATCAACCGAGGCGCGGCCGATGGTGATGACGTCGAGCGATTTCATGTGAGCCTCCAAGCTGGGCGGGTTAATGGAATAAATATTCCATTTATGCGCAGAATGGAAGACTTCTTTCTATTGCAGCGGGCGCGGCGGTAAAGGCCGCAAGACCAAGGGGTCAGCCCAGATCGACACATAAATCTCTGGCCCTTCGGGGCCGCACAGATGTTCAGGTGTCAGGCCAACGATTCGCACCCGCATCGGGGCGCCGTTGCGAATGGCGGGGGCCAGGATCTTGGCTATAACCGGGCCAAGATGGCCCAATGCTGCCTGCTTCCGATAGGGGAAAAGCCCAAGGTAGCGGCGCGTCACCTCGGCTGTCAGGGTGACATCTCCGGTTTCGGTAAGGTGAAGGTGGGCAGCATCTCCGATGCACAGGCCCGACTTTCCGATATGGCAGCGCAATCCCAGAACGGGGGTTTTGGGCAAAACGGGGTGCAAGGTTTCGATCATCGGCGCGCTCCTGTGACGGTGGTGCGATCAGGCGCGGGCGCTGCGCCTTCTGCAACCAAGGGCGGCGGCGCATTGCTGATACAATCTGCGATTTGGGCGGATGTTCGACGGTGTGGCCCGCCCGTCCGGCGATTCTTTGCCATGAGCGGAAAACCCCCGGCAAAATGCCGCGAAAGAATCGGGATCTGTCCATGATCCTTGGCATTGCAAAAGGCAAAATGCCTCCCCAGATTACGCGTGAGGCCATGGCGGCTGTGCTGGGGTTCCGGGCACCGCGAAGGCGCTTTACAAAGGAGAATGACCGATGAATTTGGAGAAATTCACGGAGCGGTCGCGCGGCTTTATTCAGGCCGCCCAGACCATCGCGATGCGCGAAGATCATCAGCGCGTCTTGCCTGACCATCTGCTGAAGACCCTGATGGATGACGATCAGGGGCTGGCTGCCAATCTGATCCGCAAGGCAGGTGGCGCGCCCGACAGGGTGATTGAGGCGATCAATACGTCCATCGCCAAGCTGCCCAAAGTGACAGGAGGTGAAGGGAACACCTATATTGATCCCTCGCTGGTGCGGGTTCTGGACGAGGCCGAGGCCGTGGCCAAGAAGTCTGGTGACAGCTTTGTTCCGGTAGAGCGTCTGCTGACGGCGCTGGCACTGGTGAACACCCGCGCACGGGATGCGCTGACGGCCGGGGCGGTGAATGCCAACGGGCTGAACGCTGCGATCAATGAGGTCCGCAAGGGCCGCACGGCAGACAGCGCGAGCGCCGAGGACACCATGGAGGCGTTGAAGAAATACGCCCGCGACCTGACCGAGGCGGCAGCACAGGGCAAGATTGATCCGATCATCGGGCGTGATGAGGAAATCCGCCGCGCGATGCAGGTTCTGTCGCGCCGCACCAAGAACAACCCGGTGCTGATCGGTGAACCCGGCGTGGGTAAGACTGCGATTGCCGAGGGCTTGGCGCTGCGCATCGTCAATGGGGATGTGCCGGAATCCCTGCGCAACAAGAAGCTGATGGCGCTGGACATGGGGGCCCTGATTGCCGGTGCCAAGTATCGCGGCGAGTTTGAAGAACGCCTGAAGGCCGTGCTGAATGAAGTGACCAGCGCCGAGGGTGATATCATCCTGTTCATCGACGAGATGCACACGCTGGTCGGCGCGGGCAAATCCGATGGCGCTATGGACGCGGCGAACCTTATCAAACCGGCCTTGGCGCGGGGCGAATTGCACTGCGTGGGGGCGACCACGCTGGATGAATACCGCAAGTATGTGGAAAAGGACGCCGCCCTCGCCCGCCGGTTCCAACCCGTGATGGTGAGTGAGCCGACGGTTGAGGACACAATCTCCATTCTGCGCGGCATCAAGGAAAAGTACGAACTGCACCATGGTGTGCGGATTGCCGATAGTGCTTTGGTTGCCGCGGCTACCCTGTCGCATCGCTATATCACCGATCGTTTCTTGCCCGATAAGGCCATCGACCTTGTGGACGAAGCCGCCAGCCGGTTGCGGATGGAGGTGGACAGCAAGCCTGAAGAGCTGGACGCGCTGGATCGCCAGATCCTGCAAGGCCAGATCGAGGCCGAGGCGCTGAAGAAAGAAGATGATGTGGCGTCCAAGGACCGCTTGGAAAAGCTGGAAAAGGAACTGGCCGACCTGCAACAGAAATCGGCGGAATTGACCGCGAAGTGGCAGGCCGAACGCGATTCACTTGAGGTGGCGCGCGATCTGAAAGAGCAGCTTGACCGCGCCCGCGCCGAGTTGGAGCAAGCCAAGCGCGAGGGCGACTTCGGCAAGGCTGGGGAGCTGCAGTATGGCCGCATCCCCGGTCTGGAGAAATCGCTGGCCGAGGCAGAGGCGCGCGAAGGCGAGGCCTTGGTGGCCGAGGCCGTGCGCCCTGAGCAGATCGCCGAGGTGGTGGAACGCTGGACCGGTATTCCCGTGGCCAAGATGCTGGAAGGCGAGCGCGAAAAACTGCTCCGCATGGAGGAGGAATTGGGCAAGCGGGTCATCGGCCAGCATGCCGCCGTGGTGGCCGTGTCGAATGCGGTGCGCCGGGCGCGCGCTGGGCTGAATGATGAGGGCCGCCCCTTGGGCAGCTTCCTGTTCCTTGGGCCGACCGGGGTGGGCAAGACCGAACTGACCAAGGCCGTGGCCGCCTACCTTTTCGACGACGACAACGCCATGGTGCGGATCGACATGTCGGAGTTCATGGAAAAGCACTCCGTTGCCCGTTTGATCGGCGCGCCCCCCGGCTATGTCGGCTATGACGAAGGCGGGGTGCTGACCGAAGCGGTCCGCCGCCGCCCCTATCAGGTCGTGTTGTTTGATGAGGTGGAAAAGGCCCATCCGGATGTGTTCAACGTGCTGTTGCAGGTGTTGGATGACGGTATTCTGACCGATGGTCAGGGCCGCACGGTGGATTTCAAGCAGACGCTGATCATCCTGACCTCGAACCTCGGCGCGCGGGCCTTGTCGGAGCTGCCGGAAGGCGCAGATCCGGCGGGCGCACGGCATGAGGTGGAAGAGGCGGTGCGGATGCACTTCCGGCCGGAATTCCTGAACCGGCTGGATGAACAGATCATCTTCGATCGTCTGAACCGGGCGGATATGGACGGCATCGTCACCATTCAGCTGAAGCGTCTGGAAAAACGTCTGGCGGGCCGCAAGGTTACGCTTGAGCTGGACGCTGACGCCCGTGCTTGGCTGGCGGACGAAGGCTATGATCCGGTTTTCGGCGCCCGTCCGCTGAAGCGGGTGATCCAACGCCATCTGCAAGACCCGCTGGCCGAGATGATCCTTGCGGGCGATGTGCTGGATGGCGCAACCATCAAGATCAGCGCTGGGCCAGAAGGGTTGTTGATCGGCGACCGGGTTTCAGCCTCGCGTCGGACACGACCCACAGAGGCGGTTGTGCATTAAGGTGAGAAAGGGCCCCCAAGTGGGGCCCTTATTCTTGAAGCCCTCGCTGCCGTCGCCTAGCCTATCGGCGAAAGTGGGGGGCCTATGAATATCGTTGAAGCCAGCATTGCCGATCTGCGCGGCGCCTTGGAGACCGGTAAGGTGACGTCGGTCGCCCTCGTTGCCGCCTATCTTGACCGGATCGCCGCCTATGATCGCAGCGGCATACATCTGAACGCGGTGTCCGTGCTGAACCCGGCGATGTTTGACGATGCCCGCGCGTCGGATCTGCGGCGGGCGCAGGGGCAGGTTTTGGGTCCGCTCGACGGCATCCCCTATACCGCGAAGGACAGCTACAAGGTGCGGGGGCTGACCGTTGCCGCCGGATCGCCCGCCTTTGCCGGGTTGATCGCCAATGAAGATGCTTTCGCGATTCAGCGGCTGCGGGCGGCGGGTGCTGTGTTGATCGGGCTGACCAATATGCCGCCGATGGCCAACGGTGGCATGCAGCGCGGCGTCTATGGTCGGGCAGAAAGCCCCTATTCGGCCGATTGGCTGACGGCGGCTTTCGGGTCGGGGTCGTCCAACGGGTCCGGGACCGCAACAGCGGCGAGTTTCGCGGCCTTTGGTCTGGGCGAGGAAACCTGGTCTTCGGGTCGCGCGCCCGCCGCCAACAACGGGCTTTGCGCCTATACGCCGTCGCGCGGGGTGATCTCGGTGCGGGGCAACTGGCCCTTGGTGCCGACGATGGATGTGGTCGTGCCGCATACCCGGACCATGGCCGATATGCTCGAGGTGCTGGAGGTCATTGTTGCCGAAGACCCCGAAACGCGGGGTGATCTGTGGCGACGCCAGCCGTGGGTGGCCCTCCCGAAGGTGGCGGATCATCGGCCCGCCTCCTATCCGGCGCTGACGGGTTCCTTGCGCGGAACGCGGCTGGGGATACCTGCCATGTATATCAACGCCGATACATTGGCTGGCACCGGAGACTCACCGGGAATCGGTGGCCCGACCGGGCAGCGCATTGAAACCCGCGCGTCGATCATGGCGTTGTGGAAGACCGCGCGGGCAGCACTTGAGGCGGCGGGGGCCGAGGTGGTCGAGGTGGATTTCCCGCTGGTCACGAATTATGAAGGCGACCGTCCCGGTGCGCCGAAAATCATGACACGCGGACTGGTTGGTGCGGACTATCTGCGGCGCGAGATCATCGATCTTTCCGTTTGGGCTTGGGATGATTTTCTGCAAGCCAACGGGCAGACCGGATTGGACAATCTCGCCGCAGTCGATGGCGCGCAGATCTTCCCGCGTCCCAAGGGCGCTTTGGCTGATCGCTATACGGGCTTTGATGACGATATTGCGGATTATCCCCCCCAAGCCCGCGCCCATCCGCCGGGAGATTTCTGCGACATTCCGCATATTGCCGATGGCTTTGCCGGGCTGGAACAAACCCGCAAAGTCGATTTGGAAGACTGGATGGACGGCCTTGGCCTTGATGCCGTCATCTTCCCGGCCGTGGCCGATATTGGCCCGGCGGATGCCGATGTGAATCCCGTCTCCGCCGATCTTGCGTGGCGCAATGGCACTTGGGTGGCCAACGGCAATCTGGCGATCCGGCATATGGGGGTGCCGACGGTCACGGTGCCGATGGGGCGGATGGCTGATACGGGCATGCCCGCCGGTTTGACCTTTGCCGGGCGCGGTTGGGAGGATGCCAAATTGCTGGCGCTGGGCGCGGCTTTTGAGGCCTTGGGCTCGTTCCGCAATGCCCCGCCCCGCACGCCTGATCTGGGGCCGGTGGCGGCCATGGACCTGCCAAAGGATGCGGAAAGTCCGCTCTTGCAGGTTACGGCAATGGCGGATGGTGGGGGTATGATCCGTCTCGACATCCGCACGGACCGACCCATCGAGCTGCTGACCATCGACGGCAAGCCTGTCACAGGCCAAAGCCACCTTTGGCCGCATAACGCCCATGCCCACAGCGAATGGGAACCGCCGCGCGGGCCGCTGGTTATCGCCCGCTTTGCTGATGGGCAGGCGGCATTCGTCGCGGTCGATCAGCCCTGAGGTGCGGGGCTGGCGTCCAGCCGCAGCTCTGCGATGAAATCATAGATGTCGGATCGGTAAAGCCCGCGGGTGAACTCGACCGGGCGGCCCGAGGCAAGATATCCGGTGCGGTCGATGCGCAGCACGGCTTGGCCTGCCTCCATATGCAAGAGCTGGGCTTCTGACACTTTCAGATTGGCTGCCGATACCCGCTGCACGGCATGGGTCGGCACATGACCCAGCGCGCGGATGTGGTCGTAAAGCGAACCCTTTACCGCCTCGGGGTCGGGCAGGATGTCGGCGGGCCATGAGGAATATTCCAGCGCCATCGGCACCCCATCGGCGCTGCGCAGTCGTTCGATCCGGGCCACCCGGCCCGAGGTCATCAGGCCAAGCGCCTGTTGTTCGGCGGGGGTGGGGGCGTGCAGCCCTGCCGACAGGATGCGGCTTGTCGGCACCTTGCCGCGTTGACGCATGTAATCGCTGAAAGACACCAGCGTAGACTGCGAATTGTCCATTCGGGCGCGGGGCGCGCGGACAAAGGTGCCTGCGCCGCGGCGTTGCTCCAACTGGCCATCCTCGACCAATTGGCCCACGGCCTTGCGCACTGTGACGCGGCTCACTTGCGCAAGCTCGGCCAGATCGCGCTCGGGCGGGATCTGGGTTTCAGGCTTTAGCGTGCCGTCGGCAATGGCGGCCACCAGATGCCGATAAAGCTGTTCATAGCGCGGCCCGTGGCCCTCGCGGAACCAGATCTCGGGGTGAAACAGGGCATCGTTGCGGGGCATGCGGGCGCCTTTGCGGGATTTCCTCTATTGGGCCGCAAATCGCCGCTTCGGCAAGCGGTTTCAGTCCGCCTTGACGCCTGCGGCCAGTGCGGTGGCCGCCTTGGTCAGGATCGCCACATCGCCGCCAACCCCAAGGAAGGTGACACCCATCGCCTGATACCGCGCGGCGGTTTTTGGATCGAAGGTTAGGATCCCTGCCGATTTGCCCGATGCGATAATCGCCTTCAGCGTTGCATCAATGGTGTCCTGCACTTCGGGCGCATTCATGTTGCCGGGATACCCCATGTCGGCCGCAAGATCGGCCGGGCCGATGAACACCCCATCCACGCCGTCAAGCTTCAGGATTTCCGGCAGGGCCGCCAGCCCGGCGCGGCTTTCGATTTGCAGGATCAGACAGGTTTGATCGTTGGCCGTGGCGATATAATCCGCAATCCGGCCATAGTCCGACGCCCGCGCGACCGATGCCCCGACGCCGCGGATGCCGTGCGGCGGATAGAGCATCGCCTTGATCATCTGCGCGGCATGTTCGGCGGTTTCAACCATCGGGATCAGCAGGGTCTGCACGCCCAGATCGAGAAGCTGCTTGACCAGTCGCACCTCGCCCACCGGGGGGCGCACGACGATGCTGGTGCGGCTGCCGATTGCCTGTACTTGTTGCAGGATCGTCGGGATGTCATTCGGCCCGTGTTCGCCGTCGATGAGCAACCAGTCAAAGCCGACGCCCGCCAGTGCCTCGGCGGCGATGGGGCTGACAAGGTTCATCCAGATGCCATGCTGCACGGTTTTGGCGGCAAGGGCGGCTTTCAGGGTGTTCTTCGGTGCGGGCATGATGGGCCTTCAGGCAAAGGTGCAGGTCAAATGGCCAAAGGGGCCAAAATCGGCGTCGATATGGGCGCCGGATGGACATTCCATAGCACGGATAAAGCTGCCGGACAGGATGATCTGCCCCGGCTCGATGCGCTGGCCGTATTGGCCCATGCGGCGCGCCAGCCAGATGATGCCCGTGATCGGGTCATCCAGCACGCCTGCGCCAAGCCCGGTTTCCTCGACCACGCCATCGCGTTTCACAATCGCCCCAACCCAACGCAGGTTCATCGCGGGGTCATGACGCGCATTGCCCATCACGATGCCCGCATTGGCGGCATTGTCGGAGATGGTGTCGATGATGGTGCGGGTCTTGCCATCTTGGGTGCGGAGGATGCGGGTATCCAAAATCTCCAGCGCGGGGGCGACGTAATCGGTCGCGGCCAGCACCTCGTCGCGGGTCACCTCGCCATCCAGCGGGGCCTTCATCACAAAGGCAATCTCGGCCTCGATCCGGGGGGCAATGAAACGATTTGCCGGAATGGTGCAGCCATCGGCAAAGGCCATATCATCCAAAAGCACGCCCGAATCCGGCGTCGTGATGTTCAACTGCTGCTGCATGGCGCGTGAGGTCAGGCCAATCTTCCAGCCGATCACCTGCCGCCCCGCAGCCAGTTTGCGATCAATAAAGGCCCGCTGCACCGCATAGGCATCATCCATCGTGGCGCTGGGGTATTCGGCAGACAGCAAACCGCGCTGCATCCGGCTGTGTTCGGCCAGATAGAGACTGCCCCCGGCGGCGGCGATCTGATCTGGCGTCATGGAATAACCTCATCCGCGATTGTGTTGCGTAGTGTGCCGATACCTTCTGCCATGATCTCGACCACGTCACCGGGTTTCAGCCAGATCGGTGGATCAAAGCGCGCGCCTGCCCCGGTCGGTGTGCCGCAGAGGATGACATCGCCGGGAACCAGCGTGGTGAAGGTCGAGATGTATTCGACAATGCGCCGGAACGGAAACAGCATGCGCCCGGTGCGGTCTTGCTGGCGCACTTCGCCGTTTACGCGGGTTTCCAGCGCGATGTCGTCCAGTTGCGCAGCATCGGCAAACGGCACCAGCCAAGGGCCGATGGAGCCTGAGGCGTCAAAGTTCTTGCCCTGCGTCACGTTGAATTTCGCATGCCGCACCCAGTCGCGCAGCGTGCCTTCGTTGGCAATCGTCACCCCGGCGATGTGGTCATAGGCGGCGGCCTGCGAAATCCGCCGCCCGCCTTTGCCAATCACGATGACCACTTCACCTTCATAATCCAACTGATGCGATTCCGGGGGCCGGATCAGCGGTTGGTCATGCCCGGTAAAGCTGCGCGGAAAGCGGATGAACAGCGACATGTTCGGCGGGGCTTCTTGCCCGTCCTTATATTCCGCGTTGCGGTCGGGGTAGTTGACGCCGACGCAGATGATCTTTTCTGGGTCCGTCACCGGAATGGTCAGCGTCACCTGATCCAGCGCCAGTTTCGGCCCCGCAGCCTTTGCCAAAGCGGCCAAAGCCCCGGCTTCAATCGCCGACCGCATGGTGGGGTAATGCGCGGTCAGATCGGTGATGGTGTCACCATCCAGATGGCCCCAGCCGGCCTCGCGCCCGGTGGAATAGCTGACAAAGCGGCTCATGGTGCGATGATCGGTTGCGCTTTCAGCACCGCCTCTTTCGGTTCCAACCCGTTGAACAGGGAGCCATGCTCAAACCAACTGCGAGGGGCGGCGGCTCCCCAAAGGGTTTGGCGCTGCGGGTCTTTCAAGTCCCACTTAATCGGCTCAAGATCCGGGTCGACGGTTTGATAGTCGGAACAATAGATCTCAATCCGGTGGCCATCGGGATCAAGGATATACAGGAAGAAGGCGTTGGAAATGCCATGCCGCCCCGGCCCGCGTTCGATGTTTTTCACATAGCCGGTGGTGGCCATCAGATCGAGAAGGTCGATGATATTGAGCGGCGTTGGCACCCAAAACGCGGTGTGGTGCAGGCGCGGGCCAAGCCCGTTGGTAAAGGCCATGTCATGCACGCCACCCTTGCGGTGCATCCACGCGGCCCAAAGACGGCCTGATTCCTCATCCTCGGTGTATTCCGTTACCCGGAACCCCATCTCGTTCCAGAAGGCGACCGAAGCATCCACATCCGGGGTGAAGGTGTTGAAGTGGTCGATCCGCAGCGGCTTCACACCTTTATAGAGGGCGTATTTCTGGTGGATCGGCGGCAGGCGGTCCATCTTGGCATAGAACTCCAAGGGCACACCGAAGAGGTCTGAGGTCAGCAAAGTGCGGCCCTGATAGGGGCGATCGATCCAACTGGTCGGGCGACCCCTGGCCTTGAACCATGCTTCGGCGCGGTCCAGATCCGGTTCATCCCAGACCTTGAAGCCCAACACATTGGCGGTGGGCTTGTCGCCCTGCCGCAGCACGATGCAGTGATGCCCGCGCTCCTCCATCGCGCGCAGGTAAAGCGCGCCGGGCTCTTCGCCCGAGATTTGCAGGCCCAGCGTATCAACCCAAAAGGCGCGGGAGGCGCCAAGGTCTTTCACGGTGAACTCGACGTGGCTCAGGCGCACGGTGTTGAAATCGGGGTACAGATTGGCGGACGGAACGGGCATGGTTATTTCCCCAGTTTCGGAATGGAATGGGCGGTGGTGGCGAAGCAGACGTTTTTCGTCTCCATATAGAAGTCGAAAGACCAATCCCCGCCGTCGCGGCCGATGCCGCTTTCCTTGCTGCCGCCAAAGGGGGTGGGCAGGTGGCGGTTGTTTTCAGAATTGACCCAGACCATGCCGGCCTGAACCGATTCCGAAAAGCGGAAAGCGCGTGTGACGTCTTGAGTCCAGAGATAGGCGGCAAGGCCGTAAGGGACGTCATTGGCGACGGCCAAAGCCTCGGCTTCATCCTTGAACGGAATCGCGGTCAGCACCGGGCCGAAGATTTCTTCCTGTGCAATCCGCATCTGGTTATGTGCCCCGGTAAAGAGTGTGGGCTTTACATAGCAGCCCCCGCCCGGCCCAGTCGCCTTTTCCCCACCTGCTGCCACGGTGGCCCCATCGGCGCGGCCAATGTCGAAATAGGACAGCACCTTCTTCTCATGCACCGGGTGAATCAGCGGCCCGACTTCGGTTTCCGGGTCCAGCGGATGGCCGACCTTGATCGCTTTGGCGCGGGCCGCAACCGATGCGGTGAAGACATCATATATAGTGTCCTGCACCAGAAGACGGCTGGACGATGTGCAACGCTCGCCATTCAGGGAATAAATCATGAAGACCGCGGCATCGACGGCACGCTCAAGATCGGCGTCGTCGAACACGATCACCGGGTTCTTGCCGCCAAGTTCAAAGTGAACCCGTTTCAGGGTCTTTGCCCCCTGTGCCATAATCATGCTGCCCGTGCGGCTTTCGCCCACAAAGCCAATCGCACGGATCAAGGGGTGCTCGGTCAGCGCCTTGCCCGCCTCTTCGCCTGGACCATTCACAAGATTCCAGACGCCTTTCGGCAGGCCCGCGTCTTCGGCAATCTCCACCAAAAGACGTGCAGAAAGCGGCGAGAACTCAGCGGGCTTATGCACCACAGTGCAACCCGCCGCCAAAGCCGGGGCAATCTTCCATGTCGACAGCATGAAAGGTGTGTTCCACGGCGTGATAATCCCCACTGGCCCCAAAGGCGCGCGGGACGTCATGTTGACCTGACCGGGGGCATGCAATGTGCGGCCATCCCGCGCCTCGGCCGCTTTGTCGGCAAAGAAGCGGAAGTTTTCCGCGCCACGAATGGCGGCCTTGGACATGAAGCGGTAGGCTTGCCCGGTATCCATGCACTCAACCATGGCAATCTCATCGGCGCGCGCTTCGATCCCATCGGCGATGCGATGCAGAATCTTACGGCGTTCGGCGCCCGACATCGCGGCCCACTGACCAAAGGCGGCTTGCGCGGCCTTGGCGGCAGCATCGATGTCAGCGGCATCGCCACGCGCCACCTGGGCCAAAGGTTTCAGATCGACCGGCGAGATGATCTCAAAGGTCTTCCCCGAGTCTGCCGGAACCGCTTGCCCCGCAATGTGGTTCAAGACGCCGTCTTTGGCGAAGCGGGCCAGAAACCCGGTCGCGCGGGCGATATTCTCGTCAAGCTTGGTCATTTGGTCCTCAGACGCGGATGAATGGCATTGGTCTTCCAGCTGAACGGGGCAGAGATTTCCTGCACCTCCAGCGACAAGGCGATATGGGGGTGCGCCAGTTGCGGCGCAAAGTGCGCTTCAAGGGTGCGCATCAGCGCCTGCCCGATGCTTTTCTTTTCATCGTCACTGCGGCCTTTCCCAATCCGCAGGATCAGATCGGCAAAGGCGTTCTCGGCCAAAAGATCGGCGACGGCGAAATGCGGGCAAGGGCGGGCGCGCACCCGCACCGCCCCAAGTTCAAACAGGCCCGAGGCCATCATGGTCGCGTGCAGGGAATGGCACAGGGCGGCCATGTCACTCTGGGCGTCCAGATTGCCCGAGTATTCTACAGTCAGATGTGGCACTGAGTCGGCCTCCATTGCTTATAACTTAACATGTTAAGCGAATTGTGACATCCGTCAAGCTGGAGTTTTGTGACAAGGGCGTGACTCGGTCGGGATTTGCCCGGGGAGCCGGATGGTTTTGGTATGATTTTCGCCCCTTCATGGCGCCTAGCTTTGCCGCAAAGCAGCAAAGCGCCGCGAAAACCTGCCCGGTTCGTTGTCTTTTGAGGTGATTTTTCTGTGTTGGTTGTGTTTGTCTTGTGTTGTTGTGTGGTCCAACCCCTAGATTTTGCGTGCAAAACGGG
>Ga0255092_1000020_pt1 | contig 108564 bp, 87 predicted proteins | sample Colum_Yuk_RepC_8_2_FD_188454 | JGI IMG/M metagenome (GOLD analysis project Ga0255092, IMG submission 188454) | Freshwater microbial communities from Columbia River, Oregon, United States - Colum_Yuk_RepC_8d | ecosystem: Environmental > Aquatic > Freshwater > River | place: USA: Oregon...
GCCAGCGTCTCGCCCACGCAGAGCACCGGCGTGAGGCCGCAGGCCACGGCCCGCCGAAGTTTCGCCAGCACGCGTTCGTTGCTGTCGCCAAACAGGGCGCGCCGTTCGGAATGGCCAACCAGCACCCAGCGCACGCCAAGTTCCAGCAGCATCTCGGCCGCCACTTCGCCGGTGTAGGCGCCGGGCTCGAATTCGCAGAGATTTTGCGCGCCCAGCGCCAGCGCGCTGCCACTGAGGGCTGCGGCCACCGCCGGCACATGCACGAAGGGCGGACACACCGCCATTTCCACCCCGGCCAGCTGCGGCAAGGCCGCCGCCACATCGCTCGCCAACGCGCGGGCCGAGGCCAGCGTGCCGTTCATTTTCCAGTTGCCGATGACGAGGGGCGTGCGCATGAGGTCGTGATTTCTGGCGAGGTCGGGCGGAAAGGGCGCGAGCTTAACGGGGCGCAGTGGCGCAAATCAATTTTCGGGACGCGGACGCCGCGGCCGCGCGGGCCGCTGGTCCGGTCCCCGGGGTCCACGCGGCGGGCGCTCGCCCCGCTCTGCGCCCGGACTGCGGCCGGCCGGTGCCGCCCGATACAGGCCGGCGCCCGCGGGTGCGGCGCGCTCGGTACGCTCGCGCGGTGCCACGCGCCCTTCACGAGGCGCGGAATCCCGCGTCGTGCCGCTGCCCGGCTTGCCGGGCCAGGCGCCGCGCGCAGCGGGCGCCGGACGCGAGGCTTGCCGCCGGGCCGGTGTGTCACCGCCCGGCCCTGCCGGCGCGGCCCGCCGGCGTCCTTCTGGCGCGTCCGCATCCCGCGGCGGCCGCCGGCTGTCGCCGCTTGCATTGCGCGGCGGACGTCGGGGATCGCCGGTCGCCTCACGCGGGGGGCGACGGGTGTCGCCCATCGCATCGCGCGGTCGAGCCGGGCCGCGCTCACGCGGCGCACGCGCTTCACCCGGCCGGCCGCGTCCTTCCTCAGCGCGAGGGCCAAACGGCCGCCCTGCCGACGCGTCATCGCGCCGACCTGCGGGTCGGGCGCCCGGCGCCGGACGCCGGGGCGGCCGGTCACCGCGCGGTTCCGCCCGCTCGAGCGCCGGCGCGTCTTCGTTACGACGGCGCCGCGGCCCGCGCAGCGCGCGCTGTTCGGGCGTGATGTAGTCGATACGCGCGGTGCGTTCGGCGGCTTTTTTCTTCACCCCGCCCTTGACCGGGCGGGCGGGCGTGGCGCGGCCGCGCCGGCTGATCGGCATCGTCGGGGTCGGCTGTGGCGCGGCGCCTGGCGGCGTCAGCCCTACGGATTCATACAGGCGGGTCAGGGGCTGGCCTTCAACCTCAAACCACGCGCCTGGGCGCACTTCCCGCTGCAGGCTGAGCGCGCCGTAGCTGATGCGCATCAGGCGGCTGACCGCCATGCCGTGGGCTTCCCACAGGCGGCGGACTTCGCGGTTGCGCCCGGTGTGCAGCGTGCAGTCGAACCAGCGGTTGGCGCCGTCACCGCCAGCGGCCGCAATGCGGTCGAAGCGCAGCACCTCGCCGTCTACGTCCACCCCGGCCAGCATGGCGGCCAAGGTCTCGGCTTCTGGTGTGCCCAGCACGCGCACCGCGTAGCGCCGCGGAATCTGGTAGCTGGGATGCGTCAGACGGTGGGCCAGTTCGCCGTCGTCGGTAAACAGCACCAGCCCGCTGGTGGTGAGATCGAGCCGCCCCACCATCACCCAGCGGCGGGCGGTGGCGGGCAGCAGGTCGAAAATGGTGGCGCGCCCTTCCGGATCGTGACGGGTGCAGACCACGTCGGCCGGCTTGTGAACGCCGATTACCCGGCCGCTGCCAGCGCTGGCCGCGCCGAGCTGACAGGGCTTGCCGTCGATCGACACGCTGTCGCTGACGTCGACCTTCATCCCGAGCACGGCGGGCTCGTCGTTCACCAGCACGCGGCCGGCTTCAATCAACGCTTCAATTTCACGGCGCGAGCCATAGCCGGCAGCCGCCAGCACTTTTTGCAGGCGAATTTCGGTCTCATCGGAAGGCAGCATGGCGGTCAGAGGGAATCTCCTGGGGCAGCGGGCGGACGGGTATCGTCGGTGGCCGCGGCGGTATCGGTCGGGTCGGTGGGGTCAGCGGCGTCGGTCGCTGCAGGCATGTCGCTCGCCTCGCTCGCTGCGGTGTCTTCGAGCACCGCGGTGCTTTCGGCCGCCGCGGACTCGGGCGTCGGCGCGTCGTCGGCCTCGCCGCGCGGTACCTCGGCTTCGGCCGCGGCGGCCTGGGCTTCGAAGTCGGCGAATAAATCCGGGCTCAGTTCGTCGATGTCGCGCAACTCCGCCAGCGTCGGCAGGTCGGCCAGCGAACTGAGGTTGAAGTAATCCAGAAACTCGCGGGTGGTGGCGTAAATCGCCGGGCGGCCGGGCACATCGCGATGGCCGACCACCTTGATCCACTCCCGCTCGTGCAGGGTTTTGATGATGCCGCTGCTCACCGCAACACCGCGGATGTCTTCAATTTCGGCGCGCGTAATGGGCTGGCGGTAGGCCATGATCGCCAGCGTTTCCAGCAGCGCGCGCGAGTAGCGCGGCTTGCGTTCTTCCCACAGCCGATTGACCCAGGGCGCGCACTCGGCGCGGGTCTGAAAACGCCAGCCGCCGGCCACTTCACGCAGTTCAACGCCGCGACCGTCGTAGTCGGCGACCAGTTCTTCCAGCCAGCCGCGCAGATCGTCCTTGCCGGGCGCGGCCTCGCCTTCGTCGGCAAACAGGCCACGGAGGCGCTCGAGGTTAAGCGGGCTTTCGGCCGCCATCAGCGCGGCTTCGAGGATCGTTTTGCGGGTGGGCTGGTCCATGGGCAAGGCTCAGGCAGCAAGTTTGAGATAGATGGGGGCGCGCTCGTCGTTCTGCACCAGTTCGATCAGCGCCTGACGCAGCAGCTCCAGCACCGCGAGCAGCGTCACCACCGCGCCGGCGCGGCCTTCTTCCGGCGAGAACATGGCGCTGAACGACACAAAGCTGTCGCCGCGCGCGCGCTCCAGCACGATGCCCATGCGCTCGCGCACAGACAGAGGCTCGCGCTGCACCTGATGGTCGGCGAACATCGCGGCCCGCTGCAGCACATCGCGAAAGGCTTTCAGCAGCGCATCCAGCGGCACCTCGGGCGGCGGCAGCTTCGAGTCGCGCTGGTCAAAGCTCACCACCACTTTCTGCAGCTCGCGCTCCAGCCGCGGCAGCAGGTCGATATCGACCGCCGCTTTCTTGTAGCGCTCGTATTCCTGCAGGCGCCGGACCAGCTCGGCTCTGGGGTCGGTTTCTTCCTGCGAGACGCCCGGCGGGCGCGGCAGCAGCATGCGCGACTTGATCTCTGCCAGCATCGCCGCCATCACCAGATATTCCGCGGCGAGCTCCAGCTTCATACCCTCCATCAGCTCGATGTAGGTCATGTACTGAGCGGTGATGTGGGCAATGGGAATATCCAGAATGTCGAGGTTCTGGCGCTTGATCAGATAAAGCAGCAGATCGAGCGGGCCCTCGAAGGCTTCCAGAAAGACTTCCAGCGCATCGGGCGGAATGTAGAGGTCTTTCGGCGGCTCGGTAATGGGCGTGCCCTGCACGATGGCGAAGGGCATTTCCGCCTGCTGGGGCACGATGCGATCGCCCGCCTCCGGGGCCTCGGCCACGGGCTGCTCGTTCATCGGTAGCTCAGGTTCATGGCGTCGCGAACCTCTTCCAGCGTCTCGCGGGCGGCCTTGCGGGCGGCTTCGCAGCCTTCGTCGATAATCGCGTGCACGCTGTCGGGGTCGGCCAGAAACTCTTCGCTGCGCTCGCGAATCGGCGCCTGCTCTTTCAGCACGGCCTCAATCACCGGCTGCTTGCAGTCCAGACAGCCAATGCCGGCGCTGCGGCAGCCTTCCTGCGCCCAGGTCTGCACCTCGGGCGAGGAGTAAATCTGGTGGTATTTCCACACCGGGCAGCGCGCCGGTTCGCCGGGGTCGGTACGCCGCACGCGGGCGGGATCGGTCGGCATGGTGCGGATTTTCTGACGCACGGCGTCCGGCGCTTCGCGCAGGCCAATGGTGTTGTTGTAGGACTTCGACATCTTGTCGCCGTCCAGCCCGGGCATTTTGGATTCTGGCGTCAGCAGCGCGCGGGGCTCGGGCAGGATGACTTTACCGCCGCCTTCCAGATAGCCCAGCAGGCGCTCGCGGTCGCTTAGCGAGATATTTTGCTGGCCTTCCAGCAGCGCCTGTCCGCGCTCCAGCGCTTCCAGCGCACCCTCTTCCTGATAGCGCTTGCGCAGTTCCTCGTAGAGCGAGGCGTTGCGCTTGCCCAGCTTCTTGATGGCCGCCAGGGCTTTTTCTTCAAAGCCTTTTTCGCGGCCGTAGAGGAAATTGAAGCGCCGGGCGACTTCGCGCGAGAGTTCGATATGCGCGACCTGATCTTCGCCCACCGGCACGTGCCCGGCCTTGTAGATGAGGATGTCGGCCGTCTGCAGCAGCGGATAGCCCAGAAAGCCGTAGGTGGAGAGGTCGCGCTCGCGGAGCTTTTCCTGCTGATCCTTGTAGGTGGGCACCCGTTCCAGCCAGGAAATGGGCGTGACCATCGACAGCAGCAGGTGCAGTTCGGCGTGTTCCGGTACCCGCGACTGCACGAAGATCGTCGCCGCGCCGGGGTTGATGCCGACCGACAGCCAGTCCACCACGATGTCGAAAGCGCTGGCTGCAATGCCGCCGGTGTCTTCGTAGCCGGTGGTCAGCGCATGCCAGTCGGCGACAAAGAAAAAGCAGTCGTATTCGTGCTGCAGCTGCAGCCAGTTCTTCAGCACCCCGTGGTAGTGACCGAGGTGCAGTTGGCCGGTGGGACGCATACCGGAAAGAACGCGCTTATTGGCGGCGAGACTCATGTGGCGGGCTTGCTCTGTTCGGTTGGAAAAAAAGAATTGGCGCCTGACTCAGGTCACCAGCAGCATCACAAGGCGCTCGATCCAGACCAGCACCGGGTGGAGCACCTTGCCGAGCGCCCCGCTGATGACCAGCAGCAGCATCAGCACCAGCCCGAAGCGCTCGTAGCGGTTATAGGTCCACGCCATCCGCGGGGGGAGCAGGGCCGTAACGATGCGACTGCCGTCCAGCGGCGGGATGGGGATCAGATTGAGCGTCATGATTGTTGCATTGAAGACTACGCCCGTCCAACCCATCTCCCAGGGCACGGAGCGCGGCGCGGACACCGCGATTAGCAGCGTCCAGGCCAGCAGCATCAGCAGATTGGAGGCCGGCCCGGCCGCCGCCACCAGCGCGATATCGCGCGGCAGCTGGCGCAGGTTGCGCCAGTTGACGGGTACCGGCTTGGCCCAGCCGAAGAGAAACGGCGAGCCCAGCAGCTTCAGCCCAATCGGCACCAGCAGCGTGCCGACGAGGTCGACATGCTTGAACGGATTAAGCGTAAGCCGGCCGCGTTCGGCGGCCGTGGGGTCGCCCAGCCGGTTGGCCACCCAGCCATGGGCCACCTCGTGCACGGTCACCGCCAGCACCGCCGGCACGGCCACAATCACTATGGTGAGTAAATCCATCGGGCGGCCTTAGTCCTCGGGGAAGATCCGCGACACATCGCCCCGGCCGCGGCGAATGAGCACCGGCTCCTCGCCGCTCAGGTCGATGACGGTGGTGGGCTCGGTGCCGCAGGCGCCAGCGTCGAGCATGAGGTCCACCTGCGCGCCGTAGCGGTCAAAGAGGTCGTCCGGGTCGCCCAGCGGCACGTCCAGACCGGGGTCGGTGAGGGTAGCGCTCATGATGGGCTCGCCCAGCTGGGCAATCAGGCCCTGCGGCACGGGATGGTCGGGAATGCGCAGCCCAATGGTGCGGCGCTTGGGGTCGAGAATCCGGCGCGGGATTTCTTTGGAGGCCTGCAGGATGAAGGTGAACGGCCCCGGCGTGAGCTGGCGCAACAGGCGGAAGGCCTGATTGTCGACCCGCGCGAGGCTGGCCAGCGAGGACAAATCGGCGCACATCAGCGTCAGGAAGTGCCGCGGCTCGTCGCGCCGCACCCGGTGCAGACGCTCCTGTCCGTCGCGCGCGTTCATGCGGCAGCTCAAACCGTAGACCGAATCGGTCGGCAGGATGAGCAGGCCATCGTCGCGCAGCACCTCGGCGGCCTGCTTCAGCAGCCGCTCCTGCGGATGAGTGGGATGAATATGAATCTTTCTCGCCATCGCGAACCACCGGATGCGATACTGCCGGGAAACGATACCCGCCATGAATACGCTGCTTGAATTCCTGCCGATTATTGCATTCTTCGCCGCCTTTAAATTGATCGGCGGTGCAGAGGCTATCTACCCCGCCACCGCGGTGGGCATCGGCGTGGCCGTGCTGGTCACCGGCATCCATTGGCTGCGCCACCGGCATGTGCCCGGCCGGCAGCTGCTGATGCTGGGGGTGTTCATCGTGATGGGCGGCTTCACGATTGCTTTTCACGACCCGCGCTTCATTCAGGCCAAACCGACCATCGTCAGCCTGATTACCGCCGGGGTGTTTCTGGTCAGCCAGTTTGTGGGCAAGAAAACGCTCGTCGAACGCGCCTTCACCGGCTCGGTGCAGGTAGCGCCCGCGGTGTGGCGACGGCTAAACCTCGCCTGGGTCGCATTCTTCACCGCGCTGGCCGGGCTTAATCACTACGTGGCGGCCAACTACTCCATGGACGTCTGGGTGGACTTCAAACTCTTCGGCATCCTCGGCCTGACGGTGGTGTTTGCGCTGGCGCAGGGCTACTACCTGATGCGCCACGACCAAACCCCGCCCGACGCCGCCAACGACCCATGAGCGAGACCCCGTCCCGCGTGGAACGCATTGAGGCCGCGCTCCGCGAGGCCTTCCCCGACGCGCGCTTCACCCTCATCGACGAATCCCACCTGCATCGCGGCCACGCCGGCGCGCGGGACGGCAAAGGCCATTTCCGGCTGCAGATCGTCAGCACCGCCTTCGCCGGCCTCTTGCCGCTGGCCCGCCACCGGCGGGTGTTTGCCGTGCTGAAAACCCTGATGGACACCGACATCCATGCCCTCTCGGTCGACGCCCGCACGCCCGAACAGGCCTGAGCCCGTGACGCCCGCACTGCCGGCGGTGTGGACCGGGCGCGACGGCACCAGCCGGCTGGTGTGCGCCGACCAGCGCCAGTTTCTGGCCAGCCTGCCCGACGCCTCCGTCGACTGCGTGTGGACCGACCCGCCCTACTTTCTGTCCAACGACGGCAGCACCTGCGTGGCCGGCAAGCGGAGCAAGGTCAACAAGGGCGAATGGGATCGCAGCCAGGGCCTGCCGCAGGACCACGAGTTCAATCTGCAGTGGCTGGCCGAGTGCCAGCGGGTACTCAAGCCAACCGGCACGCTGTGGGTCAGCGGCACCACGCACGTCTACCTCAGCGTGGGCATGGCGCTGATGCAGCTTGGCTTTCGCATCCTCAACGACATCGTGTGGGAAAAGCCCAACCCGCCGCCCAACCTCGGCTGCCGCTGCTTCACGCATTCCACCGAAATGATCCTGTGGGCCGCGAAGTCCGCCAAAGGCAGCGCCGCCCGCCACGTTTTTAACTACGACGAGATGAAACAGCGCAACGACGGCCGCCAGATGAAAAACGTCTGGCGCATGCCCGCGCCCGGCGCCGGCGAGAAACGCCACGGTCGCCATCCCACGCAAAAGCCGCTGGCGCTGATCGAGCGCTGCCTCGCCGCCAGCACCCTGCCCGGCCAGTTGGTGCTGGACCCTTTCGCCGGCAGCGGGTCGACCGGCGTCGCCGCGCTGTCGATCGGCCGCGCCTTTGTGGGCAGCGAACTCGACCCCGACTACGCCCGGCTGGCCGCCGGACGCCTAGGAGAAATTGACCATGCACCCGACTGAGGACCCCACCCTCGCCCTCACCTGCGAACTCATCAGCCGGCCCTCGGTAACGCCGGACGACGCCGGGTGTCTCGACCTCATCGGCCAGCGCCTCGCGCGCTGCGGCTTCACGCTGGAGCGCTTCGACCACGAAGGCGTCTCCAACCTGTGGGCCACCCGCGGCGAGACCGGCCCGGTGTTCTGCTTCGCCGGCCATACCGACGTGGTGCCCACGGGGGATCTCGGCGACTGGCACAGCGATCCTTTCCAGCCCGTGATTCGCGACGGCGTGCTGTACGGGCGCGGCGCGGCGGACATGAAGGGCTCCATCGCCGCCATGGTGACGGCGGTGGAATCTTTGAGCGCCGACGGCGCCGCCCTGCCCGGCACGCTCGCGCTGTTGCTGACCTCGGACGAAGAAGGCATTGCGCTGCACGGCACCCGCCGCGTGGTGGAGGCACTGCGCGAACGCGGTCAGCGCATCGACTACTGTCTGGTCGGCGAACCCAGCAGCATCGAGCGGCTGGGCGATTTGTTACGCAACGGCCGGCGCGGCTCGCTGACCGGACACCTCAAGGTGCTGGGCGTGCAGGGCCACGTCGCCTACCCCGAGAAAGTCCGCAACCCCATCCACCTCGCCATGCCCGCGCTGAGCGAGCTGGCCGCCACCCGTTGGGACGAGGGCAACGAGTTCTTCCCCGCCACGTCCTTCCAGATCTCCAACCTCAACGCCGGCACCGGCGCCGACAACGTCGTGCCCGGCGCGCTCACCGCCGCATTCAACTTCCGTTACTCCACCGCCAGCACCGCCGATGGCCTCAAAGCCCGCGTGACCGACGTGCTGGACCGCCACGGCCTGGACTACGAACTGCGTTGGCACCTCTCCGGCGAGCCCTTCCTCACCGGCCGCGGACATCTGTTGTCCTGCGTCACCCGCGTGCTCGACGAGGAGCTTGGCGTAAGCCCCGAAATCTCCACCGGCGGCGGCACCTCCGACGGCCGCTTCATCGCCACACTGGGCACCGAAGTGGTCGAACTGGGCCCGGTCAACGCGACCATTCACAAGATTGATGAATGCGTGCGGGTAGCGGATCTGGCGCCGCTGTCGCGGGTGTATGCGCGGATTGCGGGGGCGGTGTTGGGGGGGTGAGGCGGCGAGCGCAGCGCAGGGGTCCTCTATTCCAAATCCCTGCTCAACCCCTCCCCCGCAGCGCCACCAAGCCCGCCAAACTCAGCGCCGAACACACGCAAAGATAGATACCGACGGCACCCAGCCCGGAGGTAGTGGCCAGGCGTTGGGCGACTAGCGGCGCTAATCCGCCGCCGAGGATCCCCGCCACGTTAAACGCCACCGAAACACCCGAGTAGCGCACCCGCGCGGGAAACAGCTCCGGCAGCCAGGCGCCGAGCGGGCCGTAGGTCAGCCCCATGGTGAACAGCGCCAACGACAGGAAGGCGCCGATGTAGAGCGGCTCGCCGCTGCCCAGCGCCGGCGCCAGCAGCAGCGCCACCGCCACGGTGGTGGCGCAGCCGGCCATCAGCACCTTGTTCGCGCCGAAGCGATCCGCGGCATAGCCTGCGACCACAATGCCGGCGGCCAGAAACAAAATGGCAAACAGCTGCAGCCCCAGAAATTCCTCCCGCGGGATGCCGAGCGTGGTGGTGCCGTAACCCAACGCGAAGGCGGTGGTGGTGTAGAAGCTGGCAAAGCAGACAATGGCGGCAAACGTGCCGCCCAGCACTTCGCGCCAATGACCACGCATCAATTCGCCCAGCGGCACCTTGGGCGGCGGGGCTTCGGCTAGCGCCTTGGCAAACGCCGGCGTTTCGGTCAGCCGCAGGCGCACCCATAGCCCGACAGCCACCAGCACGGCGCTACCGAGGAACGGGATGCGCCAGCCCCACTCGCGAAAATCTTCTGCCGACAGCCACAGCCCCAGCAGCAGAAAAAGACCGTTGGACAAGACAAAGCCGACCGGCGCTCCCAGTTGCGGAAACATGCCGTAACGGCCGGTTTTGCCCGGCGGCGCATGCTCCACCGCCAGCAGCGCAGCCCCGCCCCACTCGCCGCCCAACCCAAAGCCCTGACCAAAACGCAGCAGGCAGAGCAGCACCGGCGCCCACCAGCCAATCACCGCATGGGTCGGTAGAAACGCGATGAGGAAGGTTGAAATGCCCATGATTAACAGCGAGGTGACGAGCGTTGATTTACGCCCGATACGGTCGCCGAAATGCCCGAAGGCCACCGCGCCAAGGGGGCGGGCAAAAAACGCGACCGAGAAACTTGCGTAGCTGGCCAGCAGCTGCAGGCCCGGCGCTTCGGAGGGGAAGAACAGCGGCCCAAAGACCAGCGCGGCGGCGGTGCCGTAGATGTAGAAGTCGTAGAACTCGACCGCGGTCCCGACCAGGGAGGCGGCCAAAACCCGCGTGTGTGATACCGGTGCCGACATCGTCATCTACCTCAATTTGTTGCATGAGCCCACGCGGAGGGCGGGGAAATATACGCGATCGCCTCGGGCACCACGACGATGCCCGGAAAAGCGAACGGCTTGCCGGCGCGCAGCAGAGACGAAGCCTAACGCGACACCGCCAGATTCTTTCGCTGCGGGGACTCGATCTGGTCCGGGGTGGTTCAAAAACTTTTTCGCCAGATCCGGCGCTACCGTCGACCGCTGCCGCCTTGGCATTCGCCCCCACCCGCGACACACTCGCCCGTGCGTCTCATCACCACTCATTCGAGGAGCCCCGCATGAAGATCATCCGCCGTGGCAAAGTGCAGAAATACGCCTTCGATAACCGCGACAAACCCTGTTTGCGCGTGAAGCAGGGCGAAGTGTTCCAGGTCGAAACCGACGACGCGCTGAGCGGGCTGATTGCCGACGACAGCGATAATCCGCTGGTGCACCCGATGATCGGGGAGCACGTGGCGAAGCTGCAGCAGTCGTATCCGCCGCTGTACAACCCGGTGGTGGGGCCGATCTTCGTGGACGGCTGCGAAGACGGCGACGTGCTGGCGGTGACCATCGACTGGATCGACCCCTGGCGCTACGGCTTCTCGGGGATTTTGCCCGGCGTGGGGCCGCTGACGGATTCGCTCTCGCGCAGCGACTGCGCGAAACCCAGCGTGCATGTGATCGAGCATCTGCCCGGCCCCAGCGGCCACACGCGCGACGGCACGGCGGTGTATTCCGACAGCCTCTCCTGGCCGCTCGAGCCCTTCATCGGCACGCTGGCGACGGCCTCGCAGCGCGAGGTGTTTACCTCCGTGCTGGGTCAGGGCGCGTTTGGCGGCAATATTGACTGTCGCGATATTTGCGCCGGCCACACCATTTATCTCAACAGCTATAACCGAGGCGGGCTGCTGTACATCGGCGACGTGCACGGCGGTCAGGGCGATACCGAATACACCGGCATCGCGGATGAGACCCGCGCCACGGTGCAGTTGTCCTGCCGGGTGATCAAAAACAAGCGCCTGCCCTGCGTGCGCATCGAGAAACCGGACAGCGTGGTGGCGGTGGGCATCAACCTGCCGATGGAGCAGGCGCTGTACGACGCCACCAACAATCTCATGGCCTGGCTGGAAGAAGACTACGGCGTGCCGGCCAAAGACCTGTACGTGCGCATGTCCTGCGATCCGGCGTTTCGCATTCGCACCTATCAGGTGGTGCGCGCGATGACCCTGCAGCACGTGGTGGGCGCGGAATATCCGAAAGACCGGCTGTTCAATGCGCTGACGAAAAAGAAAGGCGGCAAGAAAACAGCGGCGGGTCGGCGGCCGGTGTGAGGTGACGGACATCGCGGTCGCCTCCGTGGAGGAGGTCCGATGTGTCGGCGCCAACGGCATTCGTGGGAGGGGCTTCGTGCCCTGACTGAGGGTGTGGCTGATTTGGTGCTGGCGTCGCGGCGTTGCCGCTCCCACAAGGGGTCGCGAACTGGATTTGTGGGAGGGGCTTGCTGCTCCGACTGAGGTTGGCGATGACATGGCGCCACAGTCGCGGCGTTGCCGCTCCCACGGGGGGCGCGAACTGGATTCGTGGGAGGGGCTTCCTGCCCCGACTGAGGTTGTCGCTGACTTGGCGCCATAGTCGCGGCGTTGCCGCTCCCACAGGGGATTCAGGGCCTGAGGCCGAATTCGTGGGAGGGGCTTGCTGCCCCGACTGGGGTGTCGATGACTTGGCGCCGTAGTCGCGGCGTTGCCGCTCCCACAGGTGATTCGGGGCCTGAGACCGAATTCGTGGGAGGGGCTTCCTGCCCCGACTGAGGTTGTCGCTGACTTGGCGCCATAGTCGCGGCGTTGCCGCTCCCACAGGTGATTCAGGGCCTGAGGCCGGATTCGTGGGAGGGGCTTGCTGCCCTGACTGAGGTTGTCGATGACTTGGCGCCACAGTCGCGGCGTTGCCGCTCCCACGGGGAGGCGCGAACTGGATTCGTGGGAGGGGCTTCCTGCCCCGACTGAGGTTGTCGCTGACTTGGCGCCATAGTCGCGGCGCTGCCGCTCCCACAGGTGATTCAGGGCCTGAGGCCGGATTCGTGGGGGGGCTTCCTGCCCCGACTGGGGTTGTCGATGACTTGGCGCCATAGTCGCGGCGTTGCCGCTCCCACAGGTGATTCAGGGCCTAAGGCCGAATTCGTGGGAGAGGCTTCCTGCCCCGACTGAGGTTGTCGCCGATTTGATGCTGGCGTCGCGGCGTTGCCGCTCCCACAGGTGATTCAGGGCCTGAGGCCGAATTCGTGGGAGGAGCTTCCTGCCCCGACTGGGGTTGTCGATGACATGGCGCCATAGTCGCGGCGGTGCCGCTCCCACAGGTGATTCAGGGCCTGAGGCCGAATTCGTGGGAGGGGCTTCCTGCCCCGACTGGGGTTGTCGATGACTTGGCGCCACAGTCGCGGCGTTGCCGCTCCCACAAGGGATTCAGGGCCTGAGGCCGGATTCGTGGGCGGGGCTTCCTGCCCCGACTGGGGTTGTCGATGACTTGGCGCCATAGTCGCGGCGGTGCCGCTCCCACGGGAGATCCTGGGTCCAGCGCGACGCGCTACGTCGCCGCGATTCGCGGCTGGCGCCGCAGCCAGGCCAGCCACAGCAAGGCCGCGGCGGCCAGCGCTACCGGCAGCAAGGAACCGATATTCAGCAGCGACCAGCCACTGGAGGTCACCAGCGCGCCGGAGGCGAACGACGTGACCGCCATGGTGGCGAAGACCAGAAAATTGATCGCCGCCTGCCCGCGGTCCTGTTCGGCCGGTTCCCAGGCTTCCAGCGACAGCGTGGTGCTGCCGGTGAAGAGGAAGTTCCAACCCACGCCGAGCAAAAAGAGCGCGCCCAGAAAATTGGCAAACGCGACACCCGCCAGGGCTAGCGCGATGCACGCCAGATTAAGCCCGACGCCCGCGCCCATCACCGGCAGCACGCCGAAACGGCGAATCAGATGTCCGGTAAAAAAGCCCGGCGCGAACATGCCGATCACATGCCACTCCAGCACCAGCGCAGCATCGTCGAAGGGATAGCCACAGCCCTGCATGGCAAGCGGTGAGGCGGCCATCAGGAGGCTCATCACGCCGTAACTGAGAGACGCCGCAGCCGCCGCCACGATGAACACCGGCTGGCGAATGATTTCGCGCAGCGGCCGGCCCGCGGTCGACGGTCCGCGCGCCGCGGGCGGCTCGGGGAAACGAATGAACGCCATCACCCCCATGCCGAGCAGCGCCACCACCGCCAGCGCCAGATAGGCGCCCACAAAGGGCACGGCGAAAAATTCGCGGGTATGCGACGCAAGCCACGGCCCGACCACGCCGCCAATCAGCCCACCGGCCAGCACCATGGAAATTGCCTTGTCGCGATACGCGGTGCTGGCGAGTTGGGTGGCCGCGTAGCGATACAACTGGCCGTTGGCGCTGTAGTAGCCGGCAATCACGGTCGCCAGCAACAGCAGGGGAAACTGCCGCTGCCAGGTGGCGTAGGCGCAGAGCAGGGACGAAAAAATCGCCACCAGCAAGCCGGTCTGAAACGACACCTGCCGCCCGAAACGCCGCTGCGTGCGCGCCACCAGCCCGGTCGACAGCGCACCGCCCACCACATAGCCCATCACCGGAAGCGTCGCCATCCACGCCTTCGGTGCGAGCGACAGGCCCACCAGTCCGTTAATGGCAATGAAGGTGACGTTGTTGGTGAGGAAGAGGCCCTGACAAAGCGCCAATAACCAGAGCTGGCGGTTCATGCGCGAGGTGCCGCGATGGGCAGCGCGCGGCCCACCCGCAAGCCCATCACCGGCAGCGTCGCCATCCTCGCCTTGGGCGCGAGCGACAGGCCCTGACGAAGCGTCAATAAGCAGCGCTGGCGGTTCATGCGTGAATCGTCGCGCGGGTCGTCATCGCACACCGCCGTTCGCCCACGGCACCGCACAGGCCTGCCCCAGCACGATGGCCTCATGCACCGCCACGTTGCCGTGCGGGCCGGCACACCACGAGGGGAACACCACGCTGTAGAGCCCGCTGCCGCCGGCGGTCAGCACCAGCACCTTAGCGGGGTCGCGCACCGCGGGCAGCGGATCGCCGATGCCCATCAGCATTTTGGTGTTGAGCGCGGCGAGGCGGCTGCGCGGGGTGACGGCGCGGGTGGCGAGTTCGCGTTGAATGGCAGCGCGGTCGAGGCCGGCCGCAGTCAGCACGCGCGCGTGGTCGGGGTTCAGCATCACCACCACGGCGGCGGTGCCACCGAGATGCGAGTTGTTGCTGCCGGGATTTGCGATGACCGCGGCGAGTGTCTCCAGCAGACGTTCCGCGCACTGCGGATCATCGGCGTCGCCGGTAAAAAATACGGAGTGCGGGCTTTCGACACCCACCACCGTCACCGCGCTCTCCTCCGCGGCGTAGCCGAGGCTGGTATGCAGCGGCGGCAGCGGCGACGACGCTTCGTCCTCGGCCATGCAGCAGGTGAACTTGGCCGGGCTGCCGTGCAGCGCCATGTCGGATTCGCCCGGACGTGCGCCGCCGATGTTGATCATCGCCAGACGCAGCGCGCGCCCAATGCTGGCATTCGCCCGATGCCCGGGCCCTAACAGACCGTGGCTGTGGGCGAGTCCGCAGGCCGCGCGCGCCGGACCGTTCACAATCACCAACGGCGCGATGCAGTGGGTGGTGGCCTGCATTTCGGAGAGGTCAAACGCCGGTTGGCAAATGGCGCGGCAGGCGGCCAGTACCACCGGGAGATAATCCGGCAAGCAGCCGGCCATGACGGCGGCGACGGCAATTTTCTCCACCGTCGCGACCCCGCCCAGCGGACCCATTTCGCCGATGACGAGGTCCGCATCAAGACCGCCGGCCAGCACCATGCGCGCCACGCGCGGTGCGGTGGGAATGACCACCGGCAGGCCGTCGGTGCAGCGCGCGGCGTGCAGTTGTTCCAGCGCGGCCTCTTCGTCGGCCGCCGACAACAGCGCGCTCATGGGGCACTCAAGCGGGCGATCACGCCCGCTGCGATTTTCTCGGCCAGCGCCTGCATCGCTGCGCGACCGGTGCCGGCCACGGGATGCGGCAGTTCAAAGCGCGGCACCTCGGGCATGCCCGCCGCCTGCGCAACGAAGTTGCCCTGCGCCCAGAAGTCTTCGGTCACAAACGCCAGCGCGGGAATACCAAGGCGGGCCAATGCAATGCCGTCACGCACGGTGCCGGAAGTGCAGCTGCCTCAGTGGCCGTAGGCCGATGCCACCGCCTGACATTCGCCGCTGATTTCGGCCAGCAGCGCGTCGCTGGCGGGAATCGAGGGATTGCCTTTGTTGTATCGCTTGAAGCGCGCCGCCGGCAGCTGCGCGGCGAGCGCCGCCTCCACCGCGTCCAGAAACTCCACCGAGCCCGGAAAGCCGTTGGCCAGCAGGCCAAGCGTCAGGCTTTGCGAGAAATCGGCGGCAAGGCGATAGGGTTCGGGCGCGACCGGCAGGCTGGCGCGCGGGTCGTGATAGTGAATGCTCATGGGCGACTTCCGCAGAGGACAGGCTGCGAGCATAGGCGGGTCGGTGCGGGCTTGGGAAGGCTGGATGTTGAGGATTACCACTCGCCGCGCTGAGGAGATTTGACGGCGCCCTGAACAACGCCTTGGGCGGCTTACTGCCTCTCGGGGTGGTATCGAGAAGCTTGGCGCCAAAGTCGCGGCGGTGCCGCTCCCACAGGTACGGCGCGAACTCGATTGGTGGGAGGGGCTGCCTGGGCCGGATGAGGCTGTGGATGACATGGCGCCATAGTCGCGGCGCTGCCGCTCCCACAGGTACGGCGCGAACTGGGTTGGTGGGAGGGGCTGCCTGCCCCGACTGAGGCTGTCGGTGACATGGCGCCATAGTCGCGGCGGTGCCGCTCCCACGGGGATGCACGAACGGCATGCGTGAGCGGTCAGCGCGGCCGCAAATCTGCCTTATTCCAGCGTCAGATCCCCATACCAGGCCGTTAGCGTTTCGCCGGTGTTATCGCTATCGGTCGCGATCGCGATGCCGGTAATTGGCGGCGGTGCCTCGCCGAATGCGGCGCGAAAATCAGCCGCCAGATCGCGCGTCTCGCTGACCCACTGCCCGACCCGCGCGCTGCCCGACTGCAGCACCATCATGCGCGCCCGATCGGTGTAGGCGTTGGGCAGCACCGTGCCGACGGGTGCGCGGTTGTCCCACACGTAGTTGATCGCCGCGGTGGGCAGCGGCTGGCCGTAGAAGGCTTCGGCCAGCGCAAGCTGCGTGCGGGTCAGCAAGGGCAGTCGCGCGCGCGGGTAGTCGAACAACACGTAGACCCGCGCGGCGTAGTCGTCGCCGGCCTTGGTGCGGAGATCGCCCTTGAGCGGGACGCCGGCGATGCGCCAGCGCCAGGAAAGCCGCTGCGCGTTCGCCAGCGGCGGATCGAAGCGATACACGAGGCCCGACATCGAGGCCTGCGCCTCCGCCTTGACGACCGTCTGACCGTCAACGCTGACCAGGCTGTAATAGGTGTCCGGCGCTTTGGGCGCGGGACGCAGCACGGACCAGCCGGTGATTGCGCCACCCGGTGCCAACGCGGAGAAACGCGGCAAGCCGGGCGCTGCCAACGCGCCCAGTGCCAGCGCGCCAAGCGCGGCGGCTACAGCCTTGGCCGGGCTTCCCATGCGCTCACATGTCGCGCGATGACCACGCGGAAACGCCAGGTCAGCACCACCGCCGCCACACACAGCGCGGTCGCAAGGCCGGCCCAGATGCCATAGGCGCCGAAGCCGAAATGGATGCCCAGTCCCCAGGACAGCACAAAGCCGATGCCCCAGTAAATTGCGCCGTTGATGAGCATGGGAATGCGCGTGTCTTTCATGCCGCGCAGCGCGCCTGCCGCCGCGCTCTGCGTGCCGTCGCCGGTTTGCAGGATCGCCGAAATCCCCAGCAGCGAGGTGGCGAGCGCGGCCACTGCCGCATCACTCGTATAGGCGTGGGCAATCCAGTGCGCGGAGAAAAAGGTCAATAGGCCCACACTGGCCGCGACCGAACCGCAGAGCACGATGCCGGTAATGCCAATGCGCCGCGCGTGCTGCGGATTGCCGGCACCGATGTGCTGGCCAACCAGTACCGCCGTGCCGAAAGCCAGCCCCAGCGGCACCATGAACACCAGCCCCGCATAGTTGAGCGCAATCTGATGCGCGGCGGCGTAGGTCTTGCCCAGCGTGCCCATCAGCAACGCGAGGGTGGTGAAAAGTCCGGCCTGCAACAGGAGCGAGAGCCCGATCGGTCCGCCGAGACCCATGAGGCGTTTCAGCGCCGCAATGTCCGGCCATTCCAGCCGCCGCCAGAGCTGAAAGGCGTGATACACGGGCGAGCGCGACACATGCACCGTGATCAGCGCAAACATCACCCAGTAGGAAATGCCGTTGCCCAAGCCCGAGCCCAGCACGCCCAGCGCCGGCAGACCAAACGCGCCAAACACGAGGCACCAGGTCACTGCCACGTTCACCACCAGCGACACGCCCATCACCACCATGATGGGGATGGTGCGGCCAATGCCTTCGTTCATCTGGCGCATCACGTGATAGAGGTAGCAGCCCGGCACGCCGATGGAGAGTCCGCGCAGATAGCCCTGCGCCAGTTCCACTACGTCGGCCTCGATGCCCAGCCACAGCAGCGGCGCGCTGAGGTGATTGATGAGCAGGATCACCAGCACCGAGATAATCAGCGCCAGCCACACCGCCTGACGCGTGTCGCGGCCAATCTCGAGCAGGCGCCGCGCGCCGTAGTGCTGCGAAACCGTAGGCCCCAGCGCCATGATCACGCCCAATCCGGCGAGAAAACTGCCGATCCAGAGGCTCGAGCCGATCGACAGCGCGGCCAGTTGGGTCGCACCCAGCCGGCCAATCATCAAGGTGTCGGACACATTGACGCCGATGTTGAACAGGTTGTTGAGGATGAGGGGCCAGCCGACCATCACGACCGCAAGCGCGTCGTGACGGAAGCTCTGGAAACTGAACTGGGCAGAGGTAGGGGCATTCACGGGGCGTAGTGTACGGGCTGAAGGCGGTCAGCGGGGCGCGCCCCAAGTTCTTGCCTCGTGCCGTGCAGGCCGCCTTTTTTGGTGCGCGCGGGCCACTTGGCTAGCGCGAGTTCCCTGTGCTGCCCCGCAGCCACCGCCGGCCCTGCTGGCGATCCCGGCGCCACGGGCGCGCTGGCACAGGCCTTGCGATAGCCGGGCATGAGCAAGCCCCCTGCATCGCCCGCCGCCCCAAGTCCGGCCTGGTTTGATTTCAAACAAAGCCTGAAGCCCGCCACGGTGGTGTGGCTGGGGATCGCGGGCGCGGCCATCTTTCTGGGGGCGTGGCAGTGGCTGGGCGTGAGTGGTCAGGTGCCGCGCCAGTTGTTCCCGCCGCCGACCGATGTCGGCGCCGCGCTGTGGCGACTGCTCAACGAAGCCAACTTTGCCGCGGACATCTGGGCCAGTCTGGTTCGCATCATGGTGAGCTTTGCGCTGGCGGCGGCGATTGCCCTGCCGCTCGGCCTGCTGATGGGCTCGTTTGCCGGCGTGGGGGCGTTGCTCAATCCGCTGGTCTCCGCCTTCCGCTATTTGCCGGCTACCGCGTTCATTCCGCTCTTCTTGATGTGGCTGGGCGCGGGCGAATCGCAGAAGCTCGCGCTGCTGCTGGTGGGCGTGGTGTTTTTTCTCATTTCGCTCCTGATGGACAACACGCTGGCCGTGCGCACCGAACTCATCGAAACCGCCCGCACGCTGGGCGCGAGCCGGCGCCAGATCCTGTGGAAAATCGTGCTGCCGGCGAGCTTGCCGGGCTATCTCGACACGCTCCGCCAGATGCTGGCCGTGGGCTGGACCTATCTCGTGGTCGCCGAAATCGTGGCCACCACCGACGGCATCGGCGCGATGATGATGCGCGCCAAACGCTTCGTGCATGTGGACGAAATCATGGCCGGCATTGTCGTCATCGGCGCGCTGGGCGTGATTTGCGACGGCCTCTTCCGGCTGGTCCGCTGGCTGGTCTGTCCCTACCTCAAATACCAACGCTGAGCGCACCCCATGCGGCCGCGTCAATTGCATTCCCCCACTAACGGAGATCGACCATGCCCACTCGCTCACGATTAAGTCGCGCCCTGCGACCGGCGGCTGCCCTGCTGGCGGCCTGCCTGCTGACCGGCCCGGTGGCGGCGGCGGAGAAAGTCCGCGTGTCGCTGTTTTCCTGGCCGGGCTACGGCTTCTGGTTCATTGCCAAGGAGAAGAACCTGGTGCCGGAGATTGATCTGGACATCCAGATTATCGAAGACCCTTACCAGAGCTTCAGTGCGATGGCGGCCGGCCAGCTGGACATCACCAGCAGCACGGTGGAATACGGCCCGATCGCCGCGGAAAAGAAAATCCCGGTGAAGTTTGTCACCTACACCAATCCTTCGATCGGCACGGACAAGATCATCCTCGCACCAGACATCAAGTCGCCGGCCGAACTCAAAGGTAAAAAGGTCGCGGTGATGGAAGGCGGCCTGACCCAGATCTACATGGGCATTTGGCTGGAACGGAACGGACTCAAGTTCAACGACGTGCAGTACGTGAACGTCATCATGGACGACGCGGTGGGCGCGATGGTCAGCGGCCAGGTGGCGGCCGGCGAACTGTGGGAACCGTTTGCCAGCAAGGTGCTGCAGAACCTGAAGGGCTCGCGCTACGTCACGACCTCGGCCGAGCCATTCTGGAAAGGCAACGCACTGCTGGGCGACGGCATGTACATGACCGAGGCCATGATCAAGGACAAGCCGGCCGTGGCCGGGCTCGCGATGCAGGCCTACTTCAAGGCGGTGGCGTACTGGAAAGCGCATCCGGCCGAGGGTAATGACATCATCGCCAAGGGCTTGAAGTTTGGCGTGCCGGATGTGGAGCTGGTGATCGGCAAGGACGGCGTGCCTTTCGACGGCGGGATCTGGGTGTTCAACCTGGACGAGGCCGCGCGATTCATGCGCGTGAAAGACGGCCCGGTGCCGATGGGCGGCCCGAACGGCATTCAGGATCACTGGAAGCTCACCAACGAATGGTGGATCAAGTTCGGGCTGATGAAGGAAACCCTGCCGCCCGAAGCCGGTGTTGAACTGGGCCCGCTGAAAGCGGCCGTCGCGGCGATGCCGTGATCGACTGGCGCGCGGAGGACAAGCAGATGTCAGCTGCCGCAGGCAGGGCCGACGCTGGCGCCGCTCCGCGCGCCGATTTCCTGAAAATAGAACACATCTGCAAGGACTATCAGCGGCGCGGCGCGCCGCCCTTGCGGGCAATTGAAGACGTGTCGTTTGAGGTCACCGAGCGCGAAATCTGCGTGTTGCTGGGACCTTCCGGCTGCGGCAAATCGACGCTGCTGCGGATGGTCGCTGGCCTCGACCAGCCGAGCAGCGGCCAACTGCTGCTGGCCGATGAACCCATCCGCGGCCCAGGTCGGGATCGCGGCATGGTGTTTCAGTCCTACACCTCGTTTCCCTGGCTGACGGTGCGGCAGAACGTGGAGTTTGGTCTGCGCGTCAACGGGGAGTCTTTGGCCATCAAGGAAGGCACGGCGGATTATTTTCTCGACCGTGTGAAGCTGACCGCCTTTGCCGACGCCTATCCGGAGCAACTCTCCGGGGGCATGCGTCAACGCGTGGCGCTGGCCCGTGCGCTCGCGACTTATCCGCGACTGTTGCTGATGGATGAACCCTTCGGCGCGCTGGACGCCGAAACCCGCTGGCAGATGCAGGAACTGCTGCTTGAAGTGGTCAGCAAGGAAGCCATGACCGTTGTGCTGGTCACGCACGATATCGACGAAGCGCTGTTCCTGGGCGATCGCATTGTCTTCCTCTCGCGCCATCCCGGCCGCGTGAAGGAAATCCTCAAACCTGATTTCAAACAGGGGCAGCGGCTGACGACCAAGGAAGCGCTGTACGACTCACCCGGCTTTCACGACGTCTCGAAGCATGTGATTCACCTGATGCGCGAGGAAGGCGCCTCGCACTGAGCGGCCCATGGGCGGCGGGCGAGTCGCGCTTTCGGTGAAGATTACGCCGGGATTTCGGGCGAGGTGAATGGTAAGCCTTGACGGCGATACGAAGTCCCACCACCGGCATCAGTCGTCATCGCGAATCTTTCGTGGGAGCGGCAGCGCCGCGACACCAGCGGCAAGTCGGCGATAACCCGAGTTGGGACAGGCCGCCTCTCCTGCGCACGCTGCTCGAGGTCGCCCCCTGTTTCTGTAGCGCCCGGTGGACCCCAACGAGAATTGGCGTTTGCGCCCGGCGTTTTGGCGGCGCACGCGCCGCTCCTTCAGTCGTGGGTCGGTGATCTCCCCCCCGACAAGGCAATCGACGCCGCCTAGCTCGGCCCCACTTTCGGCACTGCCGCCAGCAGCGTCTGGGTATAGGGATGTTGCGGAGCGAAGAGGACCTCGTTCACCGCGCCCTGCTCCACAATTTTCCCCCGATGCATCACCGCCACGCGATGCGCAATGCGCGCGACCACGCCCAGATTGTGGGTGATGAAAACATAGGCGAGGCCCATGCGCTGCTGGAGATCTTCCAGCAGTTCGAGGATCTGCGCCTGCACCGAAACGTCGAGCGCGCTGGTTGGCTCGTCGCACACGATCAGTTCCGGCTCGACCGCCAGCGCGCGCGCAATACACAGGCGCTGTCGCTGGCCGCCCGAAAACTCGTGTGGATAACGCCGCGCGTGCCCCGGCAGCAGCCCAACCTGCTCCAGTAGCGCCGCCACGCGCGCCTCGCGGGCCGCGCGGTCGCCGCCTACGCCCTGCGCCACCATGCCTTCCTGCAGGATTTCCGACACCTGCAGGCGCGGATTCATCGCGGCATAAGGGTCCTGAAAAATCATCTGCAGCTGACGTCGTCGACGCCGCAGGGCTTCGCGGTCCAGCGTGGCCAGATCTTCGCCCTGATGCAGCACTTGCCCGGCCGTCAGCGGCAGCAGGCGCAGGATGCCGCGCCCCATGGTGGTCTTGCCGGAGCCGGACTCGCCCACGATGGCCAGCGTCTCGCCACGGCGCACGTCCAGCGAAACACCGTCGACGGCTTTCATCTGGTCTACGGTGCGGCGGAAAATCCCGCGCTTGATCGGAAAATGGACTTTCAGCTCGCGTACTTCGAGCAGCGGCGCGCCGTCGATAACCGGCGCGGCAGCGCGGGGCTCGAGTCGCGGCAGCGCGGCGAACAATGCTTGCGAATACGGATGCTGCGGCTCGCGATAGAACTGCTCGCGCGCTGCGGTTTCGACGACCTTGCCGGCCTGCATCACCGCCAGCCGGTCGGCAACCGCGTAGGCCACACCGAGGTCATGGGTAATGAACAGCATGCCCATGCCGCGCCGCGCCTGCTCGGCTTTCAGCAGCGCCAGCACCTGCGCCTGCACGGTGACGTCGAGCGCGGTGGTTGGCTCGTCGGCGATGAGCAGATCGGGTTCGGCAGCCAGCGCAATTGCGAGCATCGCGCGCTGCTTCATGCCGCCGGAAAATTGATGCGGATATTCGCCCGCGCGGCGCTCCGGGTCGGGAATGCCAACCGCTGCCAGCGCATCCACCACCCGCTGCTGGCGCACCCGGCCGCGCAGCCCCAGGTGCCAGCCCAGCACTTCGCCGATCTGGTCGCCCACCGTCATGACCGGATTGAGCGCGACCTGCGGTTCCTGAAACACATACCCAATGCGCGCGCCACGCACCCGGCTCATTTCGCGTTCTGTCAGACGAAACAGATCCTCACCCGCCAGCAGTACGCGGCCGTGCGTCACCCGTGCGGCCGGCGGCAAAAGTCGCACCACGGAGAGCGCCGTCAGCGATTTGCCGCTGCCGGACTCGCCCGCCAGCACCAGGGTTTCGCCACGCGCCAGCGTAAGCGAGAGGTCGTCGATGGCGGGCGTGCCGCCAAAGCCAACCGTCAGGTTCTCGATGCGGAGCAAGGGATCAGTCACGGGCGTTGGGCTCCGGCGTCGTAGACGTGGCAAGCGCGTCGCGGGCGCGCGGGTCAAAGGCCGCGCGCACCGCGTCGGCGAACAGATTGGCGGCCAGCACCAGCCCGAACATCCAGACCAGCGCCGCGGCCAGCGACCACCACACGGCGGGCTGACGCGCCAGTTCAAGCCGCGCGGCGTTGATCATATTGCCCCAGGACTCCATGCCGGGGTCAACGCCAATGTCGATGTAGGTCAGTGCCGCTTCGGCCAGCACCAGCCCGCTGAAATCGAGCACGGTGGCAATGATCACGATATGCATGACGTTCGGCAGCAGATGCCGCCAGAGGATGGTAACGCCGCGCACGCCCAGCGCTTCTGCCGCGCGGACAAATTCGCTTTCGCGCAGCTTCAGCGCCTCCGCCCGCAACAAACGGCACAGCCCGGTCCAGCTGGTGATGCCAAGAATGGCGCAGAGCGCGAGCAGGCGTAGGTCCGAGCGCACCACAATCGAGGTGAAGGCCTCGGCGTGGCGGGTCATGGCAGCGTCCAGCAGGAGCGCGCTGGCGGCGACCAGCAAGACGCCCGGGATCGAGGCCAGCGTGGTGTAGAGGTACTGCACGATGTCGTCCACCAGCCCCCGCCAGTAGCCGGCGGCGATGCCCAGCGCGAGCGCAAACGGCAGCGTGATGAGGGTGGTGAGCGTGCCGATCAGCAGACCGGTGCGAATGCTCTTCAGCGACTGATAAAGCACATCCGTCCCGACCTTGTCGGTGCCAAACACGTGATAGCGCAGTGCGAGCACGCCGAGCGCGCCGACCAGCGCGCCGACCGCTAGCAGCGTGACGGCGGCGGCGGTGGCCGCACGGTCGTCTGCCCGTGCGCGCCACCAGCCGGGCCACAGCAGTTGCGTGAGCAGCAGGCCGAGCAGCACGCCACCCGCAGCGCCCAGGGCACCGCGCTTCAGGATGTCGACGCCGCGGGCCGAGTCATCCTGCAGATGCGCGCCGCCATGGACGAGGCGCGGAAACTCTCGGCGCATGCTGCCATCGGGCTGCAGGCGGCTTTCACGGTCAAAAGCGACCAGCGCAAAAGGCGCGGAATAGCTGGTTTCGGTGCCCTCGCGGAGCGGCGTCACGGCCAGATCGAGCAGGCTAAGCGGCTCGCGGGTCGCGTCTTTGCCCGCCGCTTCGGTCGGCAGAAAGTGGATGGAGTCGAGGAGCGCGACGCCCACGTGCAGCAGCAGAATAACCGCCGCCGCCATCGCCACCGGCTGCTGCCGCACCCGCTGCCAAGGCGCGCGGAGATGCAGGGCGCGCCGCGCCGACCAGGCGTAGGCCGCGGCTAGCGTCAGCACGCCCCACAGCGCGAGATCGGTCAGCAAAAACACGGGCGTCATTGCGCTACTCCAGCCGCACGCGCGGGTCGACCAGCACGTAGGACAGGTCGGTTAACAGCAGGCCGACGATGTAGAGCAGCGAGCCCAGAAAGACCATCACGCGCACGGCGGCAAAGTCCTGCGCCTGCAAGGCTTCGATGGTGTAGCTGCCAAGGCCGGGAATGGCGAAGAACGCCTCGGTGATCAGCGCGCCCATGAAGAGCGATGGCAGCAGCACCACCACGCCCGTCAGCACCGGAATGAGCGCGTTGCGCAGCACATGCGCCCACATCACCAGCCCATCGGGCAGGCCTTTCGCACGCGCCGTGCGCACATAGTCTTTGCCCAGTTCTTCGAGCAGCAGCGCGCGATACCAGCGCACCATGCCACCCAGCCCGGCGAGCACGCTGACCAGCACCGGCAGCAGCACAAAGCGCGCGACCTCAAGGCCGTCGCCGTAGCCCGAGATCGGTGCGATACGCCACAGCTTGGCCAGCAGCCACTGGCCACCGATGATGTAGAAGAGGCCAGAGATCGACATCATCCCGACGCAAATCACCCCGCCCCAGAAGTCGAGTCGCGAGCCGGCGAGCCAGGCAAACACCAGCGCCGCGCTCAAGGCGCAGCCGAGACCCAGCAACAGCGACGGCAGGGCTATTACCAGACTCGGCCACATGCGCTGGCGGAGATCTTCGCTGATATCGCGCCCCGCATCCGACTTGCCGAAATCGAAGGTAAAAAGCCGCTGCGTGCTGTCGAAGAAAAGCGTATCGGTGAGCTTAGCGCTGCCCGCTTGCGCGGCATGCCAGAACACCGGCCGGTTGTAGCCGCGGTCGGCCTTCCACTGCTCAATCGCCTCCTGCGTGACGCGCCGGTTGCCGAGTTGCATGCGGGCCATGTCGTCTGGCGTGTTCACCAGAAAAAAGAGCGCAAAGGTCAGCACGTTCACACCCAGCAGTATGGGTATGGCGTACAGCAGCCGACGGACGAAATAGGCAATCATGCGAGCCGCGCCTGCTGTCGTTTGCGCCAGCTGCGACGCGCCAGCCAGCCCGTGATGAGGAGCGCCGCGCCCAGCGTCCACACGGGCCACCAGACGGGGGCGTTCCATTCGCGGCGCAGGGTCGCTCGGCGGGCGGCATCGATGCGCCGATATTTGAGCGTGTTACGCGCCATCAAATTGGGCTTCACGTTCTTCACCCACTGATGCGCCAGCGCATAGGCCTGCGGGTGCGTGCCCCATAGCCAGGGCGCGTCGTCGCGAACAATGGCCAGCATCTGCTTGACCAGCGCCTGCCGCGCGGGGCCAGACGGCATGCCGCGCATGGTCACAAACAGCCGGTCGAACTCGGGATTGCTGTAGTTGCTGGCATTCTCGCCCTGATGCGCCACCTTGCCGTTGGGGCCATAGAGCAGAAACAAAAAGTTTTCCGGATCCGGATAGTCGGCATTCCAGCCCCAGGCGTAAATCTGCGCACTGCCGTGCTGCATCTTGTCCTGGAAGCGGTTGTAGTCGGTCAGCCGGATGACCAGCCGCAGGCCGAGTTTCGCAAACTGCTTGCGGTACCAGTTGAAGAGCGGCTTGGCATCGGGGCCGGCGGCTGCGGCGTCGAAGTTAAGCGTCAGCGCCTCGCCGGTTGCGGGGTCCTTGCCACCGGCATAGCCCGCCTCTGACAGCAGCGCCTGCGCCGCCGCCAGCGGCTTGCGGACCGCGCGGCCCTGCTGCCAGTCGTAGACCACCGGATTAATCCCCGCCTCACCGTCTTCGAAGCCAAAAATGCCCGGCGGGATTGGGCCCTGCGCGGGCACACCGCGTCCGTTGCTGAAGATGGAAATCATCTCCTCGACGTCGACCGCGATAGAGAGCGCCTGCCGCAGTTTTCTCGCGCGCTCGCTGGCACCGCCGACCACCGGGTCCAGCATGTTGAAGCCGATGTAGCTGGTCGAGGTTTGGGTGGTCACCGCAAGGCGCAGTTTGCGCGCCTGCATCTCGGGCGTCAGTTCGACGCTGCCGTCGGGCGCGATGCGCACGGCCTGATCAAAGCCGTCAGGGGCGATGGGCGAGGCGTCGAAATAGCCCTGAAGGAATTTGCTCCACTCCGGAATATCTTCTTTTTCCAGCTGGAAATGCACGGCATCGAGCAGTGGCAAGGACTGCCCGGCATCGGCCAGCAGGCCAGCCTCGGCATCATCCGGCGCGCCTTCGGCCGGATAGGTCTCGTGCTTGAAGTTGGGATTGCGGCTCAACACCATCCGCCGGTTGGGATTGTTTTCAGTCAGCATGAACGGACCGGTGCCGACGGGGTGCCAGTCCAGCGAGAGATTGCGTTCGGCCATGCCGGGCTGCGCGTAGAACTGGTCCGCCTCCCAGGGCACTGGCGCAAAAAACGGCATCGCCAGCCAGTAGACGAACTGCGGGTATTTTTCGGTCAATTCGATTTCAAGCGTGTAGCGGTCGATGACCCGTGCACCGTCCAGTTCAAGCTCGCGCAAATCGGGCACGGTTGGCGCCTTCTCCAGCGCAGTCTGTAGCGCCGTGAGGCCTTTGATGTATCTGCCCATGAACGAGACGATCGGCGAGTGCAGCCGCGGATCGGCAAGTCGCTTGATTTGATAGACGTAGTCGGCCGCTTCGAGCTCGCGCGTGCCGGTCTGCGGAAAGTCGGCCAGCGTTTTGAACGGTGTGGGCAGGCGCGCCGCCGGGCCATGGTAGCGGTAGGCCTGGTCGGCGCCACGGGCAAAGGCCGGATGCGGCTGAAACTGGATGCCGGGCTGGATGCTGATTCGGTAGACGACTCGTTTCACCTGCTCGTCCGGCGCGTCATCGGGTAGCCGCTTGCCCGCGGCATCGAAATACTGCGGCGCCGGCACCGCGGTGGCGGTCAGCGGCGCGAGCACATAGGGGCGCTTAAGAAAGTGGTACTGGACCAGCGGTTCGTAGATCTGGGCAATGATCGCGGCTTCGTTTTCGCTGTAGGACGAAGTGGGATCAAGATGCTTGGGTCGCTCCTGAAAGGTCGTGTACAGGATCGCGCGGCCTGCATCTGCCGCCGGGTAGGGGTCGTTCAAGGCGCGCTCACCGCAGCCGGTGAGGCTCAAGAGCAGCAGGGGCACCCATCGCCATCGGGGGCGGGTTCGACTCGCTGCGGGCTGCGGCACGGGTGGCCCCAAGAGGATGCCTTCAGAGTTATAAAGCGCTGATCGACACTGTACACTCTGGCCACATTTGAAGGCAGCAACGCCGCGTCTGGAGGAGCACAGCATGGGTATTTTGGAAGGCAAGAAAGCGCTGATCGTCGGCGTGGCCAGTAACCGATCAATCGCTTGGGGCATCGCGCAGGCCATGCGCCGTGAAGGCGCCGAACTCGCATTCACCTATCAGAACGAGCGCCTGCGTTCGCGGGTCGAAGACTTCGCCGCCGAATGTGGTTCGGAAATCGCGCTGCCCTGCGAAGTGGCGAGCGACGAAGAAATCCAGAACCTGTTCCAGAAACTCGACGACTACTGGGACCACCTCGACATTCTGGTTCACTCGGTGGCCTATGCGCCGCGCGAAGAGCTGGCCGGCGGCTATCTGGACTCCGTTACACGCGAAGGCTTTCGCGTGGCGCACGACATCAGTTCCTACAGCTTCGCCGCGCTCGGCAACGCCGCGCGCCCGATGATGAAAGGCCGCAACGGCTCGATGTTGACGCTGAGCTATCTGGGCGCGGTGCGCACCATGCCCAGCTACAACGTGATGGGGCTGGCGAAGGCAAGTCTGGAAGCGAACGTGCGCTACATGGCGGAAAGCATCGGTCCGGAAGGCATTCGCGTGAATGCGATTTCCGCAGGCCCAATCAAGACGCTGGCCGCCTCGGGCGTGAAAGATTTGCGGAAGTTTCTCGACTTCGTCGAGAAGGTATCGCCACTCCGCCGGAACGTGACCATTGAGGAAGTGGGCAACGTCGCCGCCTTCCTGTGCTCCGACATGGCCTCTGCCGTGACGGGCGAAGTGACCTACGTGGACTGCGGCTACAACATCATGGGAGCGGGCGGCGTCTACGCTTAAACGCCGCCCGGGCGGGCGCGGTTACAGGACCTTGGGATAGGTCTTGACCGCGCCGGTCTCGCGCAACTGCGTGGTGTAATCGCGCCAGGCAGCCATCATACGGACGCGCTCGGTGTCGCGCTGAATAACATCGAGCTTGCGCCCTTCAAGCGTCTCGGCCTTCGGCAAATCAAGATTCGATACCAGCACGACGGCGTAGGAGCCGGTGCCCAGCATCTGGCCGAAATAGCTGCTCGCGCCGGCATCTTTCAGCGCAACGCGGAACGCTGCCCGCGCCAGCGCACGGTTCAGATCGGCCGACTCCCGATTCGCGCCCTTCACCACCACCCATTCCAGTTTTTCGGCCGCCATCAGGGCATCAACGGCCTCACCCTTCTGCAATCGGGCGACCAGCGCATCGCCGCGCGCCTGGGCGGCATCGCGCGCCTTTTGCTGACGCAGCTGCTCGGTGACGGTGTCTTTCAGATCTGCCAGCGAGGGCACTTTGGAGGGCTCGTGCGTGGTCACCCGCAGCGCGACCAGTCGGGTCGAGCCGATTTCAATCGGGGCGGTGGCCAGACCCTCGTTCAAAACTTCGGGCTCCCAGACCGCGCTCGCCACGCCAGCAGAGAAACGGGTGGTCAGGGCATCGCGCGTCGACAGGCCCAAGGTAGCCGGCTTCAGATTGAGTTGCTCGCCGGCCGCGCTGAGCGAATCCGGGTGCTCGTTGACGGCATCGGTGAATTGCTCGGCACGTTCAAAGAAAAGGGTTTCGGCTTGTTCGGTGCGATAGGCCGCTTCGACATCCGCCTTGGCGTCGGCAAAGGGTTTGAGCCCACCAGGACGAGCCTCTTTCACGCGAATGATGTGAAAGCCGAAATCGGTACGTATCGGTTGGCTGAGTTCGCCAACTTTCAGCGCGAACGAGGCCTCTTCAAATTCTGGCGCCATCACGCCGCGCGGGAAAAACCCGGTGGCGCCGCCCTCGGCCTTCGAACCAACGTCGTCCGAGGCCTCGCGCGCGACCTGCTCGATGGTCTGGCCGCCGGCGGCGATCAACGCGCGCAAGGTCTCGGCCTTGAGCTTGGCGGCAGCCACTTCGGCCTCCGGCGCGTTGCGCTTCACGCGCACCAGCACGTGATTGACGCTGCGCTCCTCGGGCGCGGTGTACTGCGCTTTGTGGGCTTCGTAGTAATCGTTGAGCGCGCTTTCTTCTACTTTGACTTCAGACTTGAGGTCTTCGAGTTTCAGTTCGATGAACTCGACCGCGACCATCTCGGGCGTACGGAACGACTCTTGATGGGTATCGTAGAACTTGCTGAGCTCTTCATCGGTGACCGTGACCGATGCCGGCTCGGCCGGTTTGATCATGGCGTAAGCCACATCGCGTTTCTGATCGAGCAGCTGCGCCAGTTCCTCGGCCTCGCCTTTCAGCGAGAAGGCCGACAGGGAGACACCGGCGCGCAGCTGCTGCTGGGCCAGATCAAGCCGGACCTGCTTTTCAACGCCTGCTTCGCTCAAACCCATGCTCTGGGCGATCTGCTTGAAGCGGTCGGCGGAGAATTTGCCGTCGACCTGAAAAGCCTCGGCGTTGGCGATGAACTGGGTGATCTGCTCGTGTGACAGACGCAGGCGGGACTGGTCAATCAGCTGGTGGACGAGGCGCTCATCGATCAGCGCATCCAGCGCTTTTTGCTTGGTGCTTTCCTGCGTCCAGAGGTCCGCGTCAAATTCGGCGCCCTGCTCGCTCTGGGCTCGCGAGCGCATGCGATCGAAGGATTTTTGAAAATCCGCCAGCGGAATCTCTTCGCCGTTGACCTTGGCCACGATGACTTGCTGGGCCGCGCTGATGTACGACTCGATGCCCCACAGCAGGAAAGTAAGGCAGAGCAGGCTGATGATGGCGATCGCCACCAGCCCTTTAGCGCGCTCACGGATAAATTCCATCATGCGGACCACACCTCACGACTTGGCGGCACACCCCGCGGCCGCCGGGGCCATGCGCGCATGTTGAATTATCAGAACTGGATAGTTGCCAAGTTCAAGGCGCCGCGGGGACCCGCGGCGCCGTCACTTAGATTTGGCGGAGTGGACGGGGCTCGAACCCGCGACCCCCGGCGTGACAGGCCGGTATTCTAACCAACTGAACTACCACTCCATTGACCTTCTTCTGGTGGGTGCTGAGGGGTTCGAACCCACGACCTTCGCCGTGTAAAGGCGACGCTCTTCCGACTGAGCTAAGCACCCGAAGGGAGCGCTACTTTAGTAGATCCTTTAGCCCTTTGCCAGATTTGAATGCAGGGATTTTGCTTTCGGCGATCGCGAGCGCTTCACCCGTCTTCGGATTGCGTCCGGTGCGGGCCGGGCGAGTCTTGACCTGGAAGGTGCCGAAGCCCGCAAGCGCCACGGAATCGCCGGCAGCCAGGGCCTTCCCGATCGCGGCCAGCGTTGCGTCAACGGCGCGTGCGGCGGCCATTTTGCTGAGGTCGGCGGAATCCGCGACAGCGTCGATAAGATCAGATTTATTCATGCAATGTCCTCATGGGAACCATTGGTTCCAGTTTAAAAAATACATTTTTGACGGCGCGCGCCGAGGCGCGCGGCGTCACCATAGGTACTCAGTGTGGCCGAATCGCGTCCTGCTCGCCCGACTCCTCCGCCACCGCCGGCGCTGCCTCCTCGTAGGAGGCGGGCAAGGGTTCGGGCATGCGCTGGAGTGCCAGCGTGAACACTTCGTCGATCCATCGAACTGGCTTGATCTCAAGGCCCTGTTTGATGTTCGCCGGGATCTCTTTCAGCTCACGCTCATTCTCTTGTGGAATCGCGACCGTCTTGATGCCGCCACGCAGGGCCGCAAGCAATTTTTCCTTCAGGCCACCGATGGGCAGCACTTCGCCGCGAAGGGTAATTTCGCCCGTCATCGCCACATCGGCGCGGACCGGAATGCCTGTCAGCGCGGAGACCAGCGCAGTACACATGCCAACGCCGGCACTCGGGCCGTCTTTGGGCGTGGCTCCTTCCGGCACGTGGAAGTGCACATCATAGTGACGATAGAAATCCGGCTTGATGCCGAGCGTTGCCGCCCGACTGCGGATGACGGTCAAGGCTGCCTTGATCGACTCCTGCATCACGTCACCAAGACGCCCGGTGTAGGTTTCCTTGCCCTTGCCGGCAACCACCACGGCTTCAATGGTCAGCAGGTCGCCGCCGACCTCGGTCCAAGCCAGACCGGTCACCTGCCCTACGCGGTCTTCTTCTTCGGCGCGTCCGAAACGGAAACGCTTCACGCCAAGGTATTTTTCCAGCAGCTTCGGATTGACCGTGATGAGCTTTTCAGCCGGCTTCTGCAGCACCTGCTTGACCACTTTGCGGCAGAGATTGGCAATCTCCCGTTCCAGACTGCGCACGCCCGCTTCGCGGGTGTAATAGCGAATGATGTCGCGCAACGCGGCCTCGTTGACCGCAAGCTCGGACGGCTTGAGACCATTGGCCTCAATCTGTTTCGGCAGCAGGTATTTCTGCGCGATGCTGACCTTCTCGTCTTCGGTGTATCCGGCAAGCCGGATGACTTCCATGCGGTCGAGCAGCGGTCCAGGAATGTTGAGGCTGTTGGCGGTGGTGACGAACATCACATCCGACAGGTCGTAATCCACTTCCAGATAGTGATCGTTGAAGCTGGTGTTCTGTTCAGGGTCCAGTACCTCCAGCAGCGCGGAGGCCGGATCGCCACGAAAATCCATCGCCATCTTGTCGACTTCGTCGAGCAGGAAAAGCGGGTTCTTGGTGCCGACCTTGGCCAAGTTCTGTAGCACCTTGCCGGGCAGCGAGCCCACATAGGTGCGACGATGACCGCGAATCTCGGCTTCATCGCGCACGCCGCCCAGCGACATCCGCACGAACTTGCGGTTGGTCGCCCGCGCGATCGAGCGCCCCAGCGAGGTCTTGCCGACGCCCGGCGGCCCCACGAGGCAGAGAATCGGGCCCTTCATCTTCTTCACGCGCTGCTGAACCGCGAGGTACTCGAGAATGCGTTCCTTGACCTTCTCCAGACCGTAGTGGTCTTCGTCGAGCACTTCTTCGGCCTTGACGATGTCGGTGCTGATTTTTGAGCGCGTCTTCCACGGCACATTCAGCATCCAGTCGATGTAGTTGCGCACCACCGTGGCTTCAGCGGCCATGGGCGACATCATCCGCAGCTTTTTCAACTCCGCTTCGGCGCGCTTGCGTGCTTCCTTGGTCATGCCGGCGCGCTTGATGCGTTTGGCGATTTCATCGAATTCGTTGGTGCCGTCTTCCAGATCGCCCAATTCGCTCTGAATGGCCTTCATTTGCTCATTCAGGTAGTACTCGCGCTGGCTCTTCTCCATCTGCTTCTTGACCCGCCCGCGCAGGCGTTTTTCCACCTGCAGCAGGTCAATTTCGGTTTCCAGCATCAGCAGCAGCTGGTCCAGTCGCTCGCGCAGATCAACCAGCTCCAGGATTTTCTGTTTGTCCTGGATTTTGATCGACATATGGGCGGCCACGGTGTCCGCGAGGCGCGAGGCGTCATCGATGCTCGCCAGCGAGGAAATGATTTCCGGCGGCACTTTCTTGTTCAGCTTCACGTACTGGTCGAACTGATTCATCAGCGACCGCGTGAGTACTTCCATTTCGCGCTCCGACGCCGGCACGGAGTCGAGCAGTTCGGTCTCGGCGGCAAACATGTAGCCGAGGTCCTCAAACGTCCGGACCCGCGCACGCTGCACGCCTTCAACGAGGACCTTGATGGTCCCGTCGGGCAGCCGCAGCAGCTGCAGGATGTTGGAGATCGTACCGATCTCGTGGATGTCCTGCGGGCGCGGGTTATCGTCCGCCGCGCTGCGCTGGGCCACCAGCAAAATCTGTTTGGTTTCGTCCATGGCGCGCTCAAGCGCTTTGATGGACTTGTCGCGCCCCACGAACAGCGGGATGACCATGTGGGGATAGACCACCACATCACGCAGGGGAAGCACAGGGATCAGCGTCGAACTGGTACTCATGGGCACATGTCCTCAATGATGGTCCGGCGAATGGCCGAACGCAGTTCAGGGGATGCGGCGCGCGCTGACACGCACCAGAGCGCTACCGTCAAGGTAGCGTCCTCGTTAGGAGATGCTGAGGGGATCAGCAATTAAAGGCAACTCAGTCAGCGGCGGCTTTGGGAATGTCGGCGCCTTCATAGATGATGAGGGGCTTGGACTCGCCGTTGATGGCGGATTCGTCGACCACGACTTTCGACACGTTGTTCAGCGAGGGCAGGTCGTACATCGTGTCGAGCAGGTTGGCCTCCAGGATGGAGCGCAGACCGCGGGCGCCGGTCTTGCGCTCAACCGCCTTGCGGGCCACTGCGCGCAGGGCGTCTTCACGGAACTCGAGCGCGCAGCCTTCCATCTCGAACAACTTGCCGAACTGCTTGGTCAGCGCGTTGCGCGGTTCGGTCAGGATTTGCACCAGCTGGTCTTCGTGCAGTTCGTCGAGTACGGCCACCACCGGGAGACGGCCCACGAACTCGGGAATCAAACCGTAGCGGATGAGATCTTCCGGCTCGACCTGGTGCAAGGTTTCGGTCGCTGTCTTGCGCGTGTCCTTGCTTTTCACTTCGGCCGAGAAACCGATCCCGCCCTTCTCGGAGCGATCGCGGATGATTTTCTCCAGCCCCGCGAAAGCGCCACCGCAGATGAACAGGATGTTGGAGGTGTCGACCTGCAGGAACTCCTGTTGCGGGTGCTTGCGACCGCCCTGCGGCGGCACCGAAGCGATAGTGCCTTCGATGAGCTTCAGCAGCGCCTGCTGCACGCCCTCACCCGACACGTCGCGCGTGATCGAGGGGTTATCGCTCTTGCGCGAAATCTTGTCGATTTCGTCGATGTAGACGATGCCGGTCTGGGCTTTCTCTACGTCGTAATCGCACTTCTGCAGAAGCTTCTGGATGATGTTCTCGACGTCCTCGCCCACATAGCCCGCTTCGGTCAGCGTAGTGGCATCGGCAATCGTGAAGGGCACGTTGAGCAGGCGCGCCAGCGTTTCCGCCAGCAGCGTCTTGCCGCTGCCGGTCGGGCCGATCAGCAAGACGTTACTTTTCGCGAGTTCGACATCGCCCTGCTTCACCCGGCTCTCGAGGCGCTTGTAGTGGTTGTACACCGCCACCGCCAGAATCTTCTTGGCGTGCGGTTGGCCGATCACGTACTCGTCGAGGATGTTGCGGATTTCGTGCGGCACCGGCAGCTTCGAGCCGCCCGCCGCGCCCGACTTGTCCTGAATTTCTTCGCGGATGATGTCGTTGCAGAGTTCAACGCACTCATCGCAAATGAAAACCGAGGGCCCAGCGATGAGCTTGCGCACCTCGTGCTGGCTCTTGCCGCAAAAGGAGCAGTACAACAGACGGTCGTTATCGCCGCCCTTGGAGTTCTTGCCATCGCTCATGGCCGATTCCTCATCACTAGTTCTTGCATAGCCCCCGCACCGGCCTCAGGCGCCGCAGCGCCAATCAACGGGTGCCTCAGGGCAGTTTGATAGATTCGCGGGTGCTGAGCACCGCATCGATGATGCCGTATGCCTTCGCGTCTTCGCCGCTCATGAAGTTATCGCGGTCGGTATCGGCAGCGACCTTTTCGACCGTCTGGCCGGTGTGCTTGGACAGGATGTCGTTCAGGCGGTCGCGGGCTTTCAAAATTTCGCGCGCGTGGATGTCGATATCCGTGGCCTGACCGGAAAAGCCACCCAGCGGCTGATGGATCATTACCCGCGAGTGCGGCAGGCAGTAGCGCTTGCCGGCGGCGCCGGCGCACAGGAGCAAGGCGCCCATGCTGGCCGCCTGCCCGATGCACAGCGTGCTGACCTGCGGCTTGATGAACTGCATGGTGTCGTAAATCGCCATGCCAGCCGTCACCGACCCGCCAGGCGAGTTGATGTAAAGGTTGATGTCTTTATCCGGGTTTTCCGATTCCAGAAACAGCAGCTGGGCCACGATGACGTTCGCCATGTAGTCCTCAACCGGTCCGACCAGAAAAATCACCCGCTCCTTCAACAGTCGGGAGTAGATGTCGTAGGCCCGTTCGCCCCGGGCCGACTGCTCGACCACCATCGGGACTAGGTTAAGTGCGCGAATTTCTTGGGTATTCATTTGGTTGGAACCGCTGTTTTGCCGGCTTATTCCGGGCTTTGTTCCTGAGCCCGAGTCTGCCCCGGATTCATCAGATCGTCAAACGAGACGGACTCGTCAGACACGTTGGCTTGCGCCACCAGCCAGTTCACCGCTTCTTCTTCGATGCACATGGCTTCGACTTCCTGCAGGCGGCCCGGCTCGCTGTAATACCAGCGCACAAAGGCTTCCGGCTGCTCGTAGCTGGCGGCCATCGATTCCACCATCGCACGGACCTTGGCCGGCGTGGCCTGCACGCCCGAGGTGCGGATGACTTCTGCCATCAACAGGCCGCGCTTCACGCGCTCCTGCGCCTGCGGCGCGAACAGCTCGGGGCCGGGATGTCCGACGCGATCCGGATCCACCCCGCGCATGCTCAGGTTGCGGCGGGACTCTTCGTGCAGACGCCCGGACTCCGCGGTGATCAGCGCTTTCGGCAATTCAAGTTCGTGTGCCGCGCTGAGCGCCTCCATGGCCTGCCGGTTGAAGCGGCGGGTCACGGCGCGGTCACGTTCGCGCTGCATGTTCTCGTGCACTTCCTTACGGAATGCCTCGACGCCGCCCTCCGTGACGCCAAAGCGGGTCACGAATTCATCATCGATCGTCGGCAGCTGGCGCTCGCGAACTTCCTTCACGGTGACCACAAACTGCACCGGCTTGCCGGAAAGATCGGCGCGGGAGTACGGGTCAGGGAAATGCAGGTCGAGGGTTCTGACCTCACCGGCAGTTGCGCCGGTCAAGCCCGCCTCGAAGCCATCAATCATGTTGGCGTTGCCGAGTTCCAGTTCGTGGTCGGTCGCGCTGCCGCGTTCCAGCGGCTCACCGTCGACGGTCCCGGCAAAATCTACCAGCAGCTGATCGCCCTGCTGGCCGGCGCGGCTTACGGCCACCCAGCTCGCGTGCTGCTTGCGCAGCACTTCCAGCATGTTGTCGATGTCGGCATCGCCGATGTCGCAGACCGGGCGCTTGATGCTCAGTTCCGCCGGCGGCTTCAGCGCGACTTCGGGGTAGACCTCGAAGGTCGCGGTGTAGGACAAGCCCTGCCCTTCGTCGGCAGCGACCGGGTTGAACACCGGGTCGGCCACCGGCCGTAGCTGGTGGGATTGCAACGCGTCCGAGAAAGATTTGCGCAGCGTGTCGCTGAGCACTTCTCCGCGAACCCGCTCGCCAAACTGGCGCTGCACCACCGCCAGCGGGGCACGCCCCGGGCGAAAGCCGTCAATCCTGACCGACCGGGCGAGCTCGCCCAGCTTCTGCCGGATCTGGCTGCCAATCTGTTCTTCGGGGACCTGGACCATCATGCGCCGCTCGAGCGCGCCGGAGTTTTCTATGGATACCTGCATGGGACTATCGATAATTTGGTATGGATTGGAGGTTGCCGCGTTGATTCGGGACTACTCAGGTCAGGCTCATGGTGCGAAAGGAGAGACTCGAACTCTCACGGGTCGCCCCACTGGTACCTAAAACCAGCGCGTCTACCGATTCCGCCACTTTCGCGAGGTGTTTGACCTGTGTTCGTCCGTTCAGGGGTCTGGCTTGTGCCCATTCGGGTGACGCGCCGGAGCTTAACGATGACTGCACGGGAGCCTCGCAGTATAGGGGGGCGCCACCGCGCTGGATACCCCGGCTGGCTGCGGCGGAACTGGCTATACTCCCTTACGTCTCTGCCTCGCAACGGGATCCCTCAGCTATGCGCGCTATTGTCCTCTTGCTCACCCTGTCGACCTTGGCCTCGGTCAGCCCGCTGGCGTCGGCGGTAACGGTGCTTCAGTGCAAGGAGCCGGACGGCTCCGTGTCGTTTCGCGAGCGCTGCCCCGCAGGCAGCGAGCAGGTAGGCAGCCGCAAAGTTAACGTCGCCGGACCGCCGGACGCCACGGCGCAGTTGGCGGAGGTGGTGCGGAAATCACCCATCACGCTCTACGCAATCCCGCAATGCGACGCCTGCGATTTGGTGCGCCAGCAGCTGCAGGCGGCCAAACTCCCGTTCACCGAACACGATGTAGCCACCGATGCTGCCCAGCAGGAAGCCCTGAAAGCCGTCTCAGGCGCGCTGACCGTGCCGGCGGTCACCGTCGGCACGCAGCTCTTCACGGGCTATAACCGTGCCGCGCTCGACACCGCGCTGAAAGCCGCCGGCTATCCACTGCCGGCGAGCGCCGAGGCGGCCAAGCGTGAGTAGCTCGGCCAGCCAGCTCGACGATTTCGCGACAGCCGACGCGGTGCAGGCCGCGTTCTACGAAGCCTTCGCGCGCGGCGACCGCCGCGCCATGCAGCGGCTCTGGATCGATACTGACGATGCGCTGTGCGTGCATCCCACCGGAGACGCGCTGCTGGGGCGGGCGCTGATTGACGGCAGCTGGGCGGGGATTTTGGCCGGCGGTGGCGCCGGCAAAATTGAGTTCGAGCCCATTGCCACCAGCGCCAGTCCGGACCTCGCGATTTTTACGGGCTATGAGCACATCACGCCGGCTGGTAGCCGGATTCCCTACCCGCCGGTGCTGGCCACTAATATTTACCGGAAGACACCGCTCGGCTGGCGGATGCTGGCGCACCACGCCAGTCCCATCATGCAGCCCAGACCCTCTCTCCCGGCGACGCCGGGGGATACCCGGCACTGAAACCCCTCAGGACGCGCTGACCTACTCCTGGCGGGGCGCGTGGGGTGACAGCCGCTCAAACAGGGTTTCCGGCGACACCCGCAAGGCCGCGCCGGTCGGACAGGACCGCACGCAGGCCGGGCCGCCTTTCAGGCTTTTACAGAGATCGCACTTCACCGCTTTTTTCTTGACGTCAGGGTCGTAGTCCGGCGCGCGCTGGCCTGGCGCCTTGCCCAGTCCGAACAGCAGCCACAGCAGGCCGCCGCCAAACTTTGCCCGTTTCTCGGGCACCATCTCGATCACACCGTAGGGGCAATTCCGCTCGCAGTTGCCGCAGCCAATGCAGGTATCGGCAATAAACACTTCACCGCCCGGGCCGCGCGACAAGGCGTTGGGCGGGCACTCCTTCATGCAGTGCGGATGCTCGCAGTGGCGACAGGCGATCGGGATATGGATTTGCGCGAAGGTGGCCCCCGCTTCGCGTTGCATGCGCGACACCCCGCCGTGGGTCTCGGCGCAGGCTGTCTCGCAGTTATTGCACTGAACGCAGAGTGATTCATCGATCACCAGCACGTTGGTCGCTTCGCCCAGACCTTGCTGAATCAGTGGCTCAACCTGATGTCGGGGCGTCACGCCGCGAATCTCTGACAGGATGTTGGCCTCCTGACGCTCCATCATCGTCTGGCGCATGAAGCCCGCAAACTGGGTGCCAGCGGCCAGTCGGTTGTGCACCGATTCGCGTTTCAGGACCAGCACTTCGGACATCACGTTGGCGGTGGCGGTGGCACCGCGCGGCGCTGAATCGAGCAGCGCGATTTCGCCGAAATAATCGCCGGCGGGGATGTAGGCCACGAAGGCATCCACCCCATCAATAGTGCGCGAGATGGTGACCGAGCCCCGTCGCAGCAGATACAGACCGTCGGCCTCTGCGCCTTCCTTGAACAACACCTCGCGGGCCTTGTATTGGCGGAACTCCACGCCATCAGCCACCATTTCGGCGGCGCCTTCAGCGGAGGTCTTCATGTAGGACATGAGCGCGTTGCGCACGAAAGCCTCATCAATCAGGCGGCGCACCGAGTCCGACGAACTCATCAGCTTCAGCATGGTGCGACGTGGCGTTTCAATCACCACGCAGGAGTCGCCGGCAAACACCGAGGCCGTGCGGCGACGGCCGCCAATCAGGCCCATCTCGCCGAAGAACTGCCCGCGACGCAGCCGGATTTTGCCGCCGCCAGCGGGATTGGGATTGTCGCTGGGGTCGATAAACGCCGCGCCGTTGATCAGCGTGAAGAAGGTGTTGGTGTAATCGTTCTTCACGAACACCGCATCGTTGGTCGGCACCCGCCGCACGACCGATTCCAGCAGAAACTCGCGCACCTGCAGGCGCGTCATGGCGCCCAGCAAGGGCACGTCCCGCATCAGGCGGTCGATAAGCGGCGAGACCAGGGGGTCGGCCTGCCAGACCCGCAGGCGTTCGCGCAGCAGGGGCTCGTCTACCGGTTCGACGGCGATCCCGTTAAGGGTGTCGACCACTTCGTAGCCCTGATTCATCGCCTGCTTGATGAGCGGGAAGCCGCCCAGCGCGCCCACGATGTACAGCCCGGGCACGTTCGATTCGTAGCGCTCGCTCAGGTCCGGCAGCGCCGCCGGCGAGGCGTTGGGGAAGACCACTCCAAAACCTTCCACCAGCTTGCGGGGCGGGATAGCGCCAATGCGCCCGATCACCCGATGACAGGCGATGACTTTCTCGCCGTCCTTCGCGTTGAATACAAACCTGAGCGGCGGTTCGCTGTCCGTTTCTTCCACCCGCACCGCGCTGGCCGAGTAGCAAATCGTGATTTTGCCCGCCTTCTCGGTCGCCAGAATCAGCGCGCGGTTGCCGTCCTTGCAGGTAGTGAATTCATCCCCGCGGTTGATCATGTAAACCGTGTTGTGGTCGGCCAGCGCCACGGCGTTTTCGATCCCCGCATCGCCCGGGCCCACCACGACGATGACTTCTTCCTTGTACTCGTCCGGATCCGACAGCGTGTACTGGACGCGCGGCAGGTTTTCGCCGGGCACGCCCAGCTTGCGCACATTGCCCTGCAGGCCAATGCCCAGAATCACGCTGCGCGCGGTGTAGCCGGTGCCGTCCTCGCATTTCACGCTGAAGACGCCCGTGACCTCATCGCGTTTGATGCCGTCGACTTTCTTGCTGTAGGCGACGTTGACGCCCTGTGCCAAGAGTTCGGCGTCCCAGGTGGCGAGGATGCCTTCGCGTCGCCCCTCGCCAAAGCTCATTCCGCTACGGAGCGGAATATTCCCCGGCTCGGCCATCACAAACTTGCCCTTCTGGTAGTTGTAGATGGTGTCGGACGCGTGCGCGGCCGCCTCCAGCAAAATGTGGGTATTGCCGTGATGTCGGGCGCGGGAAGCGGCGGACAGACCAGCCGGCCCAGAGCCCACGATCACGATGTCGTAATCGGCCTCGGCAGCGGCATTGAACATGGACGGATTGGCGGACGCAGGCATCAGGACCTCACTTGCAAGCCTAGGGTGCTGCGAAGGGTTGCCAGTCGCTGCTTGAAGGCAGCCGGCGCGTATTGTTCATCGTGGCGCAGGGTCTTGAGCAGATCACCCAGCGCTGTTTTCAGGGCCGGTGTGGCCGCCAGCGCCTGCTGCTTCAGCAGGTCGTTGGTCACGTTGACGATCGCCATATAGGCCTGCTCGGCACCGGCATAGTCGGCGTAACTGCTCTCGCTTGCTTCATCTACCAGCGACACCAGCACCTGGCGCTGTAGCGCCGGTGGGAACGCCTGCTGCTCAAGGCGCGGCATCAGCGCCCCGATGGTTGCCGACAGCTTGCTCACCACCTGCAGGGGCGCTAGCCCGCCTTCGGTTTCCCCGGCCGATACCGCGAGATGCGTCGCCCGCACGGCGCGGTCAAACGCGGCGGAAGATTCCGGATAGGCGGCCCGTACGATCGCCCGCAGCATCAACAAATTGCTGTCGTTCAGGCGAATCCGGCCCGGCCCCACGCCCATGCGCGGGTTCCAGCGCTTGTCGCTCATCGGATGGTGGCAGGCGTGGCAGTCAAACAGCACCAGCTCCGGCATCAGTCCATCGCGGCCGCGCTTGGGATCGGCCAGCGTGTCGAGAATTTGCCGCGCCGCCAGCGCCTGGCCCAGCGCCCACACGCGCATTGGGTCGTGCTTGCCCTTGCGCTGTTCGTAGTCGGCATCGATGCGGTAATGGGCGGGCTCCAGCGCGCTGAAGGTGCTGAGCTCAAAAGAAATGCGCGGATGGCCGGCGCCCATGATTCGGTGCGTGACAAATCGCGTCTCATCGCCAAAGTGGCAGGACAGGCACAGCTTGGCCTGCGCCAGCGGCTGGTCGGTCGGATAGAGCCCGCGTGCGACGTTTTGAGCGTGGGTAGTGCCTTTGACGGTGTGTTCGGTCACCCACTGCCCGGCCGGCCCGTGACAGCCCTCGCAGCCCACGCCCTCCGACTGCACAAAGCGCGCGCCGCGCTGGGCCGGCGGCGGGTTGTGCGCATGGCAGTCGAGACAGATTTTGACTTCAGTCGCCGGTTCGCGATAACCCAGATTGCGCACGATGCGCGTCGAGGTCGCGTTCTTCAGCACCTCGAAGGCATTGGTATGGCGATCGAGCCGGGACCAGGTCGTGTACTCGTTCTGCAACACCGGGCTCCCCTCCCACGGCGTGATTGAACCGTGGCAGGTCGAACTTGCGCAGTTGACCGTGCCGACCGTCTCGTGCGGCGAGCGGTGGGGCATCACCGACGCGTCGGCCTGCGCCAGCTGCGTCAGCAGGAGAATGACGACGCCCGGCAGCCACGCAAGCGCAGGACGCAGAAGAGAAGTCGACGACGCGGCAGGCCTGTGCATGCTGGGGCTCTCTCGACGGGGTAGCGGGGTAGGCAACTTCATTTTTCTGTCTGCGGCAGGTAGTCGCCCGGCGCGCCCTTATTGGTGACGGTCCACACGCTGCCATCGGGGTTTCGGTACATCTTGGCCATTTCTTCGGCGGTGAACGGACGCGCGCCAATGCGCCCGAAAACAGCGATTTGCCCGCCGGTTTCATCCACCGCGCGGTCGCGGTCCAGGCCTTTCGACAGCGCCAGCGCCGCGCTGCGGGTCTTGTGCCAGGCAATCAGCTGGGGCTTCGGTTCGGGCGAGAACCCGTAGAACCGCGGCTGGGTGTCCGGCGCGGTCAGCTGGATGACTTTCAGCCCGTTCACGCCGTCGGCCACATAGGCAAAGAGCGAGGCATTGGTCGAGCCGACCACGACGTCGCTGGCGTCGTTGAGCGTTCCGTCGGCGGTGAAGCGTTGGTACTCGCGCGGCGCATCGGCGCGTTCAATGTCCACAATCACCAGCCCGTCCTTACCCGCCGCCACGTAGGCGTAGGTGCGGGCAAGGTAGACCCGGCGCGCATCTTCCAGGGCGATCTTCGCCGGCAGCAGCACCGGCTTGGCGGCATCCGTCACGTCCACCACATGCAGTCCGTCAGCCGCCGTGACGTATAGATAGCGGAACTGCAGCGCGCTGGCCCGGGCGCCCGCCAGCGGCACCGACGCCAGCAATCGCGGCTTCAGCGGATCGTCGAGGTCCACAATCTGCACGCCCTGCGGCGTGGTGATGAACGCGCGGCTGCCGCCAACCACAATGTGACTCGCGCCTTTCAGCACATCGCCTTCGTTCCAGGTCGCGGCCCGGGTGAGGAAATTGTTGCGGGCTTCGCCATCGCTGAAGGTGTCAACGTTCACCACGATCAGACCTTCCTCGGCGTCGGTGATAAACGCGTAGTGATAGACCGGATGGAAGGGCTGTTCCTGGTTGGTCTCGCGCATCAGCGGCCCGGTGTTCCGCGCGGGCGCCACCGGCTGGTTGGTCGGCAGCGCCATGCAGGTCGCGTTGGCCGATGCCACGTGCGCATCGTGCCCAAGCGGCGAATACGGCGCGGTTACGATGCGTTGGGTAAAGCCCTTGTTCGGGATGCCCGCCGTGTCGTACACCCGGAAGCCGCCCTTGCCTTCGGCAACGTAAAAATACTCGCCGCGCAGCTGCACGCAGCGCGCCGCATCGTCCGTGCTGTGGGCGTGCGCCTCGGGCAGTTCCTTGCCACGCCCCTCGTGGGCCTTATAGCGATCGGGATAGGCGTAGCGCTGCAAATAGCTGCCAATAACGGCCTGCGGCTCGTCCAGTTCGGTCACGGCAACGCCTTCCACATGACCGGCTTCGCCCAGCATGGCGTAGCCGCCGATGAAGTTGACGAAGTTCGTTCCCTGCAGCAGCAGCTGGGCCATGATGGCGTTGTTGTCGTTCTTGCTGGAGACGTGGCAGTCGTCGCAGGTCTTGGTTTCTTCCTTGCGCTCGGTATGCGGGTAATGCGGCGCGAAGGCCTGGCTGGAGAAGCCGCTGGCGGCAATCGGCGGCTGCTGGATGTAAATGCGCTCGCGGTTGATGTTTTGCGAGGACAACACCAGCGCGGAGCTCGAGCGAATCGGCGCAATGCGCGCGCCCTTCACCGGACCATGCTTGCCCAGCTGGAACACGTCGTCGCGCGCCACCTGTACGTTATAGGTCGCGTAATTGCGGGTTTCACCGCCCTCGTAGTGAAGGCGATCGGTTTTCCAGTTGGCCTGAATCGGCAGATGGCAGCCCGCGCAGCTGGTCGTCCACGACAGATGGCAGGTGAAACAGAGCATTTTTTCGTTGTCGTGGGCGAGTTCGGTGGCCCCGAGGCCCCATTTACCCTTGCGCCCGGCCTCGCCCGCCGCCATCAGCTTGGCGCGTGCAGCTTTCTCGTTGAAGGTCGGATGCTTCGAGTTGACCGAGTCTTTGACCAACGAGACTTTCCATTCCTTGTCGGGATGCAGCGCCGAGCGCTGGAACAGTTCACCGTTCCGCCACTCGAAGCGGCGCCGACCGTCCTGCGTCTTCAGCAGCGAAAGGTCCATCCCACCGGGCCGCGCGGCCGGGCCCGAGGTGTGTAGCGTGGGATAGGTTTTTGAGGTGCCGTGGCAGTCCGCACAGTCGATTTCGATCGCCGCTGCGACTTCGCCATAGATATGCCCATTACCGTGCATGTCCTGGGAGAAATGGCAGTCCACGCAGTGCATGCCCTTGTCCATATGAATGGACCCCATGTGCACGGCCTTGTCGAACTTCTTCGGGTCGTCGTCGGGCACGGTCTTGCCCTCGGCATCCAGCAGCGCGCCTTTGCGGTCGCGCTTGAACACGCCGCGAAACACCCAGCCGTGGCCGTGATAGTCGGCAAACTGCGTGTCTTTGAGCTTGGGATTGAGCTTCGAGATCTCCGCCAGATACTCGGGATCTGACCATTTGCCACGAATCGCGGCCTCTTCCGGATTGCGCTTGTTGATCTCGTGGATCTCGGCCGCCGTCGGGTGCTTTTCTTTTTCTGGCCACAGGAAGGGCGCATCGGCTTCGTAGTCAGACTGGATGTAGCCGTAGAAGGAATTCACGTAGATGTTCGGCTGATGCATGTGACAGACCATGCACTGCGACGAGGGAATCGCCCGGGTGAACTCGTGCTTCAGCGGATGCCCCGACTCGCCCTTGGGAATCGTCGGGTCGCCGGTCTGCGTATACCCCCGGTTGCCGAATTTGCCGTAGGGGCCGGAGTGCTTCTCCTCGCGATCGTTGGCATAGATCACATGGCAGGCGGTACAGCCCGACGAGCGATAGTCGCCGGGATTATCGTTGGTGCCAAGGAACCAGAGATGCGGGTCGTTGAGGCGGGTTTTGGTGAGGTTGATCACCGGCACTGCAATGCGGCTGCCCGTGCCCGGACCGCGATTGGACTGCTTGAGGTCGGGCCGCCCCGGCTCGTCCAGTTTCTGCAGCGCGCCGGTACTGTTTGGCAGCCCGATTTCCGGAAACTGGCTGTTGATTACACGGCCGCCATGCTCGAAAACCCGAAACACGTCGGCCGGCGGGATCGTTTCCCAGGCTGGCAGCGGATAGAGCTTCTCAAGAACGCCTTTCTCCAAATAAAGCTCGTTGTCGACCTTGATGGGATTCAGGATGGCTGCGGCCAGTCCGTTCTCGGTGTACGCCTCGCCCAGCATGTAGCGCTTGAAGGGCAGGATGCCGTTGTTATACGCCGCCCCGCCCCACAGCATGCTGGAGGTGCTCATGAGGCTGCGCTCCTGCGACTGGATGATCGGAAGATGGCATTCACCGCAGGCATGCCGCGCGATGCGCAGGTCGCCCGGATTGATGAAGCGCACGTAGGCCGGGTGCTCGCGGTTGAGTTTGGCAAACGAGCCGGGCGGATTGGCCGACGAGGGGTACCGCCAGAAATGCTCGTCGCGTGGCAGGATGTGCGCCTTGTCCATCGCCTCGCGGTAGGCCGGATTTGTCTTGTCCGGCGCGGCGCCGCCAGCCGCGTGCTTGATGTTTGCATCGCCGCCGTGGCAATCGGTGCAGCCGATGACGACGCCCGGATTGGCGTGCATGGTGTGGCGGTCGGTGCCCTGATGACAGCTCAGACAGCCCGCCGACTTGGCGTCCGCCGCGGCCTGCGTCTGGGCTTTGGGTGCGGGCGGCGCCATGACGTAATCGCGTTCCACCAGGTGGGCCGCTTCGTTCGCGCCGGCGGGTCCTGCAGGCAGCAGCGACAGTGCGCACAGCCACAGCGCAAACAGGCCGGCGAGAGAAGACGGGTGACGACGCATAAGCAGCATGCTCAGAAGGCCAGAATCGCGTTGATGAAAGTGGAGTACAGGTTGTCCTGATCTTCACCGTAGAGGTCGATCAGGCCTTGCCCCAGATGGAGCATGCTGGCGGAGGCGTTAATTACGACGTTCTGGTTGTACCAGGGGCGGTACTGCATGCCGATGGCGAAATCGGTGCCCAGTTCACCGTCAGGCTCACCCTGCATCCGCAGGGCGCCCAGACTGCTGGTGTCCATGAAGCGCAGGTACGACACGTTGCTGGTAATGCGCAATTCCGGCAGCACATCAAAGTCGGCTCCTACCCCGTAGAGTTGCAGGCCGGGATTGACGAAATTCGACTGCCCTTGGTCGCGCGACGAACGCAGCGAAGGCAGGATGCCGTTGCGCCCCGAGAACGCGATGCCGCCCCCGCCGATAAGCGGAATGCCCTGCCGGATGAAATACGCGGTGTCGGCACCAGCGAACTGCGGCGCCTCGAGGATAGCGTCGAAGCCATTGGCCTCGCCGTCGTAAGGGTCGCCGTCGCCGGTGGCGAACAGCAGATTGCCGCGCAGGCGAATCCAGCTGTAGTCGCGCGAAATTTCGCTCGCATGAAAGGCCGCGAGGATGGTCTGCTCGCGTCCGGCGATTGGACTATGCGAATCCGTACCGACCGCCAGATAGGTCGAGGTGCTGAGATTCAGCCGCAGCTTCTGCCAGAGGTAGTACAGGCTGCCGTCGCCGCTGTAGCCAATATAGGTCACCGCGTAATCGTGCGGCTGGGCGTCGCCCACCAGCGCCGGTCGCACCAGGAATCCGTTGCTGTCGTAGTGGTCACCGGATTCATCGTTGCGGTTGTGGGTGATGCTGAACTGCGAGGTGAAGCCGAGCATCGGAAAATCCTGCACAAACAGGTTGCCGGTGAAGATGTCGTCTTCCCGCAGGTCCTTAAACATATCGTTCAGGCCGCTGTTGGTGTTTTTCTCCAGACGGCGAAACCAGGCCAGGTTGTACTGGTAGCGGTTGTTCGCGCGATTGCCGAACAGCCGCACGCCCAGCGGCTGGTCGATATACAAAAAGCCGCGAAAATCCGAGGTGAAGGGCTGGATGCCGACGCGCAGCGAATCAAAGTCGTAGCGGTCGGAGACGTTCTGCAAGTGCTTGTCGAGGAAGAGCTCCTGCAGGCCGGCGAAATGGTCTTCACGGGTTCTGCCCTGCAGCGGGTCAACCAGCAGCGCGCCCGCCTCCTCCACGTTGGCGCGGTTGTAGTTGATCGCTGCCAGCGCGCGGAATTCGTAGTCCGGTGGCTTGAAGGTCGTGTTGCCTTTGATCAACGAGAAGCCGGCCAGAATGGTGGTCGCGAATACCTGCTGCTCGTTGCTGCCATAGATGTTGTTGGCATCCGGAAACGAGGTGGTCTGCGAGACGGGCGTGGGGACCGAACGCGCTTCAAACAGCGTGTCTGAAATGGCAATCGCGTTCAGGAATACATCGGGCCCGAGGCGCGGAATCGGAATATCGCCCTTCAGCAGGTTCTGGTTGTAGGGGTCATACCACGGAAACTTGAAATCCAGCGCCTGCATCAGCCGCCAGCGGTCGGGCAAGGGAATCGACTCGCGCGGCAGATTGGCTGACGGGGGTGCGACCTGCGAGGGATCGATCGGCGGCAGGGTCACCACCTTGCCAGCGAACTCGCCCGGACGTGCAGCGTCGATCGGCGAACGCGCGCCGGTGCCGGTTTGTTCGCCGGCAAACCGCGGCGGCCCCGGCACTTTCACCCGCTCCAGACTGAACTGGCTGTAGCGGTCGGGGCTGCGCAGCGCCCAGGCGACGTCTTCTGCCCGGCTGCCATAACGCACCTGATACCACTGCCCTTGTACCGCGAGGACTTCCAGCAGATTGCCGCGCCCGACCAGCGCCACGGCCTGCGCGCCGGGCGACGGCGCCGTGCGCAATTCGATGCGCTCGGCCATGACCTGCATGATCTGCTGGGCGGCGGGTGCAGTCGCCGCCGTGGCCGGGGTGACGACCCAGCACTGCAGGCCCAGCAGCAGACCGCACCAAGGCGCCGCAAACCGACGCGTCATCGGCTTAAAACCCGGCGCAGACATTTTGTTGCTCGCTACTGACAAAGGGCGACTGCGGGCATTGCGCGTAGCGCAGACCGGGCGCGAGCCGGTCGGTCCGCAGCGCTTTCGGTGCCTGCCCGACCGCCCCGCGAATGACCCCGCCGACGCTCGCACGCTGCAGGCCCAGAAAGGCCACCATGTCGTCCTGGTCGATACCGTCGCCGGAGACGCCGATCGCCCCGACCAGCGTGTTGCCGCGATAAATGGGCACCGCGCCGGCAAAAATCTGAATGCCGTTGTCCGCCCCCACCGGGGCCAGCGTACAACTCCCGAAGGAAGTACCCGGCACGGCAAGCGCGGAAATCAGGCGCACGCCCACCATGTCGAGTTGCAGGCCCACGTTGAACGGGCTCCATTGCGTGCTGTTCGACAGCGGGCCGGGGCCGCGCGTGTCGATGCCGTCGGGAAAATTGGGTCTGGCGATATTGCCGATCGCGCGTCCCGAGAACGCGGTGCCGGTGAATACGTCGCGCCCGAAAAACCGTTGCGCCGCGCTCATCCGCGGACCCGCGCCGGGAAAACTGATGCCGGCAACGCTGTTGGCCGGAAGGCTGCGCAACCGGGCACTGGCATCGCGGCGCGAGAACAGCGCCGCGGTGCGGGCTTTCTGCAAGGACACATCGGTGCCAAAGACCGGCGCATCCGGCGTGCGTGCGATCCCGAGGATGTTGCCGTTGGCGTCGACCACCGAGACCGTGACCTGCGCCGGCGAGTTCAGCGGTCGTCGAATCTGCGCGCGGGCCTGATTGGCTACCCCGATTGCCTGCTGCAGGATTTCACCCACAAAGGCAGCGCTGAGTCCGCCGTCGGCGGCGGCCATCGGTGGGTAGCGATTAGCGCCCGCCCCGTCTTCCAGAATGAATGCGCGGCGTGCGGCCAGCGCCGCCGTGGCATTACTGCGCGTGGCGGCCACATAGCCCGAGCCCGCGCGGCCGTAGACCCGCCCGGCCTTGACCGCGGCGGTGGTGTAGCCCGCCACCGCAATGGGCGTGGCCCTGACCGGCACCCGGCGCGAGACCGCCGGCACGGCGCCGTCGGAGGTGGAATACGCGAGCTTGATGCCACCGGCCGTGATCTGGTCGGCGCGGATGCTGGCGGGCGGCGTGAAACCGCGTTGTGCCGCCAGTGCAATGCGCTCCTCGCGATCGGTCCGCGGCACGCGCGGCGTGAGGTCAATGGTGTAGGTCGCAGACGTGCCGGCAATCACCCCGACGCCACCGACCACCACGCCCGACTTGTACAGCGGGAAGCCGCCCGGATCGCCGGCCAGACCCAGCGGCGAGCGCCGCGGGCCGATGCCGGTGGCGCCACCCAGGTCGTTGGTCTGGACCAAATCGCCGCAGGGCAGCTGGCTGAACTGCACGCCGAACAGCGGTCCGCCGGGCTGATTCCGGACGCCCGGCACAAAGTGGTTCTGGATGATGAAACTCGCAGTGCGGGTACTGAATGCGTTGCCCGAAGAGGACAGATAAGCGCCGGTGAGCGCTTTCGCGATCGCCGCCAGCGCCGCAAGGTCCAGCCCCGTCTTGCCGCTGGAAATGCCTTCAAGCCCGCCCGTCACCGGCAAACCCGTGCGCAGTTCCACCGCGCTGGCCGCGCCGCGGCGGAACACGCCCAGCACGTTGCCCACGCGGTCGACCACCGCGATGGTAAACCGCGTCTGGCCCAAAGCCTCGGCGGCTTGTTCGGCCTGCGCCGCCACCCGGTTGACTTCGGCGACCGTCAGGCTCGCTGCCCGCGCGGGCGTCGCGGCAAACAGCAAGGCACAGAGCCCGAGCAAACAGCGGACGGTCATTGAATCGCCACCCCGCTGGGACGCTTTAACACGGCCAGCGGTAAGGGCGCGGTATGCGCCCGTGGCGAGGGCAGCCTGGCGGGCTGGTGGAAGCCGTGGCACAAGCCGCAGTCGGAAGTCACCTTGTTGGCCACCGGCGTGGCGCCGGCGTGGCAGTCGCGGCAGATGTTGATCTTCGGCATCAGCACCTGCGTGGCCTTGTCCGAGCGCTCGGCGGCATGACAGTCGGTGCAGGACTGGTTGGCGTGGCTTGCGTGGTCAAAGACCGACTTCGGCATCCAGGTATGCGCCGCCTGCACCGGGGCGATTTTCCACTGCGGCAAATCCTGCCCCGGCGTGCCCGCGAGCCCGGCGTCGGGCACGCGGCTCACCTCGTGGCAGACCACGCAGGAGGTTTTCTCAAACAGTTCCGTCGCCGCCGCGGACGCTCGCTCGCGGGCATTGCCCGGCGCCTTGAGGAAGCTCTGCGCCGGGCGTTCGGCTTCGCCTGGGCGCGAGATTTTGATCGTGTGGCTGAGCGGTGCCGCGTCGGGCGGCAGGCCACCCATCGCCTCGACATAGGCATAGAACTCGCGCACCGCGGTCAGCACCGCCGGCACGTCACCATGCGGCACTTCGCGGTTCGACATCGCCGGCTCGAGCTTCAGCGCATGACAGGACGCGCAGTGGTCTTTCATGTTCACCGGCTCAAACGCCAGCCCGTCCTGCTTCAGCACGTGGCAGTTGGCGCATTCCATGTGGACTTCGCCGCGCGGGCTGTCGATGCCCTTGTCGCTGAGATGCACATCGTGGGGGAATTTGAGGCCGGTCGGCTCCTGCAGGGTTTCGCCGGCCGCCGGCCGCACGCGACTTAGCTTGGTATCCGGCGGGGCTGCCGCCACTTGCACGCGAAACTCGGGGTGTTGGGTCGCGAAGTCGGCAACGTCTTCGGTGTGGGTGGCTGGCAGCGCGAGCTTGATGTTGCGATGACAGTCTGCGCACTCGCGGCCCACGTAGTGCAGGTTCTGCGCGGCAAGCGCGAAACTGCCCTGATGGTCGTGGTGGCAGTCGGCACAGCGCTGGTCGGCGATCCCGTGGACCGCACCGGCGTCGGTCGGCACATGGTCACCCACCCCGGCGTGGCAGGTCTTGCAGTCCTTGTCCATCACCCGCGTAAACGGCGCGCTGTGGCAGACCTTGCAGTCATGGGCCCAGGACTGGTGGGCCGCCGCCAGCGGGCCGGGATTCCATACCCGGTCCAGCGCGAGCACCGTGGGGGGCGGCGTGACGTAGGTGCCGGGCGCGGGCTGGGCAACCCGGTCGTCGTGGGTCTTGCGGCTGGCAGGGTCGGTGACCGCCGGATCGTGGCGGCGACCGGTCAGACGCGCCTGCACGCGGTCGATTTGCGGGTTCACGTACTCGGCCAGCCCAGGGACCTTGGCAATCAGCGCTTTCAGATCCTCCGCGTGGTCGGAGCCCGCCACCGGCAGGAGCAGGCACAGGCCAATCGCGCTCACAAACAGCAGCCAGGACAACAGGCGGCGGCCGCCTAGCGGGCGCTGGAGCCGCTTGATTTCAGCGGCGATCGGGTCGTCGTGGTGCTGCATGGGGTCTACCAGTAAAAGAAGACCGCGACGATATGCGCGGTCAGCGTGGCCAGCAGCGCGAACGATAGCGGCACATGAACCAGCAGCCAGAGGTCGGTCCAGGCCTTCAGTCGAACGAAGCTGCGGATTTCATCCAGAATCGACAAGCGCTGGAACTGCAGGGCATAGAGGTCGCGCACCGCCCGGTCATCCTGCCGCGCCAACGGCTCGAGGGTCGCCACCGCCCGCCGCGTGGGGCAGGCCATCACCTGGGCCCGGAAGCGACCAAACAGCGGACCCACAATTGCCGCTTCGGCGGAGCGGGCGACCAGCGCCTGCAGGTCAGGAGAGAGTTTGCCCGCCAGACGTTTGGAGCGGGCGTCGAGTTCGCGCAGCGTGCCGCCCAGGTCCTGCAGCGTCTTGCCGTCCAGCACCCCGCTCATCAGCGCCGGGTTGCGGAAATACACGTAAATGCCCCACATCCCGCTGAGGATGACGGCCATCATCAGGGCATAAGCCAAGGTGTGGATGTTCCAGCCAAACTGAAAGCCGGTGTGCAGGGTGGCGACGACGACCAGCGCCACGCCCATGTACACATGCGCCGATAGCCAGCCCTTGACCGACCCCAGACGGGACCGGTAGGCGCGCTTGCGCACGCCGAAAAGCATCAGCCAGAGAATCATGAGGGCACCGATGGTGCCCAGCGTGTAGCCCAGCCAGGTCCCGCCATTGGGCACGGTTTCCGGCTGGTCCCAGACGTAGGCGATGACGCTGCCGAGTACCAGCAGGGTCATCCATTTGAGATAGCGGAAGCGGGAAAATTTGAGAACGTTTTCGTGCAACATGCGGCCGCCTTTTCCGATTCCTTGCACTTAATATCAGCAATCGTGGCTATGCTACTGGTAAATATGGAATCAATGCCACCCTGTGTCTGGGGATAATCCGTCCGCATTGGAGGCAACCGGGCGCGGCTTTCGTCGCGCCTTGGGGTCTCCGCAGGTTCAAATGCGCGCCCGCCGCCGGCCAGCCGCGGGCCTGTCAGGGCCAGTGTTAGGATGCGGCCACAGCGTTGGGGACCGCCGCTTGCGGTCCGGGTGACGCCGGTGCCCTTAGGCAGCGCGCCACCGCCACACCCTCTCCATCCCTTAGCGAAAGGACCCCCTGATGAGACGCGCAGCTATCGTGTGCCCGCTCCGTACGCCGATTGGCGGCTTTGGCGGCACTCTCAAACCCCTGACCGCCGACGTGCTGGCCACTGCCATCTTCAAGGCCGTCATCGAACGCAGCGGTCTTGCGCCCGAACAGCTCGACGAGGTCATCGTTGCCCAGAGCTACATGAGTGGCGAAGCGCCCTGCATCGCGCGCTATGCCGCGCTGGCGGCAGGGTTCCCGATCGACCTTCCCGGCTACAGTCTGGATCGACGTTGCGGCTCTGGCCTGCAGGCCCTGATCAACGCGGCGATGCTGGTGGAAGGTGGACACGCCGACGTGGTCCTCGCGGCCGGTGTCGAAAGCATGAGCAACATCGAGTACTACACCACCGACATGCGCTGGGGCTCGCGCGCCGGCACGGTGCGGATGCATGACCGGCTGCAGCGCGGGCGGGAACGCTCCCAGCCCGAGGCGCGCTTCGGGCACATTTCGGGCATGCCGGAAACGGCGGAAAATCTGGCCCGCGAATACGCCATCTCCCGCGAAGAGCAAGACCAGTTCGCGCTCGAGAGCCACCACCGCGCGGCGGCGGCCTGGGCGGGCGGCCGCTTCGACGACGAGGTCGTGGCGCTGGAGGTGCCGCAGGCCAAAGGCGCGGCGATCCACTTCGCCCGCGACGAAGGCATCCGCGCCGAGGTCAGCATGGAGGCGCTGGCCAAACTGAAACCCGTGCTGAAAGACGGCACGGTCACCGCCGGCAATGCCTCCCAGCAAAACGATGCCGCGGCCGCCTGTCTCGTGGTGGCCGAAGAGCGGCTGGCATCGCTCGGGCTGGAACCCATCGCCTTCCTGCGCGGCTGGGCCGCTGCCGGCTGCCATCCCGCCACCATGGGCATCGGTCCGGTGCCCGCGGTACAGAAACTGTTCAAGAAAACAGGCCTCGGCTTTGACGATCTGGATCTCGTGGAATTGAACGAAGCCTTCGCGGCTCAGGCGCTTGCAGTGCTGCGCGCCTGGGGCTGGCACGACTCGTCGCGCCTAAACGTGAATGGCTCGGGCATTTCGCTTGGCCACCCGATCGGCGCCACCGGCTTACGCATCGCCGCCACGCTGATGCACGAGTTGAAGCGCCGCGGCGGCCGTTACGGCCTGGAGACGATGTGCATCGGCGGCGGTCAGGGCCTGGCGGCAATTTTCGAACGCGCCTGACCAGGCAATAACAACATCAGTCGCCGGCCGCTTGCCGCGCCGGCATGGGGAAGAGCATGACCATAGACGTTGAAAACTTTCGCAATCGGCGCAACGACGACCGCTGGAACCGGGTCTCGGTGGGCGACATCATCGAGCGCATGACCTGGAGCGCGCCGGACCGGATTGCGCTCATCTGCACCGCCGACGCCACCGTCAATCCGGCCTATCGCCGCCTGACTTATGCCGAGGCCAATGCGCTCATCAACCGCGTGGCGAACGCCCTGCTGGCGCTGGACCTGCCGCCGGCCAGCCGCATCGCCATGTTCTGCGACAACTCGAACGAGGCCTGGCTGAGCAAAATCGCCATTGCCAAAGCCGGGCTGGTCGCCGCGCCGGTCAACGTGATGATGGCGCCTGACGTGATTCTCGAAACTCTGGCGCACGTGGATGCGCAGATTGCGCTGGTTGATCAGGTGCAATGGGATCGTCTGGGCGCCAGACTCGCGCCCGCCGGCATCAGGCCGGTGATGTCGATCGGCGGCGGCACCCACGGCGTTGCGCCAGATTTCGATGCCTTCATCGCGCCCTTCGACGCCAGCGAGCCCGATATCAAAATCCACGGCGACGACGTCTGGGAAGTGCTGTTCACCTCCGGTACGACCGCGCGGCCCAAGGCCGTGATGATCTCCCACACCTACTCCTACATGACCGCCTACAGCCACGTGCTGACGCAGACCCGCGGCCTCTCGCATGAATCGGAGATTCGCCATGCCGCCTTCACGCCGATGGTCTATCACATCGGCGATCATGCCTGCGTGTTCAGCCCGCTGATGGCCGGCGGCTCGGCGGTGATGGGGCGTAAGCCCGAGGGCCACGTGATGGCGGACACCTGTACCCGCGAACGCGTGACCTGCCTGTTCGGCGGCTCGCCACAGTTTGTAGAAAGCATCATCCGCGCGGTTGATGAACGGCCGGCGGCCTATGACCTGAGCGCCATGACCGCCATGCATTTCGGCTGGGCGCCGCTGGCGCCGGGTTCACTGGCCGCGTTCCGCCGGATTTGCGGGCCGCAGCTCAAGGTCTACGAAATCTGCGGCCAGACCGAAGCGGTGTCCTGCCATCGCTTCCACATCGAGCGCCACGTGGACATGTACATGGCCGAATCACCGCAGATGAATCATGTCGGACAGCCCAGCCCCATCATGGCGGCGACCGTGTTTGACGAGCATGGCAACGACCTGCGCGGCCGCAAGGGCGTGGCGGGCGAAGCGGTGTATCGCTCGCCGGCGATGTTCTCGGGCTACTACCGCGATCAGAAAGCGACCGAAGAAGCGCTGGCCGGCGGCTGGTTTCACTCGGGAGACAGCTTCGTCTATCACGACGACGAAGTGCGTTTGATGGTCGATCGCTACAAGGACATCGTGAAATCCGGCGGCGAGAACGTCTCGACCATTCGCGTCGAAGCCATTCTGCAGCAACACCCGGACGTGCAGCGCGCCGCGGTGGTGGGTGTGCCGGATGAACGCTGGGGCGAAGCCGTCGTTGCCTGCATTATCCCGAAGCCGGGCGCGCAGATAGAGGATGCCGCGCTGATTGGCTTTGCCCGTGAGCGCCTCGCCGGCTTTGAAACGCCGAAGCGCATCGTGGTGATGGACGAGTTTCCGACCACCGTCGGCGGGAAGATTCTGAAGTACAAAATCAGGCAGGCGCTGGCCGCGGAAGGCTAAAGCAGCCGCGACGCCGTGCCGGCAGGCATGGCGTCGTGTGCGGGAAGGAATGGTGGGCCGTGTAGGACTCGAACCTACAACCTACTGATTAAGAGTCAGCAGCTCTACCAATTGAGCTAACGGCCCTTCCGGGAGGAAAGATGGGGCGAGCGATGGGGTTCGAACCCACGACATCAGGTACCACAAACCTGCGCTCTACCAACTGAGCTACGCCCGCCATTGTCCTGTTTATTTCGCGTTGGCCCTGCCCTCACCGCCGGTTGGAATCGGGCGGTGAGTGGCGCGCCTGGCAGGACTCGAACCTGCTACCCTCGGCTTAGAAGGCCGATGCTCTATCCGGATGAGCTACAGGCGCTTTCAAACCCTTGGTGGCAGCTTGCGCTTCCGGATGTGGTCGGGGCAGAGGGATTCGAACCCCCGACCCCCTGCTCCCAAAGCAGGTGCGCTACCAGACTGCGCTATGCCCCGATCAAGCTCGGTCACTGGCCGTACGCGAAAGAAGTCGGATGATACGCAGCGAGGCGGGGCGACGCAACGCATCAGCCGCGGTTTTCTGCTTGCGTATCCACACGCTGCTCCAGCACCATGCGCGCGCTGCCGGCGGCCACCGCCGCCCGGCCTTTATCGCACGCCCAGACTCCATCGAAAGGATCCCCCATGGCCGGCACCCGCGTTCTTTTTGAGACCTCCAAAGGCAATATCACGCTGGAAATGTTCGACGAGCAGGCGCCCGCCACCGTCGCCAATTTCCTGCAGTACGTGAACGACAAGTTCTACGTCGGCACCATTTTTCATCGCGTGATCGACGGCTTCATGATTCAGGGCGGCGGTTTTACCGCTGAAATGAGCCAGAAAAAGACCCTCGCGCCGATCGGCAACGAAGCCAACAACGGCTGCGGCAACCAGAACGGCACCATCGCCATGGCCCGCACCAACGACCCGCATTCGGCGACCGCCCAGTTCTTCATCAACGTCAAAGACAACGACTTCCTTAACCACCGCGACCAGTCCATGCAGGGCTGGGGCTATTGCGTGTTCGGCAAGGTGGTCGAGGGTATGGACGTGGTTAACAGCATCAAGGCGGTGAAAACCGGCCGCGCGGCGGGCATGACCGACGTGCCGGTCGAGACGGTCGAAATTACCGGCGTCAGCGTCGTCTGAGCGAGGTCGCCCCGGTGTCCACGCTTTTCCTGTCTGACGCTCACCTGAGCGACCAGCGTCCGGCGCAACTGCCGGTGTTCAAGGCCGTGCTCGAACGGGCAGCGGCACGCGGGGCGGCGGTCTACATCCTGGGCGATCTGGTCGAGTTCTGGCCCGGCGACGATGACGATGCCCCCTTCCATCGGGAAGTCGTCGCCGCGCTGGCTCGCTTCAGCGCCGGCGGCGGTGCGCTTCATGTAGCACTGGGCAACCGGGACTTCCTGCTCGGCGAGCACTTCGCGGCCGACACCGGCGCGCAACTCTTGCCGGACTACAGCACCCTGCCGCTGGCCGGCGGCACGGCGCTGATCGGCCACGGCGATCTGCTCTGCACACGAGACATCAAATACCAGCTGTTCCGGCAGTTCGTGCGCGACGCCACCAATCAGCAGAAATTTCTGGCTGCGCCCCTGGCCGAGCGCCGACGCATCGCCGCCCAGACCCGCGAAGGCACCGCGGCGTCGATGACGGAAAAGGACGACCACATCATGGACGTCGACGAGGCCGAAGTGCTGCGGGTGATGCAGGCGCATGACGCAAGCCTGCTGATTCACGGCCATACGCATCGCCCCGGTCGACACGAAATGACCGACGGTGGCGTCCAGCGCCAGCGCTACGTGCTGGGCGACTGGTATAGCGAAGGCACGGTCCTGTGGGTAGACGACGCCGGCTGTCGCCTGCTGTCGACTACCGCGTTTCTCGCCGAGGTCTAGTCTTTCGCGGCAAGGGCGCGCCGATAGCGCGCCCAGTCAAAATGCGGGCCCGGATCGGTTTTCCGTCCGGGCGCGATATCGGAATGACCCACAATCCGCGCCGATGACAAGCCCGGGTAACTCGCGAGTAGGCTCCTCGTCAGCACGACAAGTTGCACGTACTGCGCCTCTTCATAGGGCTCCTCGTCGCAGCCTTCCAGTTCGATCCCGACCGAAAAATCGTTGCAGGCCGTTCGGCCCTGAAAGCTCGACACCCCGGCGTGCCAGGCGCGGTCGCTCGTCGCCACAAACTGCAGCAACTCGCCGTCGCGTCGAATCAGGAAGTGCGCCGAGACCCGTAAGCCCTGCAGACTGGCGAACGAGGCGTGTGCGGCGTAATCCAGCTGATTCAGAAACAGCGCCTCGATATGCGGCCCGCCGTACTGCCTGGCCGGCAGGCTGATGCCGTGAATGACCAGCAGATCCACCACTGCCCCCAGCGGGCGGGCGTCGCAATTGGGCGAGCGACAGCGTCGCGCCCCGCTACACCAGCCGCTTTGCGGATCAAGCATCAGCGGCCTCTTCTCAAGCTGCCGTCGGTGCCGCCAGGACCAGCGAGAACGCCTCGTCCTCACCGGTGAAATACCGTTCTATCGCAAAGCCCGCGGCCGCCAGCAGCTTCTGCAGCGCATCCGGCGAGAACTTGCGGCTGATCTCCGTGCGGATGCTGTCGCCCGCCGCGAGCTGCAGACGGCTGTTCAAGGCGGGCAGTTCCACGGTCTGCGCCTCGCGGCTCACCAGATGCATTTCAATCTGCGCTTCCTGCTCGTTGTAGAGCGCGCGGTGGGCAAACTGCGCCGGGACAAAATTAGCGCCCACGCCGGCGTTCAGCACCGACAGCACATTGAGGTTGAAGGCCGCGGTGTAGCCCGCGGCATCGTTGTAGGCGGCGTTGAGGACGGCCGTCGCTTTCACCCGGTCGGCGCCCAGCAGCAGGCGGTCGGTCGGCCGCATCAGGGCGCGGATTTCGCGCAACAGGGCGAGCGCCGCCGGGTCGGTGAAATTGCCGATGGTGCCGCCGAGAAACATGTACAGCGTTGGGCCAGCCAGCACGGGCAGATGGTCGAGCCCGGCGGTGAAATCTCCTTGCAGCGGGGACACCGTCAGGCCGGTGTAGCGTCCCGTCAGCAGCGCCGCGCTTTTGGTCAGCACCGCCGCGCAGACATCGAACGGACAGTAGGTCACCGCCAGCCCCAGACCTGCGGATGCTTCAAATAAAGGTCCGATTTTGGTCGCCACGCCGCTGCCAAGTTCGACCATCACCTGCGGCCTGACGGCCTCGACAATCTCGCGTGCATGGGCCAGCAACAGCGCCCGCTCGGCGCGGGTCGGGTAATACTCGGGCGTCTCACAGATGGCTTCAAAGAGCGCCGAGCCGTGGTCGTCGTAGAAATACTTGGGCGGCAACTCGCGCGGTATGCGGAGCAGGCCGTCGCGGACATCCTCCAGCAAAGAAGGCACGGCACGGGAGGCGGGCACCAGTTGCGGCGTATGCGCGCTGGCAGACAAGGACAAATCGGACATGCAACACCTAAAGGAAAGGCCGCGGGGGACGCGGGCGATGATAGCACCGCACATCGTGCGCACCGGGTTTGAATCCGCCAGCCCGCAGCGATTAGGCTAGCCGCCCCGCCACCTGCGAGCCCGCCCCTGTGCCGAACACCTTCGACCGTAGCGCCACCCAGATCGATTTTTTTGCCGACCTCGAGGCCAATGTGGCGGCGGCGCTGGCCGAGGACCTCGGCGCAGGCGACGCCACCGCGACGCTGATTCCCGCCGCTCGCACCGCCAGCGCCACCGTGCTGGTCCGCGAGACCGCGGTGCTGTGCGGGCAGCGCTGGTTCACGGCGGTGTATGCGGCCATCGACCCCACCCTGCGCATTGAGTGGCAGCAGCAGGACGGCGACCGGCTGGCAATGAACGACGTGGTCTGCACCATTCACGGCAACGCGCGCGCGATCGTCAGCGGCGAACGTGCGGCGCTTAATTTTCTGCAAACCCTGTCCGGCACCGCCAGCGCCACCCGAATTTACGCCGACGCGCTGACCGGCACCGCGACGCGGCTACTCGATACCCGCAAGACCATTCCGGGGCTGCGCCGTGCGCAGAAATACGCCGTGCGCTGCGGCGGCGGTTTCAATCACCGCGCCGGGCTCTACGACGGGGTGCTGGTCAAAGAAAATCATATTGCGGCGGCCGGCTCGGTCGCGGGGGCCATTGCGGCCCTCAAGGCCGGGCACGTCGATTTACCAATCGAAGTCGAAGTTGAGCAGCTGTCGCAGATCGAGGAAGCCATCGCGGCCGGTGCCGATATGCTGCTGCTCGACAACTTCACGCCCGAACTGCTGCGCGCGGCAGTGGCCCTAACACGGGGTCGGGTGCGCCTCGAGGCGTCCGGCGGTTTCGAGCTGGCAGACCTGCCGACGGTGGGCGCAACCGGCGTCGATTTTGTGTCGGTCGGCAGCCTGACCAAACACCTCCGCGCCACCGATTTCTCGATGCGGATCGTGCACGCCGACCTGCCCTGATCCGGCGCTAGAGGCGGCGGCGCACCGTTTCGTAAATGTCTTCTACCGCCGGTTCAGCGGCAGCCAGCAGGCCGGCCAGTTCGGCCAGCCGGGCCTCGGCAAACTCGCGGTCCTTGATGGCGCCCGCGTTGACATAGACGTTCAGCGCCGCGCTCCGCAGGCTGGCCCAGCCGGCCATCACCGCGACGCCGGCATCGCTGACCACGTTCGGATTACCGCGCAGCGCGACCGGCCGCGACAGGCTGATGACCTCGGCCGCCAGCCGCGCGCAATCCAGCGGTGCCTCGGTCGCCTGCTTCAGCGCGACCTGAATCGCCGCCGTCCGATGCGATTTTTCATCCTCGGTCGTCTTGGCAAGCCCGTAGGCCGCCATCACCGCATCAAAGGCCGCAATGTCGGCGGCGATGGCGTCGGTCAATCCTGCCCGCAGGCGCTCCGCCGTGGCCAGCACCTCGGCCATTTCTGGCGCGACGTCGGCGTGTTTTTCTTTGCCGAGCGTCAGGTTGCACACCATGCTGACCAGCGCCGCACCCATCGCCCCCATCAAGCCGGCGGCGCTACCGCCGCCCGGGGTGGAGGCCCGACTGGCGAGTTGATCGAGAAAGGTCTGCAGGGACTCATCGGTCATCATCGGAAAACTCCGGCGGAAAAAGGTCGTCGATTATAGGCCGGCGATGAGGACTTCCCGACCAGGCCGGGGGCGCCTGCTTGTGAAGGGCTACGCCTGCGGCTAGTGTGCCCGCTTGCCCGCGAACTCCCGGAACGCCCAATCCCGCATGAAAAAACTGCTGTTCCTGCTCGATACCGACCCGCTGCCCAATACCTTCGACATCGTGGTTGCCTACGACGCCGGGGTCGACCACGTCACGCCGCTGGCCGGCGTCACGCCGGCGAATGTGGGCAAGCTGGTCGAAGGCGTGGTGTTCACGCGCCCGCCGGCGTCAAAAAAATTCTCCGCCCTGTTCGTCACCGGCTCCAACATGGCCGACGGCGAGGCGCTGCTGAAAGCGGTGCGCCGGCAGTTCTTCGGTAATTTCCGGGTCTCGGTAATGCTCGACAGCAATGGCAGCAACACCACCGCGGCGGCGGCCATCGCCCAGTTGGCGCGCGACCTGCCGCTGGCCGGCAAACGGGCGGTCATCCTCGCGGGCACTGGCCCGGTCGGTCAGCGCGCGGCGGTCATGCTGGCCCGGGAAGGCGCCGAGGTGGTGCTTGCTTCCCGCGCCATCGACCGCGCCGACGCCGCCTGTCGGGCGATGAACGAGCGCTTCAAGACCAGCCTAACCCCGGCCGCCACGCCCGATGCCGCGGCGGTCTCGGCCTGTCTGACCGGCGCGCAGATCGTCATGACCACCGGCGCCGCCGGCATCGAACTGCTACCCGAAGACCTCTGGGCAAACCACCCGACGCTCGAGGCCGTGCTGGACTCCAACGCCACCCCGCCGCTGGGCGTGGCCGGCATCGAGATGCAGGATCGGGGCACGGTGCGCCACGGCAAGCGCTGCTACGGCGCCCTCGGCTTCGGCGGCCTGAAGCTCGCGCTGCAGCGGCACTGCGTGATGCAGCTGTTCGAGCGCAACGACCTCATCCTAGATGCCCCCGAAGTTCTCGCCGAAGCCGTGGCTTTGCTCGGCAGCACCGCGCCGCGAGACGACGCATGACGCTGTTCGAGCAAATTTTGAATGCGCCGGAAGAAGAGCTCCTGAAGCTCGTCTACCGCGCGGCCTCGACCCGCGAACGCAACAGCCAGGAGCGTCGCTCCCGCGAGATTGCGCGGCGCTTGGGGATCGTCCACGGTCAGCTCATTTGCGCCATCGGCTTCCATCCGCGGATTCACGAGCTGCCGGACGTCATCTCGATGCTTGGTTTCGCCACGCACGAGCAGTTGGCTCAGCAGTGCGACCGCTACTTCACGCAGGACGTCTACGACCGGCTGGGCATCAAGAGCGTGCTAGCGATCTATTCCAGAGCAAGGACCACTGAGTGGCTGGAGCGGCACCTGCAGCCGCTGCTCCAACCGCGTTTGCACCGGATCGAAGATCGCATCGAAACCTCGGTCAATCCGCTGGTGATCGAACGCTACAAAAAAGAAATTCGCGCCATCTACGGCGGCGGTCTGGCTTGGCCTGAGTTTGTGGAAACCCGCTTGAAAGAGGTCCACACCGGCTTTCGCGCCTTGCTCTGCGAGGTGCAGCTGATCGTTGAACACCGCATTATTCCAATTGGCGATATTTTCTTCCGCGACAACATCCTGCCGGAAGAAAAACGGCGGCTGATCAAACACGGCCTGGTGCCGCGCGATCTGGTCGAATCGCGGCTTCAGAGTCAGCACCTGCCGCTCGCCGAACGGCAGGTGCTGGAGCAACACGTCAGAACGATGTAGGTCGTCGTCGACCTCAGGGATTGGCGTGACGACCGGCGAGCGCCAGCCAGGTTTCGACCACCGTATCCGGGTTGAGCGAAATGCTCTCGATGCCCTGCTCGAGCAGCCAGGCCGCGAGGTCCGGATGATCCGACGGCCCCTGACCGCAGATCCCGATGTATTTGCCGGCCGCACGGCAGGCGGCAATGGCCTTCGCCATCAGCGCCTTGACCGCCGGGTTGCGCTCGTCAAACAGATGCGCGACCAGACCGGAATCCCGATCCAGCCCCAGCGTCAGCTGGGTGAGATCGTTGGAGCCGATCGAGAACCCGTCGAAGTACTGCAGGAAGTCTTCCGCCAGCAGCGCGTTCGACGGCAGTTCGCACATCATGATGATGCGCAGGCCGTTCTCGCCCCGCCGCAGGCCCGCTTCGGCCAGCAGGTCGATGACCTGTCGCGCCTCATCCGGCGTGCGCACGAACGGCACCATGACTTCCACGTTGGTCAGCCCCATGTCGTTGCGCACGCGCTGCAGCGCCTCGCATTCCATCAGGAAGCAGGGGCGGAAATTCTCCGCGATGTAGCGCGAAGCCCCGCGGAAGCCGAGCATCGGGTTTTCTTCTTCCGGCTCGTAGACGTTGCCCGCCAGCAGATTGGCGTATTCGTTCGACTTGAAGTCCGACAGCCGCACGATCACGGGTTGCGGATTGAACGCAGCGGCAATCGTCGCGATGCCTTCCACCAAACGCGAAATGAAGAACTCTCGCGCGTTGGGATAGGCCGCAATCAGCGGGGCGATGCTTTCCTGCAGGTCGCGCGAGAGCTTGTCGTAGTCCACCAGCGCGCGCGGGTGAATGCCGATCATCCGGTTGATGATGAACTCAAGCCGGGCCAGCCCCACGCCCCGGTGCGGCAGGCTGCCAAACGCAAACGCGCGGTCCGGATTGCCCACGTTCATCATGATTTTGACCGGCAGGTCGGGCATCGCGTCGAGGCGAATCTCGCGCCGCTCGAACGGCAGCAGGCCTTCGTAGATATAGCCGGTGTCGCCTTCGGCGCAGGACACGGTAACCGGCTGGCCATCAACCACCGAAGAGGTTGCATCCCCGCAACCCACCACCGCGGGCACCCCGAGTTCGCGCGCGATGATGGCCGCGTGGCAGGTGCGGCCGCCCCGGTTGGTGACGATCGCCGCCGCGCGTTTCATGACGGGCTCCCAGTCCGGGTCGGTCATGTCGGTGACCAGCACGTCGCCGTCGCGCAGGCTTGCCATGTCGCTGATGTCGGCAATGACCCGCGCCGTGCCGCTGCCCACTTTCTGGCCGATGCTGCGGCCTTCGACCAATACCTTGCCGCGCGCGCCGATGTCGTAGCGTTCAAAGACCTGACCGTTGCGGCTTTGCACGGTCTCGGGCCGGGCCTGCACGACGTAGAGCTTGCCGTCCAGCCCGTCCTTGGCCCATTCGATGTCCATCGGCCGGCCGTAGTGCTTTTCGATGGCGACCGCGAGGCGGGCCAGTTCGGTGACGTCCTCGTCGTTGATCGAGAACACGCGGCGGTCGGTGTCGTCGACTTCGCGGGTTTCGACGCTGTGGCCGCCGGCTTTGCCCTCGGCATAGCCCATCCGCACGTGCTTGCTGCCGAGGTTACGCCGCAAGATCGCCGGGCGGCCTTCCGCCAGGCCCTTTTTGTAGACGTAGAACTCGTCCGGATTGACCGCGCCCTGCACCACCAATTCGCCCAGACCGTAGCTGGACGTGATGAACACCACATCGCGGAAACCGGATTCGGTGTCCAGCGTGAACATCACGCCGCTCGCGCCGACGTCGCTGCGGACCATGCGCTGGATGCCGGCCGACAGCGCCACCTTGTGGTGTTCAAACCCGTGATGCACGCGATAGGAAATGGCGCGGTCGTTAAACAGTGAGGCGAAAACGTCTTTAATCCGGCGCTGCACCTCGGCCAGACCGGTCACGTTGAGGTAGGTTTCCTGCTGGCCGGCGAAGGACGCGGTCGGCAGGTCTTCGGCGGTGGCGGAGGAGCGAACCGCGACCGAGAAGCCGGCCGGGGCATTCGCCGCCATCGCGGCATAGGCCTCGGCAATGGCCGCATCGAAGGCGGCGGGCAGCGGGGTGGTCGCCACCCAGTCGCGAATTTCGCGGCCGGCGGCGGTCAGGGCCGCGACGTCGTCAGTATTAAGGGTTTCGAGGCGGCGCTGGATGCGTTCGGCAAGGCCGTTCTGGGCCAGAAACTCGCGAAACGCGTCGGCCGTCGTGGCAAAGCCGCCGGGGACGCGAACATCGGCGGCGCTCAGATGACGAATCATCTCGCCGAGCGAGGCGTTCTTGCCGCCGACGCGGTCGATATCGTCGATTCCGATGTGATCAAGGGCAACTATATAATCGGTCATTCAGGCTCACTCGCTGGCTGTCCCGCACGGTCGCGGCAAAAAGGAGCGGCATTGTAACCGACCGGAGGAGATTGGCTTATCAACGCTTCGCCCCCCAGAAAACGCCGGGTGTTTTTTGTTTCGGACCGCACCGGGATCACGGTCGAAATGCTCGGCCAGACCCTCATGACGCAGTTCCCCAACACGGAATTCATCACGCAGACCCTGCCTTTTGTAACCAATCAGGCGGCCGCGCAGGCCGCGGCCGAGGTCATTCTTGCCGCCAAGCGGGAGGACGGCGTCTCGCCGGTGGTCTTCAGCACGCTGACCGACCCGACCACCCAATACTTCATTGGCACGGCCTCGGAGCACGTTTTCGACCTCTTCGGCACCTTCATCGAGCCGCTGGAAGAAGCGCTGGGCGAAGAGTCCTCCCACACTGCCGGGCGCATGCACGGCATCGTGGACGTGGGCAGCTACGAGCGCCGCATGCAGGCGCTGAACTACACCCTGGCCCACGACGATGGCATCAATCTGCGCGATTTGAGCCAGGCGGATATTGTCCTGGCCGGGGTATCTCGCTGCGGCAAGACCCCGACCTGCCTTTATCTTGCGCTCCATTACTCGCTGAAAGCGGCCAACTACCCGCTGACGGACGACGACTTCGAGAAGGGCGGCCTGCCGGCCGGTCTCGCCAACTGCATGGGCAAAGTCTACGGGCTGACCATCGTGCCGGAGCAGTTGAGCCGAATCCGCCACGAACGTCGGCCACACGGCAAATACTCCACGCTGGCCCAGTGCCGGGCGGAGGTCGCGCAGGCCGAAGCGCTGTTCAAGGCGCAGAACATCCAGTATCTCGACACCACCACCGTCTCGATCGAGGAAATCGCCGCGACCATCGTGCGCGACAAAGGCCTGCGCTAGCCCATGACGCTCGCACGCCAGGTGGCGGGGGTCGCCGTCGCCCTGATGACCTTGTCTTCGTTTCTCGGCGGCGCCGGCCTGGTTCACGGACTCGATCTGCTGCCCGGCGCCTGCGCCTGGCTGGCCGGACTGCTGCTGTGGCGGGGCATCAGCCGCTTTCAGTTAATCCAGTCGCTGGTGATGGCGGGCATCGGGCTGGTCGGTATTGCCTTTGCGACCGCCGCCGGCGACTGGTCGTGGTGGCCGGCCCTGCAGCGGGGCAACCACAGCATGCTGGCGATGCTGGCGGCGGTCAGCTTCCTGCGACTGATTACCGATACCGGCACCAGCAACGTGCCGCTGCCGCGCGGGCCGCGCGCCGTCGTGCAGACGCTGATCGCCACTCATCTTTTCGGCGCCGTGATCAATATCTCGGCCCCGGTCGTGATTGGCGAGCGGATTGCGGTCAACGGACGACTCTCAAGGCTTCAGACCCAAACCATCAGCCGGGCATTCATCGCGGCCTCCATGTGGTCCCCGTTTTTCATCGCCATGGCGCTGATCCTGCAACTCGTGCCCAAGGCGCAGTTCGTGGTGATTTCTGCCGCCGGCTTCACGGTCTCCACGCTGCTGATGGGCTGGTGCGCATGGCGGCTGCCGCGCGACCCCGGCGCTCACGAATTCGTGGGCTATCCGTTGCGCTGGCAGGCCCTATGGGTGCCGGTGCTGTTGAGCGCCCTGGTGCTGGGTGGGCATCTGTATCTGCCCGCCCTGCCGGTGCTTATCCTGATTGAAGGCGCCGCGCTGGGCATGGTGCTGGGCCTCTTGCCCCTGCTGCGAGGCGGGCGGGCGGCGGCCGGTCTGCTGGCCGGTCATCTGCGGGAACGATTGCCCGGCATGGGCAGCGAAATCTCGATGTTTCTGGGGGCGGCGGTGATGAGCGCGGGCATAGAAGCGGCGGTGCGCCACGCCGATCTGGCCCTCAGCCCGAGCACGCTGGAACCGGCGGGCGCGGCGCTGTTGATGGCCGCGATGGTGGTGCTCGCGATCCTCGGCGTGCATCCGGTCGCAAGCCTCTCCGCCCTGTCCAGCCTGTGGGACTTCAACCGGCTCGACGGCAACCTGCTGGGTTTCGTGTTCCTGATGGTCTGGGGCATGGGGCTGGTGGCTGCGCCGGTATCGGGCACAAGCCTCATTTTTCAGACCCGCTTCGGGCTGCGCTATCTCGACCTGTTCAAGTTCAACGGCGCCTACGTCGGGCTGGCCTATCTTCTCAGCGTGGCGATGCTCTACGCATATGAGGCCTGGCGCACGGCGGGCTGAGGCCGCGCTCAGCGGGGTTTTCCGTACTCCACGCTGAAGTCGATTTTGGCGTGGTCCCAGTAGTCGGCCACCCAGTTGCCGACGTCCGCCGGCACCGGTTCGCTCAGTGGCCCGGTGACTAACTGATAGTCGGCTTTCAGTTCCCAGCCGCGGGCCAGCAGTTCGTTGATCTGCCAGCGCAGGGCCTCGTACTGGCCGCCCATGACGTTGGTCGCCTTGCCCCGTTCGATGACTTCGTTCTCGCGCCGCATCTCCACAAAAATGGCATCTACGCTGGCCGGATCGGTCGTCGCCAGCGGCGCGCCCGCCACCAGCCGGGCCGTTGCCCCGTTGGCCGCCACCAGATCTTGCACCAGCGGCGCCGGCGCTTCATCGAAGTTGTAGTCGACCAGCACCACCACCGGCCGCACCGCTTTCACCTTGGCGACCAGCGCCGCCGCCTCGAGCACGGGTGCCGTGATGGCCTGACTCAGGGTAAAGGCCAGCGCCGGTGCCAGCTTCAGCTTGCTCTGCGCCGGCCGGGTGACCCAGGTGCCGCTGCTCAACCACTGGTCCTTCAGCACCGCAGAAGTAATGGGCTGGTCGCCGCGCAGACGGGCGCGGGCCAGTGGGCTGGTCAGGTCGGCGCGAAACCCGACCAGCGGCGCGCGGGCGGCCAGTTCACGCACCACCACGCGTTGAATGCTGTACGCCTCGTCGAGCTTCAGGCGCGGCTCGAAGGCCGTGATAGTCGGCAAGGGGTGGCGGGCGCGGGTTTGCAACAGCACCACGTCGGCCCAGTTTTCCAGGGTATTCCAGGCCAGCGCCGGGCCCTGAAGCAGCAACAGACAAAGCAGAACGAAAAGACGCATGTCCCGGCCAGAAAAAGGTTTTACCGGCAGGCTCTGGACTCGCGCCACGGCGCGGTCGCGGCCTGCGTTTGATGCTGTAGGATTGCGCCATTCACGGGGCGCATCAGCCCGCGAAGTCTAGCGGACTTCGCCAAGCGATGGCGCCCTCCCAGCGACCCTGACATCCCGGAACCCACGCATGCGTATGCCCGAGACCAAGCCAATCCCCCTGGCCCGCGAACTGGCCGCGTTTGCCGCCAGCTTGCGCGTTGACGACGTGCCGGCCGCGGCCTACGAGCGCGCCAAACTGCATGTACTGGATGCGCTGGGCACGGCGCTGGCCGCTGCCGACACCGACTTTGCCGATGCCGCCGCGTCGGCGCTGGTCGCGATGAGCGACGGCGGCAGCAATGCCGTCATTGGCCGACACGAGCGTCTGGGCCTGCGCGACGCCATGCTGATGAACGGGGTGCTGGTGCATGGCCTTGATTTCGACGACACCCACGGCGCCAGCGTGGTCCATGTGTCGGCCAGCGCGGTGCCGCTGATGCTGGGTCTGGGTACGCGCTGCAAGGCCAGCGGTCGCGCGGCGCTGATGGCCTATCTCCTCGCGCTGGAAATCGACGCGCGCCTTGGCGCAGTCGCCCGCGGCACCCTGCAAAAGCGGGGCTGGCACCCCACCGGCGTCATCGGCGCCTTCGGCTGCGCGGCCGCCGCCGGCCGGCTGCTCGGTGCCGACGCCGATGGCATTGCCCATGGGCTGGGCATCACGCTCAGCATGGCCAGCGGCAATCTGGAGTTTCTCGACGACGGCGCCTGGACCAAGCGCCTGCATCCGGGTTGGGCGGCGGTTGCGGGCTACACCGCGGCCAGCTTCGGGCAAGCGGGCTATGTGGGGCCTTCCCGCCCCTTCGAGGGCCGCTTCGGCCTGTACCGCATGCTGCTCGATACCGACGCCGTCGATCTTGCGCCGGTCACCGCCGGACTTGGCCAGCAGTGGGCGGTCGACGATAACGGCTTCAAGCCCTACCCCGCCTGCCATTTCCTGCACGCGTTCATCGACTGCGCGCTCGAGTTGCGCGCGCAGCCCGGCTTTGACCCCGCCGCGATTGCCTCCATCGAGGCCCTGATCCATCCCGACGAAGTGGCCATTGTCTGCGAGCCGACGGCCATCAAGCGCGCGCCGCGCAATGCCTACGACGCCCAGTTCAGCCTGCCCTACACCGTAGCCACCGCGCTCTGTCGCGGCCAGTTCGGGCTCGACGAGCTCGACGCCGCGGCCTTGACCGCCCCGGAGGCCATCGCGCTGGCGGCCAAAGTCCGCCACGCGCCCGACCCCGAATCACGCTATCCGACCAGCTACAGCGGTGCGCTGGAGGTAGCGCTTCACGATGGCCGGCGCTTCTCGGCCCGCCAGCCGGTAAATCGTGGCGCGGCGAGCAATCCGCTGGGCGCCGCCGACGTGCGCGAGAAATTTCTGCGTAATGCCGTGCGCCGGGTCGCGCCGGCGCAGGCCGAGGCCATCGCCGAGGCGGTGATGACGCTGGACACCGCGGCCGATCTTTCGGCCCTGCACGCGGCGCTGGCCCTGCCATGAAATACACCCGACGCACGCTGTTCGCGCTGCTGCTGATGCCGCTGCTGGCGCTGGCCGCACCGGCCAAACCTGCGGCGCCACCGGCGGCGGCCGAAGCCCTGCCGGAAGACGTGGCGCAGTACGCCGTATGGTCGGCGCTGCTCGCCCACGGGCTGCCGGCCGACACGCGGGAAATCATCATCGCCGCACAGACCACCACCGACACCAACCCGGTCGTCGCGCCAGGCGCCAATCTGGAGGCCGTGGCCAAAAAGCTCGCGCTTGATCCCGCCCTGCTGCGCGGCTGGCTGCGCGCCAACGAAAGCCGTGAAACGCTGACGCCGCGGCTGACGCTGAAAGCGAAATATCAGCTGCTCGACGATGCGGCCCGCGCCAAAATTTTTGCTGGCGAAGATCCGGTCGCCAACTGGGCGCGGTTCAAACAGCGCTACCCGGACGCGCCGGGCATCCTGCGCCTGTCGCGGGCAGCGTTTGACCCCTTCCAGCAGCACGCGCTGGTCTATCTCGAATTCAGCTGCGGGCCGGCCTGCGGCTCTGGTCGACTCATCCACGCTGCGCGCGACGGCAAAGGCTGGAAAGCGCTGAGCGGCGAACTCATCTGGATCGCGGGGCCCTGACGATGCCGAGCATTGCTGTTTTTTGTGGGGCCCGCATGGGCCGAGACCCGCGCTACGCAACCGAGGCCGCGGCGCTGGGCGCTGCGCTGGCCGCGCGCGGCTGGACGCTGGTCTACGGCGGCGGCAAGGTCGGCCTGATGGGCGTCCTCGCGCAGGCCTGCCTCGACGCCGGCGGCACGGTCACCGGCGTCATTCCCGGCTTTCTGTCGAGCCGCGAAGTGCTGCATCCCGGGCTTCAAATCAGCCATCAGGTCGAAGACCTTTTCGAGCGCAAGGCGCTGATGATCGAGCTGGCGGATGCCTTCGTTGCCCTGCCCGGCGGCATCGGTACGCTGGACGAACTGCTGGAAGTGATGGCCTGGCGGCAGCTTGGCTGCATCGACAAGCCCGTGGCGCTGCTGAACACCGCAGGCTACTTCGAACCCGCGCTGCGCAGCCTGGACCACGCCATTGCCGAGCAGTTTGTGGATGCCTCGGAACGCAACCGGCTGCTGGTCGCCGACCGCCTGAGCGACTTGCTGAGCACGCTGGACACATTGCTGCCCGCGGAGGCTGAGGCATGAGGCGCTTCTCGGCGGTGGTCTTCGATATGGACGGGGTGCTGATTGATTCAGAACCCGTGATTCGCCGCTCGGCGCAGTTAGCGGGTGAAGATTTCGGCAAGACCATGACCGACGCGCTGTACATGGAGCTGATTGGCCTGCCCGGACCGCGGGTCGAAGCGAAGCTCGTCGAAGTCTTCGGCGCCGATTTTCCGCTGCCGGAATACCGCCTGCGCTTCCAGCATTTTTATCACCAACACATCAACGCCCACGGCATGCAGAGCAAACCCGGCATTCCGGATCTGCTGCGTGAACTCACCGCCGCCGGCGTGCCGGTAGCGGTCGCCACCCAAACCCGTAGCGGGCATGCACAAAGCGCGCTGCGCGCCGCCGGACTGCTCGACCTGCTGCCGGTGTGCGCCACGGGCGACGAAGTCAAACAGGGCAAACCGGCGCCGGATGTTTTTCTGCTGGCCGCCTCACGGCTCGCCATCGACGCACACCACTGCATTGCGCTGGAAGATTCCGAGGTCGGCGCGCGCGCGGCAGTCAGCGCCGGCATGTGGACCCTGATGATTCCGGATCTGAAACCGCCGGGCGCGGAAATCAGCGCGCTGGTGCATGAAATCCTGCCGTCGATCCCGGCGGCCGCGAGCCGTGTTCATCATTTGTTACGGGCCGGGGCGCCCGTCGAGGTAAGCCGATGATTGCCTGGTCTTGCGGCGGCCTGCGCCGTCTCGTGCTGGCCGCCACGCTCATGCTCGGCCTGCCCGTCATGGCCGAAGACGCCGCGTCGACGACCCCGGCAGCGCCTGCGGTCACCGCCACCGATGCGCTGGCCGCCTGGGACCGTTTCCGGACGGCGCCGGAGGAAAAACTTTCGGAAGCGCCTATTTTCCTGAAGTTCATGCAGAGCGGCGAAGTGCACACGGTGCTGCGCAGCGAGGTGGTGTTCTGGATGTATCAGCCTTATCCGCAGGACGTTCAGGCGGTGCTGTATGCGGCCTATATGGGCGGCAACCTCGACTCCCAGCTGCGGGGCAAGAAACAAGGTGACGACCCGGAAGCCGGCATACGCGCCGCGCTAGACGCCTGGGCCACGCTGAAAAAATCACACCCCAAGCTGTCCATGCCGCAGCTTGATGCCTGGGAAAAAGCCCGGCAGGAGGGACGGCTCGCCGCCGCGCTGAATGCCGGCGCGACGCCGCCGCGCTGATGCCCCCGCGCGCGACCGGACGCTCCCCCACTGCCCGCGCGCGCCGCGGCGAAGCGCCTTTTACCCGCAATACGCTTGCGCTGATCTACGACTTCGACGGCACGCTCACCCCGCAGCCCATGCAGGAGTACACCGTGCTGCCGCAGCTCGGTATCGCACCGCAGGACTTCTGGAGCGAAGTAAACGCCGAAGTGCGCCGCACCGGCGGCGACAGCATCCTCACCTACATGCGCCTGCTGGTAGAGAAAATCGAGGCCAACAAAGCGCATTTAAGTCGCGAGGCGCTGCGCACGCTGGCGCGCGACGTACGGTACTTTCCGGGTGTCGAGACCTGGTTCGAGCGGATCAATCGCTACATCCACACCCGCTCCGGCGGGCTGGTACAGGCGCGGCACTACATCATTTCAGCGGGCCTGAGCGAGATTCTTGAAGGCATCAGCATCAAGCATCACTTCGAGCGGATTTACGCCTCGCAGTACCATTTCAATCATCACGAAGTGGCCTGTTTCCCGACTATCGTGATCAACGACACCAGCAAGACGCAGTACCTCTTCCGCATCAACAAGGGCCGCGAGCAACCCGGCGAATCGATCAACGAATACATGCCCGAGGCCGCGCGACCGGTGCCGTTCACGCACATGCTGTATCTGGGCGACGGCCTGACCGATGTGCCCTGCATGACCGTGACCAAAAACTACGGGGGATTTGCGATCGCCGTGCACAACCCGGACAACGCCAATTCGCTCGCGGTGTGTCGGGAACTGGTGGTCGGGGAACGCATCGATTTCTTTGCCGAAGCGGACTACCGCAGCGGCCGCACGCTGGAACGCCGCGTCCACAGCATTCTTGACCTCATCATGGCGAGAATCCTGTTTGAGCGGGAACAACATGCTTTCAAATCAGCACTGGATGCCCCATGAGCCCCACACCCCGTCAGACCCTGTTCCGCCCCGCCGTGCTGCTGCTCAGCGGCCTGCTCGCCCTGACCGGCTGCAAGACGCCCGATCTGCGCCCTGACTTTTTGAAACGCGAGAAGCCCGAAGCCGTGGTGACCGCGCCGGCTCCGACTCCGGCCCCGGCGCCCGCGCCGGCGGTTGACCCTTCGCTAACGCCGCGCGAACTGCTGACGGCGCGCCTCGTCAACGCCCGTGCCGAAGGCGACGCCGTGCCCGGCATGACGGTGGGCAAGCTCATCGAATACGCCGACCGTTACCTCACCTGCGACTGCGCGGACACCCGCTTCGCGCGCATCTGGCAGCGCACCCCCGGCGGCTATCTCCTCAGCACGCACTCGGCGCAGGTGCAGCCGCTGGATTTCCGCTGCAGCGGCAGCGGCGAGGCCATGAGCTGCTTCCTGCGCGAAATCGACCGCGGCGCCAATCTTGACGATTTGAAGCAGCGCTTCATGCCGGGCAGCGATTTCATCCGCTTTATCTACGAAAAAGGCTCGCGCTGCGAGCGCACCGAACCCTGCCCAAGCGCGGCACCGGCCCAACCTTGAGACGACTCAGCCAAGCGCCTTCAGGCAGGCCTGATCAAGCAATAGATTGCAGGTAAAGCGCACGCCAAAGCCGGTTTCGTCGCTCGGGATATGCGCCAGTCCGCCCTTGTGATTGCTGGCCGCGAGGTCCACGTGCACCCAGGGCACGGCGTGGCGCACGAAGCGGCTCAGGAAGCGCGCGGCAATGATGTGATCGGCCTCACCGTCCATCGCACACTGCTTGATGTCGGCCACGCTGCTGTCCAGCGCCTTGTCAAAATCCGCATCCAGCGGGAACGGCCATACCCGCTCGCCGCTGGCGCGGCCGGCGGCGGTCAACACCGGCAGCAGCGTCTCGCGATTGGCAAATACGCCGCTGTAGCGCTTGCCCAGCGCGTGGATGCAGGCGCCGGTCAGCGTGGCGTAGTCGATGACCAGCGCCGGCTTGCTGGCGGTTGCCAGCAGCAAGGTGTCGGCCAGCACCATGCGGCCTTCGGCATCGGTGTGGACGATTTCGATGGTGGTGCCGTCGGCGGCGCGCACCACGTCGTTCGGCTGATAGGCCTGCGGGCCGATGTCGTTGCTGGCCAGCGCCAGCCAGCAGTCGACCGCGAAGGGCGCGTTCATGTCTTTCAGCGCCAGCAACACGCCCAGCGCCACCGCGCTGCCCGCCATATCCTGATGCATCCCGAACATGCCGCGCGCGGTTTTAAGATTCACCCCACCGGTGTCGTAGGTCAGGCCCTTGCCGACCAGCGCCAGCCGCGGCACCCGCTGCGGTCGCGCGGGACGCCAGGACAGATGCGCAATACCGGCATCTTTCGCCGCGCTCCCTTGCACCACCGCCAGAAACGCCCCGGCGCCGCGTCGACGCAGCGCTGTGCGATCGAGAAACTCGAAGCCCAGCCCTTCTTCCCGCGCCAGCGCCGCCAGACGCTGCCGGTAGTGGCCGGGCGTTAGTTCGTTCGGCGGCAATACCGCCAACTGGCGCGCGAGGCCGTTGGCCCGCGCCTCGGCCTGCACGCGACGCTGGTCGATCTCGGCGCCCGGCCCGCAGAGTCGAATCCGCGCCAGGCGCACCGGCTCGGGCGGCGGCCGTTTGCGGGTGGGCAAAGGCACCGCGCGCGCCAGCGCCGCGCTGACCAGCGCCTCGTACACCGGGCCGGGCACGGGCAGGCCGTGCACGCTCACCAGCAGCTCGCGCGGATTGAGCTCCGCCATCAGCTCGAGCGCGCGACGGGCCGCGCCCAGTCGCTCAAAGGCACTCTGCTGTGGATTAAGGCTGAGGTGGACCACGCGGGTCGCATGCCGGTTGGGTAAATCGGTTGCCCACAGCTCACTCGCGCCGCTCTGCCGCGCGCGGCGTCGGGCCAGTTCATCGCCATACGGCAGCTCGGTCCAGGGTGCGGTCTCAGTGGTCACTACAATCCACGCCGGCACGCCGTCGATCTGGCTGCGCGTGACCGGGGTCGCGTTCGTCTGGATGCGGGTGTTTGTCATCGAGACCTCCAAGGCTGCTAAGCCGCTAAATCCCACCGTGACGGTGGCGAACAAGGGTGGGCGACGCAAGCAGTTGCGCTACACTCCTAGCGACGTCGCCGAGGGGGACGGATCGCCGTATAAGCATGGGTAGGAGGCAAGCCGATGAGCGTTTCCAGCAATCAGGACATTGATCCAATCGAGACCGACGAATGGGTCGAAGCTCTCGAGGCCGTGGTCGAAAACGAAGGCATCGAGCGCGCGCACTATCTGCTTGAGCGCCTGATCGACAAGGCGCGCCGTTCGGGCGCCGACCTGCCCTACTCTGCCAATACCGCCTACCTCAACACCATTCCGCCGCATTTGGAGCAGTACACGCCCGGCGACCCGGCGCTGGAGTGGCGCATCCGCTCGATCAACCGCTGGAACGCCATGGCGATGGTGGTGAAGGCTAATCGCCGCAACGCCGAACTGGGCGGACATATCGCGAGCTACGCCTCTGCCGCCACCCTCTACGAAGTGGGCTACAACCACTTCTGGCACGCGCCCAGCGCTGCCCACGGCGGCGATCTGGTGTTCTTTCAGGGGCACTCGGCGCCCGGTATTTACGCCCGCGCCTATCTGCTCGGATTACTCAGCGAGGAGCAGCTCGACAACTTCCGGCAAGACGTCGACGGCAAGGGCCTGACCTCCTACCCGCATCCGTGGATCATGCCGGACTTCTGGCAGTTCCCTACCGTCTCGATGGGCCTCGGGCCGATCATGGCGATCTATCAGGCGCGCTTCATGCGCTATCTGGAACATCGCGGCCTGTCAGACACCGCCGGGCGCAAGGTATGGGCCTTCATGGGCGACGGCGAAATGGACGAGCCGGAGTCTTTCGGCGCCGCCGCGCTCGCCTCGCGCGAGAAGCTCGATAATCTGGTCTTCGTCATCAACTGCAACCTGCAGCGCCTCGATGGCCCGGTGCGGGGCAACGGCAAGATCATCCAGGAGCTGGAGTCGGACTTCCGCGGCGCCGGCTGGAACGTGATCAAGGTGATCTGGGGCGCGGCCTGGGATCCGCTGATCGCGCGCGACACCAAAGGCATGCTGCTCCAGCGGATGGAAGAAGCCGTCGACGGCGAATATCAGGCCATGAAGGCCGTCAACGGCGCCTATGTGCGCGAACATTTCTTCGGCAAATACCCCGAACTCAAAGCCCTCGTCGCCAGCATGAGCGACGACGACATCTGGCGGCTCAACCGCGGCGGCCACGACCCGCACAAGGTTTACGCCGCCTATGCCGCCGCCATGGCGCACACCGGCCAGCCCACGGTCATTCTCTGCAAGACCGTCAAAGGCTACGGCATGGGTGAAGCCGGCGAAGGCAAGATGATCACCCACTCGCAGAAGAAGATGGGCGAAGAATCGCTGCGCCAGTTCCGCGACCGCTTCAACATCCCGATTTCCGACGACGCGATTGCCGATGCGCCGTTCTATCGCCCGCCCGAAGACAGCCCGGAAATGCGCTACCTGCGCGAACGCACCGAGGCGCTGGGCGGCTTCCTGCCGCATCGCCGGCGCGCCGCCGAGCCTTTGCAAATCCCGCCGATCGAGATCTTCGACGCCATGCTGAAAGGCTCCGGCGAGCGCGAGATGTCCACTACCATGGCCTTCGTGCGCATGCTCTCGGCGATGACCCGCGACAAGGCCATCGGCCAGCGCGTGGTGCCGATCGTGCCCGACGAAGCGCGCACCTTCGGCATGGAAGGCATGTTCCGCCAACTCGGGATCTACTCCTCGGTCGGGCAACTGTACGAACCGGTCGACCACGACGAAGTGATGTACTACCGCGAAGACATCCGCGGGCAGATTCTGGAAGAAGGCATCAACGAGGCGGGCGCGATGTGCTCGTGGATTGCGGCCGGCACGGCCTATTCCAATCACGCCCTGCAGATGATCCCGTTTTTCATTTTCTACTCGATGTTTGGCTTCCAGCGGGTGGGCGATCTAGCCTGGGCGGCAGGCGATATGCGGGCCCGCGGCTTCCTGCTCGGCGGCACGGCCGGGCGCACGACGCTGGCCGGCGAAGGCCTGCAGCATCAGGACGGACACAGCCTCTTGCAGGCGGCGACCATTCCCAACTGCATCGCCTACGACCCGACCTTCGCCTACGAACTGGCGGTGATCATCCACGACGGCCTGAAGCGCATGTACGAGCGGCAGGACAACGTCTTCTACTACATCACCGTGATGAACGAGAACTACGGCCATCCGGCCATGCCGGCAGGTGCGGAGGAAGGCATCATCCGCGGGATTTATCCGCTGCAAGCGCACGCCAAACCGCAGGTTCAACTGCTGGGTTCCGGGGCGATTCTGCGTGAAGTGATCGCCGCCGCCGAATTGCTGGAAGCCGACTTTGGCATTGGCGCCAACCTGTGGAGCGTGACCAGCTTCAACGAACTGCGCCGCGATGGTCTGGACTGCACGCGCTGGAACACGCTCCATCCAGAGGCCATCCCGCGCGTGCCCTACATCACCGCCGCGCTGCAGGGTCAGCCGGGCCCGGTGGTGGCGGCCACCGACTACATGAAGACCTACGCCGACCAGGTCCGCGAGTTCGTGCCGGGCCGCTACCGAGTGCTGGGCACCGACGGCTTCGGGCGTTCGGATTCGCGGGTGAAGCTGCGCGAGTTCTTCGAGGTCAACCGCCACTATGTGGTGGTGGCGGCGCTGAAGGCGCTGGCGGATGAAGGCAGTATCCCGGCCAGTACGGTCACCGCCGCGCTGAAGAAGTACGGCATCAACGTCGACAAACCGAACCCCACTACGGTCTGAGCGCAGGAGACGCCCATGGAAATCGAAGTCCTGGTGCCGGATATCGGCGATTTTGACAGCGTCGATGTGATCGACGTGCTGGTCAAACCGGGGGATGAGGTCAAGGCCGAAGACCCGCTAATCACGCTGGAGAGCGACAAGGCGACGATGGACATCCCGGCGCCGCGCGCCGGGCGCATCGGCCAGATCAGCGTGAAGGTCGGCGACAAAATCGCCGAAGGCGGACGCATCCTGCTGCTGGAACTGACCGAGGCCGCACCGGCCGCCGCCCCGCAGCCGGCCGCAGCACCCGCCGCGGCAGCAGCGCCCGCGCCAAAACCCGCGCCCGTCGCGCCGCCCGCACCGGCCCCTGCCGCTGCACCCGTCACAGCGGCCAGCAGCCCCGGCGCGTCGCAGGCTATCCGTGTGCCCGATCTGGGCGATTTTCCCGAAGTCGACGTCATTGAAGTGTTGGTCAAGGAAGGCGATCTCATCGACGCCGACACCCCGCTGGTCACGCTGGAAAGCGACAAGGCGACCATGGAAATCCCGGCCGGCGTCACCGGTCGCATCAGCCGCATCCTGGTGAAACTGGGCGACAAGGTCGCAACCGGCGCCGCGCTGGTCGAAGTCAGCGGTGGTCAGACAGCGGCCGCGGTGCCGCCAAGCGCCGCCCCGGCCCCGGCCCCGGTCGCGGCAACGCCGGCGCCCGCCGCGCCGCCGCCGACTCAGGCCGCCATACCTGCGGCGAGCGGCCAGAACGGCCGCATTCCGGCCGCTGCGGGTCCCGGCACGCTGGAGGCCCCGCCGGGCAGCGGACGCATCCACGCCGGTCCCGCGATGCGCCGCCTGGCCCGCGAACTGGGCGTCGACCTCGTGCAGGTCAGCGGCAGCGGGCGCAAGGGCCGCATCGTGCGCGACGACGTCGTCGCCCATGTGAAAAAAGTGATGACCACCCCGCCCGCGCCGGCCGCCAGTGGCAAATTCGCGCTACCCGAGCAGCCGGTGGTCGACTTCGCGCGCTTCGGCGCCATCGATACCCAGCCACTCAGCAAGATTCGCCGCATGACGGGCCAGAATCTGCACCGCGCGTGGATCACCGCGCCGCATGTGACGCAGTTTGATGAAGCCGACATCACCGAACTCGAAGCCTTCCGCAAGGCGCAGGGCGCGGCGGCTGAAGCAGCCGGCACCAAGCTCACGCTGCTCGCCTTCCTGATCAAGGCGGTGACGGTTGCGCTGGCGCGTTATCCGGACTTCAACGCCTCGCTTTCCGGCGACGGCGAATCGCTGATTTACAAGCAGTACTTCCACATCGGCATGGCGGCCAACACGCCGCGCGGGCTGGTGGTGCCGGTGCTGCGCGATGCCAATACCAAAGGCCTGCTGGCGCTGGCCAAGGAAGTTCGGGAGCTGGGGACCAAGGCCCGCGACGGCAAGCTGACGCCGGCCGAGATGCAGGGCGGCTGCTTCACGATTTCGAGCCTCGGCGGCGTCAGCGGCACCGCGTTCACGCCCATCATCAACGTGCCGGAAGTGGCGATCCTCGGCGTCTCGCCGGCGGCGATGAAGCCGGTGTGGCAGAACGGCGCTTTCGTGCCACGGCTGATGCTGCCGCTGTCCTTGTCCTATGACCACCGGGTGATCGACGGCGTGGCGGCGGCGGAATTCACCCGCTGTCTGGGCGAGATTCTGGGCGATATTCGCCAGATTCTGCTCTAGGCCGAGCGCCCGATGACGGAGTCCCCGCCGCGGGCGCGCTTCTCGATTTGTCTGCTGGAAGACGCGGCCGGCCGGCTCCTGTTCCTCAAGCGCGCGCCGGATCGCGTCATCGGCCCCGACCTCTGGGGCTTTCCTGCGGGCCACATCGAAGACGGCGAAACGCCCGAAGACTGCGCGCGCCGCGAGCTGCGCGAGGAAATCGGTCTGCGGCATGAACTGCAGGAACTCGCCCGCCTCGGACCGCGTCGCGACAGCCTGTTTGGCGGGATTTACGAAGTGCATCTCTTCCACTACCGCTGGCTGAGCGGCGAGGTGGAAATCAACCACGAACACACCGCGCACCGCTGGATTGCCGCCGCCGACTACCGGGGGCTGGCGGTGATGCGCGGCGTCGATGAAGACATCCGGCTGCTCGACCTCTGGCCGCTGGAAAACTTGCATCTCGAAGGGGTGCCGGTAGCGCTGGGCGGTCTGGCCGTGCCGCCGCCGCGGCTCGACTAAGCCAAAGGATTCCGCCCGATGTCAGACGCCGTGGAACTGGTTTATGACAGCCTTGGGGAAGGGCCGCCGCTGGTCATCCTGCACGGGCTTTTCGGCTGGGCGCGCAACTGGCAGAACGTGGCGCGACAGCTGGCCTCGCGCTATCAGGTCATTACGGTCGACGCCCGCAACCACGGCCGCTCGCCGCACACCGAGGCCATGGATTACACACGGATGAGCGCCGATCTGGCGGCGCTGCTCGCACGACTCGAACTGCGCGACGTCACCCTGCTCGGCCACAGCATGGGCGGCAAGACCGCGATGACGCTCGCCCTGAGCGATCCCGCGCGCCTTGCGCGGGTGGTCGTGGTGGATATCTCGCCCGTGCCGTCCGAGGACCAGCACACGCCCATGATCGACGCCATGCTGGCGCTGCCGCCCGCAAGCCTGCGCCGACGCAGTGAAGTCGACACCCTGCTCCGCGCCGCCGTGCCGGAAGACGACATCCGGCTGTTTCTGCTGCAAAGCCTGCTGCCCGCCGAACACGGCGGCAGCTGGCGCTTTAATCTCGCGGCGCTCAAAAGCGGGATGCCGGACCTCATCGGCCCGCTGCCGGTACCGGCAGCAGCCCGCTTTGTGCGGCCTTTCCGCGTGATCCGGGGTGAAAACTCGTCGCGGGTGAATGCCGAGGCGCTGGCGCTGATCCAGCATCATTTCCCGGCCGCCAGCCTGCATACCGTGGCCAATGCCGGCCACTGGCCCCACGCCGAGGCCCCGGCAGATTTCATGCGCGCGCTAAACGACTGCCTGCTGCTATGAATTTGGGGTCAGAGTAAAAACTCGGCGCTGAGAGTTTTTACTCTGACCCCAAATATGCCTGACCCCAAATATGCCCGCGCGCGGGAAGACTGTCTGTACCTGCCGGGCCAAGACCCGTGTGGACGGCCTTCCGGGGCTTGGGCAAAATGCCAGCCCCTTCTCTAGCCGCGCGGTCCCATCATGTCCAAAGCCTCGATCAAGAAAGTCGTCCTCGCCTATTCGGGCGGCCTCGATACCTCCGTCATCCTCAAATGGCTGCAGGAGACCTACGACTGCGAAATCGTGACCTTCACCGCCGACATCGGCCAAGGTGAAGAACTTGAGCCGGCGCGCAGCAAGGCGACGCTGATGGGCGTGAAGGAAATTTTCATCGACGACCTGCGCGAAGAGTTCGTGCGCGATTTCGTCTTTCCCATGTTCCGCGCCAACACCATTTACGAAGGCGAATACCTGCTCGGCACCTCCATTGCGCGGCCCCTGATTGCCAAGCGTCTGGTCGAGATTGCGCGCATGACCGGCGCGGACGCCATTTCCCACGGTGCCACCGGCAAGGGCAACGATCAGGTGCGCTTCGAACTGGGCGCCTACGCCCTGCAGCCGGATATCCGGGTCATTGCGCCCTGGCGCGAATGGGACCTGACCTCGCGCGAAACCCTGCTGGCCTACGCCGCCAAGCATCAGATCCCGATCGAATACACGCAGGGCAAGAAATCCCCCTACTCCATGGACGCCAACCTGCTGCACATCTCCTACGAAGGCGGCGTGCTGGAAGACCCGTGGACCCCGGCCGAAGACAGCATGTGGCGCTGGAGCGTTTCACCCGAGGCGGCACCAGACGCCGCGCGCATGCTCGACATCACCTTTGAACACGGCGACCCGGTGGCGCTCGACGGTGAACGCCTGAGCCCCGCTGCCCTGCTCGCGAAGCTCAACGAAATTGGCGGCGCGAACGGCATCGGCCGGCTGGATCTGGTGGAAAACCGCTACGTCGGCATGAAGTCGCGGGGCTGCTACGAAACTCCCGGCGGCACGATCCTGCTGCGCGCCCACCGCGCGATTGAATCCATCACGCTGGATCGCGAAGTGGCGCACCTGAAAGACGAACTGATGCCGCGCTATGCATCGCTGGTCTACAACGGCTACTGGTGGAGCCCGGAGCGGCTGATGCTGCAGAAGATGATCGACGAGTCGCAAGTCCGCGTGAACGGCCTGGTGCGCCTCAAGCTCTACAAGGGGAACGTTACCGTGATCGGTCGGCAGTCGGAGAAGGACAGCCTGTTCAGCACCGCGCTGGCGACCTTCGAGGACGATGCCGGCAGCTACAACCAGGCCGACGCCGGCGGCTTCATTCGCTTGAACGCGCTGCGCATGCGGGTTGCCGCCAAGCGGTCTTAAGCGCCCGCAATTCGGCGCCGCTCAGTTGGGCGGCGCCGAGCCGGGCAGGTCTAAGGTCAGCTCACCGGTCGGGCCGGCGTAGACGCCCCCCTGAGGGGCGGCGAGAAAAGCTTCCATTTCGGTGAGAAAAGGCGAGCGGTCGGTGCGAGTACGACCAGTGCTAGCCCGGCCAGATAGCCTTCGGAAGGTGCCGGCAAGCATGCCCGGCGCCAGCCTGAGCAACCGCCGGCACCCTGGCCGCCCGTGCGGCCGACTAGTCTTCCTTGTCGTCGTCCTTATCGTCTTCGTCGTCACCTTCGTCGTCATCGCGCTGGGCGCTGCAGCCGGCCGCTGCGTCCACGCCACACGGCTGCTCGGCGGCGACCTGCGTGCCGGACGCAAAGCTGACGGCAGCGAACGGATTTTCCGTCGCCGCAACCAGCGGGCTCGCAGCCAGCGTGACCGCAAAGCCGGCACCCAATACCGCCAGCAGGGTTTTCTGTTCGACAGGCTTGTTCATGGTAAGAACTCCAGGAATTAAGGCTTAAGAGGGACGGTGTCAGTCGCTGCGCGGACGTAACAGCGGAAACAGGAGCACGTCCCGAATCGACGCCGAGTCGCTCAGCAACATCACCAGCCGGTCGATGCCAATGCCTTCACCAGCGGTCGGCGGCAGCCCATATTCCAGCGCGGTGATGTAGTCGGCGTCGTAATGCATGGCCTCTATATCCCCAGCGCTCTTGGCTGCCGCCTGCGCATGAAAGCGCTCGGCCTGATCTTCGGCATCGTTCAGCTCCGAGAAACCGTTGGCGATTTCGCGCCCGGCAATCATCAACTCAAAGCGATCGGTGACGAACGGATCGGCATCGTTCCGTCGCGCCAATGGCGAGACCTCTGCGGGATACTCGGTGATGAAAGTCGGGTCAAGCAGATGATGCTCCACCGTCTTATCAAAAATATCCGTCAGCACGCGACCAAGGCCCGCGTGCTCATCAACCGGGACCCGCAACAGCCCCGCCAGCGCGCGGGCGCGCGGCAGGTCGGCAAGCTCTTCCGCGGTGACGCCCGGATTGAACTTGAGGATCGACTCGCGCAGGGTCAGGCGCTGGAAGGACTGGCTGAAATCCAGCGTGTGCCCCTGATAGGACAGCGTCGTCGTGCCCAATACATGCAGGGCAAGACCGCGGAAGAGTTCCTCGGTCCAGTCCATCAGCTCGTGATAGTCCGCGTAGGCGGCGTAAAACTCGAGCATCGTGAATTCGGGATTGTGCCGCGGCGAAAGCCCTTCGTTGCGGAAGTTGCGGTTGATTTCAAACACCCGCTCCATGCCGCCGACCACCAGCCGCTTCAGGTAGAGCTCCGGCGCAATCCGCAGGTAAAGCGTCATGTCGAGCGCGTTGTGATGGGTGATGAAGGGCCGGGCGGTGGCGCCACCGGGAATGGCCTGCATCATCGGCGTTTCGACTTCGAGGAACTGGCGCTCGTTGAAAAACCGCCGGATGTACTCGATGGCGCGCGAACGAATCTGAAACACCCGACGCGAATCATCGTTGACGATCAAATCCACATAACGTTGGCGATAGCGGGATTCCAGATCCGTCAGCCCGTGCCACTTCTCCGGCAGCGGCCGCAGCGCCTTGGTCAGCAGGCGTATCGACGTGGCGTGCACCGAGAGTTCGCCGGTACGGGTGCGAAACACATAGCCTTCCACGCCCAGAATGTCGCCGAGGTCCCAGTGCTTGAAGGCCTCGTAGAGGTCCTCGCCCAGTTCGTCGCGCTTGACGTAGATCTGGATGGTGCCGGACATGTCCTTCAGGTTGATGAAGGCCGCCTTGCCCATGATCCGGCGGGTCATCATGCGCCCGCCGAGGCGCACCACCGGCCGCTCGGCGTCCAGCGTCTCGCCGGTCGCTTCCAGATATTTAAGCTGGAGTTCGCCGCCCAGCGCATCACGCCGAAAATCATTCGGGAAGGCCTGAGTCTCGGCCCGTAGCGCGGCCAGCTTGGCGCGACGCTGCTCGATCAGGTGGTCTTCGTTACTGCCGCCGGTGGTTTCATCATTCATGTTCAAAGACCCTGCTTCAAGCTCGCTTCTATGAATTGGTCGAGCGAACCGTCCAGCACCGCCTGGGTGTTGCCGGTTTCCACGCCCGTGCGCAGATCCTTGATGCGCGACTGATCGAGCACATAGGAGCGGATCTGGTGCCCCCAGGCGATGTCGGTCTTGGCGTCTTCCTGCGCCTGCCGCTGCTCGTTGCGCTTCATCATTTCCTGTTCGTACATCTTGGCGCGCAGCAGTTTCATCGCGCGGTCGCGGTTCTTGTGCTGCGAACGCTCGTTCTGGCACTGAACCACCGTATTGGTCGGAATATGCGTAATACGCACCGCCGAGTCGGTCTTGTTAACGTGCTGACCGCCGGCGCCGCTGGCGCGATAGGTGTCGATGCGCAGGTCCGCCGGGTTGATGTCGATGGCGATGTCGTCGTCGATTTCCGGCGACACAAACACCGCCGCAAACGAGGTGTGGCGACGGTTGCCCGAGTCGAAGGGCGATTTGCGCACCAGCCGATGCACGCCGGTTTCGGTGCGCAGCAGGCCAAAGGCGTATTCGCCGGTGAACTGCACGGTGGCGCTTTTGATACCGGCGACTTCACCCGCCGAGCATTCGATGAGTTCCGGATTGAAGCCTTTGGCTTCGCCCCAACGCAGGTACATGCGTAAGAGCATCTCAGCCCAATCCTGCGCCTCGGTGCCGCCGGATCCAGCCTGGATGTCCATAAACGCCGAGGCGCCATCCATCTCACCGCTGAACATACGCTGGAATTCGAGCGCCGCCAGCGCGGTTTCGGCCTCGTCGAGGTCCGCTACCACCGACTCGCTGGCCGCTTCGTCGCCTTCGGCGTCGGCCAGTTCCAGCAGCTCGGGCGCGTCGCCCAGCTGCGATCCGATGCGGCGCAGGTGGGAGACCGTGCGGTCCAGCGCGACCCGCTCCTTGCCCAGCGCCTGCGCGCGCTCGGGGTTATTCCAGACGTCCGGGACTTCCAGTTCCCGCTGGACTTCGATCAGGCGTTCGGCCTTGTTGTCGAAGTCAAAGATACCCCCGTAGGGATTCGTAACGGGTGGTCAGGTCCTTGATGCGCTGATAGACGGAGGTCAGTTCCATGGAAATTGAGCCGGCTTAGGAGGCCGGCGATTGTAGACGCAGCGCCGCAAGCGCGAAACCCGTGAGTCTCTGTGTACGCGCTAAGGCGCCGGCGCGGCCGCCAGCGCCCGGTGACTCTCGGCCATGGCCTGATTGAGCTTCAACGCCTGCTCGTAAGTCGCGATCAAGCCCTTGCAGTGGGCGCGCATCCGCGCATCCTTGTGGCGCGCATGCGTCAGCGAGCGGTAGGCCTCCTGCATCCGCCGATGCAGCGCGACCTGCTGCGTGAGCCGCGCCACCTCGGCCTCGTAATAATCGGCAATGCGAGCCTCGTCGGCCGGCGTGCTGGCTGCCGCAATGGCGGCCGCAACGTCGAAGTCCGGCGGAACCGGCGCGGCCCTGACGGGCAGCGCCCCCATGAGCAGACAAAGCGTAAACGCCGCAAACCGCGGCTGGCGACGGACAACCATGGGGAACCTCCGCGAGCGCAGCGGCAAATTGCCGAGGATCCCTTCTAGCCTGCGGCGGCCAGCGGTGGCTTGATCGGGCGCAGGCAGGGCCGTACGGCGGGCCCGGTCGGCGCAGCGGCGAGGGCTACAGGATCTCCCGCGCGTCGCCAGCCGGCGGATTACGCCGCTGACGAAGCGCACCGCGCTGGGTGCGCGGGCCACGCTGGGTGTCGGCCCGGAATGCGGCCAGATGCACCACCCGGCCCTGATGCACCAGCGCACTGCCGACCAGCGCAGCGCCGTCGAGGCGCAGGTCCTCGCCCTCGCCCACCGCCGCAAAGGCGTCGACCTTCGAGCGCCCCGCTTCGCGCAAAAACGCCTGCACCACCGCGGCCTCGGGCAGCAGGGTTTGCGGGGCAGGGGTTTCTACCGCGTCCATCGCGTAGCTGCGGACCAGCTTCGGCAGGTAGTGGGCAAAGGTTTGCGGGCAGTCGAAGAGCTCCATGCCGACGACTTGTCCGTCGATCGCAAACAGCGCGCCGCGCTGGGCCGCGACCGGCTGCAGCGCCGCGACAAAGGTCTCCAGCCGCGGGCGCTCTTGCTCGAACACGTCGCCCATCGCCGCGGTTGGCGAGTGGGTGCGAAAGGCCGCCGACTTCTCGGCGATGTCGTCCCACACTTCGCCCTGATCGGAGCGGTAGCTGCCGCTTTCGCGCAGCGACTCGGACACCCGCTGCATTTTCTTTGCCCGCGCCTTCGCGAACAGCGCGCGGTCGGCGCTGGCAAACTCGGACGAGTTGTAGCGCCAGCGCCCGTGCTCCACGCAGGACACGGGAATGCTCAGCTTGCGCTTGCCCCCGACCAGCACGGTGCTGTTCAGCACCCGGTTCTGGCGCGCGCCGATGAGTTCTTCGCCGTCCAGCAACAGCACCGACAGCTCATTGTCGTTCTCAAAGGCAAGCTCGGGCACGCTGCCACCTTCGGAGATTTCGGTGACGCGCGCGGTTTGTCGCCGCAAGGCCTCGTCCAGCACCAGATAGTCGGGCGCGGCAGCGTCGCCGGCGAGCAAGGGGAACATGACCAGATTGGCCCAGAACTGGGGTACAGACAGCGTGACGCCGTCCAGGGTGTCCGTGATGACTGACATGGCAATCTCCTGTTTGAGGTGCCCAGTGTGCGGGCGGCGGGGCTCAGGCGCTGAGCCCGCACAATTGCCGGTCTAGGCGTAGCGCGCGGCGGCCTGCACCAGCGATTGCCGGACCTGTTCGCGCAGATCTGCGGGCTCCAGCACTTCAACGTCGGCGCCGTAGCGGAGCACGTCCATCACCAGTTCCTGCGGCTGGCTGTAGGGCACTTCGAGCAGATAGCTGCCGTCTTCCTCCCAGCGCTGTTTCTGTCGCGCATGCCAGCGCTCGCTCGCCACCCAGCGCGCCGCCGAGGCCGTAAATCGCAGCTTGGCCCACTGCATATTTTTGCCGGCGAAAACGCCGTAGCCGGCGGCAAGGAACTCCTGCAGCTGGGCCTGCGGCAGCTCCTTCGCCGGGGTCTCCAGTCGGGTGACTTTACGAATGCCGTCCAGCGCGAACTTGCGCAAGCCGTCGCGCAGATGACACCAGGCGTCGAGGTACCAGACCTGCCGGTAAAACACGATCTGCTGGGGCGAGATTTCGCGCAGCGTTTCTTCGTCGCTCGACTTCGCGTAATAGCTCAGCGCCAACCGGCGGCGGGCAAACACCGCGTCCGCCACGGCCTCGAAGTATTTGGGCTGTGGCGCGGCGCGGCCCGGCTGTTCGATACGCACCCGCCGTTCGAATTCGGCGAAGGAATGCTCCGAGCTTTCCATCAGGCTTTGCAGCCGCTCGCGCAGCGGCTCGATATGCCGCGCCAGCAGGCCGGGCTGCAGGTTGGACAGCAGGTGATGCATGGTCAGCAGGGCGGTGGCTTCGGAGGCGTTGAACCAGAGCCCCGGAAACCCCTGACGCGCGGCCTTGCCGCTGGGCTTGGCGCGCCGGTAGCCGCCAAGGCTGCGGTCGAACTCGATCGGTGACTGCATGCGGTCGCGCAAATAGGCCAGATCGCGCTTTAGCGTGGCGGGCGAGACTTCGAGTTCGCCCAGTAAATCCCTGAAGCTAACGACTGAACGGGCCGCCAGCAGCTGCTCAATCTTGAAGATGCGTTCGTTCATGCTCATGGGCTGACTTCCGATACGCGCCGGACCGACGCGTGCTCAGGATAAGCCCCGAGGAAGCTCATTGCATGAGCCTGTCAGGCCTCGAGACCGCGCGCGAACTCGATCTGCAACTGCAGGGATTCGTTGCCGTTCCACTCGTTGACGTCCAGCCGGTAGGCGGCGTGGATGCGCCGGGCATGCGTCCAGTCGGCCTCTGCCGCGCCGAAGGCGATGGCGCTGACCTGCACGCCGCCGGACGCGCCGAGGTCCAGTTTCAGATGCCGCTCGCCGACCACCCGGCGGCCCAGCACCTTGAACTCCCCGTCGAACAGCGGTGCCGGATTACCCTGTCCCCAGGGCAGCAGCGTCGCCAGCTGCGCGGCCAGTGCCAGCGTGAAATCGCCGGCGGCCAGTTCGCCATCGGTCAGCAACACCTGTTCGAGGATACTGGCATCTGCAACCCGCGCCACTTCGTCGGCAAAAGCCGCCTGAAAACGCGGCAAGTCGCCCCGTCGCAGCGACAGGCCGGCCGCCATCGCGTGGCCGCCAAAACGGCCCAGCAGGCCGGGATTGTGGGTGGCCAACGCATCCAGCACATCGCGGATGTGCACGCCCTGAATCGAGCGCGCCGAGCCTTTCAGTTCCTCGCCCTCGCCCGGCGCAAAGGCGATCACCGGCCGGTGATAGCGCTCCTTGATGCGCGAGGCCACGATGCCCACCACGCCCTGATGCCAGCTGTCGTCGAACAGACACAGCCCGGCCGGGATCGCGCGCTGCGCCTTGGCCAGCAGGCCGTCGACGATCGTGCGCGCCTGCGTGCTCATGTCCTGTTCAATCTCGCGCCGGGCCTTGTTGATGGTGTCGAGCTCCGCGGCGATCTGCCCGCAGCGCGCCAGATCGTCGCTGCTCAGCAATTCGATTCCCAAGGCCATGTCGGCCAGCCGGCCGGCGGCATTCAGGCGCGGTCCCAGCGCAAAACCGAGTTCGCTGGTGGTCAGGCGGGCCGGATCTTTACCAGCCACGCGACAGAGCGCGGTGATGCCGGGAACGCAGCGGCCCTGGCGCATGCGCTGCACGCCCTGCGCCACCAGCCGGCGATTGTTGGCGTCCAGCGGCACCACATCCGCCACCGTACCCAGCGCAACCAAATCGAGCAGCGCGGCAAAATTGGGTTCCTTCAGCTGTCGCGTCGCGAACCAGTCGAGCTGCCGCAAATGGGCGCGCAGCGCGAGCATCACGTAAAAAATCACGCCCACCCCGGCCAGCGCCTTGCTGGCGAAGCCGTCGCCCAGCGCGTTCGGATTGACGATCGCATCCGCTGCCGGCAGCGTCGCGCCGGGCAGATGGTGGTCGGTGACCAGCACCTGCATGCCCGCGGCCTTGGCCGCCGCCACGCCCTCGAGGCTCGCGATGCCGTTGTCGACCGTCACCAGCAGCGCGGCGTTTTTCTGCCGCGCCAGCTCGACGATCGGCGGGGTCAGGCCGTAGCCATAGCGCAGGCGGTCGGGCACCACAAAATCGAGCTTGCGCGCGCCCAGCGCCCGCAAGGCCCGCAGCGCCAGCGCGCAGCTGGTGGCGCCGTCGGCGTCGTAGTCGGCAATGATGCAAATGGATCGCTCCGCCGCCAGCGCGTCGGCCAGCAGGCGCACCGCCGCGTCGATGCCGCCCAGTGTCTCCGGCCGCAACAGACCCTCGAGGGCGGTATCAAGCAGCGCCGGGCGGTCGATGCCGCGCGCGGCCAGCACGCGTCGGGCCACCGGGTGCAGCTCGGTCGGCAGGCTGTCGCTCCCCGGGACGGGCCGACGCTGGATGCGTGGACCGCTCATGGCAGCTCCGGCAGGCCGTGGCAGTCGCCCGGCGCCAGCGCAGTGGCGCGACGCCAGAACCGCCAACGCCCGCCCGGACGCAGGCGGCCACAGGCGGTTTCGCCGAAAAGTTCGATGGCCTCGAACCCATTGCGCCCCAGCGCGCGCCAAAGCGCGGGCAAGAGCTCATGCGCGAAAGTCTCAAGCGTCATGAGCGGGGCATCTGGCAGCGCGGCGCCCCAGGGCGCGTCCAGCATGAGCAGCAAATCTTCGCGCTCCAGCCGTGTCAGCAGTTCGGCGGCGCCAGCGGCCGGCGTCCAGGCCACACCCGCCGTTTGCGCGGCGCCGGCCAGCAGCACATCGTTGCCGATGGCGGCAGCCACCGCGGGCCTTGGGCCGGCGGCCGGCGCGCCGTCGCTGCCCCACAGCCACAGCGCGTTAAGCGCCGTCAGCCCGCGCGCGGCGCGCAGCTCGTTTAGCGGCAAGGCGTGGAGCACCATCTGGGCATCGTTGAACAGCCCCCGCCAGCGGCGGGCCGACGGCGCGCGGGAAATAAACGGCGTTACCGAGCGACCGCTGAGCCAGGCCGGCCCGTACGGACTGCTGTGCTCAAGATCCGGCGCGCGCACATACCAGCGCTCCGGGCTGCGACCGACGCGCCATTCGCATTCCGGGAGCTGTGCGTTCAGCGCCGCTACCGCCGCCGCGGCTTCCTCGGCGGCAACCTCGCCCGGCCCCGGCGCCAACAGCAGCACCAGCCGTGGGTCGGCGCGCAGATGCACCGGATCCGCCCGACACCAGCCAGCGTCGGCGGAGGTCAATGCAAGGTCGTGTACGGCGCAGAGCGGGCCTATCGGCAAAGCGGCGTCGGCGGCAAGTCCCAGTTGGGTCAGGAGCATGCGGGGCAACGTCTGCGGCGCGGGCTGCCAATCTGCGCGTGCCAACAGGCGTGCCAGCGCCGCTGGCGCTGCGGCCGCGCCATCCTGGCGTAGCCCGGGGATAAACAGGCTTAGCCGCGGCATCGGGCGGCCTGCCGCTTCACATGCGGTCGAGGATCGCGCGTTTAACGGCGTCGGTATCGGCGGGGATGCGGATGACGGCGCCGTCGCTTTGCTTGATCGCGGTATCCGGATCTTTCAGGCCGTGGCCGGTCAGGGTGCAGGTAATCACGCTGCCGGCTTTGATCTTGCCGGCCTTGATGTCGCGCAGCAGGCCACCAACCGAGATGGCCGAGGCCGGCTCGCAGAACACGCCTTCGCGTTCAGCCAGCAGTTTCTGCGCGTGGAGGATTTCTTCATCGCTCAGTTCGTCGACCCAGCCGCCGGATTCACGCACCGCCGCCCACGCCAGATCCCAGGACTGCGGATTGCCGATGCGAATGGCGGTGGCGATGGTTTCCGGGTTGGCGACCGGGCCTCCGCGCACGAAGGGCGCTGAGCCCGCCGCCTGATAGCCCAGCATCACGGGGCGCGAGTCGGTCACCGCCGGATGCGGGAACGCGCAGCTGTCGGCGCAGAAACCGCAGGCTGCGGTGCGCGGGCTGACCGCGGCGTATTCCGAGAAGCCGGTCCAGTAGGCGCTGATGTTGCCGGCGTTGCCGACCGGAATGCAGTGATAGTCCGGCGCACGACCCAGTTCGTCGACGATCTCGAAGGCGGCCGTTTTCTGGCCCTGCAGACGGTAGGGGTTGATCGAGTTGACGATGGCGATCGGCGCGGCGTCGGCCATTTCCTTCACGATGCGCATCCCGTCGTCGAAGTTACCTTCGATCTGCACCACCACCGCGCCCTGAATCATCGCCTGCGCCAACTTGCCGAGCGCAATCTTGCCTTCCGGAATCAGCACAAACGCGCGCACGCCGGCCCGCGCGGCGTAGGCCGCCGCTGCCGCCGAGGTGTTGCCGGTCGAAGCACAAATCACCGCCTTGGTGCCTTCGTGTACGGCCTGCGTGACGGCCATGGTCATCCCGCGATCCTTGAAGGAGCCGGTGGGATTGAGGCCTTCAAACTTGGCGAAGATCTGCACGTCGTGGCCGGCCGCGCGGGAAAGGTTTTCCAGCGGAATAAGCGGCGTATTGCCTTCGCACAGCGAGATGATGCGCATGCCCGGCGTGACCGGCAGGCGGTCGCGATAGCGGTCAATCAGGCCCAGATAGTGGCGGGGACGGGGACTCATGCGAGGTTCTCCACACGGATGCGGTTAAGCGGCGCGCGGATCGAGCTAAGCGCTTCGATGCGCGCCGTGGCGGCGTTCATGGCTTTTTCCTGCACCTTGTGGGTGAGGATGACGACCGGCACGTTGGCGCTGTCGGCGTCCTGTTCCAGCTGCATGATGGCTTCGATGCTGATGCCGCTGTCGGCCAGAATGCGCGTGACGTCGGCCAGCACGCCGGGCTCGTCGGCTGCCAGCAGCCGCAGGTAATACGCCGTTTCGGTCTCGCCAATGGGCAGGATGGGCGGCTGGTCCATGGTGTCGGGCTGGAAGGCCAGATGCGGCACGCGGTTCTCGGAGTCGGTGGTCAGCGCGCGCACCACGTCCACCAAATCGGCCACCACCGAAGACGCCGTCGGCAACGCGCCGGCGCCGGCGCCGAACAGCACCACGGGGCCCGCCGCGTCGGCATTCACCATCACCGCGTTCATCACGCCGTTGACGTTGGCCAGCGGCGCCCGCGCGGGCACCAGCGTGGGATGCACGCGCAGTTCGATGCCCCGCTCCTGCTGCCGCGCGATGCCGAGATGCTTGATGCGATAGCCAAGCCGGTCGGCGTAGGTGACGTCGTCGGCGCTGATGTTGCGAATGCCTTCCACATGCACACGGTCGAACTGCAGCGGAATACCGAAGGCCAGCGAGGCGAGGATGGTCAGCTTGTGCGCGGCGTCGATGCCGTCGATGTCGAAGGACGGATCGGCCTCGGCGTAACCGAGGCGCTGGGCTTCGGCCAGCACCTCGCCGAAATCGCTGCCGGCGTCGCTCATCGCCGACAGAATGAAATTGCAGGTGCCGTTGATGATGCCGGCCAGCCACTGGATGTCGTTGCCGGCCAGCGCTTCGCGCATCACCTTGATGACCGGAATACCGCCGGCAACCGCCGCCTCGAAGGCGACCACCAGGCCACGCGCGCGCGCGGCTTCAAAAATCTCGTTGCCGTGGAGGGCAATCAGCGCCTTGTTGGCGGTGACCACGTGCTTGCCGTTGGCCAGAGCGCGCAGCACCAGTTCGCGCGCGGGTTCGATGCCGCCGATGAGTTCGACCAGCACGTCGATGCGCGGGTCGTCTACCACCTGGCGCGGGTCGGCGTAGAGGTCGATGCCGGCAGTGTCGATGGCGCGCGGACGATTGAGGTCGCGCGCGCTGGCGCAGACCACTTCGATGCGACGACCGGCGCGGGCCGCGATGAGCGCTGCGTTCCGGCGCAGCACGGTCAGCGTGCCGCCGCCAACGGTACCAAGACCCAGCAGCCCGATTCTGACGGGGGGAAGCGTAGACATAAGCGATTTCCGTCCGGTGCGGCGGGCCCTAGCCCGCAGCAGCTTGTTGCGATTCAGCGTTCTTCAGCATGTCCTTGATGCCGCGCACCGCCTGACGGATACGGTGCGGGTTTTCGATCAGCGCGAAGCGGACATATTCGTCGCCGTAGTCGCCAAAGCCGATGCCTGGCGAGACCGCCACTTTGGCTTCGAGCAGCATTTTCTTCGAGAACTCGAGCGAGCCCATGGCCCGCATCGACTCCGGAATGCGCGCCCACACAAACATGGTGCCGCGCGGCCGTTCGACCGGCCAACCGGCCGCGGTCAGGCCGTCGCAAAGCACGTCGCGCCGCTGCTGGTACATCTCGCGGATTTCATTCACGCAATCCTGCGGGCCTTCCAGCGCGGCAATCGCCGCGACCTGCACCGGCGTAAACATGCCGTAGTCGAGATAGCTCTTGATGCGACCCAGCGCGTAGACCAGATCCGGATTGCCGACCATGAAGCCAATGCGCCAGCCCGGCATGTTGTAGCTCTTGGAGAGCGTGAAGAACTCGACCGCGATGTCCTTCGCGCCCGGCACGGTCATGATCGACGGCGCGACGTAGCCGTCGAAAACCAGATCGGCGTAGGCCAGATCATGGATCACGTAGATATTGTGCTCGCGCGCCACCGCCACCACTTTCTCGAAGAAATCCGGCTCCACGCACTGCGTGGTCGGGTTACTCGGGAAGTTGAGCAGCAGCATCTTGGGTTTCGGCCAGGAGGTGCGGATGGCCTTGGTCAGTTCGTCAAAAAAGTCGATGTCGGGCCCGATTGGCACATGGCGGATGTCGGCACCGGCGATCACGAAGCCGTAGGGGTGAATCGGGTAGGACGGGTTGGGCACCAGCACCACGTCGCCGTGGTCGACGGTGGCCAGCGCCAGATGCGCGAGGCCTTCCTTGGAGCCGATGGTGACGATGGCTTCAGAGTCGGCATCGAGGTCCACGTCGTAACGGGTCTTGTACCAGTTGCAGATGGCCTTGCGCAGCCGCGGGATGCCCTTGGACACCGAATACCGATGGGTATCGCCGCGCTGCGCGGCCTCGACCATTTTGTCCACGATGTGCTGCGGCGTGGGCTGATCGGGGTTGCCCATGCTGAGGTCGATGATGTCTTCCCCGCGCCGGCGCGCGGCCATTTTGAGTTCGCCGACGACGTTGAAGACGTAGGGCGGAAGACGTTGAATGCGTGGGAATTCTTTGGCCAAGGCTTTACACTTCGTAGACGTGGGAGGAGGCGGCAAATCGGGGCGAACGCTACCGATGTGCCGTGCGCCTGTCAAACCGCCAGCGCCCAACGGAGTCGCCTCAAGATGACCGCCACCGCCGCCGCCGATGCCGGCCCAACCCTGCTTGAATCGACCGGTCTTTCGCTCACGGCAATCGAGCGCGTGCTGCACAGCCTGAGCGGTCCGCAAATCGATCTCGCCGACGTCTACTTCGAAAGTTCGCGCACCGAGTCCTGGAGTCTGGAAGACGGCATCGTGCGCGAAGGCGGCTTCGGCATCGAACAGGGCGTGGGCCTGCGCGCGGTGTGCGGCGAACAGACCGGGTTCGCCTACGCCGACGATTTCAGCCTCGACTCCCTGCTTGAAGCCGCCCGTGCGGCCCGCGCCATCACCCGTCAGGGCCAGTCGGCCGAGGTCCACATTGCCGCCGCCAGCGCCCTGCCCCCGCGCTACACCGCCGCCGATCCGCTGGCCTCGCTGACCACTCAGGCCAAGCTCGACCTGCTGCGCCGGCTAGACCAGCGCGTGCGCGCCGCCGATTCGCGGGTGAAGCAGGTGATGGCCAGTCTGGTTGGGCGGCATACGCGCATCCTTGTGGCGGCCTCCGACGGCACCCTGCAAAGCGACGTCCGGCCGCTGGTGCGGCTGAATGTCAACGTTATCGTCGAACAGAACGGACGGCGGGAATCCGCTTCTTACGGCGGCGGCGGGCGCTACGGCTACGACTATTTCCTGAACGGCGACCGCGCCGGCCAGTACGCCGACGAAGCCCTGCGTCAGGCGCTGGTCAACCTCGAAGCGCGCCCCGCACCCGCCGGCGAAATGGTGGTGGTGCTGGGGCCAGGCTGGCCGGGCATCCTGCTGCACGAGGCGATCGGCCATGGTCTGGAGGGCGACTTCAACCGCAAAGGCAGTTCGGCGTTTGCCGGACGGGTCGGCGAGCGCGTGGCCGCATCCGGCGTGACGGTGGTCGACGACGCCACCCCACCCGACCGCCGGGGTTCGCTGGCGGTGGACGACGAAGGCACGCCCGGCGGCTGCACGGTGCTGATCGAAGACGGCATTCTTAAGGGCTATTTGCAGGACAAACAGAACGCGCGGCTGATGGGCGTCCCGCCGACCGGCAACGGGCGCCGCCAGTCCTACGCCCACCGGCCCATGCCGCGCATGACCAACACCTATATGCGTAACGGCGAGCGCGACCCGCAGGAAATTATCGAGTCCGTGCCGCGCGGCCTGTATGCGGTCAGCTTCGGCGGCGGGCAGGTCGACATCACCAACGGCAAGTTCGTGTTCAGCGCGAGCGAGGCCTATCTCATCGAAAACGGCCGCATCACCACGCCCGTCAAAGGCGCGACACTGGTCGGCAACGGCCCGGATGTGCTGACCCGCGTCAGCCTGATTGGCAACGACATGGCGCTGGACAGCGGCGTTGGCACCTGCGGCAAGCAGGGCCAGTCGGTGCCGGTAGGGGTAGGTCAGCCGACGATTCGGATCGACGGGCTGACGGTAGGCGGAACCGCCACCGCCTGAGGCTGGCGCGGCTAGAAGCGCTCGAGTTCGGGGTGCGGCAGCTGGCCGCTATGCACGTGCATGCGGCCAAACTCGGCGCAGCGCGCGAGACTCGGCACGGCCCGCCCGGGATTCAGCAGGCCCGCCGGATCAAACGCCGCTTTCAAGCGGTGGAAGGCGGCGAGTTCGGCCGGGCTGAACTGCGCGCACATCGCGTCCAGTTTCTCCACGCCCACGCCGTGCTCACCGGTCACGGTGCCGCCCACTTCCACGCACAGTTCCAGGATGCGCGTGCCCACCGCTTCGGCGGTGCGCAGCTGGGCGTCGTCGTTGGCGTCATAGGCAATCAGCGGATGCAAATTGCCGTCGCCGGCGTGGAAGACATTGGCAATCGGCAGCCCGGATTCCTCGGACAGTTCGGCAATCCGCGTCAGCACGCGGCCCAGTTCGCGCCGCGGTATGGTGCCGTCCATGCAGTAGTAATCGGGTGCTATGCGACCCATGGCGGGGAACGCCGACTTGCGGCCTTTCCAAATCCTGAGTCGCTCGGCCTCGTCCTGCGAAGCCCTGACTTCTGTGGCGCCCAGCCGGCGGAAAATCGCCGCCACCTCGGCGCCCTGCTCGGCCACTTCCTCGGCCGTGCCATCGAGTTCGCACAACAGCACCGCGGCACAATCCAGCGGATAGCCGGCGTGGGCAAACTCCTCGGCGCAGCGGGTGGCAAGCCGGTCCATCATCTCTAGCCCCGCCGGGGTAATACCCGCCTCGATCACCGCGCCCACCGCATCCGCCGCCGCGGTGACGCTGGCAAACGCACCCAGCAGCACTTGCGCCACGGGCGGCCGGGCCAGCAGTTTGACGGTGACTTCCATCACCAGCCCCAGCAGGCCTTCCGAGCCATTGACCACGGCCAGCAGATCCAGCCCTGGCGCATCCAGCACCTTGCCGCCAAGTTCCAGCAACTCGCCGTCGGCGAGCAGCAGTTTGACGCCCAGCACGTTGTGCACCGTCAGTCCGTACTTCAGGCAGTGCACGCCGCCCGAGTTCTCGGCCACGTTGCCGCCGATGGAGCACGCAATCTGCGACGAAGGATCGGGCGCGTAGTACAGGCCATGGACCGCAGCCGCTTCGGAAATTGCGAGATTGCGCACCCCGGGTTCGACCACCGCCACGCCGTTGGCCACGTCGATTTCCAGAATCCGGTTGAGCCGCGCCAGCGACAGCACGCAGCCTTCGCGCAGCGGCAGCGCGCCGCCGGACAGCCCGGTGCCCGCCCCGCGCGGCACGATTGGCACCGCATGTTCACGGCAAATCCGCAACACCTCCCGCGCCTGCGCGGCGGTTTCCGGCAGACAGACCACGCGTGGCATGGCGCAGTAGGCCGACAGGCCGTCGCATTCAAACGGGCGTTTGGCTTCGTCTTCGAGCAGCAAGGCGCCCGGCGGTAGAACCTCGGCGAGCGCGGCCTCGAAGTTCACCGGGATGGGCTCAGGCGTCGAAATTGAAATCGGAAGGAATGACGATCACCCCGCCGGGGGTGACGTGGAAACGCTCGGCGTCGCGCTTGGGATCAAGGCCAATTTCTTCCCAGGCCGGAATGCTGACGTTGCGGTCGCAAATCACCCGCCGCACCCGTGCGCCTTCACCCACCGTGGCGCCGGGAAACAGAATGGAATCTTCCACGGTTGCGCCGTCGAGGATGTACACCCGGTTGCCCAACACGCTGTGGCTAACGCCGCCGCCGGCGATCACGGTACCGCCGGAGACGATGGAGTTAACGCAGATGCCTTCCGTGCAGGATCGCCCCGGCACGGTGCGCGCCGGCGGCCGTTGCATTTGATAGGTGCGGATCGGCCAGTCGGCCTGATAGATGTCCAAGGGCGGCTCCAGCTTCAGGAGATCCATGTTGGCATCGTAGTAATCGTCGAGATTGCGCAGCGTGCGCCAGTAGCGGTCCTGCGTCACACGGCCGTATTTGCCGCCGAAGGCGTAGGCCTGAATGTTGGCGCGACCGAACAGGCGCTGGCGGATGAGTTCGATCAGGCGCAGCCCGCCGGTACCTTCGCGCCCCGCCGCTTTGAGCACATCGACCAGACACTGGCGCTTGAAAACGTAGACATCCATCGGCCCCACGCGGCTGTCGTCGCCCGGCAGCACCTGCGGGGTCTCCTGCGGTTCGATGCCCAGTAGTTCCTCGCCATTCACCGCCAGATGCGCCGAGAACCCGACCCCGTCAGCGGTGTCGCGGTCGATGGTCACCACGGTCACGTCGGCGTTGTGTTCGGCGTGACGCTGGAGGATAGCCGCGTAATCCATGCGGTAAATCTGCTCGCCGGAGACCACGATGACGGTGTCTTCGGTCGAGCCGTCGAGGAAATAAAGGTTCTGGTACAGCGCGTTGGCCTGACCGCTGTAGGTCGAGAGTTCTTCGGTAATGGGCGGCGAGACCGCCGTGACAAATTCGCCCAGGTCCGTGTTGAAAATGGACCAGCCGTCACGCAGGTGATTTTGCAGCGACAGGGCGTTGAACTGGGTAAAGACCGTGATGCGCCGCAGGCCGGAGTGCATGCAATTGGTCAGCGCGAAGTCGATGACGCGGTAATTGCCAGCATAGGTCAAGGCCGCCGGGGCGCGTCTGGCGGTCAGGGGTGCGAGTGCCTTGCCATCACCGATGGCGAGCACAATCACCAGAGTTTCGTTGAGGTTATTTAATAGCATGGCGGCGGGGGCTGTATTATACGCACCAGACTTCGGACGGGAAGCAGTGCCTGCAACCGTCGGGCCACTTGCCGGATGAGTCGCGCGGTGGCCGCTCGCGGTTGAATTGGTTATCGTGGCTGCCCTGCCCGCCGTCAGCGGTTAAAGCCCTGCATGTCCGAAGAAATTCTCGTCAACGTCACGCCCCGCGAGACCCGCGTCGCCTTCATTGAGAACGGCGTGCTGCAGGAGGTGCTGATCGAGCGCAGCCGGCGACGGGGCATCGTGAATAACATTTATCTGGGGCGGGTGACCCGGGTGCTGCCCGGCATGGGGGCGGCCTTTGTCGAGGTGGGCCTCAGCCGGGCCGCGTTCCTGCACGTCTCCGACATCGTCGCCGCCGAATTAAAGCGCGAAGCCAGCGGTCAGGAAGTGCCGATCGAGAAGGCGGTACACGAGGGGCAGCGGATTCTGGTGCAGGTGACCAAGGAGCCGCTGGGCTCCAAAGGCGCGCGGCTCAGCACCTATCTCAGCATTCCCTCGCGCTATGTGGTGTTCATGCCCTTCAGCAATGCGCTGGGCATTTCCCAGCGGATTGAAAGCGAGGACGAGCGTCGCCGCTTGCGCGAGCTCGTGATGTCGATGCGGCCGGGGCTGGCCCCGGTGGCCGATGAGGTCGATGAACGGAAACTCGCCACCAGCGCCGCGCCCTCGCCGGCCGGGGGCTTTATCGTGCGCACGGCGGCCGAAGGCGTGTCGGCCGACGAGCTGCAGGCGGACATCAGCTTTCTGCTGCGGCTCTGGTCCTCCTTGGAGGACCGGCTTAAAACCAGCCAGCCCACCACCCTGATCTACGAAGACCTGCCGCTGGTGCTGCGGGTGATGCGCGACCTGTCGACCGCCAACGCCGAGAAAATCCGTATCGACTCCCGCGAGACCTTCGGCAAGGTGCTGTCCTTCGCCGAAGAGTTTGTGCCCTCGCTGCTGCCGCAGATCGAACACTACCCGGGCGAGCGGCCGATTCTCGACCTGTACTCTACCGAGGACGAAATCCAGAAAGCCCTGCAGCGCAAGGTAGAGCTGAAATCCGGCGGGCATCTCATCATCGACCAGACCGAAGCCATGACCACGGTGGACGTGAACACCGGCGGTTTCGTCGGCCACCGCAATCTGGAAGAGACCATTTTCAAGACCAATCTCGAGGCCGCGCAGGCGATTGCCCGCCAGCTGCGGCTGCGCAATCTGGGCGGCATCATCATTGTCGATTTCATCGACATGGAAGAAGAAGACCACCGCCGACAGGTGCTGCGTGCGCTGGAGAAAGGGCTGGAGCGCGACCACTCGCGCATCTCGATCAGCGAAGTCTCCTCGCTGGGTCTGGTGCAAATCACCCGCAAACGCACCCGTGAAAGTCTGGAGCACGTGCTGTGCGAACCCTGCCCGACCTGCAGCGGCCGCGGCTCGCTAAAAAGCGCCGAGACCGTGTGCTACGAAATCTTCCGCGAAATCCTGCGCGAACAGCGCCAGTACAACGCGCAGAAACTGCTGGTGGTGGCCTCGCGCAGCGTGGTTGACCTGCTGCTCGACGAAGAGTCCACCAGCATCGCGGAGCTGGAGGAGTTCATCGGCATCCCGATCCGGTTCCAGGTCGAGACCCATTACACCCAGGAACAGTACGACGTCGTTCTGCTGTAACGCCCGCTGATGCGTTCTTCCCTCAAGCGCGCCCTGCGGACCCTCTGGCCCTTGCTGGCCGGCGTGGTGCTGCTGGTAGCCGGCGTTAGCGTGGCGCTGCGTCTGGCGCTGCCCGGGCTTGATCAACATCGACCCGAAATTGAAGCCACCGTCGCCCGTCTGACCGGCACACCGGTGAGCATTGGGCGGATCGGCGCGAGCTGGCAGGGACTCTGGCCGCGGCTCACGCTAGAAGACCTGCGCATCGCACCCCAGCCCGAGGGCGGCGCTGCCCTCAGCATTGCCGCCGTCGAAGTCACGCTGGGCCTGCGGCAATCGCTGCAGGCGGGCGAGCCGGTGCTCGAGCAGTTGCGCCTGAGCGGACTCGCGCTGACGGTGGTCCGCCAGGCTGACGGTCGATTCCAAATTGCCGGCCTGCCGGCCACGCGCACGCCGCTGCTCAGCTGGCTGCTGCGGCAGCAGGCGATCGCGGTGGAAGACCTGACGCTGCAACTGCGCGACCAGCAGGGCAAGGGACCGCCGCAACACTTCACCGGGCTGCGCCTGCGTCTGTCCCAATCCGGCAGCAGCACCGTGCTGCGCGGACAAGCGCCGCTGCCCGGCCCGCAGGGGCAAACGGCAGACGCCGAACTGCGTTGGTCCAACGGAGGCCCCTCGCCCACGATGGAACTTCGGCTGGCGCTGAACGCGCTGCCGCTGGGCGCAATTGCCGAGTGGCTGGCGCAGCCGCAGCTGACCCAGGTCTTTTCGTCGCTGACCGGGCGAAGCTGGTGGCATTGGGAAGCGGGCCGCTTGCGTCGCGTGGCCGTCCAGGCGCGTCTGGCCCAGGCGCGCGCCGACCTGCCCAGCCTCGCGCTGCGCGGCGTGGCTGAGCGCGCGGCGGACGGCTGGCGCCTGCAGCTTGACCAGCTCGCGCTGGGCAGCAGCGCGCAGCGCGCACCGGAAGCGCCGATGCTCGCGACGCTAACGCCAGCCGGCGACGAGACCCGCCTCATCCTGAGCGCCGCGCGCTTGCCGCTGGATCTACTCTCACTGCTGCCCGCCACCACCCTGCCGGTGCTGCGACCGGCCGGCGAATTGCACGATCTGCGCGCGGGCCTGTCGCTGGCGCGGGAGCGGCCGCCGCGCTTCTATCTCGCCGGCCAGCTCCGCCACGGCGACTGGCAGGCGACGGGCCGGCTACCGGGCATCGACGGCCTGTCGGCCGGCTTTGCGCTCAATCAGCGCGGCGGCGCGCTGGCCCTGCGCCAGGCAGCCTTCCACATCACGCAGCCCGAGCACCTGCTTGAGCCGCTGCGCGTGCGCGACCTCGACGGGCGCCTTCGGCTGACGCGCGAGGCCAACGGCTGGCATCTGGCCAGCGGCGGCATCGATGGCATGGTGCAAGCCTTACCACTGCACGTGGCGGGGGACGTCCATCTGCGGCCGGCCGCGCGTCCGCAGCTCGACCTGCAGGTGCTGCTCGGCCCCGGCGAGCTCGACCAGCTCCCGAGCCTGCTGCCGCAGGGCCTGTTGCACCCGCGCGGCGATCATTGGTTTCGCACCGCCTTTGGCGGCGGGCGTCTGGAGCAGGTCGAGGTCGACTTGCACGGCGATTTGGCGCGCTTTCCGTTCGACGACGGCGGCGGCAGCTTCGTCGCGCGCTTTGCGGTCAGCGACACCCGCATGCAGTACTCGCCGAAATGGCCGGCCATTCCGGACGCAGCTGGGCACGGCGTGGTGGTGGGTCGTCAGCTGCACGCCACCATCACCCGTTCACGCTTTGCCGAAGCCCCGGCGGACGATGTGATCCTGCGCGTGGCGGATCTCTACAGCCACGATCCGGTGTTGCTGATCGACGGCCGGGTGCACGCCACCCTGCCCGATGCCCGCACCGTGCTCGCGGCCAGTCCGCTGACCGCGCTGGCCGAGCGCCTGTCGATCATCGAACTGGACGAGCCCTTCGATTTGACGCTCGCGCTCCGCATCGGGCTGCGTCATGGCTCGAAGCACACGGTGAACGGGCAAATTGATCTCGACGGCAACCGCCTGCGCTCGCAGCGCGAAGGGCTGACGCTATCCGACCTGCGCGGTCAGATCGGGTTTGCCAATCACGCCTGGTCGGGCGCGGGCTTGACCGCAAACCTCGAAGGCGCGCCGGTGACGCTCGCCGTGCAAGGTGGACAGCGCCCGGGCGACGACGCCATTGCCCTGCAGCTCGACGGCGCCGCGGATCCGCCGCAGATCGCCCGCTATCTCGAGAAATACGTGCCCGGCGTGCACCGCTGGCTGGCCGATAGCGACCGTCTGCGCGACCTGCACGGCAGCACGGCCTGGCAGGCCAGGCTGCAGATCCCGCCCGCACAGGCCGGCGCCCCGCCACCGGTCCGGCAGCTGCAGATTGAGTCCACGCTAAGCGGCCTCGCCGTCGACCTGCCCTGGCCGTTTGCGAAGACCGCCGCGGAAACGCTGCCGCTCAGCATCGACACCACGCTGGGCGACCCCGCCGTCCACCTCACCCGCCTGCAGTTTGGCGAACGGCTGCAGATTGGCGTGCGCCACGGCGGATCCGACCCCAGAAACCGGCTGCAAGCACTCGACGTGGCGCTGGGCGGCGCGCCGCTCGACGACGCCAGCGCCGGCATCCGCTTTCACGGCAAGGTTGCGCGGCTGGCGACCGCCGAGTGGCGCAGCCTGGTCAGTCACGCCGCCAGCCTCGGCGCAGACGGAGAACTGCCGCTGCGCTTTGCGGTAGATCTCGCGCAACTCGACACCCTGGGCCAGCGCTTCGAGGCGGTAAAGCTCAGCGGCGCGCGTGATACCAGCCATTGGTCGGCGCAGATTGAAAACACCCGGGTAGCCGGCCAGATCAGCCTGCCGCGCAAGCCCGGCGACGGCCCCATCGCCCTGACGCTGGACCGGCTGTGGCTGGACCGCCCGGCGCCCGAAGGCCAGCCCGAAACGATCGACCCGCGCGCCCTGCCGGCCTTGTCCTTACGCTGCGCGGACTTCCGCTACGGGGAAATTCAATTCGGTCAGGCCGCCTTCGAGACGCATCGCCAGCCCGAGGGCCTGCATCTGGAAAGCCTGACGTTCCGCCAGCCGGCCTTCGACGTGACGGCAAGCGGCGACTGGACGCTGCGCGACGCCGCCCACAGCTCGCAGTTCCGCATCGACGTGCGGGGTCCGGCGCTGGGCGGCTTGCTGGCCGCCTTTGGTTACGCGGTAGCGGCGATTGAGGGCGGCCCCACCACGCTGGGCATCACCGCCGGCTGGCCCGGCATGCCCTCGAGCTTCACGCTGCAAAGCCTCACTGGCAGTCTTGCGCTGAAAGTTGGCGAAGGCCGGCTGCTCGATATCGAGCCCGGCAGCGGGCGGCTGTTTGGCCTGCTCTCGCTGCAAACCCTGCCGCGGCGGCTGACGCTCGATTTTTCGGATTTGTTCGACAAGGGCTTTGCCTTCGACCGTATCGAAGGCGAGTTCCAGCTCGAGCAGGGCAATGCCTACACCAACCGGCTGGCGATGGACGGCCCCGCTGCGCACATCGAAATTGCGGGGCGCACCGGGCTCGGGGCGCAGGACTACGACCAGCGCGCGACGGTGACCCCGGCGCTGTCGTCCAGTCTGCCGCTGGCCGGCGCCCTGTTCGGGCCGGCGGGCATTGGCGTGGGCGCGGCGCTGTATCTGGGCCAGCAGGTGCTGCCCGAAATCCCGCGTCAGGTCGACCGTCTCCTGAGCCGCGAATACCGCATCACCGGCTCATGGCAGGATCCGCACATCGAGAAACAGTGAGTCAGCCGCATCATGCATACCGAACTCTGGAAACCGAACACCGTGGTGGCCGCCATCGTCGAGCAGGACGGGCGGTTTTTGTTTGTGGAAGAAGAAGCCGACGGCCGCGCGGTGTTCAACCAGCCGGCAGGGCATCTTGATCCGGGTGAAACCCTGCTCGACGCCGTGCGCCGCGAAACGCTGGAAGAATCGGCCTGGCACATCGAGCCGACCGGGCTGGTTGGCATCTACCTCATGCAGCCGCCGGACAGCGCGATTACCTATTTGCGCTTCTGCTTCCGCGCGAAGGCCCTGCATCACGAGCCCGGGCGCAAGCTGGACAAGGAAATCATCCGCGCCGTGTGGTTTACGCCCGACGAACTCCGCGCCGAGCGTGCCCGCCACCGCAGCCCGCTGGTGCTGCGCTGTGTGGAAGACGCGCTCACGGGCGCTGACACGCCGCTGTCGCTGATCCGCGATTTGCGGTTTACGGGCGCGCAGTGAGTCTTGCTGCCACCGCGCCAGCCGACACCCACGTCGTGGTCGCGCTGTCGGGCGGGGTCGACTCCTCCGTCACCGCGCTGGAACTGGTGCGCGCAGGCTACCGGGTGTCGGCGCTCTTCATGAAGAACTGGAACGAGCCGGCAGACGACGGCCGCTGCCGCTGGGAAGATGACGTGGCGGACGCGCTGGAGGTCTGCGAAAAGCTCGATATTCCGCTCAATACGGTCGATTTATCTCAAGCCTACTGGGACGGCGTGTTTGCCGACTTCTTGCGCGAGTACGCCCGCGGCCGCACGCCGAACCCCGACGTGCTGTGCAACCGCGAAGTGAAGTTCAAGGCGTTTCTGGACGCCGCGGAAGCGATCGGCGGCCGGGTGGTGGCGACCGGTCATTACGCGCGGATTCACGACGGCGCGAGTGGTCGCGAGCTCCTCAAGGGGCTCGATGCCAACAAGGACCAGAGCTACTTCCTGCACCTCCTGTCGCAGCCGCAGCTGGCGCGCGCCTGGTTTCCGGTAGGTGAATTGCCCAAGCCGGAAGTGCGTGCCCGCGCGCAGGCCGCCGGCCTGCCGACCCACGACAAGAAAGACAGCACCGGGATCTGCTTCATCGGCGAGCAGCCGTTTCGCGCGTTCCTCTCGCGTTTTCTCCCCGCGCAGCGCGGGCTCATCAAAACGTTGGACGGGCGGACCGTCGGCGAGCACCCGGGCGTCATCTACTACACGCTGGGCCAGCGCGAGGGCTTGGGCATCGGCGGGGTGCGCGGCGCGGTAGAAGGCCCGTGGTTCGTGGTGCGGAAGGACGTGGCCGACAACGTGCTGTATGTGGCGCAGGGTCACGAGCATCCGGCGCTGCTGTCGCAGACGCTGGTGGCGGATCAGGTGCACTGGATTGCCGGCGCGCCGCTGACCGGACCGCTGCGCTGCGCGGCCAAAACCCGCTATCGCCAGCCGGATCAGGCCTGCACGGTCGAGCCGCTGGGCGAGGCTCAGGTGGCGGTCGCTTTCGATCGGCCGCAGCGCGCGGTCACGCCCGGCCAGTCGGTGGTGTTTTATAAGGGCGAGGTGTGTTTGGGCGGCGGCATCATCGACCGCACGGCCTGAGTGGCGCGTAACGCTACACCCCGCCGCCGTAATTGCAGATAATGCCGGGCCTTGGCCCAGCAACGCTTTTCAGACCAGCCAGCCCGGAGACGACCATGACCAATAGTTTCAATGCCCGCACCTCGCTTAATGTCGGTGGTCGGGATTACCAATATTTCAGCCTCAAGGCCCTGGCCGGCCAGTTCAATCTGGCCCGCCTGCCCTACTCCTACAAAATCCTGCTGGAAAACCTGCTTCGGCACGAAGACGGCGCCAACACCACCAAGGCCGACATCGAAGCCCTCGCCGGCGCCGATCTGAAAGCCCTGCCGGCCAAGGACATCAACTTCACCCCCGCCCGCGTGATCCTGCAGGACTTCACCGGCGTGCCCTGCGTGGTCGACCTCGCCGCCATGCGCGACGCCATCAAGAAGCTGGGCGGCGACGCGGCCAAGGTGAACCCGCTGTGCCCGGTGGAACTCGTCATCGACCACTCGGTGATGATCGACCACTACGGCAGCAAGGAAGCGCTGGACCTGAACGCCAAGGTCGAGTTTGAACGCAACGCCGAACGCTACACCTTCCTCCGCTGGGGTCAGGAAGCGCTGCAGAACTTCAAGGCCGTGCCGCCGGATACCGGCATCGTCCATCAGGTAAACATCGAATACCTCGCCCGTGTGGTGTTCGATAACAACGGCCTGCTCTATCCCGACAGCTGCTTCGGCACCGACTCCCACACCACCATGGTCAACGGCATTGGCGTGCTGGGCTGGGGCGTGGGCGGTATCGAAGCGGAAGCTGCCATGCTCGGCCAGCCGTCGTCCATGCTGATGCCGGAAGTCATCGGCGTGCGCGTCACCGGCAAGCTCGCCGAAGGCGCCACCGCCACCGATCTGGTGCTGACCGTGACCGAAATGCTCCGCAAGCGCGGCGTGGTCGAGAAGTTCGTCGAGTTCTTCGGCCCGGGGCTGGCCAATCTGGCCGCCTCCGACCGCAACACGATTGCCAACATGGGCCCGGAATACGGCGCCACCTGCGGCATCTTCCCGATCGACGAAGAAACGCTGAACTACCTGCGCCTCACCGGCCGGCCGGAAGAATCCATTGCCGTGGTGAAGGCCTACGCGCAGGCCCAGGGCATGTGGTGGACGCCGGATGCGCCGGAAGCCGAATACACCGACGTGCTGCATCTGGACCTGGCCACCATCCAGCCGTCCCTTGCCGGCCCGAAGCGCCCGCAGGACCGCGTGCTGCTGACCGGCGTGAAGGCCAACTACCGCAAGGCCTTCGAGGCCGAGCAGGCGGCGCGCCCGTCCAAGGGCCCGGCCACCGTCACCGACCGCGGCCAGACCTATCAGCTGAAAGACGGCGCGGTCGTGATCGCGGCGATTACCTCCTGCACCAATACCTCTAACCCCAGCGTGCTGATCGGCGCTGGCCTGCTGGCGCGCAAGGCACGCGCGCTGGGTCTGAAGAGCCAGCCCTGGGTGAAGACTTCGCTGGCGCCGGGCTCGAAAGTCGTCACCGACTACCTCGCCAAGGCCGGTCTTATCGACGACCTCGAGCACCTCGGCTTCAACGTGGTGGCCTACGGCTGCACCACCTGCATCGGTAACTCCGGTCCGCTGAATGAGCCCATCGGCAAGGCCATCGTCGACAACACCCTGTCGGTGTCTGCCGTGCTCTCCGGCAACCGTAACTTCGAAGGTCGCGTGCATCAGGACGTGCGCATGAACTACCTCGCCAGCCCGCCGCTGGTGGTGGCCTACGCGATTGCCGGCTCGACCGACATCGACCTGACCTCAGAGCCGATCGGCAAGGGCAGCAACGGGCAGGACGTGTTCCTGAAAGACATCTGGCCGACGAATGCGGAAATTCAGGAAGCGGTCGCCAAGGCCGTCACCGCCGAACTCTTCAAGGCGAGCTACGCGGACGTGCTGAAGGGCGACGCACGCTGGCAGGGCATCAAGGTCACGAAGAGCGAGACCTATCCCTGGGACAGCAAGTCGACCTACGTACAGAACCCGCCGTACTTCGAAGGCATGACCATGACTCCGCCGGGCATCCAGCCCATCGCGGGCGCGCGCTGCCTGGCCGTGCTGGGTGATTCCATCACCACCGACCACATCAGCCCGGCCGGCGACATCAAGAAAGACGGCCCGGCCGGCAAGTACCTGATGGAGCACGGCGTGCAGCGCGCCGACTTCAACAGCTTCGGCTCCCGTCGCGGCAACCACGAGATCATGATGCGCGGCACGTTTGCCAACACCCGCATCAAGAACGCCATGACCCCGGGCGTTGAAGGTGGCGTCAGCCGCTACATCAACGGCGCTGCTGGTCCGGTGGAGCCCATCTACGACGTCGCCATGAAGCACATCGCCAAAGGCACGCCGCTGGTGGTGCTGGCCGGCAAGGAATACGGCACGGGTTCGTCGCGCGACTGGGCGGCGAAAGGCACGATGCTGCTGGGCGTGAAGGCTGTCATCTCCGAGAGCTTCGAGCGTATTCATCGCGCGAACCTCGTCGGCATGGGCGTGCTGCCCTTGAACTTCGTTGACGGACAGAGCGCCACCTCGCTGGGTCTGGACGGCACCGAGACGTTCGACTTTGAAGGACTCACCCGCGGCGCGTCGGAACTGACCGTGCATGCGAAGAAAGCCGACGGCTCGGTGAAGACCTTCAAGGCCCGCGTGCGCGTGAACACGCCGGTCGAGTGGGACTACTACGCCCACGGCGGCGTGCTGCAGTACATGCTTCGGCAGATGGCGGCGCAGTAAAGCGCTTCAAGTCAGCTTGCAGGAAAGAGCCCGGCAATGCCGGGCTCTTTTTTTGCACTCTGAAAATTTGGGGTCAGAGTCTGAGGGATCCCCACGAATTTAAGTGGTAGCTACGCATTCGCTCAAGACGAGTGCGGTGATTTTCTCGGTGGCTTGGCGCCACGCAAGCATGCCGACGCGCATCCGTTGTGC
>Ga0255092_1000022_pt1 | contig 102061 bp, 48 predicted proteins | sample Colum_Yuk_RepC_8_2_FD_188454 | JGI IMG/M metagenome (GOLD analysis project Ga0255092, IMG submission 188454) | Freshwater microbial communities from Columbia River, Oregon, United States - Colum_Yuk_RepC_8d | ecosystem: Environmental > Aquatic > Freshwater > River | place: USA: Oregon...
TGGAGCAGCCCGGTAGCTCGTCAGGCTCATAACCTGAAGGCCGCAGGTTCAAATCCTGCCCCCGCAACCAAAAATACCCGCACAACGCCCACGCCAACCGCGTGGGCTTTTGCTTTTGTGGCGCCCGCCGCGCACAGCGACAGGATCGCGCAGAGCTTTAAACGGTGCAGAAGCACAACCCAACGGGCGAAACTCCGCCAAAGGGAGATGGCGGCATTCGTTTAATATGTCCGTTCATCAGTGAGGCAGACCCAATCTTGGATGACTGTGTCTTTGAATTTGACCCCAGGCATCGCATCGTCCCCGCTTCCAAACTTACGAAGCAAGGCCTTTAAAATCTTGGGGCTATTCAAATACAGCTCCAGGCAGATCGAACAAGAACCAGTCGTTGAAATTCAACCGCGGCGAAAAGATTGGAGTGGCGGCAGCTCTATGATCTGGCGCCGTCTTCTTTTCTGGTGTTGCGGTTCTCTCGGATGATCGAGGATCAGACGGCTGAAACCGCCTTTAATGACATGGATCAAAAGCCAATCTTTTGCGTGAATTGTATGAATGTCCATTTTGTCTTAGGCGTTTACCCTCAATGAGTTGGGCAGACCAACTGCCTCAAAGGGCGAAAACGTGGTGGACTTTAACGAGCTGGGATCGTGCCACGAAGGTACTGATCTTTATTCCATGATCGCGATGCAGGCCCGTCGATACGGCGATTCACCTGCTATTCTGTCGCCGGGCAAAAAACATCTAGGCTATGCTGGTATGGCCTTGCACCTAGCTGCGATCGGGCGGCAGTTTCGGGCCCTTGGCCTGATGCGGACCGACAGGGTTGCGATCGTGGTCAAAGAACGACCGCAAGCGTGTCTGGCCTATTTGAGCGCCGCCGCGCATTGCATTGCGGTCCCGCTGGACCCCAATGCTACCGCCGCCGAACTGACGAAGACCTTGAGACGGATCAAGGCGCGTGCCGTGATCGGTAGCCCGTCGTTGCCAGCGTTGGAGGCGGCAAATATAACATTGTTGCGTCTGACGCCTGATCCCGAGACGGCGGCACTGTTCTCGCTGCCTGCGTGTGACGGACAGGCCGCCGCGTCAGACGCTGAAAATCCCAGTGCGGACGACATTGCCGCGATCCTCATGTCTTCAGGCACGACGTCAGAACCCAAGGCAATTCCGTTGAGCCACCGGATCGTGTTGGCCCGCGGCCGTCGGGTGGCTGCACATTTGCAGCTGACACCAGGGGATGTTTGTCTCAGCTTTCGTCCAACCCATCTTACGTCGACTCTCAGTGTTTCTCTGGCCTCTGTACTTGTATCGGGAAGCGCGGTCGTCTTGCCGGACGGCTTTGATGTGGACAGGTTCTTCACCGACCTGGTCGATTTCAATGTGACCTGGTTCAACGCCGGTCCAGCCCATAGCAGCGCTATACTTGACCGCGCGCCAATGCACGATGACGCGCTGTCAAAGTCTCGTCTGCGGTTTGTCAGGTCAAGCAGTACCTCGCTTGATCCGGCCATGCAGTCTCGGATCGAGGTGCTGTTCGGTGTCCCATGCATTCAAAGCTACTCAAGCACCGAAACCGGACCGATTGCCTGCAACCCGCTGCCTCCGGCAATTCGTAGACCCGGGACTGTGGGTGTTGCCATGGGGAGTGAGATCAGAATTTGCGCAGCTGACGGCACTGAACTGCCGCCCGGATCCGAAGGTGAGATTCGGCTGCGCGGCCCTTTGGTGTTTGCTGGATATGACGAAGATCCCGCTCGCACGCAGGCCGCCTTTTCGGATGGCTGGTACAAGACCGGTGATCTTGGGCGATTGGATGATCTGGGCTATCTCACCCTATGCGGCCGTCTGAATGATGTCATCAACAGGGGCGGCCAGAAGGTTTCGCCTGTCGAGGTTGAGACCGTCTTGACGCAACACCCCGCGGTCGCCGATGCCGTCTGTTTCGCCCAGAAACACCCGACCTTGGGGAGCGTTCCTGCGGCGGCAGTGGTGGTGCGCGCCGGATTTCCCTTTGATCCCGCCGAGATCCTTCACTTTCTTCGAGATCGCCTTTCTTCATACAAGTTGCCTGTGCGCATCGTTCAATGTGACTCGGTTCCGCGTGGCCCAGTCGGAAAGATATTGCGCAACGACGCCTCAGTTGCCTTTGCAGCACTGAACGACACCGTGATTTCGCAACCTGCGATCGTTCCCACGGCAGAGGTTGCGCTGTCCCGGCATCTTGCCATGCTTTGGGCAGGTGTGCTGGGGCAAGCTGATGTGGACCTTGATACCGATTTCTTCACCTTAGGCGGAGATTCATTGCGGGCGGTGAACCTTCTGCTCGACGTCGAAGAATTAACGGGTGTGCATCTCGATCTGGAGGACATGGCCGGACTGGCCAGCAGCGTCAACGCGATGGCGGCGCTCATTCGCAAACGGCGCGCCATGACGCCAACCGCCAACAAGAGAGAGCCTTCGGCAAGCGAATTTGCCGATGTGCTTCGTAAGTTGGCAGAGACAATGTCAGGCTGGGGGCGGGTCAACGTGGGCCGTGCGGTGCCGGCGACTGTCTTGAACCCGAAAGGGCCCTTGCCGCCGCTGTTTTGGTGTTTCAATGCGCCGCATGAGGCCCCCGCCCTGGCGCAGGAGTTTGGGCCAGACCAACCGCTTGTCATATTGAGATCGCTTAACTCGATTGTGAGGGATGGTGCGGCCAGGCGCGCGATGGAGCCCAGCCTTGGCAGGCTTTATGCCGCCGAGATTGCGCGCCTCCAGCCGGCAGGAGGGTTGCGCCTCGGGGGCAACTGTCAAGGCGCGCGCATCATGGAAGATACCGCCCGTGCGCTGGTTGAAATGGGGCGCAAGGTCGATGTGCTCGCCGTTCTAGAGCACGAACCCGTTCATCCCTGCACATACCCATTGGCGATGTTCTTTGGTGCTGAGAGTACCCGCCATAACCCATTTTTGCTGCGACACCGGCCTGAACAGGACTGGGCCAGACTGCATGGGGAGGTGGCATGGGACATCATCCCCGGCTCCCATGGCCAGTTCTTTCGCGACCCCTTCGTCAAGTCCTTTGGCGCAAGACTGAAGGCGCGTCTTCAGGCCATCAACGCTTCCGCTACATGAACCAAGAGCGCCCACAGGCGTAGTGCAACGAAAGAGAGAGTTCTATGAAACAAAAGTGGCTTGCAGTGCTTGCAGCGTCTTTCCTGACGCATGCCATGCCAAGTTGGGCAGAAGAAGGCATGTTCTATGCGGACAAGACGATCAAGGTGATCATTCCTGCATCCGCCGGAGGCTCATACGGGCTTTATGGTCAGCTGATTGTCGACCATCTGGGGCGCCACATTCCGGGTGACCCGGACGTCGTCCTTGAATACATGGACGGCGCTGGCGGTATCCGTGCCAGCAATGCTGTAGCCTCTGTTGCCGCGCGCGACGGGACGGTTCTGTACATGATGCACCAGAATGCGCCTACCGCGCAGTTGGTGTCCCCGGACGCGACAAGCTATGACGTGAGCGAGTTCGCCCCCATCGGCATATTGTCCGCGATGAATTCCGTCATGGTGGTTCGCACGGATCTGGGCGTTGACGGTGTCGAGGATCTCGCCAAAATGGCGGTGACTATCGGGGCTACGGGGCGTGGGTCATACCAGTTCATCGTTCCGACGCTGATGAACCACTTTGGGCGGGCAGAGTTCAAGATTGTGCCGACCTACAGTGGCGCTGGCGAGGTGCAGTTGGCACTTGAACGTGGGGAAGTCGGCGCGTCCATGAATTCGCTCAGCGCCGTGCAGGAACAGCATGATGACTGGATCGACGGAACAGGGATTGCGCATGTCATTTTGCAGGTCGGAACGAAACCTGCGCCTGACCTGCTCGAGGTTCCGCTTCTGACCGATCTTGCTCAGTCTCCTTCAGAGGCGGCGCTTTATCAGTTCCTATCGATATCGAATGCGATGGCGCGGGCTCTTGTCATGCCGCCCGAAACGCCTGCTGACAAGGTTGCCACCCTGCGGGCGGCCTTTGGCGAAATGATCACTGATCCCGCGTTCCGATCAGCTGCAGACGCTCTCCAGCTGCCCCTTGATAGTGCGGATCATGCCGAGTTTTCGAAGCTGATTTCCACGCTCCTTGCGACGCCACCGGAAACCTTGGACCTCGCACAGAGTGTGCTGGGCGAAGAATAATGCGTAAAGCGGGCCGCCCCGGCTAGGTGGCGGCCCGCCCCCCCCGTCAGAGTAACCCTGATGGGAAGGTCGTTTTCAACAGAACGCCGAACAACAGCACGATCACCAGCCACTGGATGACGGCGATTGTCGCGGCGCGCCACACCGAAAGCCCGAAGCCAACCCACATGTAGGCGCCCATCCAAAGCGGTATGCCCGCTTCGGGACCAAGCAAGAAGGCGCATGCCATGGCCGCCACGAACCAAGCGAAGAAGCCTACGCTACTGCGCAAGGACTCCACGATGCCATCCGGATTTGAAAGTGGCACATCGACCACCATGTCGTGACGGTCGTCTACCCCGGCGCGGGTCGTGACGAAAAGCAGAAGCATGATACCTCCGAAGATGGCGGCACCGAGGGGCATGATGCGGGCCGCGTTGTCCCAGCCTGGGGTCATCATGATGGATGATAGCATTGTCCCACCCAGTAGAACCGCAGCGATCCGGGCGCTTGCGGGACGTGGTGCTCGGGGTTGCCCGCTTTGAACCCGAAAGCGCCAGAGTTGCCGCAGGAACCCCATCAGCGCGAGGACCAGCAATATGACCACCACGGGGCGGGTCAGAAAGGTTGCGTCATAGATCTGTATTGAGGTCGCCAGATACCGTTCAACCAGCGTCCCCAGCACCAGACCAAGGACAAGAGGCGCACGGGGCCATTCCAAAAGTCGCAGGATGTGGCCAAGCAACCCCGCACCAAGCAGAACTGCCAGATCGCCCCATTGACCCGTTCCTTGCAAGGCACCCAGCAGGACAGTGCCTGTTATGATCGGCACCAGCACGCCCACGGGCGCCAGCGTCGCCGCCGCCAATGCGGGCGCCAGCAAGAAGCAAAGGCCCGCGCCCAGAACATTGGCAAGGGCAAGGCAGATGACCATCACATAGGTGATGTCCAGATTTTCCGACAGCATCGCAGGCCCGGGTACGATGCCGTGCATCAGGAAGGCGCCGATCAGGATCGACATGGCGGCCGATCCCGGCACACCGAACGCAATTGTGGGGATCAGCGCGCCGCCTTCCTTTGCGTTGTTCGCGGCCTCGCTGGCGATGACGCCCCGCACGTCGCCGCGCCCGAAATGCGCGTTCGGCACCTTGCTCCGCACGACGGATCCGTAGGCGATCCAGTCGATCACGGCACTGCCGATGCCGGGCATGGCCCCCAGAACCGAACCGATGACGGAACTTCGCAACAATACCACCGGATGGGCCAGCACGTCGCGCAGCCCGGTCAGTTGCGTTGATCTGTCTTTTGGCCGCTGCGCCGCGATCGTGCGCCGTTCTATGGCCAGGCTGGTCAGTTCCGGCAGGGCAAAAAGACCCAAAGAGAATGGTACAAGCGGGATCCCATCCCACAGATAGAGCGTTCCAAAATCAAAACGCAGCGTGCCGGTCTGATGGTCCTGACCTACAGTGGCCAGCAAAAGACCAAGGCAGGCCAGCGCTAGACCGGGCAGGATGTGTTTCCCACTGAGTGCGGCCGATAGTGACAAGCCCAGCACGCAGAGGGCGAACATCTCGGGCGTGCCCACCGACAGGATAACCGGCCGCAGGACCGGGATAGATACGACCAGAAGGATTGCCCCAAAGACGCCCCCCAGCATCGATGCCGCAAATGACGCTCCCAGCGCGCGTGCGGCCTCGCCTCTTTGTGCCATCGGATGGCCATCAAGCACCGTTGCGGCTGACCCAACACCTCCTGGCACGCCAAGCAAGACCGCTGGAATGGCGTCGGCCGTTGCAATGACGGAATGCATACCAATCAAAAGGGCAAGGGCCGACGGCGCATCCATTCCGATGGTCACGGGCATCAGCAGGGTCAGTCCCGCCAGCCCACCGATTCCGGGCAGTACTCCGACGACCAGACCGATGCATACACCGGCAACAAGCATGGAAAGCACTTGAAGATGTGCAATCTGGTGCAACGCTTCAAGGGCTGCGGCAAAGGTTGCACTCATGTTTTGGATGGACCTATTGATTGTTGCCGCCAAACCGAACGCGCGTTCGGATCAGCCGGTATTTCAAGACGAAGCGGCATTCGCCTCTCAAGTCCGAATTCCCATGATTCGGATCATCGCAACCCCTACCGCAATGAAAGATGACTGTCGCTGTCTCGTGGTGCATCTCTGGAAACATTTTCAGAGACACTCTTTGCTCTTTTGGTGAGTGTCTTTGCACTCTTGCGCAAATCGGTTGCTGGCTGAACACTTTCTCTACCAGCCGGATTTAGCTGGAGATCTCTGTAATTCAGCCCCGAAATTGACCTGTGGGTATGTGCGCAATTAAGTTCTTCGTGCGAACGTCGAGACGGATTTTATATTCAACGCGGAGTTTGGCGGCGGCTATCGTTGTTTGCCGAATATATTTATAAGGCTGCATGTTTTCACACGGACAGTTTTTGACGGGTTTTCACCGGCATTTTCGCAACTGCCGGACGCCCGAGTTTTCAATCTTTGTCCCGACAATGGATTGGTCGTGCCATCGGGAAAGTGCCGCGCGCTTGGGCTATGAGGGTGGTCCCCCCTCCCTTTTCTCGACCTTTCGTCCGTGTTAGCGTCCGTCCTGATCCTTGGATGTCTGGCTCAGGGCCAGCCCCCTTATCCCAAGCTTGATGGAGGCTGTGTCATGATGCCCCTTTTGTGTCGCCGTGTTCCGCCGTCTTCCTTGTCCAGCCCGGCTGATGTTGTTGACATTGGCCTGAGCCGGACTGCTGGTTGCGACAGTCGGGGTGTCGCCACCGGGTGTCATCCACGTCTGCATTCCTGATTTGTGGTCTTTGCGTTGATGGAGCCGCTGCGTATTCTTGTTCTGGGGGCGGCCTATGGTTTGCTTCCGGCTGTACGGATTGCCCTCGCCGGGCATTGCGTCAGCGTGATGTGCCGTGCTGAAGAGCAGGACAGTCTTGCCCGCCACGGCGCGACTGTCACTTTCATGCGTCGGGACGGGAGACCCGGGCAGGCGTTGGCCGTCCCCGCGGGGCTTGGGCCAAGTGTGACACAGGGGAAACTGGGGCTGGTTGGGTCAGACACAGACCTCTCTGGCTTTGACATGGTTTTTTCCGCATTGGGCGAGCCACAACTTGCTGCGCCAGAGATCGCCGCGCTTTTTTCCCGTATCGCCGCAGCGCGCAAACCGCTAGTTGCACTCGCGAACCTGCTGCCTTTGCCATTTCTGGCACGGATTGCATCCCTGAACCTTGCGCCCCTGCGGTCGGCTTATCAGGGCGCTGCGGTTTGGGACGTGATGGATCCGGACCTCGTCACAGCGGCAAGCCCGGATGCGCAAGCGGTTCGGACTGATCCGGCACGCGCCGACCAATTGACCGTCACGCTTGGATCGAACTTCAAAATTGCACCGTTTGCGGCAGGCGGACCACAAGCGATTTTGGAACGGCTCGCGGCGGATGTCGGGGCATTTCGCAGCAATGGTGTGCCGCTTCCGGCGCGATTGATCGCGCACGCCTCCCGTCATGTGCCTTTGGTCAAATGGCCCATGCTGATCACGGGCAATTGCCGGTCGGTCACCGACGGCGGCCAACCCCGAAGCATTGCCGAGGCAGTTGCCGCAAACCCGGACGAAAGTCGCAGACTTTATGCCGAGGTGACGGGTGTCGTTCAGCGCCTTGGAGCCGCTGAAAGTGACCTTGTCCCCTTTTCGACCTACGCAACAGCAGCCCGCTCGTTGTCGCGCCCGTCGTCTTTGGCGCGCGTGTTGGCGCAAGGGGCCACGCAGGTGGAAAGGATCGACCTGATGATTGCTCATGCTGCAGCTGAAGTTGGTTTCAAATCACCTGCGTTGGACAGCGTCGTTGCGCGGATCGAACAAAAATTGGCAACAAACCGAGAAGCGCTCCTTGGCGCATAAGGCTTGCCTTCTCTTTTGCCGAAACTCCTCGCCGAGGGCTGAGAATTGACAAAATTCGTGTAAAACGGCCTGAGTAGGCCCGAAGTGGCGTTGTATCTTTGACAGTACGCCTTCGTTTGGATGGGGCAGATTTACCTTGGCACTCAATGTCTCGGTTTGTGAGGCATGTACTCAACCGCGATGAATGGATGGGGCGAAACGATGGAGGTCATCTATCACGCTGGGATGCACAAAACGGGCACAACTTTTGTCCAAATGTGGCTAAAGGACAATCGTGATAAGCTCCTTTCGGAAGGAACTTGGGTATTCATTCCTGAGACGCTTGGCCCACTTGTGCTGTTGCGTGGCGATGCATTGGTCGCAAAACTTCAGGAGCTTGTCGAAGCAGTCCGTTTGGCTGGCGGCAAACGCATTATCATTTCGCACGAGGGAATCTCGTTCTTTGATCGGCAGCGTATTGCCCTCCTTGCACGCGCCATTCCGAATGTTCGCACACGCTGCATTCTCACCATACGTCACTGGAATGGCTTTCTGCCATCGCGCTGGAAACAGAATGTCAGTCGGGCCGATAGCCAGTCCTTCGGCAAAATGGTCGCCCGGCTACGCGACCCTGAAAGTGTCAGCATCAACCTGCGTTTTGATCTACTCGTTCAGTGTATTCTGGATGCTGGTTTCGATACCAACGCCATCGTCTCGTACGATCGTGCGGCAAAAGACGGCGGCATCCTACAGGCGGTTCTTGAGGCTGCTGATATCTCTCCCCCCAAGGACGCGATTAGCCGACCGAATAGGATCAATGAAAGTTTAGATATCCTGTCCACCGACATCGTTCGGCTGTTCAATGGGATACGGGCACGAGCGGAAGGCTTGCTGCAAAACCCCCTACACGACGCGCGCGAAGATCCTTCAATTCGCCCACATTACTTCGACCACAACCGTCACCTGATTGTCGATGTCATGAATCGGTCCTTTCCCGAGATTGTTGAGCGTCTTTCTCAGGCAGAGCCGACTGTGCTTCGTGCAGCTGACTTCCTGCCGATCGCGGCGAGGTTAGAGGCCTTGGTTGCCCCGTTTGTGGTCAACCCGACCCAAGGCTGTCTGTTCCCCGACACCCCTGATCGAGACGTCTGCACGTCACCGCTCGAGCTGGAGGATCTGCCGCCCGTTGTAACGGAGAAGATCCTGCTGGCGGTGAAAGAAGGCGCGGCGCGCTGATCGGTTCGGGCAAAGTTGATGTCCTTTGCGCCGATAGCGGGGCGAAATACCGTTGGCCTTCTCTCGTTGGACCTCAGCGTTCCAAGCACGACATCAATCGCAAAGGTCGATCGACACCCGCACTTGATCGCCGAAATACTCCGCCCCTTCTTCGCATAGCTGAACAACCAACACGTAGCGGCCTTTGTCCTTGGGTGGCTGAATGGAAAATCGCTCAACGGCAGATTTTCCGTCACGAAGGACGCGCTGCGACGGAAAACCACTCGCGGGGCGGGGCAGTTCTTGCGACGGGACCTCGCACTCCCATCGAAAACTGACGGTAATGCCGGACTCCTCGTTCAGGACGAGGTTGCTGCCGCCTCCTGCGGCAAGCCGCACCTCGACAACACCCGGAGTTCCGGCACGCCATTGCTGCGGCACTGCGGAAATTGCCAGCTCGAATGTTTTTTCGGTATTGGCAACACGAAGACTTGGCAGTTGAAGCGCTGCATCCATCTCGCCCTCAATCAACCCCGCGAGAGAACCGACATTCTCGGGTCGGAAATACTCACCATGGCCACCTCGGATCACTGCGACGCGATAATCCCGGAAGTAGCGGTTCCAGCCCAAATGGGGATTTGCGTATCTGAAAATGGGGTTGATCCTGCTGTAATTTGAGCCCGGCATCAGCATCACGCGACGCGGATAGGGAATGAGAAATGCCGGTTCCACGAGCAAAGCGGAGGCTACATCCATCTTGAGTTGCAGCAGGGTATTCGCGAGCATGAGCGCAATACGAGAGCCCTGGCAATTGCCTCCGACCGCAACCCTTTGAGGTCCGATAGCTGTAAAGATCGCGCGGGCGTAGATCGCGGCGATTTGGGCCTCGTACCACTCCTTGAATTCACGATCTATCAGACCGTGGGCAGAACGGAGGATGTACAGTGGCCGGTCCGACCCCAGGGCGGCCGCCAAGGACTCAGGCTCCGAAGAGTCGTTGAAGCACCACACCAGCGGAGGTTTTCTGCCCGCCTTGTTGAGGACGCGGATCAACCCGCTGTCGCCCACGGGCTCCCCCGGCCACATGTCAAGTATCCGGCGCGCTTCCGGTAGGAAGTTTTGGACGGTCGCGTCACTTTCTGGCGCCCCCTCCGCACGGGCTTCGCGCTCCCGGCGTTGGTTGTCGCCTGACTTGATCGACTTGATTTTAGCGGTAAGCGTCCGGACAGAGTTGATCTCTGCAAAGCTGACCTGATCGAGTTCGATGCCGAACACATGTTCGACTTGGAAGATCATGCGCATGGAGGCAAGGGAGTCGCCGCCCAGATCGTCGAACCCGAGGTCAGGATCCCATGCTGCCTTGCGTTGCAGTACGTCACCCCAGATCGCAATGACGGTTTGGGCAATAATATCAATTTCACCGGGATCCGGCGCGCTGGGTGCAGCGCCCGAGGATAGGGCGGGCAGGGGTGGCGCAGCATCATGGTCGGGCAAGGATCCGTATTCCCGCTTGCCGCTGGGGGATCGGGGGATCTGCCCAACGCGCAGAAGTTTTGTCGGAAACATGCCCGGCTGGATGGACTTCAGGGCGATTTGCCGCAGCTCGGCGGGCGGCACTTCGCGGTCGGACACATACCAGGCCCAAAGATTGGCCGGATTGCCGCGCAGCGCGACCGCAGCATCGACAACATCCGGATGCTTTATCAGCGCCAGTTCGACCTGCATGGGTTCGATGCGAATGCCGTTGAACTTCAGTTGGCTGTCGGCGCGCCCCAATAGGACGAGCGTTCCGTCTGGTGTCAGTCGGCCGACATCGCCTGTCCTGTAAAGCCTGCGGTCGGCATTGTTAGGCGACTGAATGAAGGCCTTTTGTGTCTCGGCCGGTCGTTCGAAATACCCCTCTGCAAGCTGAGGGCCGCCGATGCAGATCTCACCGACAAATCCGGGCGGAAGGGGGCGCAGATCCTTGTTCATGATCAGGAAGTAACTGTTGGGCATCGCCTTGCCGACGGGCAGGATGAAAGGCTTGCCGACCAAGCTTCTGGAATGATCGCCCGCAAGTTCCTGGGTCGAAACCGCGACGGTGGTTTCTGTCGGACCATAGTTGTTTAAGATCCTGATGTCCGGCCCGAGGAAGGCTCGGAGCTTGGCATACAGCAGACTGGAAAAGCCTTCGCCGCCGACTGAAAAGGTCCGCAGCCGGGTGGGGCGCTGCAGATTGGGGAATTGCAGCATCGCGGTGGCAATCGACGGGGTGCAGGCTAGGAATGTTGAGCGGTCCTCGATCACGCAGGAGATGGCCGCAAGGCGCCCCGCCTCCTCGGGGTATACGCGGATTTCACCACCGACAAGAAACATTGCGAACGCGCGGAGCGTCATGTCGAAGATGGGTGCCGAGGTTAATCCGAAGACAGAGGAGGCATCCAGTTTGACGTTGTTTTTGTACCATTCAAGGAAGCGGACGAGTGAACGATGGCGAACGATGACCCCTTTCGGCGTCCCTGTCGAACCAGAGGTGAAGATCAGATAGGCGCGGTCGTCGTCCGACGGAACCTGATCCGGCTGGCCCGGCCCGTCATGGCTTATCAGGTCTTGAAAGGTGACGGAGAGTTCAGGTGCCCATTCTGTCGAACTGGCGATGCGCAAGGCGGCCCGCGTCTGCGCAACGATGGACAGCACGCGCTCTTGGCTGGCGGCCGCGTCCATTGGGCAAAATATCGCGCCGAGTCGAAAGACGGCCAGAGCAGTAACGATCCATTCGATGGACCGTGGCAGGGCGACGATGACCACATCGCCCGGTTTGACCGATCTATTCCAAAGAGCCGCTGCCATCTTTCGCGACAAGTCGTCCAGATCGCGGTAGGTGAGATGCCTGTCGCCTTCGCTGACGGCAGTCGCATCCGGATGATTGGTCTTTGTGCGAAGAAAGGCGTCCACGATGGTGTGCGGTATTTCGGGGTCAACGCGAAAGGCGGTTTCGGCCAAGTGCTGTTCTTGTTCCCCGGCCTTGCCGTCAAGGAAGTCTACTTCTGAAATCCTGACAGATGGCTCTCCGACGATGAAATCGTGGTTTGTCACAAAGTGTTGCGCAACCGCCTTTGCACCTCCGGTCGCCCGCGCCATCTGGGCACTGAGCGAAAGAATTAGCCGTATCGTTCCCCGCTCGGAACCAGGGCGGGCCGTCAACCGGATGCCGTCGCTGGTGTCACGGGTCGATATTTCATGGGATATTTCAACGGTCCTTGATCCGTTGAATTCGGCAAGTGGATCGAGGGTGAAGTTGAATATGACGCGATCATGGTGCAACTGGTCCGCTGGGGAACCTGGGTTGCGCTTCATTTCTTGAACTGCGCGTCGCCATTCTTGCCCAATTTCTGCGCTCGTAGGGTTTTCTGGAAGAGATATTCTCAGCGAGTCGGTCCGCAGGATAGGCCCGCAGTATTCGGCTGCTTGCAGCCGTTTCCGGCGGTTTATGACAAGGCCGACTTGGAACTGGCTTTTGGACGAGATCGAGGCCACGAGCCCGACCAACGCCGCACCGAGATGGTCGAAGATATCTTTCCGCGCTTTCAGCGATGTGCTGTCCGGGCAGGCCAGACAGAATTGATGCACCAGCATCTCAGGGTCTGGTTGATCGGTTGTCGTGACGATGCGTTCGCCGAAGATATCAGATGTTTCACCATCCATCCGAAGGGGGGCCTTATCGTCGTCTTCGCGGATTCGCGGGACCAGTTTCACGAAACTCGGGTATTCGCCTGCGGGGTCAGCATCCTGCGGGCCGACCTTGTAGAAATGGTCGAGACGCGAAAGGATCAGGCTCTTGCTGGAATAGTCCGTGACAATATGATGCTGATCCAGAAGCCAGATCCAGCTTTGGTCGTCCAGACGGGCCAAGGCGGTGCGCAACGGTGTTGTGGCCAAAGAGTGCGGTTGCGCCGCGATTTCATTGATCCATGCAAGTGCCGCCTGCCGGGGATCCGCCTGGCTTGAGAAGTCGCGCCGCAACAGATGATAGCTGACGCGGTCAGGCGCTGTTTGGAAAACCTCACCGGCGGTTTGTTCGAAGACAGTTCTCAGGCTGTCGGTCGTCCGGACGACTTCGGAAAAGGCACGCTCGAACCGGTCAGCATCGATTTCGCAATTCCACTGCACCAAGAGGGGCGCATTGTGGCCGGTGTTTTCGCCGTCGAGTCGATGGCTAGCCCAGAGCGCCGTCTGGAAGTCAGTAAGCGGCGCCCGTTCGGGAGCGCGTTGCATATCGGGGGCATTCCACATTCCGGACTCCGGAGTTAGGTCGTCTGTGTAGGTTGGGCGCAGGCGCTTGGGCGGCACCGGCGCAATCGTGGATCAAGCCTGCTGCAAGTCGGACGACACATGTCCAATAGCAAAGCGGTTCACCCGTGAAGTTTCGATGCTGCGATGCATGGCCTCGATGTCAGCCCCATGGGTGGCGCAGATCGCTTCCCAGTCACTACAGTCGATATGCCGCACTCCGTCGCGTAGAAGATCGGTTTTCACGAACGGGAAACCCGCCGCCATAAGCCGCCTCCACCCGTTATGGGTTGGGTTCACATCTGACAGGTCCACGGGGTCGCACCCCAGAACCTGCTGGAAGCCGAAGACCACCTGCTGCGTCCGGTCGATAAGGTTTGCACTTAGTCGCGCGATACTGAGTTCGTAATTTTGGACCACGTCGACCTTCTCTCGCAGATTGACCACATTTTCCCAGAACTCCTTGAGATAAGTGGATCTCAAGTTCATTTGGTTCCAGCCGAAAAAGAAGCTTTGGGCATGATAGCTGGGCGCGGTGCTCTCGCTCAGTGCAAAGAACCCCGCGTCGCGGTCGCGAATCCTGTCGATGATTGGACCAAGGGACTGGAAAGGCCCAATAATGCTGTCATTGGCGAAGTAGAGACGCTTAGCGCCCCAGACCTGTGGGAAGCGCCGCAGCATGTCAGCCCACGCGCCAAAATCGTAACCGCCGTTTTCGCGCAGCAGCACCCCATCGGTCAGTTCCATTACCCTGTGGTCCACCGGTATCGACAGATCATCGACCACCAAACAGGCGATGACCAGCAGGCCCGCGCGCCTTAATTCCCTGAGATATGTGAGCGTATACTCAAGCGGTGCGCCTAACGGGCAGTGGGTGACGAAGAGACAGACCTCGCGGCTTGCCACTGACCGAAGCGGCTCTTGAATGCATCTCTGCCCGAGCTGAGGTCCGGCCTCGGCCAGAACGTTAGGCGGTGTTGCCGGGGCCGCAGGTTGGGTGATCCGATCTGACGTAGTCCAGACTAAGCGGTGTCTGTTCACTTCGGGTTCTGTGGCGCTGACAGCTTCAGCCAGCAGGACGCGCAGGGCGGAATGCCGCGCCTGCATCCGAACGAGGCCCTCGGCAGTCAGTCTCTCGCGCCGCTCATTTCCTATGCTGCTGCCACCGTCGTGGTGGACATAGGCATGGTCCGCGATGACGGAATCGAACCCGAGGTCCACCAGTTTCAGGCAGAGATCCTGAACCTCCCAGTAGCCATGTGGAAAGGCCTCGCAATCTAGCCCGCCGGCCAGATCAAAGGCGCTGCGATCGACCAGCAAGCAGAAACCCGACAGGAAGGGGACACGGGGAAAGACTTTTTGGGAGATGGTTTTGACCTGAAGCGCTATCTCGTCAGGGTCCAGTTTGGCCAAGGGTGCCGTGCCAGTCGACGGGGTTGGGATAATCGTCTGATGGAAGCCATTGTTTGAAAGGGGGCCGACCAACGCGGTCTGCGGCCCGGCACGCAACGCTTCCAACATGTCGTCGAGCCAATGCGCAGTGACCTGCGTGTCGCTGTTCAGGAACATCATGAAGGGCGCGCAGCTTTCCCGGACGCCCGCCGTCACGGCGCGGGTGAAACCCAGATTTTCGGCGTTGCGGACGAGATGTACGTCGCCGTGGCGGTCGCGATAACCTGCTAGCCATGCCGCCGTCTCCTCCGAGGAACAATCGTCCACCAGGATGATCTTTCCCATGGAAGTTGATGGCCATCTGCGGATCGAGGCAAGACAGGTCTCAAGCTCGTCGATCGCATTGTAGACTGGAATGATGATATCGACGCAGGCCTCTGGCTCAGGTTCGGGCTTGTCCAGCGGCAGCCGATCGGTCTGGTCCGCGAGAATCCCGACGCCGTCTATGAACTCGAGGAAACGCGCTTCATCCGCGGTGTTTCGGAAGGCGCTGAAGGTCTCGGCCTGCAACTCTCCGACGACAACATCCCGCGGGTGGTTTTCCAGGTATGTGGCCAGATCGAACAGCGCCGTCTCGTACTCGCCTTCATTGGCCGACAGGGCGATGCGCAGCAGTTGACGGAAATCGCCCAGCTGTTCGATGGGCGCTAGGGCGTCCACACTCTCTCTGGCCTTGGGGTCCTTTAGCCGCAGACGCGCACCAGCCAGCGCGACCATCGCATCCAGATTTCCCGGCTGCAGTTCCAGCGCCCGGGCGGCGTGATCGGCAGCTAGGTGCGGCGCCCCCAGTCGCAGCGCGGTATTGGCGATCAGCGCGTGGCTTTCAGTATCCTCAGGGGCGCAATTCAGCGCGAAGCGGAAATTGACATGGGCCTGGGTGATGTCCCCGGCCTTGAAGCAGGCAATTCCCCTGACACGGAAGTTTGCTGCTTCGGCATTTAGATCGGGACGGGGAGCGGGGGCCGCCACGGGCTGGGCCAGCGCAAGGGCGGCATGGGCAGGGGCGGCCTGCATGGGATAGCCGAATGTCACGAAATCCTGCTGGAAGAGCCGCTCGATCGTTGCGATGTCTTCCGTGCTTGGAACCACCTTCGTGATCGAGGGATTGCGTGTCAACACACGCTCGATCTGCAGCGGGCGGTTGCAGGGGCCGACCAGACCGTCGAGATAGGGGATCACCTGCTCCAGCCCATCTTCAAGCCGGAAGATCGTCGCCCCCGCTGGGATAAGGTCGACCATCGGCCGCAGATGGTTGTCGTACAGCCAAGGATTTTCCGCGATGGCGCGATCGAGATGCGCGACCCAGGTCGAAAAGCTCTCGCTTTGGTCGATCCGCCGCAGGTGGTCACGCAGGTAGTGATATTCTGATACGAGCCGATCGACCGGATGCCGCACGACGGCAAAAGACGCATCGAAAAAATCAGCCGGAAACAGACGGTCCAAGGCGTCAGCCGAAATGTGCTGGGCAGAGCTGCGCGTCCAGTGCAGCGACGCAGGCTGGGCAAAGAAGTTCTTATCCAAGAAGCTCACGGCCCCGAACCGCGCGAGCAAATAGTCTTCGACCGCCGATCCGCCACATTTCGGGACATGCGCAAAGTAAACGATCTTCTGTGCGGCCTTGAAAAACGGCATTGCAAGTCCTTCGGCAGGTCATGGATGGCGCCAAGAAACGATGCCTGCCATCACGGATACTCACAGTGGGATCGCGTGCGCCATGCATGCTGGGCCGAATGCAGCTACAGGAAACCCGTTAGATTTTCTACACTCGCTAAAGAAGGGGAACTCTTGCGCAGATGGATTGCGGATGTGCCAGACCGACATGTTGCAGGCGCACAACCAATCGGTTCGGTGAGGCGAGCGATGGCAGAAACGGGCTGACTGCGGGCCTGAGGTTGAGGGCGTCTCATGCTGGTTGTAGAAGACTGCCAGAATTCAAGCTTGGATGAAGCCGGGCAACGTTAGAGTTCACTCATACGATAAATCTGACAGCCCGGTCGCTCCGCAAATTCTCCCATGGGTGCCGTCCCTCATGATTATTGAAACTTTCGGGGGCCGCGGTGGTGCGATCGCGTAAGTTGGTGCCCCCGGGATACTGTGTTACGCGACAAAGTGTAGCATTCCGGCTGCATCGGACTTCGTGAGGGCTTGAAATGAGAAAACTGGCGCTGTTGTGCTGCTCGCCGCCGTTTGACGCCGATGAAATGCCACTTACGATGCCGTCTTTTGGCATTCACCGCGTTCATGCGGCCGCGCGGTCAGGGGTTTATCCCCATCCGGTCGACATCCGCTTTTTTGATCTGGGGAAGATCGGGCACGCTGAATGCCTGCAAGCACTGCTTGATTTCGAACCTGATCTCGTCGGCTTTTCGGTTTATGTCTGGTCACTGGCGCCGCTGATGCAGCTTGCGGCTGATGTGCGTGCGCGGCATCCGAAGGCGTTGTTGCTGTGGGGCGGTCCGTCAGCGCGGCGTGACTTGTTTGACCACGCTCATTATCGCGGCAGCTCGGCAGCCGTGGTGGATGCCGTATGCGAAGGCGATGGTGAGGCGATCATTCAGCACCTTATGGCTGTGCCGCAGCTTGATGCGGCGAGCTTAGCTGCAACGCCTGGTCTTTTTGCGCGAAACAGCACTGATGCTGGCTGGCACAGCTGCGGTGCCGCGCTGACCCTTGATCTGTCCGCGCTGGCCTCGCCCTATGAATTGGGTCTGATGCCCGCCGATGCTGTGGCCTATCTCGAAACCTATCGCGGCTGCCCGCTGTCATGCCGGTTCTGCGCTTGGGGGGCGACACGACCTGCGCGTGATGTGTTTTCAGCCGATTACATTTCGGAGGAGTTGGATCGGTTTCGCAAATTGCGCGCTCCGGCAGTCTTCTTGCTGGATGCGGGTCTGAACCTGAACGCCAAAGGCTTCAAGAATCTGGTCGCCGCGCAAGAGCGGAGCGGATTTCTGTCAGAAGCGTTGTTTTGGGCCGAAATCTATCCCACCATCACCAAGCCAGAACATATCGAGTTCCTCGCCTCCGTCGGAACGGCCTATCTGGGCGTGGGACTGCAAAGTATCCACGAGCGGGTGCTGAAAGCCCATGAGCGTCCCTTTGATATGCGCCGTTTTGCCAGCGCAGTCGAAAATCTGTCGCAGGTTGCGGGGCTTGAGATCCAAATTATCATGGGCTTGCCAGAGGATACGCCCGAAGGATTTCGCAGCACGTTGGAATTCGCTTTGGCATTGCCTGTGGCCTCTGTCCGGGTCTTCCACTGTCTTGTGCTGCCCGATGCCCTGCTGAGCCGGTCAGACCCGTCTTGGCGGATCGAGTTCGATCCGACCAATATGGCGATGCGGTCAAACCACACCTGGCCAGAACATACGCTGCATGCCATGCGGGCCGAGTTGAACAATTGGGTTGCCCGCCATGGTGGGACACAGGGCGAGTATTGGTGGTCCTTCCGCAAATGAAACGGACGGGCAGACGCGTCGCCTTGCTGGCTTGGTATCCGCCAGACAATCCGGCGTTGCCGCCCTTTATTCCGAATATGGGCATGTACATGGTGGCCGCCGCCCTGCGCGCGGCCAATCCAGACGGGCTTGAGCTGCGCATCTGGGATGAGCGGACGCGGACGCCCGCCGAAGTTGCGGCTGAAATTGCAGCCTTCGACCCCGATGTAATCGGCGGATCCGCTTTCCTTTGGTCTTTGCCGTCGCTGCAAGAAACCCTTGTGCCGCTGATGCAAGACGATCCTCGTCGGCTTTTGGTGCTGGGCGGGCCATCCGCGCGGCAAAATATGCTGGCGCTGGCACCGTTTGCTCGCCTTTCCGCTCACGTTGATGTGCTTGTCCAAGGCGAAGGTGAGGCGACTTTTGCCGCGGTGATCGCTGCGCGAGATCGCAGCCCTGAGGGCCTGTTCGGGTTGCCGGGCCTGACCCTGCGGCACGAGGGAGAGCAATGGCAGTCAAGCGCCGCCGCCCCGCGTGCGGTGATGGATCTTCTCGCATCGCCCTACAGGCAGGGTCTGATACCGGCTGGCGGAATTGGGCTGCTTGAAACCTATCGCGGCTGCCCGTTCACCTGCTCCTTTTGCGAATGGGGTGTGATGGAGGCACCGAAGAACGTTCTGTCCACGGCGCGTATCGCGGGTGAATTCGCAGCAATGGATGATCTTGGGCTGGGGGCGGTGCTGCTGGCCGATGCCGGTTTGAACCTGAACTCACAGGCCTTTGCGGCGCTGCGCCGTGCAGCGGCTGAAACGGGATTTCTGGCCAATCGCGCGCTGATTGCCGAAGTTTATCCCAAGTCGCTGACCGAAGATCACATCCGATTTCTGGAAACCGTTGGCGCGCCGCATATCGGGGTTGGTTTGCAATCGTTCGATGACGCTGTGCTGCGGCACGTCGAGCGCAAGTTTGACCCCGCGCGACTGGGCGGGCTGATGGATGTGCTGCGCTCTGTCGCGTCGGTCACGACCGAGCTCATCATGGGGCTGCCCGGCGATACACCAGAGCGTTTTTTGACGAGTTTTGACCGCGCGCGCGCGCTGGGCACAGGGCTAAGGGTTTATCATTGTGCGGTTTTGCCTTCGGCGTTGATGGCGCGTGCCCCTGCGAGCGACGAGATGGAATTTGATCCCGTGACGCTTAAAATGCGGCGTTGTCGCGGTTGGCCCGGTGATACAATTGCACAAATGGTCGATCGTCTCACCATCGCGTCGCATCAGGCGGGCGGGGCAAGCGGGGATTATTTCTGGGTGTTCCCGCCGGCATAGACGGTGGCCGGTTTGTCCAACACAAAGAGCACATAGCTGGCACATCCGTTTTCAAACAGGCGGCGCAGTTCGATCACAGGATTGTCGGTAATCTGTGGTGGGCAGGCCGGCACCATCCAGTCAAATCCCGGCAGGCAGCGAGAGGTGACGTTCTGCGTCAAAAGCAGTTCGAACCCTGCCGCTTTGGCCATGGTGCAAAGATCATCCTCTGTCATGTCCGGAAAGGGCCACGGTCCGAAGCCCTGACAAACCGCCTTGATCGAGGACAATGTGTCTGGCGCGCGGTCCTTGCCCGCCAGAATGATCGTGCTGAACACCAGCCTTCCGCCCGAACGAAGCGCAGTTGCGGCGGCAGTCAGGAACCCGGCGGGGTCTGGGAAGTGGAACAAGGCTTCAAGAGACAAGATGCGGTCTGCCCAGCCGTGGCGAGCCTCGCTAAAGCGGGCCGCATCGCTAAGTAGCCAAGTCACCGGATTTTGCCACGGCCCTTCCCTTGCCAGATCGATCTGCCGGGGGTCAATGTTGACCCCGGTCAGGTTAAGCGGACTGAATGTTGCGTCCAGCAAGCGCAAGGTCCCGCCAAAGCCGCACCCCACATCGACAATCGTCGCGCCTTCACAGACGCCAAGATGTGCCAGATGAAGCTGGCTCATCGCGGTCTGGGCGTCGTCCAAGGTTTGGTCCGGCGTTGCCGCGTCAAACAGGCCCAGATGCACATGATCTGAGATCAAGCCTTCACGCCGAGAGGCAATCAGACCGTCGAAATAAGAAATGTTCATCCCCAGCAATAGGTCCTGTCGCCCGTCCGGGAAAGCGCCATGAAGCTGCACATGGTCCAGCGGGTGCGCGCGCCCTCAACAGGTTGAACCCGATGCAGCCGCCGACCCGATTGCAGGATAATCATTGAGCCTGCCGGCACCCGGATTGCCTGCGACCGCAAGCTGGCCAGATCAGGCTTGGCCGCGGGCTGGGCATCATCGTTCCGATAGCGTCCTGCGGCATCCGTTGCAGTCAGATCGAACACTTCCAGCATTCCGCCCGCCTCCGCCTCTGCCAAGGTGACCACAAACGACAAGATGTCACCCTGAATGGCCGATGCAACATGGCGGTAGCTGGGCCGTAAGCTTTGTTCATTGTCGAAATGCGCGGGGATGTAGCCACCTGTCCTATGACCGCGGAAGGTGGTGAAGAAGTGGTGGCGGTCTTGGGGGCCGGGGGCTGCCTCAAAGGGGCGCGCTTCATCCATCGCAGACATCAAGCCCGCAACGCGCTGGGCAATGTCGATGCCAATCTCGGCACCAAAGCGGCTCAGCGTGGCCTCAAAACGCGCGGCGGCGTCATAGTATTCCCCAAGCTCAGGTGCGTTCAGGTTTAGGTTGCGCCCGTAAAAGAACGACCGAAATGGGCCCGGAAATTCTGTCTGCTCAAAGCCCGGATCGTTGCGCTCTAACCCCGCGACGATCTTGGCGCAGATTTCTGGCGTAAAGACGTTTTGCACAAGCAGGCCGTCCAATTTTCCCGCGCGCAGGGATGCAAAGCTACCTGAGGGCAAGGGGCCGTTGGCATCGAGCTGTTCGATCTGAAGAAATTCCGCCTGATCTGTCATGCCGGTCCCAATATTGATGCTGGAAAAGCATGAGGGTTGCTTCACCAAATTGCAATTGCCGCACGCGCCGGGAATAAATCCGATTTCGGTGAATTCCGCACAGGCCGATGCGATGGAATGGCGTGTCGGTTGGGTCAGAATATCCCGTATATTGCAGAACGGCGCAGCAAGCCTTGCGGCGTCCCTGCCAGATAATCGACCCCAAGGTCAAAGCGGTAGGGTGCCAGCAGTTCGGCGTCCTTTGCCAATGCGTCAATCAGACCCGGATGAAACCCTGTTTCGCGGGCAAAGCGGAGCGTGTCCTTTGTCGCCACCCGCGAAAAATAGACTGCACTGGAGTGGGATTTGCGCGAGATGACAAACACTTCCTCGCCATAGCGACCGGGGCAAAGTGGCGCCGGCAGGGTCGGCATGTCGCGCAGGTCCTGTTCAATTTGCGTCCGATTGGCCGCACTCTGATAGAAACGGTAATCGTTCTTTGCCACACGCCGCGTGCCATCCCAAATCTCGGATTGCCCGGCGCTGATCGTGCCGCCTTCGGCCTCGAAGTAGAGATCTACGCTGCCGATACCGCTGACCAGAGTTGCGGCGTCAAATTCCACTGAAAACATGAACCATGGCAAGGCATCAGCCTTGCTCAGGTCAGTTGCGAACAGATCTGGAAGGCAGTCTTGCAATGCCGCAATGCCGCAGCGGCGCTCGGCGCGGTCGTAGTCGTAGAAGTACAGCTCCCACGTCAACTGACCGGCCATTGATTTCACCCCCCAGACAGTTTTGAAGGGCTGCCATGTCTGACGGATACGGCCAAAGATTTCGGCCAGTCGCGCGCCTTCTGGCGTCAGGTCCAGCGAATGAGCCAAAAACGCCGCTTGCTGCAAGGTGCCGGGCGGCGACGCGGTAACCGGGTCATAGTCCCACTGGCAGAAATCGCGGAATGGGTCGTCTGGTTGCCGTATTGCGCGGATCAGCGGGGTCATGGCAGGGCTCCGTCAGGCCATCCGTAGAGCGTGACAAAGGTCGTTCCCATGCGGTCGCGCCCGATCGCCACATGCGACGGCCAGAGCACAGGTGGCTGGACGGCTGGGTTGATGCCCGTGACAAGCCTTGCCAGCAGGTCAGCGCAGACCGGGTTGGGCGCCAGATCGGCAAGCGACATGTCGATCGACAGCCGCGTGCTGCCCTCCTCTGACACTCTTAGGGCTTGCGCCATGGCGGCAATCTGCGCGGTCGTTTCTGCCAGATCCGGCGGCAGGGCCAGTTCCGCAAGCAGCGGTGCCGGATCGGGCTGCCAGTCATAGCGGTTGAGCCGGGCGCTGCGGCCCATTTTCAGCGCCAGATAGGCCAGACCCGGCTCTGGCGTGGTTTCCGGGGCGAACTCCAGATAGATCTTGAGCAGGCTTTCGCCGGTGGTGTCGGCGTCATCGAGGCCAAGGTGGATCATCTCAGCACGGGTCCAATGCTGTGCGAGCAGATCAGGCAAAGGCAAGCCAATGGCCTGCGCCAATGCCGCACAATCATCAGGGTCGGCCAGCGCTTCCCGCGGAAAAGTCAGGAGATAGCGACGATCCGACGCGCCGGCCGCTGAAATCTTGCGAGAGCGTGCCAGCAGCGGATCGTGCGGCAAAAGCGGACGCAGGGCGGCAATCAGGTCAGCGCATGCCGGGGTCGAAGGGGCCTTTCCGGTCCAGTTGGGGTCAGGTTCTGCGTGGCGTTCACGCCGCATCGGCTGCCAAACCGCTGGCCGCGCGCGCCGCATCGCCCAGTCGCACGATATTCCGCAGCGAATGAAGGTGCGCATAACACAGAGACAAACCGCCGTTGCGGAACAGCGTGCTCATATCGCCAGCGGGGATCTGCTTCAGCCGGTTGCGGTTCAGAACCGAAAACCCGCCCATGCTACCCTCGCCGCCGCTGGAGTTGTGGAAGCGCGCCTGAGCCGCTTCCAGCAGTCCGAACTTGTCCAGCAGTTTGCAGAAGCTACGGGTGATGTGGAATTGCGTCTGGTATTCGGCGGCGAAAGCCAGCTTTGCATCCAGCCAGGCCGTCTGTTCACCCGCATCGTCAAACAACCGTTCGCCGCGACCCTCGCGGTTCACTCCGGGGTAGGATTCATCCAGACAGAGCGCGAAAGTGCCGTCCTCGCCTTCTTCCGGGCGGGAAAACACGAAAGGATAGCGGCGCAGAAAGGCTGGAATATAGCCACCATGCCATTGGCCCAGATCATCGACATGTTCATTGCTGTCGGGGCGCAAGCTCAGAAGAGCGGCCGGGAATATATCCTCGCCATTGCGGGCGAAAACGATCGGATGATCCAGCGCTGCCGCTTCAAACTCGGTGGCCAGAAGCGGAACCGAATTGATCTGCCGTGCAAAGCTGTAAGAGCCGGTCATCTGCACGCTGACATTGAGATGGCTCGCGGTGCCGATTGCAATAACCTTGTCGTAGATCAGAAGCTGGCGGCTCACGATGGACCTCATGAAAGTGGAGAGCGGTGATAATATTACTCCGCTATGCTAAGCCTGAAGGCCGTGCTTTGAAAGTATGTGGGGGTAACGGTCGCGTATATTTGCGGTGTAAACGGGACCGAAAATATATCGAAAGTAGTTTCGCTGAATCGAAAGTCGTATCTGTAATTGCGAATTGGGTACGCGGTGAATCTTTTAATGTCGCAATACGCTATTTGGATGAGCGCTTGTGCTTCTGCGAGCGTGCCATTGGGTGTCAATCCTATACTAAGGAAAACAATGGCGGATTTTGTTTCCGCCTTGTTCAGTCAGGCTGCCCCTCGGGCGGCCAATAATGCTTTGATGAGGAAACCATGTCGGCACCTTTCGGACCCCGTAAATTTGGTCTGTCGCTTTCCCGTGCGGTGCGCCGTGCAGGGAAACGTGCGCTCCGGCGTGGTGTGGAGGGTCAGCCGGCGCGCTTGCAGGCCGTTGAGCACGCCTGGAGGGCGGAGGCGCTGGAGCCGCGCATCCTCATGTCGGGCGATCCGCTGTCTGTTGCTGCCGGAGGTTACGGCGCCCAGCAGGTCGAGTTGCGTTTTGCGCAAGGTGACGGCAATCGGATTGTGCAGGTTTTTGTTGGCGATGCGCAGCAAGGTTCCGACTATAACATCAACGCGAACGGCAACCTAATCACCGTCGAAGGTGGCGGGAGCAGTGATCAGATCAAGATCAAGCTTGTGTTCGGCGCAGGTTTCGACGCCACTGGTATAGGCCTTTCGGTGGACGGTCTGGTGGGGGAAGATTCCGTTCAGCTGGACTGGGCGGGCGCTATTCAATTGGACGAGCTGTCTGTCTCATCGGAGCAGATCAATCTAGGCGCGGCTACGAACGTGTCGGAAAGCCTGACCGTTGCGCATGACGTAGAGCTTCTGGCGGCCTCCAGTGTGACGGGTGGGACCGCCTCTGTTACGCTGACCCAAGGCATCACCGCCGGCGGGTCTTTGATTGTCTCGGCCTCAGCGGTGCATGAAACCACCTCTGGTTCGGCATCGACGGCGTCGGTCTCGGTTGGTGGCGATCTTGTGGCCAGCACCGTAGACATTGATGCAATCGTAACGCGTAGTTTGATCGACAGCAGCCTTGGGCTTGCGAACTATGATTTCGGTGATGCAATCGCATCGCTGAGCGTCGCAGACGGTGTTGATATCACCGCAGACAATGTTGACCTTGCCGCCACCGTCGAAGGCGCGGTGAGGATGGGGCCGCAATCGGACATTCCCGGCAACATCTCTGCGGCGGTCCAGTCGATCAAGTTTGTTGTGATCACTGCCAAGGACGTGGCCGGGATCACGCTGGGCAATGGCACCATCAACGCCCAGGGCGCTGACGGCGCGGCCAATGTCGCGGCGGCTGTGGCGACGGAATACGCCTCTGCAGGCATCCTCGTGTCGCAAAAGATCCGTGGCGAGGCGACGGTGACGGCAACCGACACCGACATCATGGCCGGTTTGGGTGGCGTGTCGGTCACGGCCGATGTGGCGCAGAACCTTAAGGCGGTGGGGCCGGCCTTCGTGGCGGAAACCACGCCGCCGACCTTCCCCATGGCCGTCGCGGCCTTTGCTTTCAACGAAGAGCGTGTGGTTTCCAAGGTCACACTGACCGGCGTTGGTATCGATACGACGGGCAGCTCTACCGTCGCTGCGCGCAACAGCACCAGCGTGAGTTCGATCCTTGCGGGGCGTGCGCAATCTGCTTCGGAAAGCCTGTCGGCGCTGTCAGGGCTGCCGCAACTGGCCGTGGCGGGCATGTTCGCCACCAACGAAGTCCTGTCCGATGTCCAAGTTTCGCTGAAGGACAGCATTATCACGGCAGAAGGCGATGTTTCGGTCGTCGCGCTGAACGACATGTCGATCACGGCGACGGTCGACGGCAGCTCCAAGACGACCTCCGCCTCTCCGGCCATCGGCACGTCGCTGGCATTCAACTCTATCGGTTGGCAGCCGGGCAGCCTGTTCGCCAGCGCGCTGGGCGTGTTCCTCGGTGATGACACCGGGTCCACTGCCAATCCGATGGTAACTCGCGTCACGCTGGACAACTCCACGGTGACCGGTGGCGGCGCGGTCGAGGTTTCGGCCACGTCCCTGCCCGTGATCACAGCGAATGTGTCGATCAAAGCCGAGAACACCGAAGGCGGATCGATGGCGCTTGGCTTCGTCATGGCCGGGAACCGCATCCAATCGGATGTCGACGTCATCATCGGCAAGGGCGGCCTGACTGAGGATACCTCTGTTCAGGGCGGATCAGTCGTCATCCTCGCGTCCGACGGAGCAACGATCGAAGGCGAGGCTTCGGTGACCACCGCCTCTGCGGGCGGTCCGTCGCTGGGCGGGCTTTTGGCGCGCAACGCGGTGCAGAGCACCGTGGACGTCGCGCTGGATCACGCACCGATCACCGCGATCGTTGGTGAGCTTTCCGCCCGCGCGGAAACCACCGCGACGATCACGGCGACCACGAGTGGCCTGCAGCCGGCCCCCGAAGCTGAAGAAGAAGGCGGCGATCCGCCCGAGGGTGCATCCTTTGCGCTCAATGGGGTCATCGCGACCAACCTGATCCTTGCGGATGCCAATCTGTCCGTGATCGGCGGCAGCCTGACCTCGGCTGGTGATCTGTCGATTGCCGCTGCCAACGCAGGTACGATCACTGCCACCAATCAGGCCGAAGCGACCGGCAGCGGCACCGCAGTCGGCGTCAGTCTTGCTTTCAATACCATCGGCTGGAATGCGCAGAACTTCCTGTTCGGCACGGTCGATGCAATCATCGGTACGGATATCGGCGGGGAAAATCCGTCTGACGCCAAGGTCACGCTGACGGGTGTCGACATCACCGCCGGCGGTAACATCGCTATCAGCGCCGAAAACACCCAGACCGTGATCGCCCGCCTGAAAGCGGCCGCGACGGCCGGGTCGGACGCGACGGGCGCTGGCATCATGATCGCGCTGAACAAAGTCAGCAGCGTCACCAGAGTGTCGATCACCGGCGGCTTCATTGACGGCAATGGCCCTGCCAGCGACGTGTCGATCCGCGCGATCGACGCTGCTGGTATTGATGCCGAGGTCGGCCTGAAGGTTGGCGGTGGCTCTGCAGCGGCGGGCGGCCTTGTCGCGCGCAACGACGTGCGCAGCGACGTGGATTTGACCGCGCTCAACACGCTGTTCAATAGCACCGGCGCGATGGAACTTGCCGCGCGCGGCAGTTCGTCGATCACGGCCAAGCTGGACGGGTCGTTCGAGATTGTGGACGACAAATCCAAGGACGGTCTGGCCTTTGGCGGTGTCATCGCCTCGAACCTGATCCTTGCTGACGTGGCAGCCACCTTCACTGGCGTGGCGCTGACCTCTGGCGGCGATCTGTCGATCCTTGCGCGCAATTCTGGCGTGATCACGGCAGAGAATTCGGTTTCGGTCAAAGGGACTGGCACGGCGGTGGGGATCATCCTCGCCTTCAACACCATCGGCTATCGGGCGCAGAATATTCTCTTTGCCGCAGTAGATGCTCTGATCGGCACCAACATCGGTACTGCCCAAGTGGCGCAGGCTGTGGTGACGCTGAACGGTGGTGGTTTCAGCGCAGGGGGGACTCTGTCCATCGGCGCCGAGAACGAGCAAGATATCATCGCCAAGATCACGCAGGTTGCGACCTCTACTGCAGCCGCGGCTGCGGGTGTCGTGATTGCGTCGAACCGCGTGAATGCCAAGAGCAAGGTCGATATCAACGACAGCACGGCCAGCGGCGGTCTGGTTGCCGGCGGTGATCTGTTGATCACGGCGACGGACAAGTCCGCGATCAATTCCGAAATCACGATGGAAGCAGCTGGGGCGACCACCGGCGTGGGCCTGCTGTTCGTCCGCAACGAAGCGATCGGCGGCGTTTCTGCCATCGTGGATACGGTCAACCTGACGGCGAATGGCAATATCTCCGTCTCGGCCATTGGCGCGGCTTCGGTTGAGGCCAAGGCCTCGGGCGATGTCAAAATCGTCGCGGCTGAGGATGGCGAAGAAGGGGCGACCGGCAGTGCCGTCGCCGGCTTGATCGCCACCAACATGGTCATGGGCGGCGCAGAAACGCTGATTCAAGAGGCCACCATCACGGCGGGTGGCGGGCTGGACGTGCTGGCCGATACGCTGACCCTTGTGCGCGCGGAAAACGCGATGAAGGCCGAGGCATCTGGCGCCGCGGTCGGGTTGACGCTGGCCTTTAACAGCATTGGCTGGGATTCCTCGAACATCTTCACTCGGATGGCGAACGCGCTGCTCGCGACGGGCTTTGGCGGGGCAACTGGGATCAACACCACGGCCCGGCTGTGGAACGTCGTGCTGAAAACCGGCGGCGCCGTGCGCGTTCTGGCCGGCGGCACCGATGCCGAGGCCGAGCGCCGCGGGGCGCTGATCGACGCCTCGATCGATGCGTCGGCAACCAGTTCTGGCTCGTCGGCGGGGGTTGGCATTGTGCTGACCAGCAACCGCGTCAAGACCTATGCCAAGGCCGAGATCGACACCGATCAGGTTGATCGCGAGCGGGATACCGTGGGCGGCGTGGAAGTCGCCGCCAAGGATACTGCGGCCATCACCGCCAAGACCGTCATGGCGGCTGGCAGCGGTGGCGGGGCGGCCGTCGGCTTGACCATCGTCATGAACGACGTTCAGGGCGCGGTCGATGCCAAGATCGACCATATGGATCTGCAAGTGCAGAACGACCTGACGGTTGCCGCGGAACAGGCTTCGTCCATCAATGCCGATCTGTCGGGCAAGGTCACCTCTGCTCCGTCGGAAGATGCAGAGGACTCCAACACCCTGTCGTTCGGTGGTGTCATCGCGACCAACGTGGTGCGCAGCAATTCCAACGCGAAACTGCTGAACTCGGATATCGTCACGGGCGGCAATCTGACCGTTTCGGCGGTGAACAATGCCGAGATCGTCGCGGTCAACGCCGCGCTGCAATCGGCGGCGGGACAGGGCACGGCGGTCGGCATCACACTGGCCTTCAACACCGTCGGCTGGGAGCCGATGGACATGTTCCGTCAGTCGGTTGACGCATTGCTCGGGACCAGCATTGGAACGCGCGACACGGCCACTGCCACGGCATTGGTGCAGGCAAGCGCCTTGGTCGTGGGGGGTGATCTGTCGGTTACCTCCGACATGACCGCCAAGATCCATGCCGACGTCAACAGTGAGTCCCGCGCCGGTGCTGCCGGTTCGGCGGCGGCCATCATTCTGGCGACCAACCTGATCGCCTCGGAGGCATCGGCACAGCTCAAGCAGCCGGTCGGAGATGTTCTGGCTGGTGGCATACTGTCTGTCACGGCGAATGACTCGCCCGACATCCTTGCCAAGGGCACGGTGATCGCTGTCGCCAAGGATGACGACACCGAGGGCAAGGAATACATCAAGGTCGACGCCTACAGTGACGCGGGCGAAACCGAAATGGCCTTCGGGGATCAGGTCTTCGTCAAAGAAGGCCACGAGGCGGGTGGCACCATCGGCCACATCTACCGCTATCTGGGGCAAGACGCGACCGTCGACCTTGGCGCGACCAATTACGATGACACCCGCTTCTGGTGGGAGATCCCGCCGCCCAAGGGCTTCATGGGCGATATCCTCGGCTTCCTTTACAAAGAGATGCCGCTGGAGACCAAAGAGTTCACGCTTGCCAAGCTGCCGATCGGCGACGAGACCCATGTCTTCGGCCTGAAGGTTCAGGCGGGCTGGGAAGACATGACCGTGATGGACTTCCTGTCCAAGCAAGGCGTGGTTGAACCTGGCTTCAACTTGGATCTGGCGAATGTCCTGACCAAAGCGACCGCCACCGCCGACCACAAGTCGGACCAAATTGCGGTCACTTTGAAGCAGAATGACACGGTCGAATACGTCAAGACCGGCACTCTGGCTGGCACGGTCTTCAAATATCTTGGCGAAGACAAGGTCGGCGACTTCGACCTGTCCACCGTGACGGACGACGACTTCAAGGATACGGCGGTTTGGGAAAAGATCGAACTGGACGGATTCTCCTTCGGCCTTGGCGCGGTTCCGGAACTTGGGCTGGCCTTCCCGTCGCTGAAGTTCCAGCTTGTCCTGCCGAAACTCGACCTGCCGAAGTATGAATTCAAGCAAGTCATCGGCAAGGTCGAACACAACGGCGAAATGGTCGATTACGGCTTCAAGGCCAAGTTCGGTTGGGACGACCCGAGTTTCGGTGAATTCATCCTTGCCCTGACCCAGGGCGCGGCTGGCAAGGACGTCTATCTGCCTCATCTGGACTGGGGCTTCTACATCGACGCGCAAGACGCCGAAGATGTGGTGATGCGGGACAAGCTGCCCAGCACTTTCGTGCTGACCAATGACGGCGGCACGGGGCTGGACCTGAATTTCAGCATTTTCGGCCAGCCGGTCACGCTGCGCTATCCGCCGGTCACCATCAATCTTGATGACATTTTGGGGACTGACGGGATCGCCACGCAGTTCCTGGTTGATCCGACTCTGGAACCGGTGACGATCAAGCTGCCGAAGATCGACCTCGACGCAATGATCTGGGATGCCGAGGATATTGATGCGCGCCCGTCGAACTATTGGGACGATGCGACAGTCCTCGATATCAGCTCGCCGCAAGCCTTCGCGGACAGCCTGCTGAACGCGATCAAGATCATTCCCGGCAAGCTTGACCTCAGCGACCCGACGCTGAACTTCTCGCTTTTGGGCTACAACCTGTCCGAAAAGCTGCCGATCAGCACATTGCTGAACCAGTTCAACTCGCCTTTGCTGTCGGCAGGCGAGACGAACCACACGCTCATTGACCTCGACCAGATCTATCAGGCTGTTCTGCCCGACTTCTTCAGCTACCTTGTCGACCCCGACAAGACGGTCAAATACACGATTCCGAAGATCGACCTGGGTGATATCACCCCGGCGGATCTGAAAGGGTCGAGCAATGAAATGATCTTCGACACGGCGATCACCGTGCTGAAGGATCTGGGCTTCAACATTCCGCTGTCGAAGGACAAGGGCGAAGACGCCACCAAGGCCGCTGAACCCGAAGGGACCAGCCAGACCGAAGGCGAAGAGCCCGGCACCTCTGCTGAGCAGCAGATCGACCTGACGGTGACGAAGTCCGAGTTCACCGAAGGCGAAGACTTGGTCTTCACGCTGGAATACGGCGACAAGAAGATTGAAGGCGTAAAGATGCTCGACATCGGCGCGCAAGAGACAGAGGTGCAGCGCATCCTGTTCCTGCGCCGCGATCTGGATCTTGGCACAGAATTCAAGCTGTCGCTCACGACGGGCGAGGAGACTGCAGAGTCTGACGTCGTCGAACTGGCCGACACCGATGATGAAGCAGCGGATATTGTGACCACCACGGAGCGCCTGCAGGCCGCCGTGGATAAAGTGCTGGGGGCCGACAAGGCCACTGTTAGCTTCAATAAAAAGGACTCTTCCGCAGGTTGGGCCTTTGACATCACCTACACGGAAACGGGCGTAGACAAAGCGCAGATCAAGGCAAAGGTGACCAGCCAGCTGGGCTTCCTGCTGGTGCGCGCTTCGACCGTGACCGAAGGCGGCACCGTGACCGCCGAAGATCAGGCCGCCGAAATTCAGAAGGCGCTTGATGAGCTGCTGGGCGAAGGCAACAGCCTTGTCTCGGTCATTCCGGACCCGGAACCCGAGCCCGCGCCAGAGCCCGATCCGAACGCTCCGCCTGCCGATCCGGCCCCTGAACCCGATCCGGCCCCAGCGCCTGAACCGGCGCCGGAGCCGGAGCCCGATCCGACTGTGCCCGTGGCCTATAAGTTCAAGGTCATCTTCACGGGTGAGTTGAAGGAACAGGCAGTCGAAGAGATCACTGCCGTCGTCGACGAAGTGGTGACGGGCCTTGAGGTTACTGCCAAGGTCGTCAAGCTGGGCTATGACCCGAAAGGGCCGAGCTTCGACGTCGTTGTTCCGCCGAAGGAAACCTACACCCTGTCCGTTGTTGTGGACGGGGTGAAATACGTCGCTGAAGGCATCGCCAAGGCCGCGACCAACGAAGACGTGGAACTGGCTCTGTCCAAGGCCGAGTCGACCACCGATCACGAGTCGACCGACAAGGAAGCGGCGCTCAAGAAGAACGATACCGTAAAATATGCTGGCGCCGGTGATCTGTCGGGCAAGGTCTTTGTCTATCTGGGCGATGACAAGGCCGATCCGTTCGACCTGACCACGGTGACTGATGCCGATTTCTTGGACGATACGAAGTGGGAAGAGGTCAAACACAAGATTTCGACCGACCACAAATCGGATGAGGCTGAAGCCGTTCTGAAGAAGGACGAGACCGTCCTGATCATGACGGGCGATCTTGAAGGCAAGGTCTTCAAGTTCATCGGCGAAGAAAAATTCACCGAACCCGCACCTGCGGTGGAAGGTCAGCCTCAGGCCGAACCGGAAGCGATCCCGGTCGATCTGACGGCGGCCGACTTCACCGACGCTACGGAGTGGGAAGAGGTCAAGGAAACGACCAAATCCAGCCGTACGCTGAAGGATCTCGGCTTCGCGGCGACGGTCTCTTCGGGCAAGAAGGCGGGCACCTATTCGGTGAACTTCTCCGGTCCGCTGGATCAAAGCGTCGTCGAAAACTTTGAGATCGAAGGCACCGGTGACGATGCGCCTGATGCGGAAGAGCCCGCGAAGGGCGGCGCCGCAGTTGGCGCGCTGATCATCCGCAACGATGTGCGCTCCAGCGCCATTGCCAAGATCGACACGGCCACGATCATCGCCGGATCGGTCAACGTGGCCGTTCTCGAAGCGGCGCGCATCCATGCGCTGCTTGCAGGCAAGGCTGAAGCCAATGGTGACGGCAAGGCGCAAAGTATCGCAGCGGGCGGGATCATCGCCACCAACCTGATCCTGAACGAAGCGCTGGCGCTGATCACCAACGCGACCATCACCACGACGGACGACACCTCTGTCACCGCCGAGAACCGCGCGGACATCCTTGCGCGGAACAACAGCTCCATTTCGTCCGATGGCACCGGCGTGAACGTCACGCTGGCCTTCAACACCATCGGCTATGAAGCGACTGGCATCTGGAACAACATCGCCGATGCGCTGGTCGGTACCGACCTTGGCACCGAAGACCGGGCCGAGGCCGTGGCGCGGATCGATGGTTCTACCATTGATGCGGGCGGCAATGTCACCGTTTCTGCCGTGTCGCATGCGCAGATCCTGTCGCAGATCACCAACGACACCGAATCCGAACTGGGCGACGATGCCGGTGACGACGCCTCTGCCGTGGCGGCGGGCATCATCATTGCTTCGAACATGACGTCGAGCGCGGCGATTGCCGAGATCGTCGACAGCAACACCCTTGGCGGTCGTGCCACCTCTGTCATCACGGGGGGCGACCTCTCGGTCACTTCTGAAGACAAAGGGACGATTCTGTCCAACGTTAACCTGTCGGCCAAGACCGGCGGTGATGGCGAAATGGCGCAGGCCATTCAGGCCTTTGTCGATTTCTTCAAGGTCACCTACAGCGACTATTCAGGCACGAAGAGCATCACGCTGGGCGATCGCGTCCGCATCGGCCACAGCGGCCTGAGCGTGTTGGACCGGCCCGATACCATTTCCAGCGGGGATCGCATCCGTCTGGATTGGGACATTTGCGGTGGGACTGCCGGGACTGTCTATGAATACATCGGCGAAGAGGCGCTTGAAGCGCCGATGCTGGACCAGCAGGATTATTCCGACACCCTCCTGTGGCGCGAGATTCTGGGCGATCCGGACAAGCTGTACATCGCCAAGAATGCACGCGCAGACGTCGATCTGGCGACCGAGGATTACACCAATTCCGAAAACTGGCTGGAGGTTGATGTCGACCCGCTGGTGAAGGCGGCGAAGATCGCGGCCAACGCCATTGAAGGCAGCAGCGCCAAGGGCACGGGCTTTGGCGGTCTTTTCGCCCGCAACGACCTGCGCACCTCGGTGCAGGCGAACCTGTCGGACGTGACCGTCGAAGCGGCGGGTGGCGTGACGGTGGATGCACAGCAATCCGCCCTTGTCATCGCCAATGATGAAAGCGTTGTCAGCGCTGACACCAATGCCATCAACGTTGTGATCGCCAACAACACCATCCTTGGCGGCAACACGGCACTGGTCGACCGCGCCATCATCACGGCGGTTGGCGACATGTCGGTTGCGGCCAATACGGACGCCTCGATCCTTGCCAACGTCAAGAGCGAGGTCCAAGCCTCGACCTCGGTCGGCATCGTGCTGGCTTTCAACACCATCGGCTACGCCCCGGCAGACCTGTTCCATGCGACGATCGATGCGCTGGCGGGCAACTCCGATGCGGGCAATTCTTATGTCGCCTCCAAGGCGGTCATCAACGATTCCGCGCTGGCCGTGGGTGGCAACCTGAGTGTGACCTCCGACTGGGCCGGATCGGTCATCGCTGTTATCGAAAGCGCCGCACTGGCGCTGAAGGTCAACACAGGCTCTAGCCAAGGCGACGGCGCGACCTCGGTCACCGTGGCCCCGGTCATCGCGCTGAACAAAATCTCGTCGCGGACCGAGGCACGGATCATCGGTCTGTCCGATGCTGACGACAACACCGTGGGCGGTGATCTGACGGTCCACGCCATCGGCACGACGCAGATCCTTGCCACTCTTGAGTCTTCGGCCATCAGCGTGGCCGCTGGCGCCAGTGGGGCGCAAAAGGCCATCGGCATCGGTGCTGTCATCGGGCGCAACGTTATCAACGCAGATTCGACCGTCGAGGTCGAGGGTGCGAATGCCGTTCTGGATGTGGGCGGTGCTGCCTTGGTGCAGGCGCTGGACGATAGCCTGATCCATGCCGAACTCTATGCTACCGCCGTGTCGATCGGCGCGGGCACGCAGGACGTCAAGGCCATCGCCATGGCTGCCGCGATTGCGCGCAACGACATCACCTCGACCGTGACGGCATCGGTCCATGACCTTGCCGCCTTCCAATCTCTGGGTTCGATGCGGGTCGAGGCCAAGCGTTTGGCCCGTATCGAATCCATTGGCCGCGCCACGGCGGTGTCCGTCGCGCTGTCTCTGGGGTCGGGCTCCACGCCTGCCGTCTCGGGCGCGGGAACGGTGTCGCTGAACTACATCACGGGCGGGCTTGTGGCGGAAATCCGCAACGTGGTCAGCATCGTGTCAGGCGGCGCGCTGACGGTTCTGGGCATCAACGATTCGCACATCACCTCGGACATCCTGAACATTGCCATCGCGGCGTCCGTCTCGATGGGCGACTCCACGGCTGTCGCCATCGGCATCGCCGTGGCCGAAAACATTATCGGCTTCACCAATGCGGTGATCCCGAACGCGCAGGTCAACCATACCTCGGACTCTGCGCCTGCCACCCTGCTGCACAACCAGATCGTGCGCATCGTGGGCGGCCACCCGCTGGCGGGACAGGTCTATCGCTACCTTGGCGAAAGCCGCAGCGATCTGACCTATTTCGACATCGAGGATTACGCGGTCGAAGACCTGTGGCAGCGCATCGATCTGGCGGAGGCACCGCAACCCGCGACCGCCCAGATCATGAATGCCGGCGAGATCAGCGCCGGCGGTGACCTCACGGTCAGCGCCTCGTCTACCGAAACCATCGCAGCTTCGGCTATCGTGGTTTCGCTGGCTGTCGCGGCTTCGGCCAAGGGCGGCACCTCGCTGGCTGGCGCCGGTTCGGGCGCGCGCAACCGTATCCGCGGTGGCAGCCTTGCACTGTTGAAATCGGTCGATGGGCTTGAGGCGGGTGACGTCTCTGTCTTGTCGCAGAGCAACACGGAAATCCGCAGCGTCGTGATCGGCGCGGGTGTCGCGGCGGCCATCGGCGCGAAAGACGCGACGGCGATCGCCGTGGGCATTGCGGTGTCGCTGAACGACATCGACACCGTCTCGCTGGCCAAGATGGAGGATGTTCAGACCGGCACCAAGTCGGATGGCGATGGCGGCACGGTGAACCGCACCGTGGGCAACGTCACAGTCAAGGGCTGGGTCGCCCCTCCGGGCAGCCTCTCGATCAGCTCGAACGGGCTTTCGGCCACACTGCTCGATTCCGCGACGGAGTTGGCCGTCAAGGAACGCGAGGTCGATGGTAAAAAGAAGATCGAGATCGACGCTGATGCTTGGGCGCAATCCGTTCAGACATGGAACACGCTGATTTCACGGTTGAACGAACAGTTCGCCGACCCCGATGACCGGCTTGGCAACACGTCGCTGATTGGCAACGTCACGTTGCAAGTGGTCCCGAGCGATCTGGACGAAAAGGTCGCCGCTGTGTTCGATGACATCGGGATCGACACGGTTTCTGATCTTGTCATCACGACACTGCCTTCGATCGGTATTGGCAAAGTAGCCTATAGTGTCTCGGACGCTTCGGGGCGCCGCTGGAAGCTGATCGACAAGGGTGATAGCAATTTCTCCGTTTACCACGACACGCAAGCGTACAATCCGATCACCAACATCGCGGCTTTGGATGCAGGCAACTATCCCGGCGGCAACTCGTCGGCGAATTGGCCGGCATTGCTGCGCCTGATCGCGCGTGGGCCGGATGAGCTTGCAGGCGACAATGCCAACGAACAGGACCGCGCACAGGCAGTGCAGGATATTGCTGACCTGTGCGACCGTCTGGCAGGTGTGTTCGGCGATGCCGGCATCGGCTTCATGGGCAGCCTGTCGGTTAGCCAGTTGATGAATGGCAGCAACGGTGACCCCTTCGACGCCTTCCGCATCACTGATGAGGCGGGTCGTCGCTGGATCGTCTATGAGGAAGCGGGCGGCAAATTCGGCGTCTACAACGACAACATGCGCCTGTCGAAAGCGCAGTCCAGCGAAGGTTGGGTGTTGGTCGATGACAAAGCCCGGTCCTTTACGATCAGGACTGATGCTGACGGCAGCCTCGGCGTCCGTCAGGACACCATCGTGGCTATCGGTGCTGCTGCCGCGCTCAGCGTGGCTGTCAGCGGCGGCACCTCGCTTGCCATTTCTGGCGCGGGCGTGGGCGTGCGCAACGCCATTCGTGGCGGCGCCGAAGCGCTGATCGCCGGATCGAACATCGTCAAGACCGGTGACGTCACCGTGCGGGCGACGGGTGAGGCAGGGATCAACGCTGTCGTCATCGCGGCGGCAGCCGCGCTTGGCTTTGGCAAGACCGGCGTCGGTGTGGCGCTGGGGGCATCCGTCGCGATGAACAACATCGGGGCCGACGGCGATTCCTTCCGCATCACCGCGGAAATCGTGGATTCGTCGCTGCTTGCAGCCGATGCAGACGACACGGCGGGTCAATCCGTCACCGTCAACGCGAACAACCGCACACAGGCGCTTGTCACTGTCATCGCAGGCAGCGCCGCTGTCGCGGGTGGCCAAACCGGCGTGGCCGTGTCCGGTTCCGGCGCGGTCGGCATCAACACTGTTGTCACCGACACCCACGCCTCAATTACGGGCGTAGGCACGGCGCTTGGCGAGCGTGACGCGATCGAGGCGGAAAGCCTGTCGGTCACAGCGGTGAACAACAGCCGCATCCGCAGCTTCGTCGGCGCGGCGTCGCTGTCGGTTGCAGTGGGCCAGCAGGGCATCGCCATCGCCATCGGCGCAAGCGTGTCGGAAAACCGTGTATCGGGCGGCACCTCTGCCGTGGTCGAAGACATGGCGGGCGGCATCACGCTGTCGGGCCTCGACGGTACGACGGTGCAGGTCACGGCGCTGGAAACAGCTGTCATCAACGCAACCGTGATGGCTGCGGCCATCGCGGCGGGCTTCGGTCAGACCGGTGTTGCGATCGCAGGCGCGGGCGCTTTCTCGCGCAACCGCATCGGCGGCAGCGGTGTCGTGGCAGAAATCGTCGGCTCTGACGTCACCAGTGGCGCCGGCGACATGCTGGTCAAGGCAGATTCCAGCACGCAGATCCGCAGCCTTGTGATTGCGGCATCGGCAGCGGTGGCGGCGGGTCAGACCGGCGTCGGCGCATCGCTTGGCATGGCCATCGCAGAGAACCAGATCGGCTATAGCCAACGCACCAAGGATAGCATCAACGCCACCTACACGGCGGGCACCAACGCGCCCAAGCAGATCGTCACCGGCAATACGGTCTACATTCCGGTCGGCGGTCGCGCCGGTGAGGCTTATCAGTATATCGGCGATCAGACCCTGAACGCAGCTGATTGGGCCAAATTCAGCAACAAGGCCGGCGAGTCCCGCGATGAGGCCGTCAAGAGCGGCGATGTCGTCTATGACGACGCTACCGGCGCGCTGTACACCTATGTGGGTGAAGACGACATCGGCACTAACGTGGCGCTGTCGTCGCTGAACTATACCAACCGTTCGCTTTGGGCCGTCGGCTCGATCCTGAACGTGCTGGATTACGGCAATCCCGACCTGTTCAAGCGGATCGACCTGACCCGCACCGGGGCGGCGATCCGGGCTGTGGTTCAGAATTCCGACGTCACCATGACGGGCGGCGATGTCAGCGTCCTTGCGCTGAACAAGTCGGAAATCAATGCCATCACCATCGCGGGTTCGGTCGCCATCGCAGGCGGTCAGATCGGCATTGGCATCGCAGGCAGCGGCGTGGGTGTTACCAACCGCATCGCATCCGATCTGACGGCGCGTGTCGCGGGCGGGTCGGTTGTCGCCAACAAACTGGTGGTCAGCGCTCGCGATGACAGCACCATTACCGCCGTCGCGGCGGCGGTGTCGGTCGCGGCAGCGTTTGGGCAGACTGGCGTCGCCGTGTCGATCGGTGTCTCCATTGCGCGCAACGCGGTTGACAACAACGTTCTGGCTGATGTGTCGAACGTCACGCTGGTGTCGCTGGAAGACACCACTCAAGGCAATCCTCTGGTGATTGAGGCGGTGACTGGGGCGGGCAACCTGCCCAATTCTATCGCCACCGATGATAATCTCACTTTCGCAGGGTTGGATGCGGCATCGAAGGCGGACGATCCGGAGGCGAACCCGACCGCGGCGAACGACGACATCAAGACGCTGCGCGCGCTGAAAGGCGCGTTGGAAGAACAAGGCGCTGTGGTCGATGCCGATGAGGCGAACCTGCTGACCACCCTGCGCATTTCGGCGCTGACCGCCGGAGAGACTTGGTCCGTCGTTGACCGATCCGGGCGGCAATGGACCTTGACGCGCGACGGCAACAGCCTGTCCGCCAAGCGCAGCACGATTTCCGCCATCAGCGCGGCGGCAGCCTTGTCCATTGCGGTGGGTCAGGTCGGCATCGCCGTGGCCGGGGCGGGGGCATCCTCGATCAACGCCGTCACCTCGAACACCGAAGCGGTGCTGTCGGGCGTCACGGTGGAATCCCCCTATCAGGGCGAGATCGCCGTTCACGCTTCGGACGTCTCGTCCATCGACGCGACGGTGATTGCGGCTTCTGTCGCGGCGGCCGTCGGTCAGGTGGGTGTCGGTGCCTCCATCGGGGTGGCTATTGCCAAGAACTACATCGGTTATGATCTGGACGGCGTTGCTCGATTGGATCGCGGCGCAGTGCGCGCGAAAGTCACTGATCTGGTCTTGCGGGACATGGGCGGTAGCGGGTCGGGCAGTTCGCTCGACATCGCGGCAGCGTCCTCGCGCAAGATCAATGCGGTGGTTTTCGCAGGGTCCGTGGGCATTGCTGCGGGTCAGGTCGGCATCGCGCTGGCCGGCGCTGGTGTGAATGCGGTCAACCGCATCGCCGGTTCGACAGTCGCTGGCATCTTCGGCGATAACAGCGACATCTCGGCGGGGTCGATCTCGATCAAGGCCACCAACACCTCGCGCATCGACGCGGTGGCGGCGGCTGTGGCCATCACCTTCGCAGCCGGTATGGTCGGCGTTGCCGTCTCGATCGCGGCGACCGAGGCGTTGAATGACATCACCAGCGTGGTGAAGGCGCAGATTTCGCGTGTTCCGGGCGATGGTGGCATGGGGTCTGTCTATTCGACCGGGACGGTCACGGTTCTGGCCGATGATCAGGCGTCGATCCGTGCTATCGCGGCGGCGGCAGCTGTCGCGATCAGCGGCGGCATGGTTGGCGTTTCCATCGCCGGTGCCGGTGTCGGGGCGCGCAACGCCATCGGCACTCAGGTTCTGGCCGAAGTGGATGGTATGTCCGTTGGGGCAGTGGGCGACGTGCAGGTGCGCGCCTCCAGCACCGGGCTGATTGATGCGACCATCGTGGCCGCGGCGCTCGCGGCAGCGGGTGGCGGCGCTGGTCTCAGCGCGGCGGTGGGTGTGTCCATCGCGCGCAACGAGATCGGCTATGCCGACACCGAGCGTGCCGTTGATTATTACACCAATCGCATCGGTCCGACCCGGATTCTGGCGGGCAATGTGGTGATGATCACCGAAGGCGCACGCAAGGGCCAGAAGTTCGAATATGTCGGGCCGGAAACGATCAACGGCAGTGGTGCAACCTCGCGCGTCGACCTGTCGCGCATGGATTACGCCAACACCACCCTGTGGCGTGAAGTCGGGCGCAGCCGCGCCGCGGCGAGCGTTACCGCCCGGATCAACGATGCCTCCGTCCTGAGCGATTTCGGTGACGTCGTTGTCCGTGCGACCTCGGAACAGAAAATTCTTTCGATGGTGCAGGCCATCGCGGCGGCGCTGTCGGGCGGCGGCCTTGGCGTTGGTGTTGCAGGTTCGGGCGCTTCGGCGAACAACCGTCTGGCCACTGACGTGCAGGCGCTGGTGCAGGCCAGCTATGTGGATGCTGGCAACGAGGTCTCGATCCTCGCGACCGACAATTCCACCATTGACGCGGTAACGGGCGCTTCTGCGTTGGCGGCCAGCTATGCTGCCATCGGCGTGGGCATGGCTATCGGCGTGGCAGATGCGACCAACATCGTGGAAAACCGGGTAAGGGCGGAATCCGTCAATTCGGATCTGGTGGCGTCTGGATCGGGGGGGGCGGACCACAACGCCATCACGATCGAGGCTTACACCGGCGCAACTCCGGATGCCGCGACCATCTCGACCTCGCTGTCGACCGGACAACTTTCGGACCTGTCGGGCACCGAAATGTCCAATGGCGACCCGGTGGCCGAGGATGTCTCTGACGACAATGATCTGCGCACCCAGCTTTACAACGACCTGAAGGCGGCAGGCGTCGGCCTGCGCGGCACGGCGGCAGATATCCGCGTGTCGGAAGTCACGACCGGCAGCCGCTGGACGGTGGTCGATGTGGCATCGGGACGCCAATGGATTCTGGACAAAGGCGCGGTCTCGGGCTTCAAAGCCACCCGCGTGACCATCAACGCCCTGTCGCAGGCGGCAGCGCTGGCGCTGGCTGCAGGCGGTATGGCGGGTGTGGCGCTGGCCGGTGCCGGTGCCAATGCGGTGAACGTGGTCAACACAGACACCGTCGCGCGTCTGTCGGGCAACAAGACCGATGAAGGCAGCCGAGCAACCTCGGCGGGCATCCGTGTCGAGGCCGCTTCGGACAGCGTGATCCAATCCACTGTTCTGGCAACCTCGCTGGCCGCTGCGGGCGGCACGGGGGCGGTCGGTGTGGCCATCGGGGCTGCGCTGTCGACCAACTTGATCGGCTACAATGTGGCGGGTCAGACGGGCGCGACCAACGCCAACGACATCAGCACCGAGGTCGCAGGGCGGACTTGGGCAGTGATCGAGAATGCCAAGGTCACCGCCAATGGCGGCGACTCGCAGGTTCTGTCCCGTGCGGGTCAGACCATCAACGCGCTGGTGATTTCGGGTGCAGGCTCGGTCGCACTGGGCGGGGTCGGCATGGCCGCCGCCGGTGCGGGCGTGGGTGCTCGCAACTGGATCAACGCGGACACCGCCGCGCGCCTGTCGGGTGCTGCGCTGGACGTCACCACCGATGCCCTGACCGTGCGCGCCAGCAATGCCGCGCGGATCGAGGCTGTGGCCGGTGCCATTGCTTTCTCGGTCAGTGGCGGATTTGCAGGGCTGTCGATCTCTGTCGCGGCATCGGAAGCAGACAACCGTATCACCTCGACCACCACGGCTGAGATCGTGCAAGGCGGCGACACGGGCGCCGTGCGCGCCAAAGTGGGCGGTGTCACGGTTGACGCGCAGGATACGGCGCGCATCTCGGCCCTTGGCGCTGCGGTAGCAGTGTCCATTGCCGTGGGTGTCGTAGGCATCTCGATCGCCGGTGCGGGCGTTGGCGTGGTCAACACCATCTCGACCCGGACCGAGGCAGAAATCGGATCGATGATCGTGGCCACGGCGGCGGATGTCGGGGTCACGGCCAAGGGGTCGGATTCAATCTCGGCCAATGTCATCTCTGCGGCCGTGTCGCTGGCAGGGGGCGGCTTCGGCGCAGGCGCGGCTTCGGTCGGTGCCTCGGTGTCGCAGAACCTCATCGGCTCCTTCGGGCGCCCTGACGGCAAACGCGCGGGTGCCTTCGCGCTGGTTTCGGCGAACGCGAGGATTTCGACCGCGGCCGAAGCTGAAAAGCTGGACGCAGGCAGCGTGACTGTCAGCAACGGCACCTTCGCCAAATCGCAAGATGGCAAGCTTTATCAATATCTTGGCGCGGCCGATAAGGTTGTGTCGTTGGCGGCTGTTGATTTCGCCACGGACAGCGACTGGTTCCAAGTGGGGCGCTCCGTCGCGGGCGGCGGCATCGAATTGCCGACGACCGCCGACCTGACCTCGCTGCTGGAAGGCACGATCGTCACGTCGAGCGGCAAGTTCTACCGCTACTTCAAGCCCAAGGCCTCGGATTCCATCACGTCGAACCCCGAACAATGGGCGGTTGTGCTGTCCAAGTCCGAACAGGATGCGGCCAAGACCAGCCTTGCCTCGGTCACGACCAATGATGTCTACACCACCGGCGGGAACTACTTTGTCTGGATCGGTTCGGGCACCCCGGCTGACGATGAAGTTCCGGTGGCTGATGGTGTCAACTGGCTGAGCGCGCAGGTCATGGAGGGGGCCAACCTCTTCACCGACCTGACTGTTCCGCAGGACATCACGACTGGCGACTTCATCCGCGACAATGGGACGGCCTATCGCTACACCGGCTACTCGGCTGATGGCGTGAACTGGATTTCGGGCGGCGCGGACGAGTCCTCACTGACCTCGGGTTATGCCGACTCCACCCCTGACCGTGTCGTGACGATCTCGGTCCCGGCAAAGAGCGGGAATGCCACAGTCACCCGTCAGGATGCAGCCACCTATGCAGATGGCGGTTTCGATCCTGAATCGGCGCTGAAGATCAGCGGCACGCACAGCGGGTCCGCCGAGACGACCGTCAAGGCAGTCTTTGGCACGGGCAGCGGCGACGAATTCCGCGCTGGTGCGAAAGACCTCTATTTCCGCATCAACAACTTCGACCTGACCGATGCAGACAAGGTCAAGATCATCGCCAAAGACAAGGACGGCAACGCCCTTGTGATTACGGTCACCAAGGACGATGGCGCGGCCCATACCGACGTGGCAGGAACAGGCGCAGATGCAGGTGCACGCATCCTGACCGCAGGCGCCCGCACGGGCACCGCTGAGGATGCAGCGCGCGAAGGCTCGGTGCTGATCAACATCTCGGGTGTCGTTGAGACGCTTGAAATCAGCTACATGGGTCAGGGCAGCATCGAACTGACCGACCTGCAATTTGCGATGAACCCCCGTACCTCCGAGGCATACTTCGACGGTGTTGTGGCTGCGCAGGAATTCCTGTTCCAGAACGACAGCATCATGCCGCTGTGGAAGGAAGAGACGACCCTTCTGATCGTCACTGCCTCGAACCACATTGACGCGACAGGTACCCTGAGCGAAGCCTATGCGACAGGGCAGGGCAGCGTCATGGCCGTGACTGAAAACGGCGTGACAACGTATTACCAGCGGGTCTCCTCCAAGTTGATCACCGTTGATGCGGCTTATTTGGCCGCAACCACCGCGCAACAGGGCGGCGGGACGGCACTGACTTATCAGGTGTCGGGCGACTGGGCTGATGTCACCGATCAGGTCGTGCTGGACGCCAGCATCAAGACCACGGGCACCGTTGCCTCGGGCGAAGTGCTGCGCGTGACCTACCAAGGCGCGGACCGCTTCTTCCGGCTGAAGGGTGACGACAGCGTCGCCGTCACTGCCGATTACGCCCGCGGTCTGGCCGACGGTAAGGACCAGTGGTCGCCGGTGGCTGATGCCACCACCAACCGCACCTGGACCGATGGCACGGTCGTGGTGGACAGCGCGGGCCGCATGCGTGTGCATGTCGCGCCGCAGACGGTCAACACGTCCATTCACGATGCGGGCTGGGCCGAGATGACCTCTGCTCCGCTGGACGATAGCTTCGACGACCTGCGCAACTACGTGGTGATGGGCAAGAAGCTTTACACCCTGCGTCCGGGGATGCTGGTCGCCAACACTGACGGTCAGATTTACCAGTACAAGCGCACCGCACCGGTCCGCGAGGATGCCGACCTCTTCGCCATCAACTATGCGAACGATGCCAATTGGGTATCGCTTGCAAGTGGCGGGGCGACCGGAGCGAACATCACGGTTCGCGCCGAAATGGCGTCCAGCATCAATGCTTTCGTGGGTGCCTTCGCCGTAGCAGTGGCCGCGGGCACCTATGGCCTCGGTGGGGCCGGGTCGGGCTCGCAGGGTGTCAACATCATCGATTATGATACCGTGGCCGATGTCTACGACGCGCGGTTGACGGCAGCGCTCGGGACGATCTCGATCTCGGCGCAGGATACCAGCAGCATCGTTGCCGATGTCAAATCGGCCTCGATCGCGGCGTCTCTGACGGCGGCGGGTTCGGCGGTTGCCATCGGCGTTTCGCTGGCGGATGCCACCATCGGCGGCAACGTCCGTGCCTCGATGCGCGACAGCAATGTCGTGGCAGCTAAGGGTCTGGACATTCTGACCACTGACAACCGCTACATCAGCGTGGTGTCTGAGGCGTCGTCCATCTCGGCCTCGACGGGCATTGGCGCGGCGCTTTCGGGTGGTGGCGCGAGTGCGACCATCACGGACCGCGGTACGCGTCAGGCCCTCCTGACCGGCGATGGCAGCCAAAGCGTCAATCTGACCGGCGCGGCCCGCGTCCTTCTGACGTCGGAAAGCCGGCTTGAGGCGAACATTTCCTCTATGTCCATCGCGGCTGGCATGTTCGCTGTCGCAGCGGCTGGGGCGACTGCTTGGGTCAATGCGGCGGGGCAGTTCTATGCCCGTGCCGAGGGTGTGGATGTCACGGCGGCCTCGCTGACCGTCAACGCCACCCGTCTTATGTCGTCGCAAGCCATCGTGACCGGTATGAGCATCGCCACCACCATGGGTGTCGGCGCGTCGGTTGCCACGATCAACATCTCTTCGGACGTGCGCGCCTATGCTGGCGGCGCGGGGTCGACCTTCTCGCTGGGTGCGCTGAACGTTTCGGCGCGGCTTGCGGCGCAAAGCGGGCGCGAACTGTCGGATGTGCGGGCCTATGCTTCGGGCGGCGGTCTGCTCATGGGCGTGCAGTCGACCAACGCCACCTCGACCAACCGGTCAGTGGTGGCGGCTGGCCTGACGGGCGGCAGCTTCTCGGTTTCGGGTGCGTTGGTAGTCACGGCCGATGGCAGCGGTCGCCAGATCGCGAAATCGCGCGGTATCGCGGCGGGCCTGATCGGTGTCGGCTCAACTGATGCGACGCTGAATTCGTTCTCGACGGTCAAGTCCACCGTTTCGTCCAACACGACCGTGCTTTACGCGGGGTCGATGAAGCTGGCAGCGGCAGCGGTCGATGAAAACTATTTCGACATCGAAGCCGGGGCATTCGGTCTTGCTTCGGGTGCAGCGGCGAAGGGGACGACGAATTCGAACAGCTCGGTCTCCACGGGCTTCCTTGACGGTAGCTCGCTGAGCGACCGCGCGCTGGTGACGGTTGCGGGTACGCTGACCATGGCCGCGACCTATCGCGCCATGCCCACGGGCATCCTGACCACCTCTGCATTCGGGGCGATTGCCGGCTCGGGCGCCAATATTACCCATAACATCGGCGGCCGGTCAAAGGGCGAGTTCGGCGACTGGTCGGACGTGCAGGCCGGTGCCATCGATGGCATCGTCGCCAACTCCTTGGTTGGCAGCAGCTATGTTGATGCCAAGACCGGGGGCCTTGCCTCGGGCGCAAGCTCGACCACCGACACCAATATCAACTTCTCGGCCGAATTCATCATCGGCAAGAGCGCGCAGCTTGAAACCACGCTGGGCACCGGCAACCTGAAGCTGAAGACCGAAAACTCGTTGATTCACAATGACCGGGTGAAACTGGTCACGGGCGGTGCGATCTCGGGTGCGGGGGCTTATGGCAACCTGACGGCCAATGACCTCGTGTCGCAGATCATCGTGTCCGAGAATGCCCGCATTTTTGCGGCGGGGACGCTGGAACTGGAAGCCACCGGCGTCGGCCAGACCAACCTGCAATCCTATTCGGAAACCTTCGGTGCAGCGACCGTCGCCATCGGGACGGCGACCACCATCGTCACGCCGATCCAGCAGATCCTGTTCAAGGCAGGGTCGAATACGCAGGCAGAAGGCAACATCTACGTCTCGGCTGGTTCGAACAAGGACCTCGTCCTGCCGAACCAAAGCTATTCGTCCCGCGTCGACAACTTCGCAGGTTCGGCGATTCCGATTTCCGACCTGAAGACCGTCGCGCTTTATGAAGCTGACAACCGCGTTCACATCCAATCGGGCGCGCGGCTGGAAGGCTTTGCCAACATCGACCTGAATGCCGATGGCTGGGGCGATGTGGGCGTGACCGGCGTGGCCAAGGCGACCAACTGGACCTCCGCTGTCGCCTCGGCGCTTGGCGGCGGCAATGTGGGATCGGGCAACGGCAAGCGTCGTGCGGAATCCTTCGGTGAGGTGATCAACGATGGTTCGATCATCACCGGCCAGCGCCGCAACCGGATCCTGTTCACCAAGGTAAACTCGGACGGCTTCACCGTCATCGACACCGAAAAGTCGGTGACCTCGAACGGCACAACCTACCGCACCACGCTGGACGAGAACGGCAAGCCGACGATCAGCTTCGTCTCTGCCCGGACGGGCTTGCAGGCCCCGCAGTTCGTCGAGATCGAAAAGGCCAAGGCGAACCTCGCCATCTATTCGGCATCGACCAACCAGACGATGAAGAACTTCTACAACGAGCAGATTGCGCGATTGGAGCAAGAACTTCTGACGCTGGGTCTGGCCGAACGCCGCGGCAATGCGGTCATCCCGACCGCACCCGTGGTTGAGGTTGTCACCATCGCCCCGGTCAACGCGCAAGCGGGCCGTGTGCGTGTGCTGTCCGACTACTTCTATGGCAATGGCTATTTCGACACGCCCAAGAGCGCGCGGATCGAGATCCATCACAACTCGCCGGCACAGTTGATCCTCGACGGTCTGTCGATCCCGATGTTCAACGGCGGCATTTACTATAACGGCAAGGACATCACCAACGGGTCCACCTCCATTTCGCAGGTGCAGGACAAGGCTAAGGCTGAGAACGATTTCAACGTCGGGATGAACAACCAGACGTACAACTCGGATGACGGTTTGGGCCGCCATGCCAGCACCTTTGCCCGACCCACCTTCACCTTGTCGGCAGCTTCGCTGTCGGGGACGTCGACCGATCCGGAAATCATCATCGATGTGGGCAACATCGCGCTCTACGCCGATCCGCGCACCGGGGCGATTCCGCCTGCCCAGACGATCACGATCCGCGGCAACGTTAACGCACCGACCGCTAAACTGACGGTCAAGAACCCGTCCAACGGCGGCTCCATCGTTATCACCGGCGAAGTCATGGTGAAATCGCTGGTGCTGGAGTCGAAGTCCTCGGTCTCGATCAGTGGGGTTCAGCAGGCCCATATCGGCGGCGACCCGATCGGCAACTTCGTGCCGCTATACTATCAGGGCATCTACAACCCTGAAGTTGCGCTGGGCCACCAGATTGGCCGCGACGACTATTCGACGACGACCGGCGTGACCAACATCAAAGCCGAACGCGTCACCGTCGATGCCGAATATATCAACCTGAACGGCACGATTCAGGCGGGCAGCAAGGTATTCAACCTCACGCTCGACCAGAATATCGCCAATCAGATCCTTGCCGCGCAGCGTGGCGGGGCGAACTACACCACCATCGAAGTTGCTTCGGCCCCCGACTTCACCCTGATCTATGACCGCCAATCAGCGCAATTGATCGTGAAGCCGCTGCGTCCGGGTGGCGGCGTGGTGGACCTGTCGGGCCGCATCGTGAACACGGGCTATGGCCGTGTGATCGCCAATGGCGGTTATCCGGAAATTACGATCACCAACAACATCAACATGGCGCAGTTCAGCGCGCAGTGGGATCTCGTCGTCGAAGACCTCGACGCGGACCGCCGTGGCGTTGGGCAGATCAAGATATCTGACAAGCAGACCGGCTGGTTCACGCTCTACACGATGAACGAGAACAGCACCGTCAAGGTCGAGCGTGACCGGATCATGGGCGGCTCTTACAGTGTTGCCACCTACGGCTCTGCCGGCGGCGGCGAAGCGCTGATCGAGTCCGTCTTGCCGAACTACAGCCCGCAGTCAGGCCTGCGCTATGGCTGGGCCATCGGTCAGGAAACCCGGACGCGCGAAACCGCGCGCTGGGAGGAATCGAACTGGCTGGGTATCTTCAACCTTGGCTCGAAGGGTATCCCGGTTCCGCCGGTAACGCAGACGCTGTCGGCGGCGCTGGTGCCGAACTCGAACTACTTCTTCAGCGCTCCGGGGCTGACCTCTGACGCCTATACCTATGCCTACGACGAGGTCATCACCTCGGCCACGGAGTGGAAGCAGACCTACTACAACGTCCGCTCCAGCTGGTACGGCAAGAAGACCTTCACCTATCAATACAACCGGAACGTGGGTAAATTCATCACCCACAGCCATTCGGTGAAGGCTGACTACGCCATCGACATCGACTTCCTGTGGAATAATCAGGGCAAGGTCGAGATCGACGCCAAGGGCGCCGACCTGATCATTGATGGACGCATCACCAACAGCCTTGGCGCGGTGATCCTGAAGTCTGAACGCGACATCACGGCGAAATCCTCGGTCGACCCGTCTTCGCCGACAGGCAGCGGTCAGCCCAAGGCCAACATCCTGGGTCGCGAGATCAGCCTGACGACGACAGGCGGCCGCATCGGGACCAACAGCACTGCGCTGCCAGTCACGATCAGTACGCCGCCTGCAGGCGTTTCGGCCATCGGCTACCGCCTCGATGCGAGTGCTGTCACTGGCATCAACATCCGCCAATACTCTGGCCTTCTGCGCGTGGGTTCGGTTCGCGCCGCTTCGGGTGATAACCGCGCTGCCGTCAACCTGACCGGCGATGATGGCATTATCCGCGCAGCTGGCGGCAGCCATCTGGTGCGCGGCGGTTCCATCGGTCTGTTCAGCTCCAAGGGCGGTATCGGTCTGACGGGCAGCGGCAATGACATCCTGCTCGACAGCGGCATCACGCCCGATGACGTACTGACTGTTGCTTCGGCCGGGAACGTCTACCTGCGCGAGATCAACGACGAAAATGGCAGCCGTTCTGATGACCTGCGCGTCAAGGAAATCAGCGCCGCAGGCCAAGAAGTGTGGATCAACGTCGATGCGGGCGGCCTGATCGACGGCAACGGTAAGGAAGTTGTCGACGAACGCGCCGTATCGGAACTGATGGGCACGGTCTGGACGGATATGCAGCTGACCTCCGACACTGGCGGCGACGTCAAGGTTGATGAGGCCAAGACCCAACTGCGTGCCACCAAGACGCGGGAATACACGACCTACTGGTCGTGGCGCGCGGCGCAAGAGGCGGCGTATTCCACCTATTGGTCGAACCGCGCGACGCAAGAACAGGCGGGCATCCTGTCCGACGTTCTGGCGGGCGATGAGCTGATCGCGTTCTCGGCTGAACGTGAAGCGGAACTCTTGGCTGATTATAAAGCCAAGGTCTGGACCAACCTTGAACCGCAGTGGGGTCTGGTGACCGGCACGGCGGTGGCGAATAGTTCCATCGTTGTGACGTGGGGCACCACCGTCCGCACCGTCACGACGGCGGCAAACGGCATCTGGCGCGCCTCCTTCACCAAGGCCGACTTGGATGGCGTCGATCTGGCGGAAGAACCCACCGTGACCGGCACCTATTCCGAGCTGTCCACCCTGCGCGGCGCGACCGACGCAGAGGTTGACGCAGCTGCCGCATCGCTGCTTGAGGCCTACCGTGAGCGCGCCACGGCCGAATTCCGTCTTCTGGATGGCGTTTTCGGCACCAATACCTATGGCGCGGTAACGGGCACGGCAGCAGCCGGCGCCACGGTCAGCGTCACTTGGGGAGATGCCATCGTTTCGAGCAAGGCCGACATCTACGGTCGTTGGTCGGCGGCATTTACCTATGACCAAATCAATGGGCTGTCGGATGCTACGGCACCGACCGTCTCAACAGGGGACGTCGCCACGTTCACCCGCGGCGTGCTGAATTCTGAATTCGACTCGGTTGCCTACCTCGATCTCGTGCTGGCCGATGATGGCCTGCATGATCTGTTGCTGGCGTCGGCCGACACCATGTCGCTGCTGCGCGTCTATACCGAAGATGCGCTGAAGTCGTCCAACGTGACTGCAACGCTGGCGCGAGCAACGAGCGCGCAAATGGACAGTGCCAAAGCCACGGCCGCCACGGCGCTGGTCACGGCGGTCAATGCGCGGTCTGAACAGTTCCGCACCCTGTCGGTCTATTATGGCGAAACCACCTTTGCCACGCTTGCGGGCACAGGCACTGTGGGGGCGACGGTCACCGTCGTGTGGAATGGCGTCAGCAAGACCGGCAAGGTCTATGAGGATGGCCGTTGGGCTGTGGCCTTTACCGAGGCCAATATCGGGACAGCGGTGAGCGAAACTTCGGTGAGCGCATCGACTGGCACCGCCACGATCACCAAGCGCACGATCGCAGAGGTCAACAGCGACTACATCGTCGCCTTGACCGCAAACGAAGAGCGCACTGTCGAAGGCTCGATCAAGGTCTGGTCGTCGGATGAACTGATCTACGGCTTCGGCGGCGGGCTGCTCAAGCCGGTGTCGGATACCAACACGGCCATCGAAGATGCCAACATCATCGCTGGGTCGTTCCACTTTACCGTCGCAGGCAACGTTGGCCTGACCGAAGGGCAAGAGCTGATCGACCTGAATTCCACTCTGACCGGCCCGCAGCGTCTGCTGCTGGCCGCGGCAGAGCGGTCGGACGTCAACTTCCTGTTGACCGAACGGATCGCGGCGACTGTCAACTTCTCGGTGCAGTACAACCGTCTCGACCGCCGCGTGGGCACCACGGGTACCGCCTTCAACACGATCTTCAAGGCCGGTGACGTGCTGCAGATCGAAGGCCGCACCGCCAACGCAACGGAAACCCGGTTCTTCACCGTGGCCACCGTCACGGCTGACCGGATCACCTTCACCAACACCGGTCGCGTCGTCGGCGCGATGGAAAACAACATCGACGTCCATCTGTCGTCGATCTCTCTGAACCCGATGGGCAATGACGCCACGGCGCTCGCGACCATCGACTCGGCTGACCTGCGCAAGGTCATCAGCGTCGCCGGGCAGAAGTTCACCGGCTTCAATGTCGGTGACCAGATTGTCCTGACCAACTTCTCGGGCTCTGCCACGGGGATTACGGCGGCCAGCAAGCGGCCCTCTGTCAACGTCAACACGGCGGCGACGCCCTATGTCATCACCGCCATCGCGGCGGATGGGTCGTGGGTCAAGTTTGACCGTGATCTGAAGGCCGAGGCCGAGATTGCCATCAACCTGCGCCAGAACATCATCCTGAAATGGGTGCAGATCCAGCTTCGTGATGACGTGAACATCACTGTCTCCGGCACGGTGCAGGGGTCCGCTGGCGGCGACACCTTCCTGTCGTCCGAAGGCGATATCCGTCTCGATCTCGTGACGGCTGGCGCTTCGGCCCGGATCAAGGCGGGCGACAACCTGATCAGCGTCTTGTCGGGCACCACCGACAACATCCGCGCTGTGAAGAGCATCGTGTTCGAAGCGGGTCAGGGCTCTATCGGGTCTTCGACCAACCGGCTTTGGTATGACATCACCGGCGGCTCCGTCTACAACATGACGGCCCGTGCGGCAGGCGACGTCTGGCTTGGGGAAACCCAAGGCGATGCGATGATCAACACCATCTTCTCGAAGGCGGGGAATGTTGATTTCTTCGCTGCAGGGAACGATGCCAACATCGTCGACTCGGCCAACAACGCCTTCGTCAAGATCGAGGCCAATGACATCCGCCTGCGTGCCAACGGCAGCATCGGCAGCTTGTCGAACCCGTTCGAGATTGAGGCCCGCGGCGCGGGTACCGGTCCGGGCACGGGCTGGGTCACCCTGACCGCTGGGTCCGATAGCGATGATGATGTCTTCGTCCACGCCCCGAATGGCAGCCTGATCCTGCGTAACATCTATGCGGGCGGTGACGTCACGCTGGAAGCGGCGCTGAGCATCCTTGACGGTGTCGACTTGATCGACCCGACCGACCCCACCAGCGCCGAGGACACCACGTCGTCCTTGCCGCGTGCCGATATTACTGCGAACTCGATCAGCCTGACCGCATGGGCGGGCCAGATCGGGGCGGCGGGCAATGAACTCGACCTCGACATGTCCAAGACCCGTGACGGTCTCTTGACCACATGGTCCGGCATGGACACCTATCTGACAGAGGCTGTCGGTAAGGGCGACATCCGCCTGAATACCATCGGCACAGCCCCCATCGCGCAGGAAACCACCATCAACCTGACTGGCTCCTACGCCATGGGTGACATGGTGCAGGTCAACGTGGGTGACTCCCGTATTACCTATGCCGTCAGCATGTCTGACCTGTTCGATGCCGACGATCAGCAGCTCACGACTCTGGAGGCATTGAGCAACATTGCGGTACGTCTTGCCGCGCTGTTGAATGCCGACTCGACCATTGGTGCACAGATCATCGCGACGGCGCAGGCCGCCAGCCTTACTGTGTCTGTGCGCATCGCCGGGGTTGCCCTGGCAGTGGCCGCAACCAAGAATGGCATGACAAGCGGTCTGAGCGTTCAGGATACCGTCCCGGCAGCTCCGGGCCATGCTGCCTACATCACCGCGTTGAGCGGATCGATCTTCAACGCTGCATCCCCCGGCACCTCAAACGTCACGGGTGGCAAGGCCTTCCTCTTTGCCGCAAATGATATCGGGCAGGTGGACATTCCGATCCAGACCAAGATCGGCACGCTGCAAGGCGAGTCGACCACTGGCGACACGTATCTGGTGAACACTGGCAATCTCTTGATCGCCGATTTTGCCGGTGCGTCGGGCAATACCGGCATGAAGGCCGGTGGCCAGATTCAGGTTACGGCCAAGAGCCCGATCACGATCCAATCGGACGTGATCGCAGTCGACAACATCATCTACCTTGCGACAGACAGCGACACGAACAACCGCGACAACCTGACCGTGAAGTCGGGCGTCACGGTGCGTTCGACCGCTGGGCAGGTGATCTTGTTTGCCGGTGACAACCTGACGGTCGAAACGGACGCGGCGGTGGATGGCCAATACGGCATCTCGCTGTACACCGACGTCGGCGGAGCCATCGACTCTGAGGGTGGCAGCGTCACCATCGCGGGTAAGCTGGCGACCGGGTCGGGCAAGGCCTATATCGGCACCAGCGACGTGTCCGATACCATCACCATCACCTCGACCGCGCAGTTCGACTTCGGCCATGACGAAGTTCAGGGCGTGATGAACGACTTCGTTCTGAACACCGGGGCAGGCAACGACAGCATCACCATCGCTGCGGCACTGTCTGCCGATCACATCGTGATCTCGACTGGCAGCGGCAACGACACGCTGACCACCTCTGCCGCCCTGACCGCCATCGGCGTTCTTGGGGCGCAGAATGCCCGCGTCGGCGGCGATGTCCGCATCGACATGGGCAATGACAGCAACGCGGCTGACACGATCAGCCTCGGCGGCGCTGTATCGGCGGCACGTGACGTGGTCATCACTAAACTGCCGACGACCCAGCACAGCGTTGTCATCGGCATCGACAAGGATGCCGACCCGCTGAAGCCGGCCGTGGGTCAAGTGGGTGAAGTCACCGCCACGACGGCGCAGATCTCGTCTGGCGAAATCGAAGTCTTCTTCGATGCGCCTATCGTCAACCCCGTCATCGCTCTGACCGGGGCTCTTGCCTCGTCGCCTTATTCGCTGCGCGTCATCAGCACCACCGACACCGGCTTCAAGTTCCGGGTGGAAAACTGGACCGGCACTGCAGCGAGCCTTGGGTCGAGCCTCAAGGTCAACTGGCTTGCCGTGGCCGAAGGCACGCATCTGCTTTCCGATGGCCGCGTGGTTGAGGCCAAGCGCGTCGTTGCCAGCAGCACGGCGTCCGCCGTCACCTTCGACACCACGTTCACGCAGGTGCCGGTGGTGTTCACATCGGTGATGTCCGGTGCAGGCTCCGAGGCTGCGGCCTCCGAGGTCTACAGCATTACCGAAGCCGGCATGGCGTTGCGCCTGAAGGCTCGTGATGCCGATACCGATGGTGTGGCTGTTCAGACCGTGGGCTATATCGCCCTGTCGGAAGCAACGACCACGCTTTCGGGCACCGTTGTGGCGAAATCGGCGACGCTGGGTCTTTCTAATGCATCGGTTAACTACGGCCAGACCTTCGCCGATGCCGTGACCTTTGCACAACGCCAGACTCTGGCGGATGCCGATGCGGGCGCGGCCGTGGTCGTGACCGAAGGTTCCACCTCTGCGACGCTGCGCTTTGTCGAGGAAAGCACCGACGGTGTGCATGCCACGGAAACCCTGGGCTTTGCTGCTTTTGCCAAGGGGGTCTTCCCGATCTCTGCGCGCAATCCGGTAACGGCTGCGCTTGTCGCGACCGGGGAAAATGTGACCGTTGAACGCGACGGCAGCCTTGCGATCTACACCTATATTGGCAGCAACGCGACCATCGATCTGGCCGCTGCCAACTATGCCGACACCACCCTTTGGAAGCCGCAAACCAATGCAGCGACTGGCGCGGGTGTGCTGACGCTGACCACCTCGACGGCGGGCCGCGTGACCTCGGGTCGCGATGTGCTGATCCGTACCGGCGGCGGTGCAGATGTGCTGACGCTGGCAGGCGTCGTCACGTCGGGTCGTGATGTTCTGGTCCAGACCGATCAGGGCGCCGACCGTATGACCACAACCGCGGCTATCACGGCGCAGCGCCACATGGCCATCGAGGCCGGTGGCGGCACCGATAGCTTGGTGTTCAATGCTGGGCTGACGACGACCACCGGCAGGCTGACCGTCGATCTGATGCTGGGGGATGAATCCGTCTCGGCTCCGGTCCCGAACCGTCAGGTCTTCCTGATGACGTCGGGGGGCCTGAATGCGGGCACCCATATGCTGGTCAATGCCTCGGGGATCGTGGGCGCTGATATCACTCTGTCCGCCAATGCGACGGCTGGGGATGATCTGGTGTTCCGCACCGACAAGGGCGCCGATGTCATGACCATCACCGGTACGGTGACGGCCGACAATGTGCTGATGAGCCTTGGTGCCAATAATGACCAGCTGACGATCACCGGTAAGGTGGTCTCTGTTGGTGGCACCGATTCCACCACCGAATCGTCCGCAACCTATGGCGATATCACCTTCGACTTCGGCAATGACCGTGACACGCTCGACAAGCTGGACCTGTTCGGCTCGCTCGATGCAAGCCGCGATCTGCGGGTGCTCAAGCTGCCGGAAACCACCTATTCCGCAGTGGTCGGGGTGGCGCAGAGCCAGAAGGTCGAGACCGACCAGACGGTGACTGTACGCAGCAGCTCGGGTGCGGTGATCTACCGCTACATCGGCTTCTCGGCCAAGGTCGTCGACCTTGGGGATCTGACGAGCTTTACCAACAACCCGTCGATGTGGAAGGCTGTTGATAACTTCTCGCAAAACAGCGGCGTCCTGACGGCCAATCTGTCGGAAAAGGGCACGGTGCAGACCGGGCGCGACATGGTGGTCTGGACTGGCGGCGGCGCCGATCTGTGGTCCACCGTTGGCGTGACCGAGGTGCAGCGCAATCTCGTGTTCCGCATGGACCGCGGGCTGGACCGCTTTGTCACCACTGCTGATGTAACCACTGTGGACGGCTATGCAGCCTTCCTGATGGGCGATAGCCCGCTGACCGACCGTGGCCCGTTCGCCGACAAGGACGCCCACCCGCAAGAGGTGGTGATCGCCAAGAAGGCCGTGCTGACGGCAGGTACCGACCTGATCGTATCGTCTTACGCAGAGGGCGATTTCCAGCTTCTGGCAACCGGTGTTGTCAGCGCTGGTCGCGATGTGTCGATCTACTCTGAGGATGGCCGCGATCTCTATGACTTCGATGTGACGCTGACGGCGGGTCGCCATATCGTCGCGCAGACTGGCATCGAGACCGACCGCTTCATCGTCGGCAAGGGCATCGAGGCCACCAAAGGCGCGATCCTGATCGAGCTGGACATCGGTAACGAACGTGACCTGTCCTTGCCGCAGATCTTCGAAGTGACCGATGGTCCGATCACCGCCGGCACCAGCCTGACCATCACGGCAGCAGGCAAGACCCCGGTGAAGATCACCACGACCGGAGCGCTGACGACCGGCACTTCGGCAACCATCGCGACCGGCACTGGCAATGACGTGTTTACCCACGTTGGCACCATTGTGGTGGGCAGCGATCTGGTGGTTACAACCTCGACAGGGGCGGATTCCGTCTTGTTCGATGGCAATGTGACCACCGGTGGTCTGGTACGGATCGATCTTGGTGCCGGTCCGGCTGCAAGCCTGACGGGCGGCAGCAACGCGGCCGACGCCCTGCAAGTGACCGGCGATGTGACGGCAGGCACCTCTATCAGCCTGCAGAAATCCGGCACCAATGCCGCCGAGATGACGCTGGACGGCAAACTGGCCGCAGGCAGCTTCATCTTGGTCAGCACCGGCAGCGGCAATGACACGATCACCTTCAACGATACCGTGACTGCCGCCACCGATCTGACGGTGGCGACGGGCGGCGGCGTTGATCTGGTGACCTTCGTCAAGGCGGTCCGTGCCGTTGCGGGCGATGTGTTGCTGAACTTCGGCGCTGTCACGGCAGACCGCAGCCGTCTGATCTTGTCGGACACGCTGCGTGCCGGGAATAACCTGACGATTACCAACACCGGCTCGGGTGGCTTCACCGCCACCATCGCCAAGGCCGTCACGGCTGGGCGCAACATTGTGTTGGATACGGGCGATGGCTACGATGTGATCGACAGTCAGGCCGTGTTGACGGCTGGCCGCGATCTGACCGTGACCATGGACGGTGGCGGCGATGCGCTTCAACTGGCCAAGACGGCCGGCTTCACGGCGGGTGGCGATCTTAGCGTCAACATGGGCGACTTTGACGGCATCGCCGACGAGTTGGCAGTGACGGGCGCAATGGCGGCTGGTGGGGCTCTGCGGTTGTCCAACAAAGGTAGCGGCGCGATGACGCTGGACCTGACGGGCGCCATCCTCACGGCGGGCAAGGGCGGTCTGTTCATCGAGGCGGGTGATTCTGCCGATGAACTCGGGCTGACCGATGTCACCATCACCAGCGGTGGTGCGATCACCATTGATCTGGGCGGCGGTGACGACATCGCTCTCGTACTGCGTGGCAATCTGACGGCCGCGACAGATCTGATCTTCCGTATGGGGACCGGAAATGACCGGATTGGCGTGCAGGGGGCAACGCTCTCGGCCGCACGCGACATCTTCGATCTGGGCGATGGCGACGACCTTCTGGTGCTTGCCGATCTGGCTGGCCTGCATGGCGCAGCCTCGGTTCTGGGTGGCAAAGGGTCCGATACCGTCATCATCACGCGGTTGCCCGCCCAACTGTCGGGCGACACCTTGACGATCGACGGCGGCGACGGTGCCGATACGGTTCGCATCCAGACCCATGGCAGCGACGCCGGAACCGGCATCAGCTATGACATTGCCGTGCGTGACACTGGCTCGGGGACGGGCGCTGATCTGCTCGACATCCGCGGCACTGATCAGGAAGATCTGTTCCTGGTCCGCGATGGCGCGGTGGCCTTGCGCCATGGCACCTATGCCCAATTGGAAGCGGGCACGCTTCCAGACAGCCAAGAACGCATCCTCTACGATGCGGCTCAGGACGGCGGCCTGTGGCTGCAAACCTATGGCGGGGCTGACTTCGTTGCGCTCGACGACACTTCGACGGCGACAGCGGTCGATACCGGTGCCGGTAATGACCTCGTGCGTGTCGGCCAGCTTTACGCTGATCGTCCGGTGCTGCGGCAGTCGCAATCTGGGGTGACCCAATCCGGCGTGCTGACCCGAGGGGTCTTGGGTGGCGGTTGGCTCTCGCGTGGTGTGTCGCATACCAGCCTTGTGCGGACTGGCGATGGCGACGACAGCATCGAACTCAACGCCAACCTTGGTGCGCTTCGGATCGAATCCGAAGCTGGCAATGACGACCTGACGGTTCGCAGCTTTGCCGCAGCCGATGGCTCGGGTGCGCTGATGAACGGTGTGGCTTCGTTTGCCGGTGGCGTTGGCAGCGACAGCGTGACCATGCGCGGAACCGATGGCGCCGATACCTATCTGGTCGAGGCCGCAGGCATCCGCGGTGCCGGACGCAGCCTTTCGCTTGCGACGGCAGAGATCCTGCGCCTGACGACCGGCGCCGGTGATGATACGGTTCACATCCATTCCAGCCTGAAAGACACCTTCACCGAGATCCTCGGCGGCTTGGGGTCGGACAGCATGTATGTGGGTGGGCCGGTAAGCGGTCTGCGCGCCTCTGCCACCGGTGCGCTTGCAGCGGTGACGGTGCAGGCAACCGATATCGCCGCCTATCTTCTGGCCAACAAAGGCGCTGCGGCGGTGACTTCGGTCTCGGCGACCAGCCTTGAAGTGGCGGGTCCGCGCAAACTTGACGCGCTCGCCGGGGCCTTGCGCCTTGACGGGGCTGGTCAGGAGGCCGAGGCCTACGGTCGTCCGATGGTGATGGTCGATGAAACGGTGGCGCGAGGCCTGGTGGCGCTGGCGCAGGCGGATACAGCCGGGGTTGACCGGTTGACGCTGCGGGCGGATGCCGCCAACGCACTGAGCGGTGCCATGACGACGGCCATGATCGGCGGGCGCGTGTTCCAGCAGATCACCGGGCTGGATCAGCCCGACAACAGCGTGACGGTGCAAACCGCGGCTGGTCCGCTCTCTCAGGTCAAGGGGATCCACGCAACTGCGATGGAAATCACCGAGATCCTGCTTGGCGCGGGCAAGGACAGCTTCGCCTTCGGCAATCTGGCGCAGGCGTCCGACAATGCCACGCTGGCCGCGATGGTGATCCTGCAGGCTGGCGGCGGTGATGACGCCATCTCGGCGCAATCCGTGCTGGGCCAGCAGGCGCTGGTGCTGTTCGGTGATGCCGAGCGCAGCGAAACTGCCTATGGCACCACCCGTCCGACAGGCGCGGATTCCATCGATCTCAGCAAGCACGGCTCTGGCACCATTCTGGTCGATGCCGGCTTGGGGACCGATACTGTGCTTGGCGGCGATGGCAGCCTAATCGCACTGGGCGGAGACGGCGCGGATACGCTGCAAGGCGGAGCGGGCTGGTCGATGCTGGTGGGTGACGCAACCCTGCTGATCGACCGCAGCCAAGGGCTGGCCAGAATCGAGGCGGCCGCAACTGCCGGCAATGACCGGTTGACCGGCGGAACTGGCACCCAGATCGTGGTTGGCGACAACCTTGTAAGCGGTGCGTTCGGCGTTCTGACGCGGCCGACCACGCTGACCTCGACCGGGGCTGGCGGCGCTGATGTGATCGCGACGGTGCATGTTGCCGCGATCATCCTGGCGGGCGGCGGTGCCGACAGCATCACTGCGACCGGAGCACAGGCAATCCTGGGCGATACCGGCACCGTGACGCTGGCAGCCGATGGGCGTGCTCTGCGCGCGGTTTCGGATGGCGCGGCTGGCGGCGCTGCAGATCGTATCGCGCTGGCGGATGCCGGTGCGGTGGTGATCGGCGGCGATGGCGCGGATCTTATCTCTGCGACCGGTGGGGTGAATATCCTGCTGGGCGATGATGGTGACATCACCTTCGCCGCGACCGGTGCAGACCGGGTTGAATCGCTGTGGACCGCACGGGCAGGCGCCGACACGCTTACCGGCGGCACCGGACGTGACCTGATCCTTGGTGGTGGCGGTACAGACCGTATCAGCACCGGCGAGGGCGAAAATATCGCCTTCGGCGACAACGCGATCCTCAGCGGTCTGGCTGCCATGATCGCGGCCGGGCAACTGTTGCCGCGCGAAGGCGCGAGCCTGGTGATCCTTGCGGTGGCGAGCGATGCCGCAATGGGCGCAGGCGACAGCATCAGCGCCGGAAATGGCCGCAACCTCATGGTTGGTGGTCAGGGCGCGGATACGATTCTGGGCGGTGCGGGCGACGACGACATTCTGGGCGGACATTTCATCGATGTCGCCCGGCAGAATGTGGTCCTGCTGGCGCTGGCGGACGGCAACAACGTGATCGACGCGGGTGCGGGCGATGACGTGGTGCTGGCGGCACATGGCCTGATCCAGATCAGCGCCAACAACCTTGACCTCCGGCTGCGCGACACTGGCGGCTCGGTGGTGGCGGATCCGACTGGCCGTCTGGCCCGGCGTATTCTGTCCTATACCGATCCGCAGGCGACGGTCGGCCGCTTCGGCGCCAATATCGTGGCGGGTGGGGCTGGCAGCGACATGCTGTTCGGTGGTCAGGGCAATGACTTGCTTTTGGGTGACGTCTCGCTGGTGTTTGCAGCGGATGGCTCGCTTGACGGCCGGGTCGGCGCCAATGCTTCGGTTCTGACCGGCGCCAATGCCTATGGCTACATGCAGGCGACCAGCGGCAACGCTTGGACGGCCGTGCGGTCGGCGACCACCACCGCGGCGCAGGCGCTGATGCAGCGCACCGTTGCAGGTGGCACCGAATGGCTGTTCGCCTCGGCAGCAGCGGCCGATGGCGGGGCTGGCGAGGTCGTCATCGTGCGTCCTGGCAGCAGCACTTTGCCCGCGACAGCTGGCGCCGATTACATCGAAGGCGGTGCCGGAGATGACGTGCTGATCGGCAGCGCCGGTGCGTCTGACCTCATTGGGGGCAGCTCGCGCAGCTTTGGCGCGCTCATCGGGGCAGCGGTTTCGGCCAAGAGTGCGGCGCGACTTGCAGGGGCAGATATCCTGCTGTCTGGCAACGCCGATCTGAAGACTGCACCTGTTGCTGGTTCCGCCTTGTTGGCGGGCAACGGTGATATCTGGAAGATCGTCAACGGTAATCAGTTTGCCACGGCCGGAACCGTGACCGGGGTCGCACAAGCGATCATCAAGCGTGCCATCGAGATCGCCGAGACCGAGCCTGATCCGACCGCCATCTCGCGGCTGTTCAGCGCCTCGCTTGGGGATACGGTGGTTGCAACGCAACTGGCCGACCGCACCTACGGCTCTACCGCTGCTGGGCGTCTGGGGGCCAATGGTGCCGGGCAGACCACAGTGGTTACCAGCCGCAAGGTGGATCTTACCAAGCTGGTCAATGTGATCGACCGCAGCGGTCCGCAAATCAGCGCGGCGACCATGTCCAACACGGGCGTGGCGGTGACGGCTTCGGCAGCCAAGAGTTCCGGTGCCAAGGCGTCTGGGCCGCTCTATCTTTACAACGCGGCCTCGGGTGGTTTTGCTTCGGCAAGCCCCAGCCGCCGTCCGGTCACCTCGGGCGCCAAAGCGGTCACCGATGTGGCGAATGCCTCGGGTGCTGGGTATTTCTATGTGGATAACACTGGCGCAGCCTGGTTCTATGGTGGCATCCCGACTTCGGGCGGTGGCACCGATGGCGGCGGTGGCGGCAACGGCGGTGGCGGGACGGTTGATCCCAATACCCGTGCAGTCGGCCTCTCGGGGCAGCTCAGCATTGCAGCAGCCGATGTTGGCAAGCCTGTGCGGGTGAATTTCGGTGCCAGCATCGCCAATGCGGTGGTGGTGGCGACCGGGACCCAGTCGAACGGCGACCCCTACACCTTGCGGATCGTGAACCGCGATGAAACTGGCTTCTCGGTGATCCTTGATGAATGGCAGTATCAGGACCATAGCCGCAGCGGGCCGGAAACCATCTACTGGCTGGCGATGGAGGCCGGGGTACATCAACTCTCCGATGGCCGTTACATCGAAGCTGGGACCATGGTCGGTGATGCCGAAGGCAGCAGCCTGACCTTCGCGGCCAAGTTCGCCAGCACTCCGGTGTTGCTGACCTCGGTGATGTCGAACTTCAACAGTGAGGCGGTTGACAGCTCACCCGTGACTGTCAGCGCCACCGGTGCGACGGTGCGACTCGAATCCGAGGAAGCCCGCGCAGGCCAAGCTGGCAAGGAGTTGGTAGGCTATATTGCCATTGCCACCGGCAACGGCACCCAGCGTATCGCGTCTGGCGTGGATTCCACCCGGCGTAACTTCGCCCTGTCCGGCACCTTCACCAATCTGGTGGTGCTGGCCGAAGAACAGTCTGCCAAGGCTTCCGATCCTGGCAGCGTCAAGATCGGCGCGATTTCTGGCAATCAGGCTCAGTTGTTCTTCGAGGAAGAGCAATCCGCCGCGCTGGAAATCACCCATGGCAAGGAAGACCTTGGCATCGTCGGGCTGAGCGCGGGTCAAATGCTTGGGGTCCGCAAGGGCGACGGTTCACTGGTGTCGAAGGCCGTGCTGGATCAACTGGCCGCCGGAAGCCCGACCGATGCCCCCGTGGTCGGTTCGACTGGTACTATCACCGTCGCTACCACCTCGATCGGCAAACCTGTGCGTGTTTCGTTCGGTTCCACGATCGAAAATGCAGTGATCGCCCTGACCGGCATGGCTGCTACGACCGACGAGCCCTATACCCTGCGCGTGCTGTCTCGCGATGCGACCGGCTTCACCTTCGTGGTGGATGAGTGGGAGTATCAGGACAACGTCCGCAGTGCCGCCGTTACGGTCAACTGGATCGCGATGTCTGCCGGGGTCTACACCCTTGCGGATGGCCGCACGGTCGAGGCTGGCACCATGCTGGCCGATGAGACCTCGGGGTCGGTGCGCTTCGCCACCAACTTCGTCGATGCGCCCGTTGTGGTGACCTCGGTGATGTCGGCAATCGACTCAACGGCGGTGGACTCCAGCCCGATCAGCGTCAGCTCGACCGGTTTTGAAGCCCGACTGCAAACCGAAGCGGCGCGCGCGGGCTTTGAGCGGGCGCAGGAACTGGTGGGCTATATCGCCTTCGGCCGCGGCAACAACGTCGAGTTGCTGACCTCGGGTAGCCACTTCGGCATGTCGGTTGCCTTCGACTCGCCCTTGGGCAAGCCGGTGGTGGTCGCCGATACCCAGACGATGCGTGATACCGATCCTCAATCGACCATGATCTGGACGGTCAGCAGCAAATCGGTCAACGTCTTCATCTCGGAAGAACAATCGCTGGATGCCGACCGGAAGCGCTCGCCTCTGGATACGATCGGCATCGCCGCGGTTGATGCGGGCGGGCTGACCGGCACGCGGACCGGCGATTCGACAACAGTGACGGCCGAAGCTCTGGCACAGGCCACTGCGGCCGGTGCGGCGCTGGTGGCCCAGCAGAACGCCCAACTCGGTGCGGCAGGCAAAGTTACGGTTGCTGCGTCGAAGGTGGGTCAGTCGATACGGGTCAACTATGGCAGCACGATCGAAAACGCTGTGGTGGTGCTGACCGGCACTACTGCCAGCGCCTTTGATCCCTATACCCTGCGCGTGCTGTCTCGCGATGCGACCGGCTTCACCTTCATGGTGGACGAGTGGGAATATCAGGACGGCAAGCGCAGCACGTCGGTCGTGGTGAACTGGGTTGCGGTTGCGGCCGGGGTGCATCGTTTGGCCGATGGTCGACTGGTTGAGGCGGGAACCCTGCTGGCAGACAGTTCCAGCGGTTCGGCTACCTTCTCGGCAGACTTCGCAAGCGGCCCTGCGGTTCTGACCTCTGTGATGTCGTCGCTTGACAACTCGGCGGTGGATTCTAGCCCGACCGTGGTCACGGCGACCGGCTTCGAGGCCCGGTTGCAATCGGAGGAGGTGCGCCGCGCGGTGCCGCGGTCGCAGGAACTGGTGGGCTACATCGCCTTCGGCATCGCCGGAGCCACGGTGCGGACCGTCGAGGCCACGGGGACTGCCCGCACAATCCCGTTCGGGCGCAGTTACCTGAACGCGGTCGTAGTGGCCGACAGCCAGACGCAGTTCGATACCGATCCGCAGACGGCCATGTTGGCCAGCCAGTCGAACACAGGCGCCGCGCTGTTCTTGGCTGAAGAGGCCTCGCTCAGTGCTGACACCAGCCGCTCCACTGCCGATATGGTGGCGATGGCTGTGTTCGAGGCAGGGGCTCTGCGTGGTGAAAAGCTGGGGGCCGCCGCTTGGGTGAGCAACGCCCAACTGGCCGCTGCTGCTGCGGTTCCAGCGTTCCAGGGTATCGGTCAGTCGGGGGTTGTCAGCGTTACGGCAACGCAGGCTAAAGGGCTGATCCGGGTGGACTACCGTGCTCCGATCGAGAACGCGGTTGTGATGTTGACCGGCTCCTATCAGTCGGGCGATCCCTATACCCTGCGCGTTGTCTCGCGTGATGCCAACGGCTTCACCTTCGTCATCGACGAGTGGGCCTATCAGAACAAGCTCCGGGCTAAGACCGAAACCATCCAGTGGGTCGCCATCGCAGAGGGCACCTATCAGATGGCCGATGGTCGCACGATGCAGGTCGGGACCGTCGAGGCTGATACCACGGCCAAGGCTGTCAATTTTGCCAGCGCCTTCGCCACAACGCCGGTCGTGTTGACCACGGTGATGTCGAAGACCGATGCCAAACCGACGGACAGTTCGCCCACCAAGGTGACGAAGACCGGCTTTACTGTTGGCCTTCAGGTCGAAGACAAAGGCAGCACCACGCGCAGCAAAGAAACCGTCGGCTATATCGCGATGTCGGCGGGCGGAACTGCGCAGACCGGGGTGACGGCAACGCTGGGCGTCTCCAGTGCGCTGACCACCTGGGCGCCGCCGTCCAGCATTGGGCAGATGGTGGTGCTGGCTGATACCCAGACCCGCAACAAGGCTTCGGCGGTGGTGGTCAAGCTGGCCTCGATCACGACCTCGGGTGTCCAACTGTTGCTGGAGCGTGAAGCTTCGCTCAGTTCGAACCTGAGCCATCCGGTCGAAACCGTCGGCCTGATTGCCTTCCTGCGCGGCACCATCTATGGGCGCAAGCTGTGAGATGGTTCCACCTGACCCGGCGCGCGCCTTCTGGTCGCGCGCCGCTGGCACCCCGGTACAAGGCTTTGCCTTCTGCCGGGTGCTGGACTGCCTGATCAAGGAGCGAAAGCATGGAGATGGCGCCGGAGAGGCGGCCTGTGGGCAATACGTTCTGGGATTTGTCGGTCTACCTGCGACCGGAAGACCGGCTGATGGCCTGGCTGGAAACCCTGGCGGTGGCGCTGACGTTGCCCGGCCGGGTAAAGCCGCTGAGGCTTGCGCTGGAGAGACCCGACCGCGAGACGGCGCTTGCTTGGCCTCCAGAGCGTCTGGCGTCTGAACAGGTCATGCGCGCGCTTGCCGAGGCGCGGCTTCGCAACCAGCCGGCACTGGCTGGCCATCTGCCCGGCCATGGCGGCGCGACCACCTCGGGCGCGGGCGATGTCACCGCGCTGGTGGTGCCGGTTGTGGTGCCGGGACAGGAACGCGCATTGTTGACCTTCGAGGCCGAAGTCAGCGATGCCGCGGCATTGAACGGCGCGATGACGCTGTTGTCGCTGGCCATCGGCTGGGTTCCAGCGGCGCTGCTTGATTCTGGGCGCAGCGACGCCAGCACGGCCGAGCAGGCGGCGCTGTCTTCGTTGCGGGCTGTGGCGGCTTTCATCGCGCATCGCAGATTTTCCGAGGCGGCACGGGCCTTGGCGACGCATCTGGCAGACCGTTTTGGCTGCGACCGGGTGGCGCTTGGCCTTTCACGGGGCGTGCGGGTGCGTCTGGTGACGATTTCGCATACCGGCAATTTCTCGCGCGCGCTCGGGTTGACGCGCCGCTTGCAGGCGGCGATGGAAGAGGCCTTTGACCAGCAGCGTGTCCTGCTATGGCCTTTGCCCGAGACAGGTGCTGCCGATCTTATCGTCGCCGCTCATGCCGATCTGGCCGGTGGGGCGACGGAGCGGTCTGTGCTGTCGGTGCCCCTGTTTGACGGCAACGTGTATCGCGGCGTCATGCTGTTTGAGCGTAGCGCCAAGCCCTTTGATGCCGATGAGCTGGCCCGGATCGAGGCACTTTGCGGCTTGCTGACGCCGATCCTGCTGGAAAAGCGCGAAAATGACCGCTGGCTGGTGGTGCGGGCGGCACAGTCTGCGCGTGATCTTCTGGAGGGCGCGCTCGGGCGCAGTCATCTGGTGATCAAGGCCTCGGGACTGGCGGCGCTGGTGGTTCTGGTGTCGCTGTTCGTGATCAAGACCGATCGCATGGTAATTGCCGAGGCTGTGGTGCAGGGCAGCGAGGTCCGCACCTTTGCCGCGCCTTTCGCCGGGTTCATCGCCGAAGCACCGCATCGTGAGGGCGACCATGTGGCGCGTAATGAGCTTCTGGTGCGGTTGGACGACCGTGACCTGACGCTCGAACTGACCCGTTTGAACGCCCTGCGCGCGCAGACCTTGCTGGAACTTGATAAGGCCGTGTCTGAGCGCAAGCGGTCGGAGGCGGCTCTGGCGGAATCGCACATCCGGCAAAATGACGCGCAGATCGCCTTGACCCGCCAGCAGATCGAGCGCAGCCGGATGGTGGCGCCGTTTGACGGCACAGTGATTTCCGGCGATCAGAGCCGCAGCATCGGCCGGTCTGTCGATCAGGGCGAACCCTTGCTGGTGATCGCGCCGCTGACCGAATTCCGTGTCGACCTGATGCTGCCAGAGGATGTGGTCGATCTGGTGCATGCCGATCAGACCGCCAGCCTGAAGGTCACGCCGCTGCCCGATCGGTCCTATGACCTGATCCTGCGGGAGACTATGCCCGTGGCGCGTTACGAAAACGGCCAAACCCGTTATCAGGTCGAGGCCCGCTTTATCGCCCCACCCGAGTCGCTGGTGCCGGGTATGCCGGGTGTGGCGCGGATTTCGGTGGGCCGTGCGTCATTGGCGCAGGTCTGGCTTGGCCCCTTGCGCGACCGTTTGAGCCTGTGGCTCTGGCGCAATCTGGCGCTGTGACATGGCGACGGCATTTCTCTCTTCGGACTGGTATCGCGTCGCTGATCTGTGTCTGCGCCGCCAAAGCCATATCCGGGTGGTGCGCCATGTTTATCGCGGCGATGTGTGGCATGTGCTGCAAGACCCGCAAAGCGGCAAGATGCACAGGCTGCCTGAAACCGCCTACAACTTTTTCGCGCGTCTGGATGGCAGCCACAGCGTGCAGGATATCTGGCTACGGCTGTGCGACCTTTTTCCCGACAGCCCGCCCTCGCAAACCGAAATCCTGCAACTTCTGGCCCAGCTTCACTCCAGCGATTTGATTGTCGGCGACCGCATGCCGAACCTTGTGGAGATTGACCGTCGCGCCCGTGCCGAGGATCGCCGCACGTTGTGGGGCTATGTGAAGAACCCGCTGTCGATGCGCTTTCCGCTGATCGACCCGGAACCGTTTCTGGCGCGCACGCCTTGGGTGGCGCGGGCGGTGTTTTCGATCTGGGGGGCGGTGCTTTGGGTGGCGCTGTTGGGGGCAGCGCTGCTGGCACTGTTCCTGCACGCCCATACCGAACCGCTGCCTAAACTTGAGCAGGTCGCCACGGCCGCCAACCTCGCCTATCTGGCGGTGGCCTATATCGTGATGAAGGCTCTGCACGAACTGGGCCATGGCTGGGCGGTCAAGCGCTGGGGCGGCGAGGTGCGCGAGTTTGGCGTGATGCTGCTCGTGTTCTTCCCGGTGCCCTATGTCGATGCCTCGCAGGCCACCTTCTTTGCGCAGAAATGGCAGCGGATGGTGGTCAGTGCTGCCGGTATCATGGTGGAACTGGCTCTGGCCTCGCTGGCCGCGCTGGTCTGGCTGGCCGCCGATCCGGGGGTGGTGCGAACCCTGGCCTATAACCTGATGCTGATCGGCGGCGTCTCGACGCTGATGTTCAATGGCAATCCGCTGTTGCGCTTTGACGGGTATTTCGTCTTTGCCGACTTCTTCGAAAGCCCCAATCTGGGCCAGCGGGCCAACCAGTACTTCTGGCATCTGGTGCGGCGCGGATTTCTGCGCGACCATGAAACCCTTGGCCCGGTGGTTGCGAAGGGCGAGGGGCGCTTTCTGTTCAGCTATGCCACGGCGGCCTTCCTGTATCGCATGTCGGTGCTGCTGGTGATTTCGTTGCTCCTCGTGCGGACCATGCCGGTGATCGGCACTGCCATGGTGATCTGGAGCCTCGTCACTGCCTTCCTGCTGCCGATGGCCAAGGGTCTGCGGTATTTGACCACCGATCCGGCGATTGACGTCATTCGCAGCAAGGTCATCATGCGGGCCGGCACGGCCGTCATCAGCCTGTTTGCGGTGCTGTTCGTGCTGCCGCTGCCTTATGTCACCAGCGCCGACGCAGTTCTGGAGCCGGCCGAGGGCGGGCTCTTGCGGGTGTCTGGGCGCGGCTATGTCGAGCGGGTTCTGGTCCAGAACGGTCAGAACGTGCAGGTCGACACACCTGTCATGCAGCTCAGCGATCCCCTGTTGTCGCTGCAAAGCCTGCTGGCCGAGGCTGAACGCGATGATGCGGTGGCACGGCTTGGGGCCTTGCCGCTGTCTGATCAGAACGGTCGCGAGCTATGGGCAGAACAGGTGGCTTTCGCCGAGGCCAAGCTGGCCGATTTGCGGTTGCGCGAAAGCCAGCTTCTGGTGCGTGCCAGCACGGCGGGGCAAGTGCATGTTCCCGATGCCGAGGCTATGCCCGGCCGGTTCTTGCAACAGGGCGAAGTGGTGGCTGTGATCCTGACCCCGGGTGCGACGCGCTGGCGGGTGGCGATCCCCGCCGTCGAGGCTCCGGCCGTTGATGCGGGCAACCGCAGGATCGAGCTGCGCCCGCGTACCGATTCCGCCCTGCGGCTTGAGGCACGCATCCTGCAACGTGCCCAAGAAGTGACGACTGCGCTGCCCTCTTTTGCGTTGACGACCAAGGGTGGCGGGTCTTTGCTGTCCGATCCGTCTTCGGAAAATCCGGTCAGTCTGGAACCGGTGGTGAACTATGTCCTAGAAGTCGATGCCGTCACCGAAAATGCGCGGAGCTTTCCGCAGGGCAGCCGGGCCACCGTGCGTTTTGTGCATGATCCGTCACCCCTCGGGCCGCGGCTCTGGCGCGCGATGGAGCGCACCTTCCTGCGCTTTGTTGGAGCCTGACCGCCAATGCCGCACGGTTTGCCCGATATTGAGGATTACCCGGAGCGCCCTGCGCCGGCCTTTACCGACTGGGATGCCCGGCTGTTGCGGGTGCTGTCCAGCCTTGACCCGCGCCGTCGCTTCCGTTTTGCGCGCGGTGGGGCGCATGATTTCGCCCGCGCCGTCGCCGGCGAAGCCGCCAAGCTGGGCGATCAGCCCTTCGATCCGGTGCGGTTGCGCGACAAGGTGATGCTGTTGCGTCGCGCAGCCCGGCGCGGTCGAGTGGCCGACGTGGTTCTGGCCCCGGTTCTGGCCGAGGTTTGCGAGATGGCGCATCAGGTGCTTGGCAAGCGTCCCTTCGACGTACAGGTGGTGGTGATCCGCAGCCTGTTCGATGGTGAGGTTGCCGAGATGGGAACCGGCGAGGGCAAAAGCCTGACCGCGGCGATCGGTGCGGCGACGCTGGCGCTCTCGGGGCGGCGGGTTCACGTGATGACGGTGAACGATTATCTGGCGGGTCGCGACGCAGAAAGCTTTGGACCGCTGTTCGAGGCGCTGGGCCTGTCCATTGGGGCCATCACCGATACGACACCGTTGGACGGGCGCAACAACATCTACCGCCGGGACGTGGTGTTTTCGGCGGCCAAGAACATCCTGTTCGATTATCTCCGCGACAAGACCGGCCCCGAGGCGGGCGATCTGCACGGATTGCCGCGCAAGCTCTTGAAACTGTGTCGTGGTGCCGGAGCGGGGCGGGCGGCCATTCTGCAAGGGCTGGATGCGGTGATCGTCGACGAGGCGGATTCGGTGCTGATCGATCAGGCCGCCACCCCGTTCATCCTGTCTGCCGGCGAAGCCGCGCTGGGCGGGCTTGATTCCCCGACCTTGCAGCGGATGCTGGATATGTCGCGGGCCCTGCAAGAGGGCCGGGATTACATCCGCTCAGAGGCCCTGCGTCGGGTGACACTGACCGAGGCGGGCCGGGACTTGCTGGCAAGGGCTGCGGCCACCGCCGAAGGTTTGGCGCGGGTGGCGCCGGTGCGTGAACATCTGGCGGCGCAGGCCTTGGTCGCGCTGCATATGCTGGAACGCAACCGCGATTACATCCTTGGTGAAAAGGGTCTCGCGATCATCGACGAAAGCACTGGCCGCCTGATGCCAGACCGGCAATGGTCCGAAGGGTTGCATCAGTTCGTCGAGTTGAAGGAAGGGCTTGAACCCAGCGAGATTCGCACCACGCTGGGGCGGATCACCTTTCAGCGCTTCTTTCCGCGCTATCGCCACATTTGCGGCATGACCGGCACCGCCCGCAGCGCCGCGCGCGAATTGTCAGAGGTTTACGGCCTGCAAGTGCGGCGCATCCTGCCCCGCCGCCCCGACATCCGGCGCTGGAACCCGGCCCGTGTCTTGCCTGATGCAGCGACGAAATGGGCCGAGGTTGCCGCCTTGGCCGACAAGCTAAGCCAGAGCGGTGCGCCAGTGCTGATCGGGACGCGCAGCCTTGCGGCCTCCAAGGCCTGTTCGGAGGTGCTGCACCAACTCGGTATCGTGCATGAGTTGTTGACGGCGGAACATGTCGCCGAGGAAGCCGCGATCGTGGCAAAGGCGGGCGAGGCCGGACGGGTGACCGTCGCCACCAACATGGCCGGGCGTGGCACTGACGTCCTGCTGTCAGACGCCGCCCGTGCGGCGGGGGGCTTGCAAGTGATCCTTACAGAGTTGCATGGCAACAGCCGGATCGACCGCCAGTTGTCAGGGCGCTGCGGCAGGCAGGGTGATCCGGGGGCGGTGTATCCGCTGTTCAGCCTTGAAGATGAGATCGTGCAGTCGGAAGGCGCGGTCGCGGCGATGGTGTTGCGTTCGCTTTTGCGGCTTGGTGGGACTCGGGCCTGCCATGTCGGCATGGTGGCGCTGCAACAGGTGCAAACCCGCCGCGCCGAACGCAACCGCGCGGCCCTCGCCCGGCAAGAGCGGCGGCGCGAGCAGCAATTGGCCCTCTCGGGGCGGTTGGAATGAGACCAGCAAAGGAATATCGCACTATGGCAGGGATTGGAACTTTGCAGACGCGCCTTGGCGTGTGGGGGCTTGCCTTGGCGCTTGGGGCGCAGGGTGTGGTGGCGCAAGAGACGGCGCCGGCCGATCCGCCCGTGGTACAAGCCCCGCCGGCCGCGGTTGATCCAGCATCTGATCCCGCCGCCGTTCCTGCAGCTGATCTGCCCGCCCATTCAGTTTCGTTCGATGCGGCGCGTGCGCTGTGTCGTATTGTGCTGGAACCTGCTGATGCCACCGGCACAGCGCCGCCTCGGCTGTTTTTGTCCTATGACATGCTGAAGCCCGCGCTGTCCTTTGGTCTGCAAGGCGAAAACATTACAGAGGCTGTGCTGATCCGGCAGGGCGTGCGGCATCCGTTTGTTGCGCAGGAGGGTCTGACGCTGGCTGCTTTGCAGGCCGACCCGATCTGGTCGGAGATCGACCCCGGTCCGGCGACAAGCGAAAGCCTCTATCTGACCGTCAAGGATACACAGGGCGCCTATTCCAGCGCGCGCTATGACACCCTTTCGCAAGAGGGCATTCTGCGGCTGGCGGGGCTGGCCTGCGGTGTCGAGGGTCTGACGGTGGAGGCTCGTTCTCCGGTGGAACACCGGGCCGCCGAGGCGCGACTGGGGCTAAGTGATGCCGACCGGTTGCACCTGCGCCGCCTGTTGGCCTCCCGCTATGGCGAGCCGGGTGCCGATCCGGGCACCGGCACCAGCTTTACCGTGACCGATCGCCGCTTTATCGCCCAGCTGAACGACGAGGAGGGATATCCCTCGGGGGAATATCTCTGGCCGGAAGCGGTGTCTGCGATCCTAGCCGAAGAGGTCAAGCAGCCTGCTCCAAGCCCCTCTGTCGCTGATGGCGAAGCGGAACTGTCGCGCTTTGCCGATTGGGTCGTGCTGGGCGACAGCGCCAAGGGGGCCTGCAGGGTGGTTACAATGGCCACCGTCAGCGAAGGGGTGGACCCGGGGCTGCGGATGCAGTTTGCGATTTCGCGGGCCGGAAGCGGCGGCCAGATGGCGATTGATCTGGTAACGCCGAACCCGTTTCGTCCCGACATGCCGCTGGCGGCGGTGATCGACGGTCAAGGTTTCCCTCTGGTGGTCGAGCCGGTCTCGGGTGCGGTGATCCCGCAGCTTCAACCTGATGGCTCGTTGTCGCGCGATCTGTTTCTGGCGCTGCGTCACGGCAAGTCTGTGACCATTCAGGGCATCAGCGCCAAGACCAATGCACCGGCCCGGCTGGATTTCAGCGCGATGGGCTTTGTTTCGGCGTTCAGGGCTATGGCGATGGCCTGCGATCGCGCTTCTGTCACGGGATGGATCGACTGATGCGGTGTTTGGCTTTCCTTTTGGGCGCGGTGTTGGGAACAACCCTGCTGGCGGGTGCGGTGCAGGCCGAAGGTGCTGTGGGTGAAACCGTGCTCGCGCGCGTTTCGCCCTTGCCGGTGGTTGCTGCGGATGGCCAGCTGTCGGGCAGTGCCGAGGTCGGGTTTGGCGAACCGCTTGCTGTCATCGACCGTCAGGGCGATTTGCTGACGGTCAAAGATGGCACAGGGCAGCAATGGCAAGTGCGCAGCGCCGACGTTCTGGTTGCCCCGAATGAGGGCCTGTCGCTCTGGCCCACGACCGACTCCTCTGGAACCGGGGGGCCAAGGCTTGACCTGCCGCTGTGGGACAGCGCGCTTCGCAGCCGGTTGTTTCTGGGTGGCAAGACCGGGCAGGCCAATGCAACGGCGATCCTGACACTGCCGGGGCAAAGTACGCTGCCCGCTGCCGGCTTGCCGGTCTTGGCGGTGGACCGGGCGGCAAGCTCGGTTGGAGTACCGGTGACCTTGGTTCAGGCGTTGATGCCGCTACGGCTTCAGGCGCTTGACCCGACCGCTTCCGCAGCGGCGCGGCCAGTCGTGCTGCATGTTCTGGTGGATGGCAGTGACTACGCGCGCGACTTCATGATGGATGGGTTGCGCCAGCTTTCACGCGGATTGGCCGCTGAGGAGACCGGCCTTGGGGCGGGCCTGCAGGTGACGCGGGCGGTGGTGTTCGGCAATGGCACGGTGCGCGACGAGGGCCTTGTTGCGCCCAGCGGCTTGCGCGCGGAATGGCCGGCCGGGACCGCTGCCGAGCAGGCGGATGGGCTTGCGGAGGCGCTAGCACAAGCGGTGGAGCAGATGTCGGACGCGATTGACCCGTCCGAGAACGCGACACATGTGCTGCTTTTGCTGCTTGGCCCTGGCCTGTCCGATGAAGCGCCGACGCAGGCTGCGTTGGCAAGGGCGGGTGAGCGGCTAGAGACGTTGCGGGCGGCGGGTGTCGATTTGCGTGCCGTGATGTTGCAGCAGGCGACGCCAGAGCCGAACCCGCTCAATCAGACCGTTCTGGCTGGTTTGGCCGGTGCGGCGGGGCAGGGGCTTTTGGGCTTTGGCGAAGATCCGCTGCCGGCGTTGGCGGCGCAACTTGCGGCGGTCAGCCCAGAAAGCGCTGCTCTTGCGGCGGAGGGGCTGTGTCGGTCTGCGGCAGAGCGCGGCTTGCCCTGTCTGTTGCCGACTGCCGGGGCCGTGCCGACGGGGGCTGCGCAGGCCCTTGCCATGGATACTGCGGCAGATTGGGTTGCCGTTCCGCTTTGGTTTGTTGCGGATTCCGCGCCCTTCGATCTGGTTCCCGACGGCAGCGATGCGGCCAAGGCCCATCCGATCCAAGAAGACATCCGTGCCTGTCACGCGCTGGGCGGTCAATGGGACATAACAGGGGCCGGTTGTCTGCCGCGTGATACCGATGTGGCAGAGGTTCAGGATCGGCTTCAGGCGGTGCAAGCGGATCTGAACGCGCGGATCGAGGAGCGCGATCAGGCCACGACGGCATTGGCCGAGGCAGAGGCCCAATGGCAAGAAGACCGCGCCGCGTTGGAGGCCGGACAAGCCGATGCTGAACAAGCGCGGGATGCAGCACTGGCCGAGGTCGCCGGGCAGCAGACCGCATTGGAACAAGCAAAGCAGGAATACGCTGATCTGGAAATCGCCCTTGGCGAAGCCCACGATCGGGGCGACGCGCTGGAGGCTGAAACCACCGATTTGACGCAGACACTCAGCGAGTTGACGGCGGCCAAGGAAGCTGTCGAGCAAGAGGCGGAAAACGACCGCACGGCAGCTGCGGCGTCCTTGGAAGAGGCGCAGGCGCAATTGGCGAGCTTGCAGGAGGAATTCGCGCAAGGTCAGGACGAAATCAGCGCGCTGACCCAGGCGCGCGATGACGTGCAGGCCCGGCTTGCTGAAGCCGAAGCCGCGACAGCCGAGGCCGAAAGCCGGGCGCAACAGGCGGCCGATCGTGTCGCGGCGCTGGAAGTGGAAGCTGCTGAGATGACGGCTGCTGCCGAGGCAGAAAAGTCTGCTGCCGCTGATAAGATCGCGGGATTGGAAGCAGATCTGGTCAATCTGCAGCAGGTTGCAGATCGGGTTGCGGTGTTGGAGGCTGAGTCTGCAAAGGCAGCTGCGGCTGCCGAGGCCGAAAAGTCTGTTGCCGCTGCCAAGATCGCAGCATTGGAGGCGGAACTGGCCAATTTGCATCAGGTTGCAGATCGTGTTGCGACCTTGCAGGCGCAAGTCACGGAAGCGGCTGGCGCTGCTGATACCTCTGCCGCTGACCAGATCACCGCTTTGCAGGCGGAACTTGCCCGCTTGCAGCAAGCTGAAGCAACCGCCGTCACGGCGCGTGATGATCTGCAAACCCGACTTGCTGCAGCCGAAGATCAGGTGCGTCAGGCCGCCGCGACCAACGCAACCGCCGAAAGTTCGGCGGCTGAACGGATCGCCGCCTTGCAATCAGAGCTGGCCGAGCTGCGGCAGACCGAAGAGGCCCGCGCTTTGGCGGCGGCTGATGCCGCAGCAAAGGAGCGTGAGCAGATGACGCAAGACCTCGCGGCCATGCAGGCAGAACGCGACGCCCTTTCGGTCCAGCTGACGGAGGCTTCGGCTCTCTCCGAGGCTTTGGCCGCGACCGAGGCGGAACGCGATGCGCTGGCGGCCGAGGTGCTGCGTCTTAAAGAGGTGCCGCTGGCTGCAGCGAAGACAACGACAGCCGAATCCTCTCCGGAAACGGCGGATGACGCGGTGACGACAGTGGAAACTGCCCAAGCAGATCCGGCGGAAGAGGACAGCCTGTTCGGTGCGGGTGGGGGTCTTGCCCAAGCCACGATAACGGCGGCGCATCCGAAAAAACGCCCCGCCAAATCTGTGGCCGAACCCGCGGCTAAGATCCAGACTGCGCCCGCAGCGTTGCGTCAGGTCGCCCCCAGCACACGGGCAAAAGGGTTGAACGGTTGCACCTTCCAATGGGCTGGGCAGGAGGGCAAGCTGATCTGCCCCTGACGGCTTTAGGGGGCAGCAAGCTCCAACCGGCAGCGCTGCCCGGCAACGATTGTATTTTCGGGGTTTGGCAGCGCGATACGGATCCCGAAAGTGCGGGAGGCGGGGTCCAAAATCCCGTCCACCGAAAGGACTGGCGCGGTAATGACCGCCTCATCTGCGAATTCCGGGCGGATACGTACCTTTGTGCCTGCATGCACATCGTTGAACAATGTTGCAGGCAGGTAGGCGTCAACATGGATCGGATCGGTCTGCGCCAGCACCGCGACCGGGCGTTCGGCGTTGGCATACTCGCCGGGAGACAGCACCACCTCTGTGACCACCCCCGGAACGGTTGCGCGGATCAGCGTGTTCTCTACCGCGATCCGCGCCCGCTCCACCTCGGCCAGCAGCGCCAGCCTGTCAACCTGCGCCTGCTGCAATTGCGAGTTGGCCAGAGCCAGATCGTTCTGCAATTCCTCGACCTTTGCCGTGCTTTGGGCGTTCTTGCGTTCCAGCGTTTCGGCACGTTTGAGCTGCGCCTGCGCGAAGGCCAGCCGCGCGGTTTGGGCGTCGATCACCGCGGTCGAACTGGCGCGCGCCTCTAGCACCTTCAGCGCCGCCGTTTCCATCGCAGAGGCAATTCGCGCGATGACATCGCCCTTGGCGACGTGCTGGCCCTTGCTGACCTCGACGCTGTCGATGACCCCCGGCGTGCGCGGCGACAGTTCGACCGTCTCAGCCGCGTCCATCACACATTCGAAATCTTCGGCCAAAAGGACGGAAGGTGACAGCGCTGATGTGGCACACAGGGCCGCAAAAATTAGGGAGGTACGACGAGGAAACGGCATGGCAGACTCTTGGCAAGAGGGAATGAAGGGGGGCAAAGCGAAAGGGCGGGTCAATCCGGGGGAAGGGGAAGCGGTTGCAAGAGCCCGGCTTCATCGCCAAAGCGCGCGACATAGGCCGTGGTCAGACCAAGGCATTCGGTTGAGGCACAGTGCGCGCGATGCGGGCAGGTGTGAAAGCCGTTGCGGTCAAAGCCGATCCAGAAATTTTCGTCGATCACCAGATGGGGTTGGCTGTTGACCAGCACATCGGCATCTGTGCCGAGCAGACATTCGGGCACATGTTTGACTTCGACCTTACGTCCGGCAAGCCGTGCTGCGGCAATGGCTTGCCGGAGGGGGGGCAACAGCCGGGGCAGCGGTACGCAAAGCGCCTTTTGGTCAACCGGATCCATCGGAAAGAAGTTCCAGAACTCGTGCTGGACCACGCAGCGGTGGTTGCGAAACTCTGCGACCACGCCGGGCAGCGCATCGACGCTTTCGGCCGTGATTACGGTATTGGTGATCACCGACACCTGCGGGTGATGCATTTCGATCAAATCAATCCCGGCGCGCATCCGTCGCCATGACCCCGGCACCTTGGTGATGGCGTCATGGGTTGCCTCATCTGCGGCCGTGACCGAGATAAAGAACTGATCCGCCCCGGCTTCGACCAAGCGGTCGAGATAGGGTTTGCGATGCAGTTGCATGCCGTGGGTCTGGATGCGGATATGGGCGAAACCGGCCTCGGCGGCACGGGCGACGATGGCTGGCAAGTCGCTGCGAAGGGTGATCTCTGCCCCGGTCAGCACCAGACCGACCCATGGCCGCTGTTCGGCTTGCATCCGCAGCACCGCATCGAAATCGGCACCATCGGTTGGAGCGAGCTGCTTCATCGTGCCTTCGATCATGCAATGGGTGCAGCGCAGGTTGCAGCGGAATTCCATTGTGACGGACACCCAGCGTGCTTGCTCTTCCTGCACGGCCCGGCGTGCTGTTTGATCCGGGACGTAAGAGGCCGTGCGCGGCAGGGCCGACGCGGAAATGTCTTCGATCATGGGAAAAGGCCTGTCATGCCTCAGGATTATGTCACCTCTCGGGGCGAGGCGATAGAAGCGCAAGGGTCGGCTGAACTGTCGAATGGGTGTGTCGAACGATCCTTAAGAGTATCGAATGACCTGAGGTGACTGGCCTGCCGATGGGCGCGCGCGCTTGTCGGGCTTTTCTCGCCGGTGTTAGGCTTGGCGCTGGCGCAGTAGATGAGTTGGATTGGAATATGGGGAAGAACATTGGCCGGATCGTGCGCGGTGCGGCGGTTCTCATGGCGGGACTTTCTGCGGCGCAGCTTTGCAGTGCGGCAGTCCCGGACCAGGTCTCATCCGTTGCGCGGGCGCTGACGGCGCTGGGGTATGGCGAGGTGGCGTACACCACGCGGATCTTCGGAGGCTATGTGCTTCAGGGCCGCAAGGGGGACGATTTCGTTATGGTCGCGCTGGGCGAAGCAGCCGAGGAAATCTCGCTGGTCGAGATCTACCACGATGCTGATGAGAACGGCGTGTTCAGTGCTGACGAACGTGTCGGCCCAGCCGAGACGCGGGCGCTTCAGGCACAAGTGGAGACGCTGAGCGCCACCGAAGCCGCATCGGAAGACGAGGAAACGACCGAAACCCCTTCCCAGATCACAATCGCGGGCTTTACCCAACGGTCCGAGGCCCTGTTCGCCGGGTCGTCCATACAATCCTCCGCACATGAAGAGCTTGGGTCGGATAGCTTGGTGACAAGCGAGACGACCACCCAGACAGATATCGACATCACCGGAGAGCAGGGCCACAAGAGCGAAACCATCCAGACCGTCAGCTTCCCGTCGCTGACGATCAAGGACAGCTTCACCAGCGTCATTCAGCCGGGCGGAGCGACCATGAGCTTTGCCCCGCTCAGCTTCCCCGGCGGCTTTCCAGATTCAGAGGCTCTTCGCGCCGATATCGTCTCGCAAACCCCGGATGCCGAGGCGCTGGGGGCGGTCATCCTTGGCGCGTCGGGGGATTCTGACAGCCTGCGCGCTGCTATCCTCGCGGGAATTCCCGACGCAGATACGATCCGATCTGCGATCATTCCGCCAAACTGATTTGATCTTCAAAAGATAGGAATGACTGTCGAAATTTCGTCGATTGCGTTTGCGCACCACCCTTAGATAGTTCTCTTTATCCTTTTGAAAGTGCTTGATCTCTTGCCAATGCACTGCATTTCGTGGCGACTGCTGCAGTGATGAAATCAGCCGGGCGCTTTCCCGGCAGGTGGCGCCACGCGCCCTGCATAACTGCTTGCCGGGTGCCGAGCACACCAGATTGGATACAGGAGGTATGATTGTCCAAACAGGTTTTGATTTATGAACGGGTTGTGCCGTTGTCGTCGGAGCTTCACCGCGACGTTTCGGTGAAAGCGACTGAGAATTTCGATTTCGCCCGTGACGTGAACTCGGTGCCGCTTCTGGCTGCAGAATTCGCGTCGGCCGTCGGCAATCACCCGATCGTTTTCGCTGGTCAAGGCGAAGCGGTGTTCCCGGCTGTGCTGCTCGGTCTGCAAGACGGCGAAAACTTGGCAGTGGATGCTGCAGGCACTTGGACCGGTGGCTATGTGCCGGCTTTCCTGCGTCGCTATCCTTTCATCTTTGCTCAGAACGAAGGTAACTTCACGCTGTGCATCGACGAAACCTACGCTGGCATCAACCGCGAAGGCCGTGGCGAGCGGCTGTTCGATGCTGAAGGCGCACGCACGCAGTTCCTGCAGAATATGCTGACCTTCGTGTCGCAATATCAGGCGCAATTCGAACGCACCCGGCTGTTCTGCAAGCGTCTGCACGACCTGAACCTGCTGGAACCGGCTCAGGCCCAATTCAACGCAGCCGATGGCCGTTCGGGCATCCTCAGCGGCTTCATGACCATCAACCGTGACCGGCTGAAGAATATCCCGGAGGCGGCTCTGAAAGAGATGTTCGCCACCGACGAGCTGGAACTGTGCTTCATCCACCTCCATTCGTTGCAGAATGTGACGCGGATGGGCGTTCGGGCGGCAACGTCTGACGCTGCTGGTGCGGTCGAGGATGCTGCTCCGGTCGAAGCTGCAGTACCGGCCGAGGTCGAGTGAGCGGCAGCGATGTGACAGGTTGGGCAGGTTTCCTGCCCAACCACATTCCCGGGGTGCAGGTTCTGGATCGCCTGCTCCGCGCCGGGTGGCCTGAAGCCACAGTTGCGCCGGGCCTGATGGCCGAGGCCGCGCGTTTCCTCCCTGCTTTGTTTGATGAAGGCCCCAAAGGCGAGACCGCCCGCGCCTTCCTTATCCGCGAGATGTCGCAGGATCGTGCCGGCGTTTTGGCACGGATGTCCTTTCTGCGCTCCGCGATGCGCGATGTGGCGCTGCACGGCGATCTCATCCTTCCCGACCCGGATGCCTTCATGGCGCGGTCGGAAACCTTTACGCTGTTCAATTATGATCTTGCCCTCGATGTAACAGAGGCGTCGCTGGCCGCGACGCGGCCTTGGGTCGGCTACGTTGCCACCCTGACCCGCACGGAGGCACCCTACCTGCTGCCGCTGGTCGAATTGCCTGATGCCGCAATGGTACTCGAGCCGGGAGGCAACAACGGCACGTTTGCCCGCGCGCTGATCGCGGACAAAAAGATCGCGCGTCATGTGGTGCTGGACCTGCCCGCCGTCTGCGCCTTGGGCCGCGCGCTGCCGCCCGCCGCAGGGCTTTCATTTCTGCCAGAGGACATGCGTCGCGGCGACTGGGCTGCGCTTGCAGGCTTTGCGCCCGACGCCGTGGTGTTCAAGTCCGTGCTGCATGACTGGCCCGAAGACGCCGCGCAAAGCCTGCTCGGACATGCCTTGGCGGCGCTGGCTCCGGGTGGACAGATCGTCATTGCCGAACGCGACGTCTTCCATGGCATGACAGGCGGCACCGCGATGGATTATGCCAATCTGGTCTTTGCCGCCTTCTATCGCCCGCTTGAGGTTTATCAGCGGATGTTGCGGGCCCTCTGCCCCGATCTGATCATTCGTGTCGCCCGTACCGTGATCGACACGGACTGGTATGTACTGTCGGCAAGGCGCGCCGCATGAGTTTGCATCCTGTCATTGCGATCAGCGGGATTCCGGGCGCGGGAAAGTCGCGCGCTGGCGAGGCGCTTGCCGCCCGATTGGGGGCAACCTTTATTCCGTTTGATGCCTTCGAAAGCTTTGCAGAGCGCGAAGTTGAGGTCGCTCTGGAGTGGTTGCAGCGGGGTGCGCCGCCGGAAGATCTGTTCGATCCACGGTTGGACGAGGTGCTGCGGGAGGCTGCAGCGGCTGGTCCGGTGGTGCTGGAAACCCCGCTGGGTCGCCTGCCGCCGGCGCATGACGCGCTGATCACCTGTGCGATCTGGCTGGAGGTTGACCGCGACATCGCCCTGAGCCGGAAGATCGCCACCTTGCTGGACCCGTCAGAGTGGCACTCGGCTGCCGAACTCTCGGGCTGGCTTATGCAATTTCTAGATAACTATCGCCATCTTGTGCTGCCGTGCCTGCAGATGCAGGCCGCCCGCGTTCGGCCGCAGTCCGAACATGTGGTGGATGGCATGGCCCCGCCCGAAGGGGTGGACGCCGAGATCGCGCGCATCGTGCAGACCCGTCATCCCGACAGCGGTTCAGCAAAAGTTGGTCGGGGCAAATCGAATCAGACAGGGGCACCAATATGAGGCTTCGCAGATCATCGCAGGCAGCACTTGGCGCACTCGCGCTTTGGGGCGCGACGACGGGGCTTGTCCAAGCTTGCACCGCCGAACAGATGGCACGGACAGAGGACGGCTTTTTGCGAAAGGTGGTTGCTGGCTCGGACAAGATCACCGCGCAATCCGACCCTGCCGGCGGCGAGACCGTGTTCACGCTGGAGTTGATGAAGCCCTATTATGTGCTGTGCGAGGAAGACGGCGTCCTGCGCGTTTCCGATCTGGCGGCGCTGACCGTAGCCGAGGCGGAAACCGGCCTTACGGGCTATGTGCGGGCTGATCAGATCTACGAATGGCCCACCGCCGAAGGGTTGGCGTTTTCCGATATGGCCTTCCTTGGTGGACGGCCGGAAATCACCGCGTGGGACAATCGCGACACGCTGCTGCAATACATGCAGACCGGCGACGATACCGCGAACGCCCCGAGCTTTCGGGAGAATATCGACGCGACCTTGCGGCGGGAAAAGGCCTCGCGGCCCTATCCGGTGCTGGCCTCGGGTGAGGCGAAACTCTTGGGTCGCACCGAACGGCGCTTCTTCGATGTCCTGCTGCCGGCGGCGATCCACGCCTCGGATGCGGTGGTGCTGAAGGACGGCGATCTCGCCACTGTCACCGATGCGTTGACCACGGCGACCATCGTCATCGCCTTTGATGCCACGGGCTCGATGGAGGGATTTGCCCGCGCCGTGGCGGTTAGCCTTGCCGATGCGATTGATACCCTTCCGCAGGAGACACTGGATAAACTTCGCATCGGCTTCGTCTTTTACCGCGATGCCGGCGATGCGGTGCCTGTGGCTGCGGTGCCTGCAGTGCCGTTGGTCGAAGCGGCGGCTGAACTGCAAAAGGCGGCGGTCACCATGGACGGTGGTGGCGACGACGCCGAGCCGGTGCTGGATGCTGTGCAATATGCCGCGCAGCTTTATGAATGGCCGGCGGCCCCCGGCAAGAAGATCATTGTCGCGGTGCTGAATGATGATGCCAAGCCCACGACCACCGGCGCACTGGATAGCGAGGGTCGCATTCCTGCCGGATTGGATGCTGCCGGTGTGGCGCGTGGACTTTACGAGACGGGAATCCCCGTGATCTCGGTACAGGCCGGACCGAAGGCCGGCCCGCAACTGGCAGCGGTGCTGTCAACGCTGGCGCGGGAAACATCGGGCACTTTCGTGCCGTGGGACAACGGCTTGGAACCGGAAGCGATTGCAGCGGCGTTTTCGACCGTTTTGCAAGACCGCATGGTCAAGGAACTGGATGCCGGCAAGAAGGTGGTCGAAACCGTCTACGATCGTGACGGCGCGTCGGCGATCCCGCTTGAAGTGATCGACGGCGAAAAGCTGGAACGCCTGCGCGAGGCCGGGGTCGTCTTTAACATCGCCAAGGGCGAGGACGGTATTCTGGTCCAGCCCGGCTTCATGATGGAAACGCCCGATCTGCTGGAGCCGCGCTTCCAGATTTCCAAGGAAACGCTGTTGGAGCTTATCAACCTGATGTCCGTGCTCTCCGTCACCGGGGCGGATTCAGAGTCGTTGCGCCGGTCGGTCGCGCAATCGCTGGCGGCCATCGCGGGCGAGGAAATGGACCCGAACGAGCCGATCGCGCAGACCCTGCAACGCCAGCTTGGCGTCAAGTTCCGCTCTGGTCTGCTGGAGTTCAATCTCGAATATCTCGATGCCATCACCCCGACAGAACGCCAGAGCTTCGCCAAGCGTCTTCAGGACGCGGCAAGCGGGTTGGATGCCTTTCTCAACGCCAATCTGGCTGCCTTCGACTCCGGCGAAGCCGTCTGGATGCCGGTGGCGGCGCTGCCCTGAGTTCTTGCCGTTATGACCCGTGAAAACCTGATCGAAATCTGCCAACTGTCGCGAAGCTTTGTCGGAGCGAGCGGTGAATTCAGTGCTTTGCGGCGGGTCGATCTGACCATTCCGCGTGGCAGCTTCACCGTGATCCGTGGCGCAAGTGGTGCCGGTAAGTCGACGCTGCTGCGGATACTCGGCTTGCTGGACACTGGCTTTGGCGGGCAGATGCGTTTTGCTGGGCGCGATGTCACCAGCCTTGCCATTGCTGACCGGGACGAATTGCGGACCGCGCTGATCGGCCTGGTGTTTCAGGATGGTCGACTGCTGCCGCATCTGAGTCTTGAAGAAAACATCGCACTGCCGCTGCACTTCACGCCAGAAACGGCCGTTGGGGCCAGGGCGCGGGTTGAACAGGCGCTGGGCTTTGCCTTCCGCCCCGAAGAGTTGGCTGGCGGAGTTGCGGGCCTGCGTCCCGGCGCTGCCTCGGGCGGGCAACGACAGCGTGCGGCAATGGCGCGGGCGATGATCCATCAGCCCGTGTTGATCCTTGCTGATGAGCCGACTGCCAGTCTTGATGCCGACTCAAAAGCATTGGTGGTGGCGCGGCTACGCGAGATGCACGCGGCTGGGGCTACGGTGGTGGTGGTCAGCCATGACGAGGCGTTGTTCGGCTTGGGTCGGCAGTTCGTGCTCGAGGATGGACAGCTTATCGAGCTGACGGGCGCGACAGATGTCGACTCGGAGCTTTCAGATACTGTGACGCGGCCGCTTCGTGCCGTAGATCCGGCCCCGCTGGCAGGGTGGTGGCCGCGGCTGGGGCTGGGGCGCCAGTTCGGGGCGGCGTTGCGCGATCTGTTGCGGCGGCCGCTGTTCACCCTGCTGCTGTTGATCGCCGTCATTGCCGGCACCGCGCAATCGGCGGTCTTTCTATCGTTGGTTGCCGGGCTGGACAGCTTTGTCACCCAAAGCGTTGCCGATGGCTCCCGGCTGACCCGCATCACCCTGAAGCCGCGCAAGGTCGATCTGGCCGCGCCGGATCACTTTCCCGAACAGGCCGCACTTGGTGCCGCGCCGGATGTGGCGGCCGTCGTGGCGCGGAGGGCTTCGACCGTCGCCGTCCTGGGGGCAGACGGCACCAGCCGGCCTTTTCCGTCGCTCGGGCTGCATCCCGACGACCCGGAACTGGCGATGTTCCGCTTTGTTGCGGGCGGGGGCTTTGCCGCGTCGGGCGAGCAACTCCAGATGGTTGTCACCACCGATTTTCTGATCGATCTTTACGGCCCGGCTCCAGAAGGCACCACTGCCGACTGGGATAGTTTTGTCGGGCGGCAGGTTCAGGCCACCGTGCCGCATTTCGATCGCAGCGGTAAGGTGACTGGCAGTGAGCCGGTGGTGCTGACCATCTGCGGCGTCATTCTGAAAGCCGAGGGAGATCGGCAGTTCTATCTGCCAAATGATGTGCTGGTCGCCTTTGATGCGATCAAGCGCGATCGCAGCGGCGCGCTGACCTTGCCGCTTACCGCCGACCGTACCGCTTGGGCGGCTGATGCCGATCGCGCTGCCGTGCTGGACTGGCCCTGGCAGGACATGATGCACCTTTACTTGCGCGACATCGAGGCCGTGGTGCCGAAAGTCGCCGCGCTGTCGCGGCAGGGCTACCGCCCCGAGGCCGAAATCTGGAAATTCGCCTGGGTGCTGGATCTGAAGGCCGCCGCCTATGGCATTGCCGCACCGCTGCTGGCGCTGCTGTCGGGCGTGATCGCGGTGGTGCTGGTTGGCAATATCATCATCTCGGCCCGATTGCGCGAGGCAGAACTCGCCTTGATGAAGGTGCTTGGGATGCGGCGCGGCGACATTCTGGCGGTCGAGGTGATTGGTACCTGCGTGACCACCGTGCTTGGTCTGATTCTGGGGCTGGCGATTGCCGATCGGTTGACGGCCGCGCTGTCGCAGAGTTTTGCCGAGCGTGCACGGCTTCAGGCCGAACTTTCAGGAGGAGCGGAACAAGATCAGATTGGGCTGCTGTTTCAGCCGATCTGGCCGCTAGCGCCGGGGTTGGCGGCGATCACCCTGACGCTGGTGCTTGTGGCGCTGCTTTGGCCCACCCTGCGCGCCGCCAGCACCGACCCCGCCCGTGTCTTCGCTCGTAATTAATTATTGCTGCGGGATCGGATTGCCGAAAATGTACTCGGCACCCCTGCGATATGGGTGAATAGTGAAGAATTACCCAACCTGCCCGCATAATTGTTGGAGGGCATCGGGGCTTTAATAATCCATGGAGAGTTTATCCGTGATCTCGCCTTGTCGAGTGTATCTAAAGATAAATAATTGTGACTTATGACTCGAATGATCATAGTGTGTATCGTTATATATCATTGTTTGATCAATCGTATTTTTGGTAATGTCTTTTGCGTGATATCAATTTTATAACTTAAAATCAAATAGATAGCCTTTAATCGTGGTTTTGATCAGGTTGCGCTTCAATTGGGAATCGTGAATAAACTTTCTTGTTGATCTCAATCGCTTGACACAATCACGGGATTGTGGGCGATTGGATCGGTGTGGGGGGGAAGCATTTCCCAGTCCCGACAAATTTAATGGAGGTTCTGAAATGAAGCTTAAACTTTCCGCCAGCGTCATCGCAATCGCTGCAATGGCAGGCACGGGTTCTTTTGCTGCTGACACCAGCACGTTCGACGCAGCAATTTCGGTGCTGTCGCCCGACCAAACCGGTTTCATCATCGGCGGTCAGGTTGCTGTGACCGGCTTGGGCTCGGGCGCGCTCACCATGAGCCGTTCGGCTGCTGAAATGAGCGTTCTTGGTGGCGCGGTTTCGGAGCTCGACCCGGCCGCTGGCGGCTATCTCGATGGTGTGAACTCCGGTTCGGACATCACCTCGTCGTTGACTTTCGACCGTGAAATCTCGACCTCCGGCTCGCTGGTTGGTCAGGGTAGCGTGACGGCGCGCGGCGAAGCGATTGCTTCGATGGGCACCGCTGGCGCTGCTTCGGCAGACACCGCGACCGCTGGTACCCGTGCGGACGGTAACATCGCCGGTGGCGAAGGTAGCGCAACTGCTTCGTCCAGCTCGCAAGGCTCGCTGAACGGTTCGGTTTCGACCGCCAACACCCTGCAACTGCTTGGCACTTCGGGTCTCTTCGCTGGTTCGAACGCTCTGACCGTTGGCGAACTTAACCAAGCAATCGCTGCCGGTTCGGCATTCGTTGCCGCCGATGGCACCTCGGGTATCGATCTGACCGACGCCGAAATCGATTACAATGGCGGCGATCTGCCGGACGCATACTACAATAACGATGGTGGTGCAGTGTTCGGCGTACTGTCGACTCTGACCAACAACAATGCCGATATCGCGATGTCGGTTTCGAACGCTGGCAACGGCACGATCTCGCTGACCACCTCGACCGGTGGCTTCTTCACCGGCGGCGGTGCAGCAGCTGGTTCGGCCACGCATGTGGACAGCGGCTCGTTCTTCAGCCCGGACCTCTAATAGTCTGCGGATAACGACTGGTCAGGCCCTCGGGCCTGACCTCCCCATTAGTTAACGACGCCTAAGGGAAATGGACAACAGCATGAAATCAGTATCAAAAATCTCTGCCGTTGCCCTTATTGCCATGGCATGCATGGCCTTTGCGCCCGCAGCGCAGGCGCAAGACGTCAACACTGGGTCCAACACACTGGATGGCAGTGCGACCAATTCGAATTCCAATGCAAACGTTTCGGGCGTCAACGCCTCAAACACCGTTGGCAACGACGCCAGCGCGCAGTCGGGCGGCAACGTGTTCGACTTTTCCAATAACACCACCCCGCAGGGCTATGCGCCCGCATTGCCCAGCTTTGCAGGCGGCCCGTGTATGGGCGTCTCGGGTGGGGTGTCGGCGTCGCTGCCGGGCTTTGGTATCGGCGGCGGACGGTCGTTTGATGACGTGTCCTGTCAGCGCCGCAACTGGGTGCAGACGCTGATCGGCGCTGCCGAGCGTATGCCCGAGACCGAAGCGCGTGAGTTGAAGCGCGTTGCCGTCGTCGTGATGATGCAAGACCCGATCCTCGGCCCGGCCTTCAAAGAGCTTGGCTATAACGTCGAGGTTCCCGGCATCGAAGTCAGCTCGGCCAAAGGCAATCGCTCAAGAGCTGCAGAACCTGATGTGGCTAAGAAGACCAGCAAGAAAGTCGAATCGTCGATCGGTTCCATGACTGAGGTCTGCTCTGCCGTCGTACCCAAGAATGCGCCCGCCAGCTTCATTCAGGCGGTCGAAGGCCGTGGATGCGTTGTGAGGATGCGCTGATGAAATTTTCGCCGCTTTTGGTCTCTGTTGGCGTGGCCGCCTTTGCAGGCCCCGCACTTTCCGAGGATTTGCCTGCTGTCGACGCGCCGTATCTGTCTATCAATGTTGAGCCAGAGCCAGTGCTTATGGACTGCTCACTCCTGATCGCTCAGGCTGGTGTGGTGCCCACTGGGTTTGGTGATGTGCATCAGGCCATCGACGCGATGCGGACCATGATGACCGAGCCTGGCGGTCTGGCACAGTCCACCGCGGTTACGGCAGCGGCCGATGCCTATGCGCAGCATTGGGACATCGTCGTTGCTGGTCATGTTGAGCAGCAAGAACTGTCCATGACCGCAATGATCGATGGCATGCTGGACCAGAACAGCGACACAGTTGACGCTTTCTTGACTATCCCACCGATGGACCCGGGTCCGTCACTCTTTCTTGACCATGAATTTCAGGTCGCCATGGCGCCGTTTGAGCGGGTCGGTGGCTTCTTCGCCCCGTGATCTGACTGCCATGACCTGCAACCCTATCCTACGTTTGGAGCGCGCATGACCTTGAAATCCGCCCTTGCCGCCGTCTTGACTGCCGGGCTGTTGACCGGTTGCGTCAGCACTGGTGCTGTCGGCCCGGCCGACACGGCTTTGACACCCCTAGCAGGCGAGCCGGTATCCGCCGGCGTGCCGTGCGACCATCTGCTGAGTTCGCAGGCCAATTCAGTGGCGGGCTGCGAAGGCTATATTCCGTTGAGCAAGGTAAGCTCTGAACAAGCCAAGCAAATCTCGATTCTGAATACGCGCTTTGCCGCAGAAGTGCAGCCTGTGGTTCATTTTGAATTCGGCAAGGACAAGCTGACGCCGCAAGCGCTGGCTACCATTGCCGCGCAAGCCGATTGGATGCGCCGCTTCGTGCATCTGCGCTTCTCGGTTTATGGGCACACTGATTTGGTGGATACCGAAACTTACAACTTCGATCTGGCCAAGCGCCGTGCCGAAGCAGTGGTATCCCAACTCATGACCCACGGGGTCAGCCGCGATCAACTCGACGCGCTGGTGTCCTATGGCGAAACCCGCCCGATGTTCAACACTCCCGGCCCGGAGGCGGCCAACCGCCGCACCGTCACCGAAGTGACTGGCTATATGACGACCCCGCGCCTGCGCGCCCGCGACGCCATCGATTGCAGCTTGATCGCGCCGGCATATCTGGCCAGCTATCCGGTCTGTATTGCTGATATTGCGCGGTCCCGTCCGCCCTATACGCCGCCGCCGCCGCCCGTGATCAACACCACGACCTCGATTACGACCGGCACCGGTACGCAGACCACCACCACCTCGGCGAGCTATTTCAACGATGGCGTGACCGAGACCAGCGATACCTCGGGCTCTGCTGGCGGCGGCACCACGACGACCTCTGCAAACGTTACCACGACGGGGGGGCGCCGTTCGGTTACTCTTGGCGTGAATGGCGTGAATAGAACGTACGAGACCGATCTCGACGGTGGTAACCCGCGCGAAGTGACGCCATAATGCAAGCTGCTCGTTTCCAGCTGCAGAAAGACGGAAAGTGACTCGAATGTTTCTTAAAAAGGCATGCCTGACCTTGGCGCTCGCACTTTCCCTTGCAGGATGCGTGTCCATGCAAAGTGTGCGCGGCAAACCGGTACCGACGGCCTTCTTCGTGTTCTTCGAAGAGGGGCAGTCCGAGCCGACCGCCGAGTCCAAGGCCGTTTTCGATGAAGCGGCCGCTTACTTGAAGCAGTACGACAACACCGCTGTTCGGATTGTCGGTCATGTTTCGCCGGACGAGACAGCGCCGCAACTTGACCAGATGCGCGCGAGCCGCGTGGCTGAAGAGTTGGTGAAGCGGGGCGCTCAGGCCGCACGGATGGACTTGCTTGGCGTTGGCGCTCAGGAAAGCCTGTCGGGCGGCGCGGATGGTGGTGATCCTGCGATGGATCGCCGCGTCGAAGTGCTGTTCAACACGATGTAAGCGCCGGCAACGGCTCTACCACAGGTGTACATATATCGCTGACAGCCTAACGTGCTGTCAGCGATATAATTTTATGTGCAACGCTGCGATGTCGCGCTGATCGGTGGGTTAAATGCTTGAGGTAACACCAGAGCGTTTTCAGTCCATGCCGTCATGAAGCGGTCCGCCCGTGATCGTCAGGATTTGTGCCGGTGCGACGATCAGCGACAGTGCGGCGCAGTAGACGAGCAGAAACAGGATAAGGGCTGCGACGCCCGAGCGCCGGTCGCAGGATTGATGAAAGAGACCCGTCATCCTGCAATTCTTTCTTGTGCAACAAAACCAGATCGGGGTCGCGCAGGTGCGGACAACAACTGATCGCGCAGGCCTTTTCCGCCCTGCCACGGCCCATACCCAGATGCGACGTTGATGTGTCCTGCGTTGCCAAGGTCAATCAGCGTGCTACCCCAAGCCGATGCAAGCTGCGACGCCCGATCAAAGGGCATCCAAGGGTCGTTTCGGCTGGCAACGACCAGACTTGGAACGCCGAAAGACGTTTCCGAAATCTTGCCAAACTGACCGATTCGATCGTTACCCGATGTCTCCGCCGGGGCAACCAGCAGGGCGGCACGGACTTTCAGCTGAGGCCATTTCGCCAGAATGCGGGTGACCAAGATGGCACCCAGGGAATGGCCAACAAGAATGCAATCGGGATGCTGCAGGACCATCGACGCCAGCTCGATTTCCCAAACGGTGGGGCTCGGCTTGTCAGGGTGAGGCAGGTCAACTGTCAGGGCTGTCGGGTCTGTAGCGGCCCACCAATGCTGCCAATGCGGCGCCGGCGAAGCGTCAAGTCCGGGAACGATCAGTGTCTTGGTCATGCTGCATACCACCGTTATTGGGCTACAGTTTAAATCTATCATATTTGTCGTGATTGTGTTTCCAAACTGGGCGGCGAAAAGGGAATGTCCTTCTCTGCGCGGTTATCGATTGCGGGTGTCGACGGGGTAGGCCGTGGTGAACTTCATCCGCTCCATCGCGAAATGGCTGGTCACATTCTTGATCGGGACTGCGTCTGTCAGGCGTTTGTACAGCAAGTCAAACGCCGCCATATCCAGCACTGCGATTCGCAAGAGATAGTCCATCTCGCCGGCCATCCGATAGACTTCCATGATCTCGGGAATGGCGTCGACTGCTTGACTGAACTCCTCGCGCCATTCTGCGGAGTGATCCGGTGCTTCAATACCGACAAAGACCGTCAGGCCAAAGCCAAGCTTGGCAGGGTCAGTCAACGCAACGCGTGCCGTGATGACCCCGTTGGATTCCAGTTTCTGGATCCGCTTCCAGCAGGGGGTCTGTGACAGGCCCGCCTTGTCAGCGATCTGCGCGATGGGAAGCGTAGCGTCGTGCATCAGTTCCGCAACGATCTTGCGATCAATCAGGTCAAGCTCTGTCATGTGTCACCTGTTGTTAAGGCAGGATAGAGGCCGTTGTTGCGAAGCATGCATCAAAAATAGATATTGTCTATAGTCTTTATCGTGTATTTTGGAATTTGCCGGCTGCACACTGCAAGGTGCCCCTTTGCCATGATCGCTATCACCGGCGACGCGGCCTAGGGCGCTGTTGCCTTTGGTGCGTCTATCGGTTCGGCTTTGTTAGGCGCACACAAAAGATGAACGGTGCCCTGAAGCCATGGCGGACGAACTGGGAAGTGCCCGGAGGCGATGCGGGCAATCTCTCGCCGTATCGGGAAATACATAACCACATGAAAATATTACACTTAAGTGGAAAAACAGCAGTGTCCCCTGTCGGGGCGGAGAATATTCTTCTCTAATCACGACAAAATCTAGCGTGAATATTCTGTTGAAATACTCGACCTCATGTGTCGTTATTTATGGCATGGAGCAGCAGTTTTGCTGCCCCCAGCACCGCGCAAGGAGATCACGATGATCGGGCAAACCGCTTCGATGTTTGGCACTGCCGACCATGGCCCACGGCCTGTCATGGGCAAGACCATGGCGACGCGCTGCACTTGTGCCGTGCAACTTTTTGATCGCCGCACCGGGTTGCCGCATCGGGTCAATGGCACCGCCTTGGTGATTTATACCCGCAACCCCGAGGCGGCTGTGGCCGACCTTCTGGATGGCCGCGATGCCGCAAAATGGGACGTGCGCATCCACGAAATCGACAAGGCGGGGGCACCATGACCCTTGCCTTCGCAACCCCTGCATTTTTGCCCCGTTGGGGCCACGCAACATCCTTCAAGGAGACCGCCATGTTGACCACTATCCGCCTTGCTGGCGGAATTACCGCCCAAGGGCTGCGCGTTGCCGATCACACGGATGGCCGCGTGACCATCGAAACCGGGCGCGAACGGCTGACGGGCTGGCCGATCCCGCGCAGCCTGCGCGCCGCGGTTGCCACCGTTGCCTTGGCGCTGTTTGGCCTTGGTGGCGTTCCCGCCCCGGTTCAGGCCGAAACCCTGCTGAACGTCAGCTATGACCCGACTCGCGAGCTGTATCGCGACATCAACGAGGCCTTCACCGCAAGCTGGGTGGCTGCTGGCAGCGAAGCCCCCACCATCGAGGCCAGCCATGGCGGCTCGGGTGCCCAAGCCCGTGCGGTGATTGAGGGGTTGGAGGCGCAGGTGGTGACGCTGGCCTTGGCCGCCGACATCGACAAGATCGCCAAAGAGGGCAAGCTGCCCGAAGATTGGCAGTCAAAACTGCCGCACAATGCCTCTCCCTATACTTCCACCATTGTGTTTCTGGTGCGGGAAGGAAACCCGAAGGGCATCAAGGATTGGGGCGACCTGACCGCCGAAGGCGTCGAGGTGATCACCCCAAACCCGAAAACCTCGGGCGGCGCGCGGTGGAACTATCTGGCTGCCTGGGCTTGGGCCGAAAAGAACGGCCAAGATCCTCAGGCCTTTGTAAAGACGCTGTTCGAACATGTTCCGGTGTTGGACAAGGGGGCCCGCGACGCAACGACCACCTTTGCCCAGCGTGAGATCGGCGACGTGCTGCTGGCGTGGGAAAACGAGGCGTATTTGGCGCTGAAAGAACTGGGCGATGACCAGTTTGATATCGTGGTGCCGTCGGTTTCGGTGCTGGCTGAACCCCCGGTCGCGCTCGTCGAGGCCAACATCAAATCCGACGATCAGCGCAAGCTGGCCGAGGCCTATCTGAACTTCCTGTACACCCCCGAAGGTCAAGCGATCGTCTTCAAGAACTTCTATCGCGGTTGGGACAGCTCCAAGGCCGATCCGGCGGATGTGGCGCGCTTCCCGGCGCTGGAACTGGTCGACATCGCCCATTTTGGCGGCTGGAAAGAAGCGCAGAAGACCCACTTTGGGGATGGTGGCATCTTCGACCAGATCTATGTGGCGCAGTAATCCCAGATGAGCAGGCCCCAAGTGCGACCCATCCTCCACCGCTCGCCGATCCCCGGATTGGGGCTAAGTGCGGGTATCACGATAACGATGCTCTCCCTCGTTGTCCTTCTGCCCATCGGCGCCCTTCTTTTGAAGGGCGCCTCGGTGGGTTTTGGCACCTTATGGACGGAAATAAACACCGCCCGCATCTGGACATCGCTTTGGCTGTCGTTCCGGCTGTCGTTCTATGCGGCGGTGTTCAACTTGGTCTTCGGTGTGACGCTGGCTTGGGTGCTGGCGCGTTACAGCTTTCCGGGGCGGCGGATCATCGACGCCGCCGTGGACTTGCCCTTTGCCCTGCCCACCGCCGTGGCGGGCATCGCCCTGACCGCGCTTTACGCCCCGAATGGGGCCTTCGGGGCGCTGGCCAAAGAGATGGGCTTCAAGATCGCCTATACGCCTTTGGGCATCTTCATTGCGTTGGTCTTTGTCGGCCTGCCCTTTGTCACCCGCACCGTGCAGCCGGTGATTGACGAGATCGACCGCGAGGTTGAGGAGGCTTCGGCCACCCTTGGCGCCAACCGCCTTCACACCCTGCGCCACGTCATCCTGCCGATGCTGGCCCCGGCGGCGCTGACGGGCTTTGCCCTGTCGCTGGCCCGCGCGGTGGGGGAATATGGCAGCGTGATCTTCATCGCGGGAAACCTGCCGATGAAAACCGAAATCGCCCCGCTGCTGATCGTGATCAAGCTGGAAGAGTTCAACTATGCCGGGGCCACCGCGATTGGCATCGCCATGCTGGTGATCTCGTTCCTCATGCTTTTGCTGATCAACGCCGTTCAGGTCTGGAGCCGCCGGAGAATTGGTTATGTCTGACACCCCCAACATTCGGTTTCGACCCGTCACCACCGAACCGGCCCTTGTGCAGGGGCTGGTGATTTCTGGCGTCATCGCCGTTCTGGCGGTGCTGCTCTTTGCCCCGCTGATCGCGGTGTTCTATGAGGCGCTGAGCAAGGGCTGGTTTGCCGCCGTCGCCTCATTGGCCGACAAGGAAAGCCTTGCCGCCATTCGCCTCACGCTGACGGTGGCGCTGGTTTCGGTGCCCTTGAACGCGGTCTTTGGTGTGGCAGCTGCTTGGCTGATCACCAAATACGACTTTCGGGGCAAGGCCTTTCTGATCACGCTGATCGACCTGCCTTTCTCCGTCTCGCCTGTGGTGGCGGGGCTGTGCATCGTGCTGACCTTTGGCGCGAATACGGTGGTGGGGGGCTGGCTGGTCGATGCGGGTTATCCCATTGTCTTTGCGCTGCCCGGTATCATCCTGGCGTCGATGTTCGTGACCTTTCCCTTTGTTGCGCGGGAACTGATCCCGGTGATGATCGAACAGGGTCGCGCCGAGGAAGAGGCGGCGCTGACCCTTGGGGCCAGCGGGTGGCGGGTGTTCTTCACCGTCACCCTGCCCAATATCCGCTGGGCGCTGCTTTATGGTGTGTTGCTGTGCAACGCCCGGGCCATGGGCGAGTTTGGGGCAGTGGCGGTGGTCTCGGGCAAGATCCGTGGCCAAACCGCTACGATGCCGATCACCATCGAGATGCTGTACAACGAATACCTCTCGGTTGCCGCCTTTACCTTGGCGGGCGTGCTGGCGCTGTTGGCCTTTGTCACGCTGGGCCTGAAAACCTTCCTTGAAATTCGCCATGCCGACGCGCTGGCCGCAACGCGCCGCCATTGAGAGGACCATCATGCAGATCGAAATCGACGAAATTTCCAAAACGTTCGGTGTCACGGCGGCGCTAACGCCGGTGTCGCTGTCCATCCCCTCAGGGGCCTTGGTTGCGCTTTTGGGGCCGTCTGGCTCTGGCAAGACCACGCTTTTGCGCATCTTGGGCGGGCTGGAGTTTGCCACCTCGGGGCGGGTGCTGTTTGACGGTCAGGACGCCACGGGGTTGACGGTTCAGGAGCGCCGGGCAGGCTTTGTGTTCCAAAGCTATGCCTTGTTTCGCCACATGACCGTGTTTGACAACATTGCCTATGGGCTGAACGCGCGCCCCCGTGCGCAGCGCCCACCCAAGGCCGAAATCGCGCGGCGGGTCACAAAGCTTCTTGATCTGATCCAGCTTCCCGACATCGGCAGCCGTTTCCCCAGTCAGCTTTCGGGTGGTCAGCGCCAGCGCGTCGCCTTGGCCCGCGCGCTTGCCATTGAGCCCCGCATGCTTTTGCTGGACGAACCCTTCGGCGCGTTGGATGCCAAGGTGCGCAAGGAGCTGCGGCAGGGCCTGCGCGATATTCACGATACCACCGGCCTGACCACGGTTTTTGTGACCCATGATCAGGATGAAGCGATGGAGCTGGCCGATCTGGTGGTGGTGATGTCGATGGGCAAAATCGAACAAATTGGCCGCCCGCAAGACATCCGCGCCAAACCGGCCTCGGCCTTTGTCAAAGACTTCATCGGCGGCTGAAATCAGGCGCCTGACAGTGTTGAAAATCAATCGGGCGCGGCAGAAGACTCTCTGCCGCGCCCGCCTTCGTTTGCGTCGTTCATCCGCAGAACCAAGGCGGCAGCCGTCAAAGAAAGACATTCTATTTCTGATGGATAAGCCAAACGAATTGCCCTTTCTGATGGCCTTTCTTTGGAATGGAGGCAAAGCACTTCCTTATATATCTACTAATGTAGTCGATATTAGGAGTCGCCATGACCCAGCTGTCCATCGTCGGTTTGTCCGGCAACATTTCCAGCCCATCGAAGGCCCGAAAGCTGGTTGAAACCGCACTGGCGCAGGCCCAGACGCAGGTTGACGCGGCCACTCAACTTTTCGAAATCGCCGACTTCGGCGAGGATCTGGGTCGCGCCCGCCGCCTGACCGATCTTTCGCCCGGAGCGCAGGCAAAGCTGGATACCATCTTTTCGGCCGATGCGCTGATTGTCGCGACGCCGATCTACAAGGCCTCTTACCCGGGCCTGTTCAAGCATCTGATCGACCTGATCGACCCTGCGGCCCTGATCCGCAAGCCGGTGCTGTTGGCCGCGACCGGCGGCGGTGAAAAGCACGCGCTGGCCGTCGAACATCAGTTGCGACCGCTGTTCGGCTTTTTCGAGGCCCGCGTGCTGTCAACCGCCGTGCATGTCTCGGACAAGGATTTCACGGATGGCGTCCTGACCGCCGAGGCCGCCCTTTCCCGGCTGGCCCGCGCCGTGGACGAGTTGAAAACTCTCTTTCCCTTTCACGCGCGCCACGCCCGCGCGGCCGAATAACCCATTCCCCTTCTCAACACGGATTACGAAAAATGAACGCTAAAGTTGAACCGATCAAGTTTGCCTATTGGGTTCCCAACGTCTCGGGCGGGCTGGTGATTTCTTCGGTCGAACAGCGCACCAGCTGGACGCCCGAGTACAACCGCAAGCTGGCGCAAATTGCCGAAGCGTCGGGCTTTGACTATGCCCTTAGCCAGATCCGCTTTACCGCCGGATATGGGGCCGACAACCAGCATGAATCGCTGTCGTTCACCCATGACCTTCTGGCCCATACCGAGACGCTGAAGGTGATCGCAGCTGTGCTGCCCGGCCCGTGGAACCCGGCCCTGCTGTCGAAACAGATCGCCACCATCACCCATCTGGTCGGCCCACGCGTGGCTGTGAACATCGTGTCGGGCTGGTTCCGGGGTGAATTCACCGCGATTGGCGAGCCGTGGTATGACCACGACGAACGCTATCGCCGGTCGGAGGAGTTCATCAACACCCTGCGCGGCATTTGGTCGGAAGATGCCTTTACCTTCAAAGGCGATTTCTACCGCTTCCATGACTATGCGCAAAAACCGAAACCCGTGGGCGCGCTGCCGGAAATCTTCCAAGGTGGGTCCAGCCGCGCCGCGCGTGATATGGCCGCGCGGGTGTCAGATTGGTATTTCACCAATGGCAACACGCCGGACGGGCTGAAGGTTCAGGTCGACGACATTCGCGGCAAAGAGCTGGCCTTTGGCCGCAAAGGTCCGCGCGCCAAGATCGGTATCAACGCCTTTGGCATCGTGCGCGCCACCGAGGCCGAGGCCAAGGCCGAGTTGCAGAACGTCCTTGATCACGCCATCCCCGATGCCGTGCGCGGTTTCCACCATGAGGTGCAGAACGCCGGTAACGCCAGCCCCGAGCGGGAAGGCAACTGGGCTAAATCGACCTTCCAGGATCTTGTGCAGTATAACGACGGCTTCCGGTCGAACCTGATCGGCACGCCCGAACAGGTGGCTGAGCGGATTCTGGGCCTGAAAGACGCCGGGGCCGATCTGATCCTTCTTGGCTTCTTGCACTTCCAGGAAGAAGTCGAATTCTTCGGCAAGCACGTCATCCCCTTGGTGCGTGAGCTGGAAGCCGAACGAAACCGCACGGCGGTGGCGGCCGAATAAGGCCGCCCACTTCCCCACCCCCTTCAACTGGAGTTTTCCCATGCCGGGCGCCGTGTTGCGCAGGACTGGTCCTGCATATCTTGTGGATAAGACCGATACCGTCTCGCCGCGCCTTGCAGCTGTCGGGGCCGGGGTGGTGCTGGATGGGATCAGCCTGTCCTTTGGCGGCATCCGCGCCTTGACCGATGTGTCGCTGGACGTCGCGCCCGGAGAAATCCGGGCGGTTATCGGGCCGAATGGGGCAGGGAAATCGTCGCTCATCAACGTGTTGAGCGGACTTTATCAGGCCAGCGCCGGGCGGGTACGCTTTGGCGGCCGGGTGTTTTCGGCGGTGCCGCCGCAGGAACTGGCCGCCCTTGGTGTGGCGCGTACCTTTCAGAATTTGGCGCTGTTTCCGGGCCTGAGCGTGGCCGACAACATCGCTGCCGGGCTGTCGTTCCGGCGGCTGTCGGGGATTTGGGGCAATGTGTTCTCCCTGCCCTTGGCCCGGCAGGAACGCGCGGCACATCAGGATCAGGTGCGCGAGGTGGCCGACCGTCTGCACCTGACCGCCGATCTGGATCGTCTGGTCGCCACCCTGCCTTATGGCTTGCAAAAGCGGGTGGAACTGGCCCGCGCGCTGGTCGCCGCCCCGCGCCTGTTGCTCTTGGATGAGCCGATGGCCGGGATGACCGCCACTGAAAAGGCCGAGATGGCCGGGTTCGTGCGTGCCGCGCGGGATCGGTCCGGCCTGTCGGTGATCCTGATCGAACATGACATCGGCGTGGTCATGGGCCTGTCGGACCATGTGGCGGTGCTGGATCACGGCGTGAAAATTGCCGATGGCACCCCCGATCAGGTCCGCCGCGACCCCGAGGTGATCCGCGCCTATCTGGGGGCTGCGTGATGGATTGGTTTGCCTTCCTGTTCTTTATCGAAGTTACCATCGGTGGCCTCTTGTCGGGTGTGATGTATGCCCTTGTCGCCATTGGCTTTGTGCTGATCTACAAGACCAGCGGCGTGCTTAATTTCGCCCAAGGCGCGATGGTGTTGTTCGCCGCGTTGACCTTTGTCAGCTTGACCGAACAGGGCTTGCCGTTTCTGGCAGCGCTGGCGATCACCGCCGCTGTCATGGCGCTTCTGGGCCTGACCATTGAACGCGCGGTGCTGCGCCCCTTGGCCAACCGCTCGCCCATGACGCTGTTCATGGCGACGCTGGGGCTGGCCTATGTGATCGAGGGGGCCGCGCAACTGATCTGGGGCACCGCCGTGCATCGGCTGGACCTTGGGATTTCCAACGAGCCCTTCATTCTGGGCGGCATCTTCATCTCGACCTTTGACCTGATCGCCGCGCTGATTGCGGGCGTCATGGTGGCGGCGCTGACGGCGTTCTTCCGCTTCACCCGCACGGGCCTCGCCTTTCGCGCCGTCGCCGATGACCAGTTCGCTGCTTTGGCGGTGGGTCTGCGACTGGACCGCATCTGGGCCGCCGTCTGGACGGCGGCGGGGGTGGTGGCGCTGGTTGCGGGCCTTCTGTGGGGCGCGCGACTGGGAGTGCAGTTCGCGCTGTCTCTGGTGGTCCTCAAGGCGCTGCCGGTGCTGGTTCTGGGCGGGTTTGATTCCGTGCTGGGGGCCATCGTCGCGGGCCTGTTGATTGGCGCGACCGAAAAGCTGGCCGAGGTTTACATCGGCCCGGTCTTCGGTGGCGGCATTGAAGGTTGGTTTGCCTATGCCGTGGCGCTGATCGTCCTTTTGGTCCGCCCGACCGGGCTGTTCGGCCAAAAGCTTGTGGAAAGGTATTGAGCCATGACCTTTGTCGCTGACAACCCGCTTGCCACCCCCTTGACCCGCCATCTGCCACTGGCCGCAGGGCTGCTACTGGCCTTCGTCGCTGTCCCCGCCTTTGCGTCGGACTATGTGATCGAGGCGATCCTGCTGCCCTTCCTTGCGCTGTCGCTTGCCGGGCTGGGGCTGAACCTGCTGACGGGCTACACCGGACAAGTGTCGCTGGGATCGGCGGCCTTCATGGCCGTGGGGGCCTTCGCCGCCTTCAATCTGGAACACCGGATTGATTGGCTGCCCTTGCCCGTGTCGATCCTGCTGGCGGGCCTGACTGCGGCGGCGGTGGGGTTGGTCTTTGGCCTGCCCAGCCTGCGACTGCGGGGGTTCTACCTTGCCGTCTCGACCCTTGCCGCGCAGTTCTTCGTGCAATGGGCGCTGACCAAATTCGGCTGGTTCTCCAACTACTCCGCCTCGGGCATCATCTCGGCCCCCTCTCTGCATGTCTTCGGCATCAGCCTTGATGGCACCGCTGGCCGCTACCTGTTCGCGCTATCCACCACCGCCCTGATCACCCTGTTCGTCCACCGCCTTGTCATCAGCCCGATCGGTGCCAACCTGATCGCGGTGCGGGACAATGAAACGGCGGCCCGGGTCATCGGCGTGCCGGTCTTGCGCACCAAGCTGGCGGTCTTTGCGCTGTCATCGGCCATCATCGGCATCGCAGGCGCAATCTGGGCCTTTGCATATCTGCGCACCGTCGAACCCGCGGGCTTCAACCTCGATCGGTCGTTCCAGATCCTGTTCATCGTCATCATCGGCGGATTGGCCACCGTGCGCGGGGCCTTCCTTGGGGCGGCGCTGATCGTGATCTTCCCGCTTCTCCTCTCGCGCTTCACCGGCCTTGCCTTTGACGGTGTGGCCGATGCGGGCGTGCTGAAACTGATCGAGCGCATCTTCTTCGGCGCGGTGATCATCGCCTTCCTTATCGCGGAACCCAATGGGCTGTCGGCGATCCTGTCCCGCATCACCCGCCGCTTTACCCGCTAACCCTTCACAACAACTGGAGTTCTCAAATGTCTATCTTCAAACGCCTCGCGCCCGCGCTTCTGGCCGCGACCATTCTTGCCGGTGGTGTCACCACCGTTCACGCCGACGACCAGCACTTTCCGCTGCAATCTTACCGCGTTGGCCCCTATGCCGCTGGCGGTACCGGGTTTTTTGGCGGGTTCATCGACTATCTGAACCTGATTAACACCCGTGACGGCGGGGTGAATGGGGTCAAACTGACGTGGTCCGAGGGTGAAACCGAATATGAGGTGGAAAAGGGGGTTGAGGTCTATCAGCGCCTGAAAACCAACCCCGGCATTGCCGCGTGGAACCCGCTGTCGGTGGGCATCGCCTACGCCATGCTCGATGGCATCACCGCCGACAAGGTGCCGCTCATCACCATCAACCACGGCCGCACCGACACCACTGATGGCCGCGTGTTCCCCTATGCCTTCCCGCTGCTCTTGAACCCCTATTCCGAAACCTCGGGCATCGTGAATTACATCGCGGCCAAGGAAGGCGGGCTTGAGGCGCTCAAGGGCAAGAAGATTGCCGTCCTTTACCACGGCTCGCCCTATGGCAAGGAAACCATCCCGATCTATGAGCTTCTGGCCGAGAAATACGGCTTCTCGCTGGTGCAGATCGAGGTGCCGCATCCGGGCAGCGAACAGCAATCGCAATGGCTGCAAATCCGGCAGGAACGCCCCGATTATGTGGTGCTGCGCGGCTGGGGCGTGATGAACCCGGTGGCGCTGTCGACGGCACAGCGCAATGGGTTCCCGGCGGATCACATCATCGGCAACGTCTGGTCGAATTCCGAAGAAGACGTGACCCCGGCAGGCGATGCCGCCATCGGCTATACCGCCATCACGACGCAGGCTTCGGGCAAGGAATACCCTGTGCTGCAAGAGATCATCAAAACCGTCTACGGGGCGGGTCAGGGCAACCTGGCCGACCAAGCGCGGATCGGGTCGGTTTACCACAACCTTGGCATCGTGAACGGCATCCTGAACGTCGAGGCGGTGCGGATTGCCCAAGGCAAATTCGGCAACCGCACCCTGACCGGGGATGAGGTGCGCTGGGGCTTTGAACACCTGCAACTGACGCCGGAACGGGTCAAGGAACTGGGGGCCGAGAACCTCTTCCACTCGATCAACGTCACCTACGACAACCACGAAGGCGAAGGCTACGTCACGTTCCAGCAATGGGACGGCCAGAAGTGGAACGTGGTTTCCGACTGGATCGCGCCGGATTGGGTGTTGCTGCGGCCGATCATCGAAAAATCGTCCGAGGCCTATGCGGCGGAAAAGGGTCTGACCCTGCGCACTGAGGCCGACGCCGAGAACGTCAGCCAATAGCGCCCATCGGGCGGCGGGCCTCCTCCCCGCCGCCCACCTTTGCCCCGGGAAGGTCGATCATGTCCGACATTGTGCTTCAGTTTGAAAACGTCGCCGCCAGCTACAACGGCGCGATTGCCGCGCTGCATGGCATCAGCCTGACGCTGCGGGCGGGCGAATTTGCTGCCCTGCTGGGGGCCAACGGCGCGGGCAAGACCACCCTGTTGAAAGCCGCGTCGAACCTTCTGCCCGCCGAACGCGGCCGCATCACCGCAGGCCAGATCCTGTTTCGTGGTCAGGACGTCACCCGCGCCACCCCCGACGACCATATACGCAAGGGGCTGGTCCCGGTGCTGGAAGGCCGCCGTCTGTTCAAATCGCTGACCATCGAGGAAAACCTGATCACCGGGGCGGTGGCCAAGGGCCGCTCGCGCGCCGCCGTGGCCGCTGATCTGGAAAAGGTCTATGCCATTTTTCCCCGCTTGAAAGACCGCCGCACATCCGTGGCAGGCCTGACTTCGGGCGGAGAACAGCAGATGGCTGCGATTGGCCGGGGCCTGATGGCCGATCCGCAGGTGTTCCTGCTCGATGAACCCTCCATGGGCCTTGCCCCGCTTGTCGTGGCCGAGATTTTCGAGGCGCTGAGCGCCCTCAACCGCACCACCGGCCTGACCCTTTTGGTGGCCGAACAGAATTCCGCCATTGCCCTGCGCCATGCCCACCACGCTACGGTCATCGAAAATGGCCGCTCGGTGCTGGATGGCCCTGCTGCCGATCTCGCCCAGCGGGCTGACATTCAGGCCAGCTATCTGGGCGGCCCCACCCCCCTTCACCCTGTCAGGAGTTGACCCATGACAATCCA